>Ga0209200_1004707_pt1 | contig 10907 bp, 9 predicted proteins | sample AD_UKC033_MetaG_FD_184406 | JGI IMG/M metagenome (GOLD analysis project Ga0209200, IMG submission 184406) | Active sludge microbial communities of municipal wastewater-treating anaerobic digesters from USA - AD_UKC033_MetaG (SPAdes) (version 2) | ecosystem: Engineered > Bioreactor > Anaerobic >...
TATCTCAACTGGATCAAAAGAAGAAAGAATACTCTCAATACTCTTTTCACTATATTTCGTATATATCCAAAACAAATCTCCAGTAGACATATCACAAACACAAGCTGCTAAATCATTTTTTAGCTTAACAAAGGAGCACATATAACTGCTTTTTACAGCCTCTGAATCATCAATAGTAGCTGGAGTAACTATCCTTGTAACCCCTCTTTTTACAATACCTTTTGCTAACCTTGGATCTTCAAGCTGATCAACAATAACTACACAGTATCCAGAATGAACAAGCTTAGGAAGGTACTGATCTAGTGCCTTATGAGGAAATCCTGCAAGTGGAGTAGGGTTACTGTTTTTATCCCTTGAAGTAAGTGTAATGTTAAGTACTTTTGATGCTATTCTTGCATCTTGTCCAAATGTTTCAAAAAAATCTCCCATCCTAAAAAGCACTATCTTATCAGGATACTGCTTCTTAAATTTCAAGTATTGATCCATCATTGGGGTTTGTTTAATATCGAATTCCATATATTATTATACAATAGAATTATCTCCTTATCAGTTTTTTAATCTCAGCAATATCACTCCATTCATACTCTTTCAAACCAAAACATAAACTTCTTTCGTGCCCCTTTCCAGTTATTAAAACAATATCTCCACTGCTAGCTAAGGATATGGCTTTCTTGATAGCATCTCTGCGTACCTTAATATTATGTGTATCATCATCAAATCTAATTAATTGTCTTTTTTCATTTGTTTGATACTCTTTCCATCCTTTCTCAATTTCATCATTTATCTTTTTTAAACTCTCCATTCTACAATCTTCAGCAGTCAAAATTGTAATATCTGCATATTTCTTTGCATATTCCCCCATAATTGGTCTTTTGTAATCATCTCTTTTGGATGCACAACCAAATACAAGTATAATTTTAGAGTTCTTTTTCTTAAGCTTACTTGCACTCTCTAAAGCACTCTTTAGTGCATTAGGAGTATGTGCGAAATCAACTATTATCATAAAGGGCTCTTTTTGTAAAACATTCATTCTCCCCTGCACAGAAGAAAAATCTTTTAAAAGTGTATTCATATTTTTATCATCTACTCCTAAAACTCTTAATGTTGAAATCGCTGCTAAGGCATTACTTACATTGTATTTTCCAATTACAGGAATTACATACTTTTTACCCTCTATCATAAATGAAATACCCTCTGGACTCTCCTTTATATTGTAAGCTTTAACAGCATTTGTATCTGTGTTATGTTTAGAGGTAGTATATGAAATATATTTTGATGTGAACTCAGTCAAGAAGTTAAAACTTTTTGCATCATCTTTATTTAAAACTACATATCCTCCTTTTTTAAGATTTTGTGTAATTAAAAGAGATTTTGCTAAGGCATAGTTATTCCATGTTTTATGATATTTCAGATGATCCCTTGTAATATTTGTATATACTGCTACATCAAATTTCAGCCCTGCGACTCTTCCCATATATAGCCCTTGAGAGGTACATTCAATAATGACATGTGTACATCTTCTTTTTTGCATTAACAATAAACTTTCATATATTTCATGAGATGATGGAGTAGTAACATGTAAACCAGTACTTGTATGCTTTCTAACAATTTTACTTCCTACTGTACTAATCATTGCAGGTCTAAACCCACTTTTAAGCAACATATGATGAAGCATTGAAACAACCGTTGTTTTACCATCAGTACCTGTAACACCAATCAGTTTCATACCTCTTGGTTTAAATGAGTACAAAGGAAATATATCTGCTTTTTTAATAGCTTGTAACTGTTTTTTTGTTAAAGTGTTACTTTCATATGCATCAGCCAAAAACCTCTTAATTCTACCAACTTCTATAAATCTCACACCTTCATTTTCTCTCTTAAGTTCCTGCAAAAGGTTATCTGGAAGTGCATCGGAATATATAACTAAATCGGTTTGAGGAAGTTTTCCTTCAGGATTCCTGTGATGTATATTTACTCCAAGTCTTTCTAACTCTTTTATCCTTTCATTAACAGCAATATCAAATCCTTCAACCTCTATATCTAAGTAGAAAAGAAATTTAGAAATGTAGGAAAGATCTCCACCGCCTATACCAAGGCAGACTACCTTATGGATGTTATCCAAATTCAGATTCATAATCCATGGATTATACCAAAAACAGCAGGAAAATATTAAAGACTCTTACTTTTTACTTAGTATTATCTTTGCCTCTTCTTCTGAAACAAGTTTCCTCATATCTTTAACAGAGTGGGGGAGGACAGATACCCCATATACACCTCTTTGTACACTATACCTAACAAGCTCTTTACTATCATCTGCTATTACAATCAACTCTTTAGAAGGTACTTTAGATATATCACATATTGCATCAACTACCTTTAGTGAACTATTGGCACCTAAGTCATATTTAGCCTCTATATCATAGATATCCGCACCCTGCATTATCTTAGCAATTCTAGGCATATCCACTATTAAACCATCAATTTTAGTTGCTAAAATATCATCAGCTAAAATTACATCACTAGGATTATCAAGTATTGCATAAACTCTGAAAGATACTCCTCTCCTTAAGCCACCAGAAAGAAGAAGTTTCTTAAACTCAGTCATTGATTTAACATCAGTTGGAGAGTAAACAGCAAAATCTACATTCCTGCATTTATACACATTTCTTACTCTTCTTACAATTCTAATAACTCTATTTAAAAGCTCCTTGTTAGAAAGATAATGAGGAAGACCATGTACCAAGTCTCCAACTTCACTATTCTCAAACTGTTTTCCTTTAACAAGCCCCCTAAACTCAGAAACAGCAGCAGCCCCTATAGCTAAGACAACTTGGTTGCCCTCTGCTAAATCAACATATTCACATATTTTCTCTGAAATTCTTTTTGCATACTCAACAAACTTTTTATCCTCTACATATGCAAGTAAATGCCTTCCATCTTCTATCATAATCCTATCCATATCAATGTAAACAATACCATGAGAATTCCCAACATAATCAACCAAGTTCTCAGGTGTATCAGTAGGCCTAATAAATACTTTTGTAGCACATGGAGCTAGGTTCATATCATGAGGAATTTTATACTCTTTTTTCTCTTCACTCTTCTCTTCTTGTATTGGCTGAACAATTTCTTCTTTCTTCTCTTCCTTCTCTAGTAGGTTAACACCTGAAAGTGCTTCCTGAACATATGCCTGCACAACAGGATGAGTAGGGGATACTACTTTTTCATCAGTTTTTTCTCTGTATATACTCCCTGTATATCCATCAAGTCTGATTAATTGACCATCTTTAAGCAATGAGCTCACCCCTGTTGCACCCACAACAGCTGGAATATCAAACTCACGGCACAGTATTGCTACATCACTTGTAATCCCACCAGTCTCTAGAATAACACCACCACTATTAATAATTAAAGGTTCCATATCAGAAGAATATTCCTTTGTTACAAGTATATCCTTCTTGTTAACCTCTACTTTTGAGTTCTTCTCAATTATCTTTACATTACCACTTACAATCCCAAAACTTGCACCGACTCCTTTAATTATTAAATCACCCACATCACTAGTCTGCCTTCCTTGTTCTTTCTCCTCTTTCCTAACTACACCCTTTGCAGCAGAAATTAACTTCTCTGTTAATGGATTATATTCATGTTTACTACTCTGAACCATCTTTTGAGCATTAGAAAGCGCCTTATCTTCTAACATTCCTATTCCTTGATATTTCTCAAATATCCATTTTAAGACCTCTCCTAATGTATCGAAACTCTTTGCGCTTTCAATTGCAACCTCTTGTGGAGAATATCTTTCATACAAATCTTTACTCTGCAAAACCCAAATCTTTCCTCCTGACATTACCCATTCTATACTCTGTGCCCTTCTTAATTTATTTTCAACTATTAATGCTATTTTAGCGATTTCCTTTAAATACCTATCGTCTACTTTCTGCCTATGACTCCATGCATTCGATATTGTAACCTTCTGTGTTCCCTCTGTTTTATTTGAACTTCTATTTACACTCCTTATCTTCATCCACTCTTGAGGAGATATTCTCTTTTCTAAAATGTTTAAATCCTTTTTATTGAGCAAATATATATCAGGAGTAAGCTCACCCAGCGCAATTGTATCACCTAAACCAAATACTGCTTCAATGCTTAACTTCGTTGGATCCTGTGTTATTGGATCTATTGTAAATGCAACACCACTCACCTCTGCCTGAACCATTTTTTGGACAACTACTGCAAGTTTAACATCAGCCAAATTAATACCTTTAGAGGCAGCATATGCTACAACATCATCAGTAAACAAAGATGCATATACTCTCTTTATGGAATCAATCAAATTCCTTGTACCTCTTACATTTAACTCTGTTGAAAATACCCCAGAAAAAGATACTTGAGGGTTAGCGGGATATACAACGGAAGACCTTACTGAAACCCATGCATCAGTAAATCCAGATATTCTTGCATATGCAGAAAGTATCTCCTCTATATATTCTTCATCAATCTCAGTTTTAAGAATAGAGTTAAGTACTTCTGACTCTTCAGGATTTTTTCCTTTCTCAAACAAGGTTTGTACATCTCTAACTATTGCTTGAGATACAACTTTATCAAATACAACGGGAGATACAACAAAAAAATCAGGTATTGGAATATCCATATCCTTAAGTTCAAAAAGTGATAATCCTTTTCTCCCTACAGATGATTCCTGCAATTTGGTAAATGCATAATCCTCCCAGAAATATACAGCTCTTTTAACTTTAATTGGTGTATCAGACATTCTTTAGGCAGTTAAATATTTATATTAATCAATGCTACCCTTAGCATCAATTTTTTGCAAGTCTATATAGAACTCATAGCACATCTTAAGTATAACCATGGCAGGAACAGAAAGAACTGCTCCCCATACTCCAAATAGTATTAAGAATGTAATTGCAGCTAAAAGTATAAGGGTAGGTTTTACCTCAACTGCATTTCCCATAACTTTAGGAATTATCAAATTATTTTCAACCTGCTGATATACTAAGAATATCAAAAGAATAATTAATGCAGTCATAGGCCCTTTTAAGATTAATGCTGTAAGAAGAGGCGGTATTGAAGCTATAGTTGCACCCAATGAAGGAATTGCAGAGAGTAGGGCAACTAAAACACCCATAGGGAGTGCAAAAGGTATACGGAACAGTGCAAGTACTAAACCTAATGTTGTCCCAGCAATTGCACTTACCGTTGCCTGACCAATTAACCATTTTCCCAATTTATACTCTAAATCCAAAACAAGTTTTTTAACTCTAGACCTCTTTTCATCTGAATGTATCCTAATTAATACAAAATCCAACACTTTATCATGATCTAGTATCAAATAAACAGAAAAAACAAAAGATGCTAGTACTATAGAGGCCCATTCAGCAGCACCACCAATAGCACTTGTAATATTTTTAAAACTATCAGCTGATGTAAATCTCTCAAACCATTGTGTAAGTGCTTCATTTATAGCCTCTTCATTTATTACAAAGCCACTAACATCTAACTCCTTTAAATTTTCAGTAATATTTTCAACCCAAACAGGAATATTTTTCCCCAATCCATTAATCTGATTAATTAGAGGTATAACTATTAAAGCAACAACTGCAAGAAGAAGTACAAAACCTAAGAAATATGTAACTGCTATTGCCCATCCTTTTGATATTCCCTCTTTTTTAAACCAGTTTATAACTGGAAGAGCAGCAGACATAATTACAAAGCTTAAAAAAAGAAATACTGCAATACCCAAAAGCTGTTCCCCCCATAATACTAATGCCATAACAAAAAATACTAATGCCAAAAACTTCCATGAAAATTCAATCGTAAAGACAGGCTGTTGTGTTTGTTTTTGACTTCTAGCTTTTTGAAGTTCACTTAACTCTTTAATGTAGTCTCTCTTTTCTTCTGGTTTATTTATATTTAATACTTTCATAATTTATTATTAACATATTACTCAGACTAATAACTAAAGTATACATTATTTCTCATTCAATATGCTAGGTATTACCTTCGCAGCAATTATAGAAGTAATTGGTACTATTAAAAGTATTCCCATACTTGACACTAAACTTCGGACAATTTCCTCTGCAATAAAATCCATCTGTAAAATATTCCCCATCTCTTTGCTATTGTAGATAAGAAGCATTACTGTCGCAAGACTAGAACCTGCATAAGCAATAAAAAGAGTGTTTACCATTGAAGATAAATGATCCTTACCAATATTCATTGCCTTTTTATACAACTCAAAGCCACTTAACCCTTTATCTGTTGTATACAACTCAGAGGCTGCCGATATTTGACTCATTACAACATCATCAAGAACTCCCATTGAACCAATTAGAATACTTATAAAAAAGACATCTGCCAGGCTTATATCTCCGCCAGTTTGACTAAAAAGGAGAAATGCCTCTTCACTTCCTGAACCATTAATATTTGTCAGATTAACAAATAACTTCGCAAGGAGCCCGACAATTAACACACCTATTATGCAGGAAATTACACCAATATGACTCTTTATATTAATACCATAAGAAGAATACATAATTACAACAATCATTACAATTACAGAAATTATCCCTGTAGATATGACATCAGCACCATTAAGTATCCTAGGTATAGCCCAAAGATAAAGGATTAAAACAGTAAAAATTAAGCTAACTAGTGATCCAAAGCCCTGCTTCCCACCTATAATTAAAGCCAGAGCAGAAAAACAACAAACTATTAATAGTATTGAGCCATTTCTATCATACCCTGTTATACTCCATTCTTCATTTCCATACTCATCACTAAGAAAAGAAACAAACACTTTATCTCCTTTCCTAAATCTTGACTCTTCATTCTCTGATAATATCGGAGAAATAACTTTCTGATCATTTAACTCCTCTATATCTACATAATACTCAAAACATTTATAACTACCTTCTAATGCCTTAAAGCATGGAATCTCCTTATATCCATTTATTACACCATGATAGAAAACTTCCTTTTGAGCATAAACAGGAGAGACCAAAAAGAAGGTAATAAATAATAAAATTAACAAAATTATTCTTTTCATACTCTCTATTATACAAAAAAGAGAGGCTTTTACACCTCTCTTCTCATTTCAATGTAACAACCCTTATCTTTTATTCTTCAAATATACAACAGAAGAACTTATTACAAATGCAAGTAAGGCAAGTAAACCAAATATCATCATTAAATTATTCCCTATTAACTCATCAAATGTCCCTGCTGCCTGTGGAATATTCTGATCAACAACTGCATCTCCATTAACACTGCCAAGAGGAGAGTAGTTTACTCTTACTTTCTCATCAAGCTGTACTTCATTTCCTGCTAAATCTTTTATGTATACAGAATACACATTCTTCCCTTCTTCAAGTTTTATACCCTCAATCCTAAAGTTTCCATCTTTATCAGCTAATGCACTAAAACTATCAGTTCCTCTTTTTACCTCTACTGTTGCATTAGGTTCTACAGTACCAACAAGTATGAATGTGTTTTTGTTTGTTTCTGTACCATATTTAAGGGTAACACCTTCTTTGCTTGGTGCTGTTCTATCAACAATTGAAGTTGCAATTTCAGATTTTGGAGATATCTTTCTGCTTGGAAAACCCTTTACACCAGCAACAGCAATTTTATACTCTCCCTCTTTTTCAACAGTATACTCATAGCTAAACTTGGAATCATCATCTACCTTTGCTTCTGCAATCTTCTCATCATTGAGATATATAAAGACATTGTCATATCCCTTAGCACTTCCTTGTATTTTTATTACATCCCCATTAGTTACTGATGTTACATTCTCTAATAGTGGAGATTCAAACTCAGGATCAAGTAATGGCTCCTCTCTATATTTTATATATGAAAAAATTCCAAAAGCTACAAGAAGAACACCTAAACCAATAAAGATAGAGCCAACTAACCTAGAAAGCTTTTCCTGTTTAGCAGAAGAAGGCTGCTTTATCTCAACCTTATTCTTCATACTTTCTTCTTTTTTAGATACTTTTGAGGCAGATTTTTTAATATTTTTTTTCTTTGCCACACCAACCTATATTAAAATTTATATAGTCTATGCATATAGCATAAAACAAAATTAAAAATAGTGCAAGATACTCAATTAAATGATAAAATAAAAGCATGAAGAAAAGTGCCAAAACAGCAATTACAATAATACTAATATTAACGATACTAACCCCTCTTGGGTACTTTCTAATTTATCCAAATTACAACAAATTAATTGGGCCTATAAAAAGATTTAATATACAGAGGAGTGCAGAGGAGATAACCTTCCAAATTATCACAGAACTTGTACCTACAAAAGATGAAGTCTTAGGTGTTGCAATACAAAGTTCTGGAGGACAAAGCATAGAAGAGAGTCTTAATCCCCAAACAGTCCTTGATAAAAAGATATTAGAAGAATTAAATACTAAAATAATTATTAACTCCATTGATGCAGAAGGTCTTGTATATGAAGGTACAGACTCTCATACAATGAACAAAGGCTTCTGGCATTTTCCTTCCTCAAATCTCCCTGGACAAAAGGGCAACATGGTAGTAATTGGACACAGGTATGCAAAGCTTCCTCCCAACAAAGACACCTTTTTTAACTTAGATAAGGTAAAAGTAGGGGATAAGATTGAGGTTGTTCAAAATGATAATCAATTTACATACATAGTTACAGAAACAAAGGTAGTTGAGAAAAATGACATCTCTGTTCTTCAAGATTACTCTGATTACAGAATTACATTAATCACTTGTTCTCCCCTATGGACTTCAAAGCAAAGACTAGTTATAGTCGGAAAACTGGACAAATTGTATAAAAACACATAGAATACAATACATTTCTTAATTTCAATAAATATATTAATGGATACTAAATACACAAGAAAAGATATTAATGAATATACTCATGAATTGAATATTACAATTCCTGCGGACAGTTTTAAGCATTCATATGATTTAATGCTCCAAGACTACTCTAAAGATTTAGATGTTAAAGGCTTTAGGAAAGGAAAAGTACCTGCAGACTTCATAAGCAATGAAGCAAAAGATGTTTTAAGATTAGAAACTTTCCAAAGATTAGCCCCATTATACATTAACAATGTGCTCACAAAGGAAAACATAGATCCAATTGCACCACCTGAATTCAAAGAGCTTCCTAAGTTCATGGAAAACTTAGATATTCCTTTTACAATAACTGTTACAACAATGCCTACTTTTAAACTTGGTGATATGAAAAAGGTAAAAGTCTCAAAAGAAAAGCTCACAGTTGAACAAAGTGAGATTGATAGTGCTTTAAATGAACTTAAGAAATCACAAAAGACTAAAGCTAAAGAAATAAATGATGAATGGGCAAAAGAAATAGGAGAAATAATAGGAGAGAAAGAGATTAAAACTTTAGATGCTTTAAAAGAAAAAATTAAAGATGCACTTTTAAAAGAAAAAGAACATTATCAAATTCATCAAATGCAGGACAGTGCACTAAAACTGGCAATAAAGGAGTGTAATATTGAAATACCTCAACAGGCAATTGATTATGAGGCACAGGAAAGAGAAAAAGCTTTTGTTGAAGATATGAAGAGCAGAGGGATTAATATTGATGATTTTCTTAAAGCTAATAATATTACAATAGAAAAGATGAGAGAGTTGTGGAAGCTTGATGCAAAAGAAGCAATAGAGGCAGATGTCTTTCTAACCCTTTATGCTGATTCAAGAAATATACAAATGACAGACGAGGAGCTTGATGCAAGAATAGAAGAAATTAAAAAGCAAAGAGCTGATGTAGATAAAGATATATTTAGTAATTTAGAGTGGAGAGAAAATATGAAGAGGGTAGGAAGAAAAGAAAAAGCATTTAATTCTTTTATTGAAGAGGTATTAGGCAAAGAGTATATAGATGAACATAATTAAAATGTAAATATTTAAATATATGGCATTTTTAATACCAACAGTAATCGAAAAAGATAGGGAAGGAGAAAGAGCATATGATATATATTCTAGACTTCTTAAAGATAGAATTGTATTTTTAGGAGGTCCTATTGAAACACATTTAGCTAATACTATAGTAGCTCAGCTTTTGTTTTTAGAAAAAGAAAATCCTGATGAAGATATTCAGATGTTTATAAACTCTCCTGGTGGAGAAATAAATGCAGGTATGGCAATACTAGATACTATGAACTATATAAAATGTGATGTATCAACAATTGCTGTAGGGTTAGCAGCCTCAATGGGTTCACTTCTTCTAACATTTGGAGCAAAGGGAAAGAGATTTGCACTTCCAAACAGTAAAATTCATATTCATCAGCCATTAGGTGGGGTACAAGGACAAGCCAGTGATATTGCAATAGAGGCAGAAGAGATATTAAAAACAAGAGATTTATTGTATAGAATGTTATCAAAACAAACTGGACAGAGTTTAAAACAGATACAAAAGGATGCAGATAGAGATAAATATTTTACAGCACAAGAAGCAAAAGAGTATGGATTAATAGACAAGGTAATAAGTAAGAGATAAAGTTATTTAAATTAGGTATTAATAAATATGGAAAGTGGCTTAGAGGGTTATAAGGAGAAGGAAAGTACCCTTACAAAATATGTTAAACAAATAGATGAATTAATGGCAGGAAATAAAAAGGAAGATTTAGAGAAACTTCTTAATAATGTTATTAATCTTTTACCAGAGAATGTAAAATCTATTTCTATTCCTGTTACATCTTCTAATGGAGAAATAGAATTTGTTACAAAAGAAAGAGAAAGTAATGTTCCTGAGGAAGAACAAAAGGATTGGAATATAGGAGATTTAATAGCATACTCAGTAAGAGAAGAGGGTTTGACAAATAGAAATGAAGATTAATGTTGATTAATATAATATTTAATAATAAGATATTAAATAT
>Ga0209200_1004714_pt1 | contig 10892 bp, 4 predicted proteins | sample AD_UKC033_MetaG_FD_184406 | JGI IMG/M metagenome (GOLD analysis project Ga0209200, IMG submission 184406) | Active sludge microbial communities of municipal wastewater-treating anaerobic digesters from USA - AD_UKC033_MetaG (SPAdes) (version 2) | ecosystem: Engineered > Bioreactor > Anaerobic >...
CCTTGCGTTCTTTTCGGGGCGTGGGGGGCGCGCAAATGGTTCGCCACGGTCAGAACGGATATTTCCTCAGCGGCCGGGTGGTGGCGCAGGGAACGCGGGAAATCAAAATGTATTGGTCGCGTCACGAGCGCAAACTGACCCTGGACGATCGGCCGGTGAGGAAGCTGACCGATTTTCTAGGTGCGTTGCGGACCGTGGTGTTTTGCACCGAGGACTTGCAACTGGTGAAGGGAACGGGGCGACCGCGCCGGCGCTACCTGGATTTGCTGCTGGTCCAGACCCGGCCCGGCTACCTGGCGCTGCTGCAACGCTATGCCCAGGTGGTGCGCTCCCGCAATGCCGCCCTCAAGCAATTCCCCCCCGATCCCACCCTGGTCGAGAGTTACACGGACGCGCTCGTGCAATGCGGCAACGCCCTCCGGCAGCAGCGCGAAGAGCTGATTCCGCAGCTGCTGCCGCTGGCGCAGCGGGCTTATCGCCAGATCGCCCCGGCCGCGGAGGAGTTCCACCTCGCCTATGCACCGAGCGTGAGGGGCGATTTCGCGGTGGAGTTGGCCCAGCTGCGGGAGCGGGAACGCCGTCTGCGGATGACCCTGCTGGGGCCGCATCGCGACGATTTGCAGCTGTTGTTGGACGGGCGGGCGGCGGCGCAATTTGCGAGTGAGGGGCAGAAGCGAAGCTTGGCCATTGCCCTGAAGATGGCCCAGGCGGATTTGCTGATGGCGCGGCACGGAACCGCGCCGGTGCTGCTCATTGACGACGTGATGGGGGAGCTGGATCTCCGGCGGCGCAGTGGTTTGCTGCCTCTGCTCGACAGGGTGCATGAACACCGTGGTCAGGCCTTTATGACGTGTACCGAGGAAAGCTGGCCCCGGGAACTCGGGCGCCGCCTGCAGCGCTGGCAGGTCAAGGCGGGGCGGATTTCACCGTGGTAGCCGGCGGGGCAACACGCGCCGCCGGACGTCGCAATCCGGTGCCGGCAGGGCCGCGGGGCTTCCGGGGTTGCGGGATGGGTCCGGACCAGCCACTCAAGTTTCGATGCCGTAAGCCTTGATCTTGTTGTAGAGCGTCTGTCGTCCGATGCCCAGGCGTTTGGCCGCTTCCAATTTGTTGCCGTTGGTTTCCTTGAGCATTTGGATGATGGCGTTGCGCTCGACGCCTTCCAGCAGGGTGAAGTTGGTGTCCTGCGCATCGGCGTTGTCGGGTTTGGCGCGCGTGATGGACAGGTCGGCGCCGTCCACGACCTCGCCTTCGCACAACAGCACGGCCCGCTGGATTTCGTTTTGCAACTGGCGCACGTTGCCCGGCCAGTCAAAGTTGGTCAGGCGGTCCACGGCGGACTGGGTGAAGCCCTTGATCACCCGGTTCGCCTGGCCGGCGAAGCGGCGCAGGAATGCGTTGGCCAGGGGCATGATGTCGTCGCGCCGTTCCCGCAGCGCCGGGAGATAGACCGAAATGGCGCTGATGCGGTAGTACAAATCCTCGCGCAGTTTGCCGTCCTTGATGGCCTGTTCCGGCTCGCGATTCGTGGCGGCGATGAGGCGGCAGTTGGTTTGGTAATCGGTTTTTCCGCCGACCGGGCGGACTTTCTGATCCTGCAGCACGCGGAGCAGTTTGCTCTGCGTGTCAATGGGCATTTCCGAGATTTCATCCAGGAACAGGGTGCCGCCCTCCGCCTGGCGGAACAGTCCTTCGCGATCGCTGTGGGCGCCGGTGTAGGCTCCCTTCACGGAGCCGAACAATTCGCTCTCGATCAATTCGCGGGGCAGGGCGGCGCAGTTGATTTTGATCATGCGCCCCTTGCTGCGCGAGCTCATGGTGTGGGTCAAATCGGCGATGACCTCCTTGCCGGTGCCGCTTTCGCCACAGATCAACACGGTGACGTCACTCGGGGCGATCCGTTCGACGGTTCGCACGACGTCCTTCATGGCGGCGCTGTTGAACACCGGGGAGGAGTTGCCACTCATGATTTCCAGGGCGCTCCGCAGGGCGACGTTCTCCTGGATTTTTTGTTTGCTTTCATGCGCGTTGCGCACGTCGGCCAGCAGCTTCTCCGTTTCGAACGGTTTGGAAAGGAAGGTGAATGCGCCCAGGCGTCCGGCTTCCACGGCCATTTCCATGGTGGCCATGGCGGTCAACATGATGACTTCGGTGTCGGGCCAGCGTTTTTTGATCAACGGCAGGAGGTCCAGGCCGCTGGCGTCACGCAATTTGACGTCCAAAACCACGACGTCGGGCTGGGGCATGTCGGTGAAGGCCTTTTGCAGGGCCGCCCCGCTTTCGGCCTCCGCCACATTGTAATCACGCTGGAGCACGCTTGCGATGAGTTCGCGCACCTCTGGTTCATCATCCACCAACAGAACTTTACCCTTCATAGCTTAAATTAACATTTGGCCGCACAGGCCTTGACGAACGCGGCAAAAATCGCGTGATGTTCCGGATGCCGGTCTGCCAGCCGTTCCGGGTGAAACTGCACGCTTAGCAGGAATGGTAGCAACCGGGCGGCCGGATGCAATTGCATGCTTTCGATAATTCCATCGGGGCTGCGCCCGGCCACGACCAGCAGGTCGGCCGGCTGCCGTACCGCCTGATGGTGGGTGCTGTTCACCCCCAGGATTCGTCTGCGCGTTATCTTGGCGAGCAGGCCGCCCGCTGTCAAATGAACATCATGGACCTTTTCGCAGCGCTGATCCTGGCGTTGATGGTCCAGGGCGGACGGCAGTTGCGCGGGCAGATCCGCGTAGAGGGTGCCGCCCAAGGCGACGTTCAGGAGCTGGTGTCCCCGGCAGATGGCCAGGAGCGGTTTGCGTTGCCGAAACACCTCGTCCACCAGCATCAATTCCCGCAGATCACGCGCGCCGCCGTCGGGCGTGACCTGACATTTTTGGCGCCATCGGGCCGGAATGCGTTGATCGTAAAGCGCCGGCTGCACGTCGTCGCCTCCGGTCAGCAACAGGCCGTCGGCGCGCTGGACGCAGGCGGCGATTTCCTGCCGCGAGGTCAGGGACAGGACCGGCCAGGGCCACGCGCCCGCCTCGAGCAAGGCGCGTTCGTAACGTGCGGACAGACTGACGGCCGGGCCGTCGTCGCCCTGGGGGGCGACGCTCGGGGAGATCAGGATCAGGGGACGCAGGCCCATGCCGGGGAGCATAGCGGGGCGGATTGCGCACTGTCAGGAGAAAACAATCCGGCGGCGGAGGCTACGGAGCGAGCAGTTTTTCAAACTCCGGGTTGGTGCGCAGTGCGGCCAGTTGTTGATCGGCGCGCGCGATGGCGACCAGATCCGTGGCCTGAGGATCCTGCGCCCGGCGCTTCCGGCTCAAGGTCAGGGCATTGGAGATGGCGTTGAACGCCTCGGCGTTTTTCTGCAACCGGAGGCGCACGGTCCCCAAATCGTACCAGGCTTCCGGGTTGGTCGGGTCAATTTGGGCCAAACGCGCCAGTCCCAGTTCCACCTTCGGCAGATTTTGCAGTTGTTTGTACGCTTCAATCACCGGCGCCAAATTGGCCAGGGTCGCATGCGGGCTGGCGATGATGGCGTCCAACAACGCGTAGCCGCGATCGAACTGCTGGGTCTGGATGTAATTGAACGCCAGATTGAGCATGACGGTGAGATTTGTGGGCTGGGCCTGCAGCTCGGCTTCCAATTTTTGGATTGTGCCCGCGTCCGCGAGGCGGTGTTTGGCGTCCTCCAGGTTGCTGATCAAACCCGAGATCGAGCCGTTGTACGGATCAAGCTTCAGCGCCGTTCGGGCCAGGGCCAGGGCATCATCAATCCGCGGCGGCAGCGGCGCGGGGGGATTGACCAGCAGCTGCACGTAGCGGAACAGGGCTTCCGGGCTGTACGGACAGAAGGCAAAGGCCTGCTTGAAGGTGAAGTCGGCCTCCTGATAGAGCCGGCGGATTTCCGCCTCGGATTTGGGGCGATACTCGGGCGGACAGGCATAGCCCAGTCGCCAGGCGTAAATGCCGCCGATCGAGCTGCGCAGTTTGGAGAAGGCCTTTTGCCCATTATCATCGCGCGCGAATTTCTTCTGCTCGTCGTTCAAATCGCTCCAATTGTGGCGGAGATACACCTTCTCCACGAATTTGACGATGTCCCCGATCGGTGTGTCGGTCGTGATCCAGTTGCCAATGAGGCGCTCGGAATACTGCGACCAGAAGTCGTGGTCGCGCTGCAACACCTCCTCGGACAGCGCCGGCAGCGGCTGGCGGTTGATCTTCATGATGATGCCAAACGGCGTCAAATGCGGATACATCCAGTCCAGCGGAAAGCTTTCTTCGACAAAAAATTCGTTTTCCGGATTTTGATCGAACATCACCTTGGTCAGCAGGCCGTTGATGGCCATGACGGCGACCTGTCCGGAGACCTGTACCTTGCCGCCGATGATGCGGACGTCTTCGCCCGGTTTCAACTGGTTGGCCTGCAGGCGTTTTTGGGCGTCCGTGAGATACTCGTTGAAGCAGTCCTGGGAATCCACCGGCGAGGCGATGTACATTTCCTGGTCCGGATACACGCCGCCGGGACTGACGGCGATTTCCCCGGGGAACGCCGCTTCGAGGAGCTGGCGTTGCAGCCGGATGCGGGTGAAACTTTGCGGTGCCTCGTAGATGAAGGACTTCAGGCGCGGCGTCAAGGGAACGCCGGCCGCGGTCAACTGGCTTTCGACCTGGGCCGCGAGTTGCTGACGCTCGGCCTTGAGCGTGGCCAGTTTCTGAGTGCTTCCCGCCTTGGCGTTGAGAATCCTTTGCATCAGGAGCGGGTTGGCCCGGGCCTCGGGCGCTTGTTCCTGGCCGTGAATGCTTTCGTATTCGAATTGTGCCTGCCAGGTTTTGAGGACGTTGGTCGCCAGCGCAGCATCATCGTAAAGGCCTTTCTCCAATACGGCGTTCAAATCCGCGACCAACGCGGCCTTGAGCGCGCCGGGTTTGCCCCCGTCCAGCAACGCCCGGGTTTCGGGCCGGAGCCTGTCTGCCAGCCCCCGGGTGAACGCATTGGGCGGCGCGCGCAGCTTGGCGGCGAATTGTTCCAGCTCCAGGAAATCCGCCGGTTGGAAGTAAGAACTGCCGACCCGACGCTGCTTCTCGATGGACTCTCCCAGCGCCGTCACGCCGACGTCCAGCAGGCGCGCCAGACGCGCCAGCGCGTTGGTGGTGACGTTTTCCCGCCGTTCTTTTTCCGAGCGGAACACATCCTGGAAGAACGGCGTGTCCAGTCCGCGCATTTTCTGGGAACTGCGATTATACTGGGCGCGGATGTAATTCAAGTAGGTGCCATCGGCCAGGGCATTTTGCGTGATGATGTAAACGTCGCGCCGGTCGTATTGCGGGTCGCGCGGCTTGCATTCCGGGGGGATGAAACTTTCGCAGAAAATGGTGTAGGTCGGGCAGAACCGGCCCGGATCCGTTCCTCCGTACAGAATGGCGTTGCGCGTCATTTCCGGATACAGCGGCTGGCCGGAAGCATCCTTGAACGGCGGCGTGAACATGTCGTGGCCGAACCAGTAGCCAAAGAGATGGCCGCGTTGCTCGTTGTCGGCCCAGTGCCCCATGAAAGATTGCAGCGGCAGCAGGGTGAAGAGTCCGAGCGTCAGCGCCAACGGGGCGCGCTGTTTCCAGAAAATCAAGCCCAGCAAAAAAGCCGTCGCCAGGCCGAACATCAGCAAACTGGCCAGCACCGGCATGGAAAATTGGCCCGGATCGAAGATCTTGAACAAGGTGGTGAAGAAAATCCCAACCCCCGCCAGCGAAAGGTGTTCGCCCATCAGAATGATCAGGGTCAGGGCAAAGGAGAAGGCCATGATCCCCAGCCCCAGGAAGCGGTACGTGGAACGGTCCGAAGCCTGTTTGCTGTGCCGGGCGCTAAAGAGGCAGACGGCGGTGAACAGCACGGCAATCAACTTGGCGATGGCCAGCAGAGTCGGAGCATCCGTGCCGATGTCGGCATTGTTTCGCAGCAGAAATCCAAACGCCGCCAGGCCGCCCAGCTTGGTTTCCGGGGAGTTGGCCGGCGGCAGCGAGCCGCGGAAGAGTACGAAACAGATCATCAAACAAATGAAGCCCAGCCCGGCCAGGGCCACGATGGGCTTGCGGCTGGCCTCGGGAGATTCCGCGGTGCGCATCAACTGCAGGATGGCCACGCCCAAGCACGTGCCCGTCAGCAACAGAAAGGTGATTTTCACCAGACCGTTCATGAACTGGTTGGCGCCGGCAATTTCGGGGTCCGTGAAGAGCGAATAGGTTTCCACCGCGAGGGAGTACAAGGCCAGATCCACCGCCACAATTCCCAGCGCAATGCCGATGCGCCGGAAGTTCTGGTAATGCGTGGCCAGCAACGCCGCCAGGAGGGCGATGCCGAAGCCCACGCCGATGGACACCACCACGTGGGACGCGGTGAAAAAGACGCGCACCAGCTCGCGGGCGGCCCGATCCGGCGGCGGGGCCAGCAGGAACACCAGCAGCGGCCCGAGGCAGATGAAGATGCCCGTCAAACCGACCAGCCAGCTGCGTTCGCGCTGCTGCATCATGCGATAGAACAGGAACACGCTGATGGCGATCAGGACGCAGACCAGGTTGAACTCGTTGTCCAGCCCGTCGAAATACATCAGCAGCTGCTTCGCATAGGTGAAGATGAAACTGAAAAACCAGTCCAGTCCTTCGCCCACCCCGTCAGTGGGCCGGATTTTTTCATATTGCCCCCGGGTGAAGGCATGGATGAAGCCCTCCAAAGTCCGCGGGTAGCCCCATTGCATCGGGGGATTGCTGGCGCCGGCCAGCGGCATGTAGAGATAGAAGGCCATGCCCAGGGTGAAGGCGAGACCCGCGCCGAGGGTGACCCACCAATGGCGGGAGCGGCGGGACTTGTTGACGAACAGGGCGTCATAAGCGGCGTACACACGGCACAACCCAATGCCGGCCAGTCCCAGCAGCGGCAGCCAACGGATGCTGTCCAGTTTGCGCGCCGCCTGGGCCGCCTCGTAATCATTGGTGGGATCCTTGATGCCGAGTTTGAGCAGCAGGAACAGAAGCGCCGTCACCGCCACCACCCCGCCCGCCGTCCAGCCGGTGGATTCCTGCTTTTCCCGGATGGACAGCCAGATCCAGCCGGCAATCGAGGCGAACCCCACGAGGTTGAAGAACAGATAGACCATCTTGTTGCCGGCCAGCAGGGAAGGGCCCATCCACAGCAGCACCAGGTAAACGCACACGTTCCAGAATAAAAATTCCCGGCCCAGCCTCGGGCGGATGGCGATGATGAGCATTTCCAGCCCCATCGCAATCGGCAGCAGCGACTGGTGGTTGTTGACGCAAATGCCGTACATGAAGAACGCCAGCAACAGGTACCGGCTCTGGTGCGGCGCATACACCCAGCGCAACAGGAACAACAACACCGCCACCAGCGACAGCACACTGAAGGAGTAAACCTCCACGATGACCGACTGGCTCCACATGTAACCGTTGAAGCCGAGGAGCAGGCCGCCCACGAACCCGGATACCAGGCAAATGGCGTTTTCCCATTTTCCAGTCATCGCTTTGAGCTGGCCGATGCCTTCCATCAACATGCTGCTGCCGCGGGAGATCAATAAACCGAGCAAACCGCAGGCCAGCGCGCCGGCGGTGGCTTCGCCCAGCGCCACGCGCCACGCAATGTTGCCAATGGGCAGCAGATTGGCCCAGAGGTAGGTGTACAACGTCCAGACCGGATAGCCCGGCGGGTGCGGAATCCCCGCATAAAAGGAGGCCACCGCCAGTTCGCCGGAATCTTCAAGGGTCAAATCCGGGGCGAGCGTGTAAAAATAGCCGAGCCAGACGCACAGCGTGGTGACCAGAAAGGCCAGCCAGTCAATGCGTCGAAACAGGGGCGGTACTTTGCCGGCCGGGGTTTCTGCCGGGGCGGGGGCGGGCGTCGCGGGTGCGACCGGTTTGGACGGGTGATTCCTTCCCGGAACCGGCTTGCTTCGTTTATCCATGCTCATTGTAAATCGGATGTCTTCACGGGGGTGAAGAAGCGAATACTAGACCGGGAATCCCCCCGGTTTGTCCATTCAAAACTGTCCCAGCGGTTTGCGACGGATTGGGGGTTTCCGGCCAGATAGGGGGCGAAACTTTGATTGCTCAAACAGGCGGCCACCAGCATTGCCTGGCGCGGTTGGTCCCCGGGGACCGCCGCTTCGAAGCGGCGCCAACCCGTGAGCACGATCAATCCGCCGGCCATCAGTGGCGCCAAGGCGGTCGCCAGCCGGGGCCAGACACGCGGCCCGCGCGGGGCGAACAGGCGGCGTTCAACTCTCGGCGTCGGCGCGCGCGGCGTCCAGCAGCGCAGTTGTGTTTCCAAAGGATGCAGGGGATTCATCTCGGGCTCCTTGCAGTTGCCGGCGTATTTTTTCCAGACCATAACGGTAGCGTCCTGCGGCAGTGTGCGGGGAAATTTCCAGCAGTTCACCGATCGCTTCAAACGTGTACCCGTGCCACAGTTTCAGCACGAGGACTTCGCGTTGCAAAACGGGCAGACGCGCCAGGCAGCGCATGGCCGCCCGTTCCGCAGGGGACTCGTCTGCGGCGCGGTCGAACCAGCGGCGTGATTCAAACTCACGGGCCAGGCGACGCCACAACGAGCGCCGATAATTCACCGCCCGGTTGCGAAAGCTGCGCAGGCAATACCCGGGGGGATTGTCCGGGGCGGCCGCCAGTTGCAGCAAGGCCACAAAAGTCTCCTGCATGACGTCTTCCGCTTCCGCATGCGACAACCCCAAAGCGCGACCATGGAGAATCAGTTTGGCCGCGATTTCGTGATATAATTTTTCCACCCAGGCGGCTGTTGGCCCGTTGTTCACCTACCCGATAGACACCAAAGCCGGCGTTTTTGTATAAAAATTTTGGAGCCCCGCCCGGATGACCCCATAGGGAGCGCAACCGTCTGGGGGGAATTGTCGTCATCAGCGCCCGTTGCAGGTCGGCCCTGGTGGCAATCGGGGTCGCTGGGGCACGGACTGGCGGTCAAAAAAAGTTGGCAATGAATGCCTCGAATGATAGTAGGTTGCAGCAACCATGAGGAGCACACTGGCTCAGACACAGACGATTCGGGTGACGCTGGCAAGACCGGCGCATGCTCCCGAAAATCCGTCGGGTCTGCCCGCACCGATCGCTCACCCGGAGTTTGCTCCATTGGTCTTGCCGGAACGCGTCGCACCCATCCAGCCGTCGCCCGCCGAACCGGAATGGCGGCACGGCTGGCCGGTGCCGTCCACCATTTTGCCGCAGGCCGACCAGGCGCGTGCCTGCATTCAATTGCCCGAATTTGACGCGGACATTTTGGAACGGTGCCGGCACATCTCCGAGGGCTTTCCCCTGGCCGAGGCCGGGTGGCGCAGCGGGCGGCTCAAATCACCCGTGCCCGCCAGTTCCGACCTGCCCCACTTCGAGCGGGTATTCCGCCTGGCGGCGGACCGGGCCGGATGTGAATCCGCAATTACCCGTCCGGACTATGAGGAATTGTTGATTTTGACGGCCTGGTTTTGCGTGCGTCCGAAGCAGGCGGGCTTTTTGAGTTCGTACCCCAAGGCACTGCTTTGTCCGCTGTCGCATGCCTCTCCGCCGGCGGCTTTGGCAACCTTGTCGCCCGCGCAACGGGCCACTTTTGCCCGCCGCGCGCCGGTTTACCTGCGCTACCTGCTGGGGCAAAAATTGGGGTTGCGCACCTGTGCCGATCTGGAAAACGCCGATTTGCGCCAGCTCCTGCGGCGCGCCGGATTCCGCCTGGTGCGCGCCAGTGCGATCCCCGAATTCGTCTATGCGGCCAGCACACGCGGCGAGGATCCGCCCATTCGCCCCTGGAAGCTGACCTTGCGGCAGGAGTTGACCGACGATCAGGCAGCGGATTTGTTGCTGCAAGCCGCGCTCTGGCAGGTCCAGTACGGCCTGCGTCTGGTGACGGTTTCCGACGGCGCACCCCACTGGAACATTGGGGCGTTCGAACGCACCGATTGGGAGGATGCATTCTTGTCCCTGGGCGTCAGAATCCCGCCGCGGTTTGCGCGCGCGAGCGGATTGCTGGACTGGCGGGCGGTGTTGCGCAACTGCCTGGAGCGGATCGGAACGGGCAATCTTCCCGAAAGCGTGCTCGGCCGGACCACCGCCACACCCCAGCGGGTGCGTCATGATGACGAGCGGGCCATTTGGGATTGGGTGGATCGCACCGCGCGCGCCGTGCTGGATCGCGCCCGACGCGAAGCGCCGCAGCTGTTCACCGCAGACGGCGGGTTGAATCACCGGCTGGCCCGGACGTTTCGTCCCTGGGCGCGGCTGTTTGAAGAAACCTCTCCGCAGATGCTGCGGCGGATGGGCGTTTCCGCCTTCACAGCCTTGCATCGGGTTGCGCCCGAATGGTTTGGTTGGGAGGCCGCGCAGCTCAAGCCGTGGGAACTGGAGCAGGAGTGTGGGAAGTGGAAGGGCGCGCGCGGCCGGGCGTTGTTGCGCAGCGCCTACGCCTTTGCGCTCCACGAGCAGGGGCTGGGCGAAATTGTCGGAACGGGCGACCAGGTGGCCTGGCGTTGCACCCTCGCACAATTTTTTTCATGGTCCGCGCAACGCCACAACGCCGGCGGCCGGGCCTATGATTTTCTGTATGCGCTGGCCAGCCGCCATGGGTTGACTCCCTTGCTGCGCCGGGAGATGACGCATACGGCCATGATTTCGCTGCTGGCGGGAATGAACCTGCACCGGGACCTTCCGCAGATCGAAAATTGCTGGGAGCTTTGTCTGCGCACCGCCCTGGAACGTCACGGGGGACAACTGGACGTGCGGCTGGTGCTGCCGGATTTGGCGCCGCTGCCGCTGCGGTTGCGGCGGGCGGTCATGGCGCCGCTGCCCTACCACTATCTCCATCCGGAGGT
>Ga0209200_1004716_pt1 | contig 10887 bp, 8 predicted proteins | sample AD_UKC033_MetaG_FD_184406 | JGI IMG/M metagenome (GOLD analysis project Ga0209200, IMG submission 184406) | Active sludge microbial communities of municipal wastewater-treating anaerobic digesters from USA - AD_UKC033_MetaG (SPAdes) (version 2) | ecosystem: Engineered > Bioreactor > Anaerobic >...
GCTTGAGCTGGTCCAGGCGCTGTGCGGCTTTTTCGATAAGGCTCATGATGGATTCCGGTTCAACCCTGGATCAGTTGCAAGGCCACCACCGCGGCGGCGACCATGCCGACATAGGCGAACAGTCCTGCCCCGAAGGCGAGCAGCCCGCGCCGCCGCGCCGATGTGCGCTCGGGCGTTGCCAGCATCGACACGGTGCCGAGCACGGGCAGCCCGGTCACGTCGCGCAGGCCGCGCGGGTCGACCACCGCCGGTCGCAGCTGGCTGATCAGGAAGGTGAGCGCAAAGCCGGCGAGCAGGCCGGCCAGCCCCGCCACCGGAATCAGCAGCAGGCGGTTCGGCGCGGACGGCTTGGTCGCCAGCGTGGGAGGGTCGATCACGCGGAAATCGGCGACGCCGGTCTGCGTGTTCATCTCCACGGCGATGTTGGCCGACTCGCGGCGCGCCACCAGCGCATCGTAGTTGGTCTTGTGCACCGCGTAGTCGCGGTTGAGCTGGGCAAGCTCGGCTTCCACCTCGGGCACCAGCCGGGCACGCTCGCGCAGCTGGTCGAGGCGGGACTGGAATTCGGCCACGCGCGCATTCAGGGACGCCACCCGCGATTCGGCCTGGGCGAGCGCGAGCTTCATCTGCTGGAAGTAGGGGTTGGCATCGAGCGCGCCGAACTGCGAACCGCCGGCGGCCTGCATGGCCTCGACCTGCGTCCGCTTCTGCGCCTCCAGTTCCTCGATCAGGCGGCGCGTGCCGGTGACGTCGGGATGCTTGTCGGTGTAGCGCAGCAGCAGCTCGTCGAGGCTGCGGCGCAGCACGTCGATGCGGCCGTCGATCTCGGGCACCGACACCGCCGACTGCGAAGGCGCCTGGGGCAGCAGCACCGGCTCCTCGCCGACGAGCTGGCGCTGCAGCGCATCGCGTCCATTCATCGCCTCGCGCTGCTCGAGCTGGGCCTGTTGCAGCTGGGCGGTCATCGCGCCGATCTGGGAAATGTAATCCTGTGCGCCGTCGCCGAGCACGCCCATGTTGCGCAGGCGGAACTCCTTCACGCGGTTCTCCGCCTCGGTCAACTTCTGCTCGTACGAATGAATCTGCTCCTCGATGAAGCGACGCGCCGCGTCGGCGTCCTGGCGCTTGTTGCCGAGGCCCGACTCCACGAAAAGGGACAGCAGCGACTGCACGACCCGCTGCGCGCGCTCCGGACGAGTGTCCGCGTACGACAGCATGAAGAGGTTGGTGCGATCGGACGAAGCGATGCGCAGATCCTTCGACAGCCGCGTGATCAGTGCCTCGCGCTCCTCAGGGGTATTCACCCCGAGATCGAGGTCGGCCATGTTGATCAGCTTCTCGACGTTGGGCCGGCTGATCAAGGTACGGCTGAGCATCGTGATCTGCTGATCGATGTTGGGCTGCACGGCGAGCCCCGCCATCAGCGGACGCAGCACGGACTGCGTGTCCACATGGACGCGCGCTGTCGATTCGTACTTGTCGGGCATCTGGTAGATCACGAGACCGGCGACCACCCCCACAATCCAGGCCAGCGCCATCCCCCACCAGCGGTAGCGCCACATGCCGCGCAGGTAGCTGGTGATCTGCGTTACGAGTTCTTCCATCGATCGGCTTCAAGTGGTTCGAGGCCCCCTCGTCGGCCACGCGACCGAGGGAGTCCCCGAGGTTGAATCAACCCGCGCCAGCGGCCGGAGTCAGAACCAGCTCTGCGGAATGATCAGGACGTCGCCCGGGCGCATCTCGACGTTGGCCGAGACGTCCCCGCGCTTGATCAGGTCCTTGATCCGCACGCTGTACTGCTTGTTGCCCTCGCCCGTGCGCAGGATCGTGGCCGAGTTGCCGTCGGCGAACTCGGTCAGTCCACCGACCGCGATCATCACGTCGAGCAGGGTCATCTTCTGGTTGTAGGGAAGGATGCGCGGCTCCGAGGCCTCGCCCACGACCCGGATCTGCTCGCTGTACGGCCCGGAGAAGCTGGTGGCGATGACGGTCACCACGGGTTCGCGGATGAACTTGGCGAGTTCCTTCTCGATGTCACGGGCCAGCGTGCTGGTGTCCTTGCCCTGCGCGACCAGATCCTCCACGAGGGGAGTGGTGATCTTGCCGTCCGGACGGATCGGAACGCTCATCGACAACTCGGGATTGCGCCACACGACGATATTGACCGAGTCGCCAGCGCCGAGCACGTAGCTGTATTCCGCGTCCGCAGCGAGGGGAGGCGCAGGAGGGAAGGAAGACGCACAACCGACGAGCGAACTCGCCACGACGACACCAAGCAGGCAACGGGCAGCGCGGAAGCGCGCACCGGACACGCAACTGAACATGAAAACCCCCCTCTGAATTCGCTGAGACGCGAATGATACGATGACCGCCACGGTTCGATGATGCTACGGGTTCGATTACAGCATGAGGAGGAACCAGTGCACACAAGCGCGCACATCGCCGGGGCGTGCGAAAAACCGGATTCACTCCTCGCGGATTCCGGTTTATTATCTAACTTCGAATGATTGTGTTCGCGGCCTCTCGACGGCTCCGCGGCGCAGAAAACGCAAACGAACCGGGCCACTTCAATGCGTCATACAACTGCCGTGCGGGGCGATCACGCCCGCTTCCCGACGTCGAAGCTCGTCTACTTCCCGACGACCGGCCGGGACGCGATTAACGAGTCATCCCCGCTACTCGATCCGGACCTGCCGGATCTCTCCGCCCTGCTTCAGGACCTGTCTTTCGAGCGCAACGGATACGAGATCCGGGTTGCGAGCGGCTCCGACTGCCTCAAGCGCCGGGCCGCCAAGCTCATCGAGCGCATGTACTCTTCACGCGGCCTGTTCCCCTACGGCACGATGGCGGAAATCGACAAGCGTGACGTCACCGTCGTGGCCCTTTGCGGCGATGACGCCGTTGCCACGCTGACCGTGCGAATGGATTTCGGTAACGGCTTGTTAGCGGACACTTTGTACAGCAAGGAGATCGACTCCGCCCGCGCGATCGGAGGCAAAGTGTGCGAAATTACACAACTGGCGCTCGATCCCTCCTCCGGCAACCATGATGCCTTGGCGGGCCTGTTCCAGGCGCTGTACGTGATCGCACAACTCACGCGGCGCATGACCGACATCTTCATCGAGGTGCACCCACGCCATGCGAACTTCTACCAGCGCATCTTCGGGTTCAAACGGATCGGCGGCGAGCGCATCTGCCCTCGTGTCGGCGCGCCGGCCGTGCTGCTCCACCTGTCGCAGGACGAATTCGAGCGCGCGCTCGCCCGTCACGAACGCATCGAGCAACGGCACAACAGCCGCGTATCCCGCCTGCTGCCGATGAAGGCCCACGCGCAGGAAGTGATCGAGGCGCTCTCCAGCCGCTAGGACGCGGCGCTCTCGAGCTGCGGCGTCAGAACCAGCGGCGCAATTCCAGCCACGCACGATCCCGGTCGTCGTAAACCCCGAACATCCCCCTGTCCTTGCCGCCGAACACGTCCACGCCCACGGTCGCGCGCCAGGCGGGAGCGAACTTCCAGCTAAGCTTCGGGCGCAGCGAGTAGTCGGATCGATTCAGGCTGGTCACCGCGAGCACCTCTGCCTCGAGATCCGTTCCGGTGCCGTGCACGATCTGCAGGCTCACGCCCTGCTCGTGGCGATCCATCATCATGGCTGGCCGATGGTCGTCCAGGCGGCGACCGTAGTACTGCACGTTGAAGCGCCAGTCTCCGCTCGGCAGATCGACGCCGAACGCGTAATCCACCATGTCGGTGCCGACCAGGCCGACCACGGGCGGATTTCCCGCCAGCGCAAAGGTATTCACGCTGCGACCACTCGTGTGAACCGCCTCCCCCTTCAGCACGAAGCTGCCGAGATCCTTGCTGAAGGTGCCGCCGACCTGGTCGATGCGCTCGTGGCGCAGCTCGGCCCGGCCGGGCGCGTAGGCATGCAGTGTCGGCGCGACGTCGTAGCTGTGATAGTAGAAGGCCGAAAGATCCCACCCATCGACCAGATGCGAGATGCGCGCACCCCAGTTGCCGTCGTCGATGTCGCCGCCGGGCCGATCCTCCGACACCACGGTGTCGGCCGGCATCCACGGATAGGTGTAGAAGTCGCTGCCCGGCTTGCCGATCTGGTCGAAGCTGGGCTTCGGCACCCACAGCAGTTCGAAGTGGGTGTCGGCGCCGAAGCGTTCGGCGCGAACCGCCCACTGCCCGATGCGCATGCGCTCGAGCTCGGTCTGCAGGAAGTCACGCATATCGCGCGCGGACACCACGTCGGCGAAGAAGAAGCCCACCATCTCGCCCCACACCACGTGCTGGCGACCGAAGCGGAACTCCCAGTCGCCATGGCCGACATCCACGTACGCCTCGCGCAGCAAGAGGTCGCGACGCTGGTCGCGGCGCACCGCAGCCGGGTAGTGCTCGTCCTCGAGATCGAAGGCGCCGTCGAGTTCGGCACGCGCGTTGAGCTTCCAGCGCACCCGCGGCGCGACTTGCCCGCTGCCTGTCAGCTCCCCGCGGGCGCGCAGGTGCGACCAGCGCTCGGGATCGCGGTAGGTGTACGCCATGCCGAGCTCGGCGTAGCCGCCCCACTTGATGCCCGTCGCCGCCTCGCTGCCCGCTGCAGGCGTGCCGACGTCGAGCAGGGCGTCGAGATCGGCGTCCGACGCCGCGTCGAGGTCGGCGTCCGCTGCAGGGGCATCGTCGGGCAGGTCGGCAGCCGCAGCTTCGTCCGCGAGCGCAGCCTCAGGCACATCCGGCGCCGCGTCCGCGGCCACGGGCTCCGCGCGCGCGGCAGGTGTGGCGAGGCTTGCGAGCGCAAGCGCGATCAGGGTCAGGCGATGGATTCTGTTCAGGCGGGGCATGTGCGGTCTTCCTAGATTTCGCGAATGTCTTCGTCGCGCGGCGTCCGCCCATCGACGAACACCCAGCGGTCGTCGACCCTCAAGCCGAGCGCGGTGATCTGGCCATCCGCGATGCGGACCAGGCGGTCGGCCATGTTCATGACCTTGCGGTCGTGGGTGGAAAAGACGAAAGTCGTCCCCGACTGGCGGTTGATGTCGCGCATCAGCTTGAGGATGCTGGTGCCGGTCTTGCTGTCGAGGTTGGCGGTCGGCTCGTCGGCGAGGACGACCTTGGAGTGCGTGGCCAGCGCGCGCGCGATCGCCACGCGCTGGCGCTGGCCGCCGGAGAGCTGATTGGGCCGATGCTCGGCGTACTTCTTCAGACCGACCACGCCGAGGTAGTGGCGCACCCGCTCGGCACGCTCCGCCCTGGTGAGCTCCGGCATCTGCAGCAGCGGATACTCGACGTTCTCCGCTGCCGACAGCACGGGGAGTAGATTAAAGGTCTGGAAGATGAAGCCGATGGTACGTGCACGCAGGTCGGCCAGCTCGTCGGGCGTGCGGTTCGAGACGTCATGCCCGTCCACGACCACACGCCCCGAGGTCGGCGTGTCGATGCAGCCGATGATGTTCAGCAGGGTCGACTTGCCACTGCCCGAAGGCCCCGCGATCGCCAGGAACACTCCCGGCTCGATCTCGAGCGAGACGTCGTCGAGCGCCAGCACCGTCTGCTCGCCGAGGCGAAAACTCTTGCTCACGTGTTCGATCTGGACGATGGCCATCGGGACGACCGAAAATGAAGAAAACCCCCAGAGGATAGCACCCATGACGCCAAGCTTACGATCCCGCCGCCGATTCGTCGCCTGCCTCGCCGGCAGCCTGATGCTGCCCACGCTGGCGCTTGCGACCGACGCCGCCTCCCCTGCCGAGCCCGCAGGGGCCGAGGGCGTCGACACGGTCGCGGCCGACCTGGTCCGGCGCGCCGACGCGATCCGCTTTCCGCGCGAGAGCTTCCAGACCGAGATCGTCGTGCGCAACTTCGCCGATGGCGCGGAGGGCGAGTCGCGCACCTTCCGCGTGCTCTCGCGCGGCAACGAGAACACCATCGTGCTGACGCTCGAGCCCGCAACCGAGCGCGGCCAGGCCCTGCTGATGCGCGCGCGCGACCTGTGGGTCTTCATGCCGAGCGTGTCGCAGCCGGTCCGACTGTCCCTCGCCCAGCGACTGACCGGTCAGGTGGCCAACGGCGATCTGGCGCGAGCGAATCTGGCCGGCGACTACATCCCGACCGTCGCCGGCACCGAGACCATCGAGGGCCAGGCCGCGGTGGTGCTGGACCTCAAGGCGGTCGATCGCGGCGTGACCTATGCGCGCGTGCGCTACTGGGTCGGCGAGCGCGACAGCCGTCCGCTCAAGGCCGAGTTCTACGCGCTCTCCGGCCGCCTGCTCAAGACCGCGCGCTACGAGGAGTTCCGCCAGATGGCCGGCGCAGTCCGCCCCACCCGGCTGGTCATGGAGGACGCGCTCAAGAAGGGTGAGATCTCGGTGCTGACCTACGAGAACATGAACGTTCGCGACCTCCCCGAGCGCATGTTCACCCGCGAGTACCTGCGCCGGCTGCAGCAGTAGCCCCGGTGCCGAACGCGCAGGTCCTCAGACCACGATGCGCATGCGCTCGCCGACCACCCCCTGGAGGTGGCCGGCGAAGGCCGCGCGCACCGCGTCCTCGCCATGCACCAGGCGGACCTCGCCGGGCAGATGGCGCATGCGGGTGACGAAGCGGGTCAGGTCGTCGCGGTCGGCGTGCGCCGAATAGCCCGAAAGGATATGGATGCCGGCGCGGATGTCCACACGCTCGCCGTCGAGCTCCACGTAGCCACCGCGCGGCCCGTAGGTCTGAATCGCATGGCCAGGCGTGCCGCGCGCCTGGTAACCGACGAAGAGCACGTCGTGGCGCGGATCACCCAGCATCTCGCGCAAGTAATTCACCACCCGGCCACCGGCGCACATCCCGCTCGCGGCGATCACCACCGCGGGCTCGCGGCTGCGCGCGAGCCGACGCACGTTGGCGAGATGCTCCTCGTGGCTGTCGATCGCCACGAGCTGATCGTAGGACAGTGGCTGCCGGCCGGCACGCACGCGGGCGCGCGCCTCGGCGTCCCAGAACGGCTGCAACTCGCGATAGAGCGCGGTGAAGCGCTGCGCCAGCGGCGAATCCAGGAAGATGCGCAACGCGCCCCAGGCGGCGGAATGCTTCCCCGGGCGCACCCGCTGGCGGTGCAGGATGTCCTCGAACTCGTAGAGCAGCTCCTGCGTGCGCCCGATGCTGAAGGCGGGCACGATCACGGTGCCGCCGTCCTGCAAGGCGTGCTCGACGACCGCCTGCAGGCGTGCGCGGCGGTCGCGGCGATTCTCGTGGACGCGGTCGCCGTAGGTGGTCTCCAGCACCAGCACGTCGGCCCTCCAGGGCGGGCGCGGCGCCGGCAGCAGCGGCGCATGCGGCGCGCCGAGATCACCCGAGAACACCACCCGGCGCGGCTCCGGCCATGCCGCACCGGAGAGCTCGCACTCGACGTAGGCCGAGCCGAGGATGTGGCCGGCGCGCTGCAGGCGAATCCGGCAACTCGCGTCCGGGCTGCGATACACGAGGTGCCACTTGCCGTAGGGCAGCGCGCGGATGCGCGGCTCCACCTTGCCCAGATAGCGCTCGATCAGCGCTCGGTCGCGACTCACACCCACCGCGAAGGCGTCCGCGAGCACCGTGGGCAGCAGGCGCGCGGAGGGTTCGCTGCACAGGATCGGCCCCTTGAAGCCGGCGGCGAGCAGCCAGGGCAGGCGGCCGCAGTGGTCGATGTGCACATGGGTGAGCACCAGCGCGCCGACGCCCTCGAGCGGGAAGTCGATCTCCAGCCGGTCGGCGGCCGAGCGCCCGTCGGGCGCGGTCTCCGCGCCCTGGAACAGGCCGCAGTCGAGCAGCAGGCTGTTGCGCCCCTCGACGAAGAGCTGGTGGCAGGAGCCGGTGACGCCGTTGCGCGCACCATGGTGGAGGATCGTCGGGTTCATGACGTCATTCTAGACGCCCATTCGCCAGCGTCCACCCGCAACCCTGCCCCTTCAACCGCTGCGCCCCGCAAGCGCGCTGGCAAGCACGAAGGCTGGGATGACGTCCGCGCCCGTCGTATGGGAGCGCCGGCAGGCGCGAACGCGGCGGTTCGGCACGCGCCACACCCAACTACGCCGCGCAAACGGCCGCCCCATTCGCGCCTGCCGGCGCTCCTACATAAACCGTCGTGCAAAATGGTGCCGTGCTTCGCCGCGCGCGGCGCCTGTGCATGAACCATCGTGCGGGATGGCGGCCGACGTCTCGCGCGCGACACCGCCCTGTAGGCGCGCCGGCAGGCGCGAATGCGGCGGTAACGCACGCGCTCCCGCTGCAGGAGCACCCCGCAAGACGCCCCCCTACTCCATCCCCCACTTCTGCAGCCGGTAGCGCAGCTGGCGCAAGGTCATGCCGAGCATGCGCGCGGCCGCCGAGCGGTTCCAGCGCGTCTGCTCGAGTGCACGGATGATGCGCAGGCGCTCCACCTCGTCCTGGCCCTCGCGGCCTTCCTCGGGTTCGGCCACTGGCGCGGCGCCCCCCTCGACCCCAGCCGTGGCCCCGAGCGGGCTGCAGTCACCCTCGACCCCGAGGTCGCCGACGTCGATCTCCTCGCCCTCGCACAGCGCACAGGCGCGCTCGAGCAGGTTCTCCAGCTCGCGCACGTTGCCGGGGAAATCGTAGGCTTGCAGGCGCTCGAGCGCCGCCGTGGAGAGTCGGTGCGGCGCCCCGCCCTCGCGCACTGCGAGGCGCGCGAGGATGTGGCTGGCCAGATCCGGGATGTCCTCCCGCCGCTCGCGCAGCGGTGGCACGCGCAGCGTGATCACGTTGATGCGGAAGAACAGGTCCTGGCGGAAGCGGCCCTCGACCACGAGGCGGCCGAGATCCTGATGCGAGGCGGACAGGATGCGCACGTCCACCGGCTCCTCGGCGTGCGCACCGACCGGGCGCACGGCACGCTCCTGGATCGCGCGCAGCAGCTTGACCTGCATCGCCAGCGGCAGCTCGCCGATCTCGTCGAGGAACAGGGTGCCGCCGCTGGCGGCATGGAACAGCCCGCTCTTGTCCGCGCTCGCGCCGGTGAAGCTGCCCTTGCGATGACCGAAGAACTCGCTCTCCATCAGCTCGGGCGAGATCGCCCCGCAGTTGACCGGGACGAAGGGCCCGCCGGCGCGCGCACCGAGCGCGTGGATGTGGCGCGCGATGACCTCCTTGCCCGTCCCCGATTCGCCATGGATGAACACCGGCGCCTGGTTGCGCGCGAGCTTCTCGGCCTGCGCGCGCAGCTGCACGAAGGCCGCCGAGTGGCCGATCAGGCTGCGCTCGGCGGTCGCGGCGGGGTGCTCCTCCGAGCCCCCCTCGCGCAGCTTGAGCGCGTGCTGTACCAGCTCGCGCAAGGCCTTGAGCTCGACCGGCTTGGTGACGAAATCGAAGGCACCCAGCTTGAGCGCACGGATCGCCGTCTCGATGCTGCCGAATGCGGTGATCACCGCCACCGGCAGGCCAGGGCGCACGGTCTGGATGTACTCGACCAGCTCCAGCCCGTCGCCGTCGGGCAGGCGCATGTCGGTCAGGCACAGGCGATAGCCGCGCTCGGCCAGCAGCGCGCGCGCCTCGCCGACCGAGCCCGCGGTGTCACAGGCCAGCCCCATGCGCATCAGCGAGAGCTCGAGCAGTTCACGGATGTCGTCCTCGTCATCGACGACGAGGACATCGGTGGAGCGGGGCCGGTTGCGGCGTTCGACCTGGGTCATGGCTGCTGGCTCGCGGTAAGGATGAAGTCGGCCCCGGGACCGCCCGGCGCGAGCGCCAGGGTGGCGTCGTTGGCTTCGGCCAGCTCGCGCGCGATGTACAGGCCGAGCCCGGTGCCCTTGGGGTGGGTGGTGAAGAAGGGTTCGAACAGATGCGCCCGCATCGCCTCGTCGAAGCCTGGGCCGTCATCCTGCACGTGCAGCACGACCTTGGCGTGCGGCAGGGGCTCTGCCCACAGGCGTACCGCGCCCGCCTTGCCCGAGGCGTGGCGGGCCGCATTCGACAGCAGGTTGTCGAGGATCTGGTGCAGGTGAGCGCGATCCATCGCCAGGGTCAGCGCGGGATCGATCGCGAGCTCGTACAGCTGCGCCTCGGCGGGCTCGCGGAACACCCGCGCGTCGAGGATCTCGCGCACAAAGGCCGCCAGCGGCAGGGCCTCGGGCAAGGCCTGCTCGCGCCTGCCGAGGGCGAGCACGTCGCGGATCATGCGCTCGATGCGGCGCGCGTTGTCGTTGATGATGCGCACCAGCCGGGCCTGCATGTCGGCGCGCTTCTCCTCGCCGAGCAGCTCGGCGGCCTGGGTCACCGCCGACAGCGGGTTGCGGATCTCGTGCGCCATGCTGGCGGTGAGGCGGCCGAGCGCGGCGAGCTTGATCTGCTGCAACTGGCGCTGGATCTCCTCGTAGTCGGTGAGATACAGCAGGGTGTCGCCTTCGGCCGCGCTGCCCGCATCGCCCTGCACCCGGCGGCAACGCAGCAGGCGTCCGGCCGCGCCCAGCCGCATCAGGCGCCCCTCCTCGCCCACCGCCGGCTGCAGCATGCCCTCCAGCCCGGCGTCGAGGTCGGCGAGCGCGAGGCCGTCGAGCGCCTCCCCGCCAGCACGGGCCAGGCCGAGCATTTCCAGCGCCTGGGCGTTGGCGTGGAGGACGCGGCCGCGCGCGCCGACCACGATCACGCCGTCCTGCATGTCGCGCAGGATATGGGCGCTCACCGCCTGCTGCTTGGCGAGCGCCACGCCGCGCTCGGCCGCCAGCGCGGCGTTGGCCTGGGCGCGCAGGGCGAGCAGGCGTGCAATTGCGGCAATGCCGAAGAAGCCGGCGCAGAAGATGCCGACCTGGAGGAACTCGACCGACTTGCCGCCCCCGAAGAGACGCGAGGCGTTCTCCGCCAGCACGGCCAGGGTGGCGAGCGCAGCCGAGAACATCACCATGCGC
>Ga0209200_1004718_pt1 | contig 10887 bp, 8 predicted proteins | sample AD_UKC033_MetaG_FD_184406 | JGI IMG/M metagenome (GOLD analysis project Ga0209200, IMG submission 184406) | Active sludge microbial communities of municipal wastewater-treating anaerobic digesters from USA - AD_UKC033_MetaG (SPAdes) (version 2) | ecosystem: Engineered > Bioreactor > Anaerobic >...
TGGAGAGGTTCTTGACGGCTCCGCCGAACCCCGAGGCGAGATGGCCCTTGAAGTGGGAAAAAATGAAAAAGCCGTCCACCCCGTTGACGAGAGACGTGACCTCGACGGTCTTGAAGTGGCGTTCCCCGGGCAGTTCGACAACGTCCCGTCCGTCCATGCCGTCCCCGATGACCAGGGGACAGCCGACGAATTCCTCGGTGTACCCGTGCCGGGCGGCCGTTTCCAGGGAAGCCTTGCCGGTGCGCCTCCCGCCGGAGTAGAGAACGGTGGTGTCAAAGAGAAAGGGCCTCCAGCCCTTTTCCTTGAGGAACGCCGCCACTTCCCGGGCATACCTCGGGGAAAGGTAGCTCCTGTTGCCCCGTTCCCCCCAGTGAACCTTGACGGCGATGCGGCCTCCCTCGGAATAAGGGTAGGAAAGGCTTTCGAGGACTTTTCTGAGGTCGGCAACGTGTCCGTCGGCACGTTGCTCCGGGATCGTCGATGGCATGGGGTCTCCTCTCGAGAGTCCTTTTTGACTCATCATAAACGGTTTCGGGCGTTTTTCCAAGCAGGAGTCCGTTTCCTGTCAGTAACGCGTAAACTGTCCGGGTTTGTAACGCGTGATTTGTCCGGTTCAGGATGGCCGCTCCTGGATGTGGCGGATGAGACGGACAGATGTGTTACTGGAGATTCGGAAGATACGGTTTGAGAGGGTTACCTGGCGTGGGATGAGGGTCGTCTGACTCGGGAGGAAGCCTCCATGAAGAGAGGAAATCATTCGGCGAGAACGGAGACCCTTTCGATTTCCTCTTCCAGGACCATCCACTGGTCGTAAAGTTCTTCGAGACGGCTCACATTCCTGTGATAGTCCCGGTGCAGTTCCTGGATGTCCCGGCCTCCCCTTGAGGATGGAGCCTCGGCGAGGGCGGCTTCCAGAGATGCCCGTGTCTCTTCACCGTCCCGGATTTCCGCCTCCACCTTTTTCAGGGCCTCCCGGAGAGGCTGCAGCTTCCGGGAAAGGCGCTGTCTTTTTTCCGCTTCCAGGCGCTTTCGTTCCTTTTCCGTAACGACTTCGGTCCGCTGCGGGGTCTCCGGCTCTGCCGGCGGCACCGGTCCGCCGGACTCTTTCCGCTTTTCAAGGTATTCTTCGAGGGAGCCCCGGAAATCCTCGAGAACGCCGTCCCGGATCTCCAGGACGCGTTCGATGAGGGGGATCAGAAAGTCCCGGTCATGGGAAACGATGACAAAGGCCCCGGGAAACGCCAGGAGCCGCTCCTGGAGAAGAGCCTTGGAAGGGATGTCAAGATGGTTCGTCGGTTCATCCAGAACGAGAAGATTGGCAGGCGTGAGAAGCATCTTGGCCAGGGCGAGACGGCTTTTCTCCCCTCCCGAAAGGACGGAAACGGGCTTCAGGACATCGTCCCCGGTGAACAGGAAGGATCCCAGGAGGGTCCTCAGTTCCGTCTGGGTCCGCGACGGGTCCGTCTCCAAGACGGTTTCATACACCGTTTTTATAGGGTCGAGGAGTTCGGAGAGATCCTGGGAAAAATAGCCCACCGCGGCCCCGTGTCCGGGAAGTCGCGATCCCTCCTGGAAGGCGTCCGTTCCAGCGATGATCCTGGCCAGGGTCGATTTCCCCGAGCCGTTCACCCCAAGAACGGCCACCCTGTCCGTTCGCCCGATCTGAAGGGACAGCCGGGAAAACACCTCCAGGGTCCCGTATCTTTTCGCCACATCGGAAAGCGTGAGGACGATCCTGCCGGCCCGGGGCGCTTCGGGAAAACGAAAGGCGATCCGCCGCTCTTTTGCGGCCGTTTCAACGATATCCAGTTTTTTAAGCATCCTGATCCTGCTCTGGACCTGCTTCGCCTTGGTGTTCTTGTAGCGGAAGCGTTCAATAAACCGAAGACTCTGTTCGATGAAGGCTTCCTGCTTTTCCCTGGCGGCCTCGGCCTGCTGCGCTCGAAGCGCTCTCTGCCGAAGGAAGGACGTGTAATTGCCCGTATAGGAGGTCGCCGTTCCCGAAGAAATTTCCAGAACCCCGTCGACGAGATTGTCCAGGAAACGGCTGTCGTGAGAAACGGCGATGATGGAACCCTTGTAGGACGTGAGGTAGCTTTCGAGCCATTGGAGGGAGTCCATGTCCAGATGGTTCGTCGGTTCGTCCAGGAGAAGAACTGTCGGCTCCAGGAGAAGGATCTTTCCCAGTTCGATGCGCATGTGCCATCCGCCGCTGAACGCCTCCACCTGTCTCGACAGGTCCCCCTCCCGGAACCCGAGCCCCGAAAGGATCATTTTAATTTTTGTGTCGAGATGATAGGCGCCTCTATGCTCCAGGAGGTTCTGGATATCACCGAGTTCCCGCATTTTCCGTGCTGCCGCGGCGGATCCGGCGGGACCGTTTTGCGCGGCGATCTCCCGGCCCAGGTCGGACGCTTTCTTTTCGAGTTCATCCAGTTCGGCGAACACGGAGGACACTTCCTCGAGAAGGGTACGGCCCTGGTGGTAGACACCGTCCTGGGGCAGGTACCCCACGGTTTCCGCCCTGGTGAGATTCACGCTCCCCGAATCGGCGTCCTCCAGGCCGGCGATGATTTTCATCAGGGTGGATTTTCCGGCGCCGTTGGGGCCCACCAGGGCGACCCGGTTCCGGTCCCCGACCCGGAAGGTCAGGTCGCGAAAAAGGATTTTCCCGCCGTACTGTTTTGAGAGGTTATCGAACTGAAGCAAGATTTACCGCAGGACCTCCCCGCTTGTTTCGGTGCCGGCGTCTTTCCGCTCATGACCTTTGCCCGCGGGCTCTTCGCTGTCCCGTTCTTCCTCCGGTTCGAGGACCATGTCCACCCGGTGGGGAATGAGAAGGGAAGCCAGTATGGAGAGAGCGAGGGTGCAAAGAATGACCAGGAGCGAGACCGATACGGGGATGGGGTGTATGTCCGAAACGAGCATCTTGACGCCGATGTACACGAGGATGAAGGCCAGCCCGTACCGGATGAAACGGAACAGCCGCATCACGCCGGCGAGAGCGAAGAAGAAGGATCTCAGGCCGAGAATGGCGAATATGTTGGACGTGTAGACGATGAAGGGATCCGTGGTGATGGCCAGAATTGCCGGGACCGAGTCGAGGGCGAAAACGATATCCGTTGTTTCGATCACGAAAAGCACGGCCAGCAGAGGCGTGGCTAAAAGGCGGCCTTCGCGGCGGACGGTGAAGCGGCCTTCCACGTATGTGGACGTCATGGGAATGAATTTTCGGAAGAGCTTGAAAATAGGGTTTTTATCGGGATGAATCGACGATTCGCCGCGGCTGAAGCCGATTTTCAGGCCCGAAAGGATCAGGAAAGCCCCGAAAAGATAGATGACCCAGTGAAACAGGTTGATCAGGGTGATTCCCGCTGCGATGAACCCGCCTCGCATGATGATCGCGCCTAGAATTCCCCAGAAAAGGACCCGGTGCTCATATTTCGGCGGGACGCTGAAGTACGAAAAAATGAGAAGGAAGACGAAAAGATTGTCAACGCTGAGAGACAGTTCGATGAGGTATCCGGTAAAAAATTCCAGGGCTTTTTCCGAGCCCCTGAACAGGAAAACCCCACCGTTGAACACAAGGGCGAGGCCCACCCAGGCGGCGGACCACAGGAGGGCTTCCTTCAGCTTCGGAACGTGGGGACGCCGGTGAAAAGCTCTCAGGTCTACATAGAGCAGGCCGGCGACGATGATTATGAAAGCGCCCCAAAGAAGGGGCTGGTAGTCGGACATAAACGGGCAACCGTCTCGGGAAAATGATTTTCCGACCCCTTTACCCTTTTTTAAAAGGGTTGACAAGGCGGGGTTTTAACCGGGCGGGCTAAAGTCCTTTCACGGCCAGGAGATGGGCCAGGTCGGCCACCCGGCAGGAGTATCCCCATTCATTGTCATACCAGGCGGTGACCTTGGCCATGTCCTTTCGAAGAACCGTTGTGAATTCCAGATCGACGATGGAGGAGAAGGGGTTTCCCCTGAAGTCCGATGAAACGAGGGGCCTCTCCTCGCAGGCCATGACCTCCCTGAGACGCCCCTGCGAGGCCTTTCTCAGCACGTCCCGCAATTCTTCCGTCGATGTCCCTTTTTTGAGCTGCGCCGTGAAATCCACGATGGAGACCGTCGGGGTGGGGACCCTCAGCGAATACCCGTCAAAGCGGCCTTCCAGGTCGGGAATCACCAGGGCGAGGGCCCTGGCGGCTCCCGTTGTCGTGGGAATGATGTTCTGGCCCGCCGCCCGGGCCCGTCTCAGGTCCTTGTGCGGCAGGTCGAGGATCCTCTGATCGTTCGTGTAGGAATGGACGGTGGTCATCATGGCCTTTTCGATGCCCAGGGCTTCGTGAACGGCCAGCGCCGGGGGGGCCAGGCAGTTGGTGGTGCACGACGCGTTGGAAAGGATATGGTGCTTTTCCGGGTCGTACAGGTCGTCGTTGACGCCCATGACCACCGTCAGGTCCACCCGTTCCGCCGGGGCGGTGATGATGATTTTCCTGGCGCCGCCCTCGCGATGTATCCCCGCCTTGTCACCGCTTCGGAAAATTCCCGTGCTTTCGATGACGATGTCCACGCCCTCTTCCTTCCAGGGGATCAGGGCCGGGTCTCGAAAGGCGAAATTTCGGATGTTCCTTCCGTTGACGAGAAAGCCGTCCTTTCCCGTGGAGACGCTGCCCTCGTAGACGCCGTAGCTCGTGTCGAACTTGAGAAGATGGGCATTCGTTTCCACGTCGAAAAGGTCGTTCACCGCCACCACCGTGAGGGTTTCCGGATACCGTTCCAGGACGGCCTTGAACACCTGCCGTCCGATTCGGCCGAAGCCGTTGATCCCGATCCGCGCCATGGGGGCCTCCTCAGTTGTCGTCGATACGGTTCTTGTGTTCGGCCATGAGGTCGCAGCGGCGCTTCAGGGCCTCGTGAAGCCGGGCGTTTTCGATGGCGATGGCGCTGAGCGAACTCACCGCTTCGAGAAAACGGATATCCGAATCGGGGAACTTTCGTACTTCACCGGCATACACCCGAAGAACCCCAACCGCCTTTCCCTCGACGAGAAGGGGAAGGGCCAGCACGGAAAGGATTCCCTCCTTTTCCGCCCCCGCTGGGTACTGAAATCCGCTGTCTTTCCGGACGTCCTTTATCCAGACGGTTTTTCCCGAGAGGACGTCCCGGTCGATGCCGCTTTCCTCGAGCAGAACCGGTCCCTTCCGGAGATATTCCGCCGAAAGACCGGCGCTGGCGACAAGGTCGAGGGATTCGCCCCTCGCGGACAGGAGACGGATGCTGCAGGCCTTCACGCCGACCGTTTCGATGACCGCCTCGACGATTCTCTCGAGGACGCGGCCGGAGTCGAGGGAGGCGTTAACGGCCCTCGCGACGCTGTAAAGGGCGGTGAAGTAATCCCGGCCCTGCGACGTGTTTTCATTTTTTGCCATGAAGATCTCCTCCTCTTCGCTTCACCCTTAATATCGTGACGGCGTTCACGGTAAAAAAAAGACGGCGCCCCGTCTCTGTTCGAAACGGCATCCCTGTCGTCAGTCTTCGTCCTTCTTTTTTTCTTTCTTTTCCTCTCCGATAACCAGGATTCTTTCCGCCTGCCGGGGTTCGGGGTACCGCTTCGATTTTCGAAGCAATGTCCAGGAACGAAGGTCGTCGGAGCAGGCCCAGTTGTTCAGGGCGAAATGGATCCGCTTGAATCCCGGAAGATGGTTCAGTTCCAGGACGAGATTCTTGATGTTGTCCGACGTGAACTCCTCGCCGGACGTTTTTTTGAGATCGCCGTAAAGATTCAGGGTGGTTCGGGAGGATGTGAAAAAAAGGAGCGACAAGTCGACGAGATTCCGCACCAGGGTACGCCGCACGGCCTGGTTCTTTTCATATCGGGTGAACTCACGGTCCATGGAAACAACGGGTTTGGATGACGTTTCAGATTTCTGTCAATCATACCTTACGGCATCTGAAAGGCAAGACCTTTTTGCGGATCTTTTGCAGGCCCTTCTTGCCAGGGTCCCTGTCCTTCCCAGAAACGGCCGTCCCCGCCCGGTGTCCGCACCGGGGTGCCAACTACCGGTGCGTCACATCGTGAAAAAGGTGGTGACGCCCCGGGGTGGGCCTCTCAGTTAACCAATGAATACAGCAATATAGGCTTTGGCACGGGTATTGCTTAATGGCTGTGCCGGAGGTGACGCCATGAACATAACCGGACCGCCCTTCCTGACGGGAACCCTTTATTTCGCCTTTCTGGCCGCTGCAACGCTTGCCGTGTCTATCCCATGGGCGATTTCCCCGCCTGTCAGTCAAGCCGAGAGCGGCGGCGTGTGGCACCCGGCCGGCGCCATGGAGGACGGCCGTTACAACCACACGGCGATGCTGTTGCCTGATGGTTCGGTTCTCATAGCGGGGGGACAGCAGGACGGCGAGGACGTTCCGGCCTGCCTGAGCAGCTGCGAGCTCTATGATCCCGCCTCGGCAGCGTGGCGCAGGACCGCCGACCTTGCGTCCGTCCGCTCAAGCCACACGGCCACGCTTCTCGAAGACGGCCGGGTTCTTGTGGCCGGCGGGCAGGACCGGAGACGGGAACTCGCCACGGTGGAAATCTATGACCCCGGGTCCGGGTGCTGGAGCCCGGCGGAACCGATGACGCAAAGGCGGATGGGTCACACGGCGACACGCCTCGAAGACGGCCGGGTTCTTGTCGCGGGAGGCGTCGATGTGCAGTGGGACACCCTGACGGGTTCGGAAATATACGACCCGGCCGCCGGGACGTGGACCTCGGCCGGGGAAATGACCCACCCCCGGGGCTGGCACCGGGCGACCCGCCTGCCTGACGGCCGGGTCTTCGTCTTTGGCGGCTGGACGGGCAGGGGCCCCCAGGAAACCGCTGAAATCTTCGATCCCGCTGCATCCACGTGGGACGAGGCGGCCTCCCTGGAGGGAATCCCTCTTTATTTTTCTTCCCAGACCCTCCTGCCCGGCGACGGCGGCCCGATTCTGGTGGCGGGGGGATACGGGAGCGGAAAGACCTGGAAAGCCCTTCATCTCTTCAATCCCGACACCAACGCCTGGTTTCCCCGTATGGCGGAAATGTCCGAGGAGAGGAACTCCCATACGGCGACTCTCCTGTCAGACGGGAGGGTGCTCCTGGCCGGCGGCTGGTGTCTGGCCGGCTTCCGCCACGGGGAATTGTTCGATCCAGCCGGGGCGTCCTGCACACGGACCAGTCCCATGGCTTTTCCGTCGGCCCATCACACGGCCACCCTCCTGCCGGACGGCACCGTCCTGGTTGCGGGGGGCCGGACGGCAGACGGGGCCCTGAACCGCGCGGAAATTTATCAGCCGCCCCTTCGTCCCGCTCCGGTCCTCATGAAGATCCATCCGCCATCGGCCCCCGCGGGGACCCCGGGCCTCGTCCTGTCCGTTTTCGGATCCGGGTTCACGGCGGACTCGCGCGTCCGGTGGGAAGGGGAGATCCGGGACACGGCATTCATCAGTTCCGAGCGCTTGAAAGCTTTCCTGCCGGCGGAGGATTTTGTCGAGACAGGCGTAAACGATGTCACCGTCTGGACAGCGCCCCCCGGTGGCGGCGTGTCGGGCGGGGTTCTTTTTACAGTCGAAAAAACGACAGGGACGGCGCCGGAGATAAGGGCGTTACTGCCGTCTTCGGTCACCGCCGGGGGGGTCGGTTTTGTCCTGCGGGTATTGGGCGGCCATTTTACGAAAACCTCGGGCCTCCTGTGGAACGGCCGGAAAATCCGGACACGTGTTCACAATTCCCGGAGCCTGGCGGCGTTTATTTCTTCCCGGGAAACCGCCGTGCCGGGGACGGCGACCGTTCAAGTTTTCGATGAAAGGTTTCCCCAGGCGCGGTCAGATGTTTTCCTCTTCTCCATTGTCCGTCCCAAGCGAGAGCCGGCGCCTCTCGAAACGGCCCCCTAAGGCATCGGGATATCTCAACTTCGGTGCCGTGGAAAGATATGGCCGGAAAGCCGGAAAAAAAACCTGGACGGCGGTTTTTTAACGATTCGAAATCACTCGCCTCGGGCTTTCCGGATCTCCGCGATCAGTTCCGGAACGACCCGGTACAGGTCACCGACGATCCCCAGATCGGCCATCTGGAAAATGGGCGCGTTCTCGTCCTTGTTCACGGCGGCGATGAGCCCGGCGTCCCGGATTCCCGTGATGTGCTGAATCTGGCCGGAGATGCCCAGTCCGATGTAGAGCTGCGGTTTGACCGATATGCCGGAGAGCCCGATGCACAGTTCGTCGGGAAGCCAGTGGTATTCTTCCGAAAGGGGGCGTGTGCAGGCGATTTCTCCTCCCAGGGCCTCCGCGAGAGACCGGGCAATTTCGAGATCTTCCTGTTTCACGAAGCCTCTCCCGGCGGCGACGATGATTCGGGCGTCACGAATGTCCCGGGCTGAACGCTCCCGCTTTTTTCGTTCCACGATCCTGACCGGGGAAGGCGGCGGCTCGGGAAGGTGCCGCAAGGCGCCTTCCCCGGTCTCTTTCGCCGGCGCCGGCCCGTAGGTTCGGGGAGGGATGGTGGCCATGGCGGGCTGGGCCGTAAAAGCGATTTTCTGCACAGCCGCCCCCCCGTAGGCCAGGCGCTCACATTCGAATGCCTCCGATTCGGGGTTCCATGAAACGGCCGTACAGTCACTGCAAAGACCCGTGTTCAGGCAGGACGCGATCCGGGCAGCCATCTCCCGGCCCCGCGTGGTGGCGGGAAACAGGACAAGATCCGGCGAAAGGCGGGCCGCCTCGCCGGCGATGACCGGCACATAACCCTCCAGGGGCTGATCCCCCGCTATTTCCGGCAGGATCATGATTTCGTCGGCTCCACGAGACAGGTACTCTTTGACGAGGGATTCATCCCCCCGCAGGATGACGGAAACGGTTTGTCCCGAGGCTTCTGCCAGGGAGGTCCCGGCAGTGAGGAGTTCCAGGGTTCGTTCACGGGTTTCGCCGAATATCCAGATTCCTGCCATGATTTCCTCCTTATTCCAGAACGCCTTTCCGGACAAGCGCGTCGACGAACGCGGCCACATCGTCCCTCTCCGCCGTGAAGCGGACACCCTGTCTTTTCAGGCTTGCCGTTTTCATGGAAAGGGTTTTCATGGTGTCTCCAGGAAGGGACGGAAGGTCGTCCATGCCGATCACGGTCGTTTCTTTTTTGGAGGCCATGAGCGTGTCCCTGACGCCGGGGATCCGGGGCGTGTTGATGTCCGGGAGAACGGTCACCAGGGCCGGCAGGACTGTCTCGGCCACGTCCACTCCCTCTTCCGTCCGCCGTTCCGCCACCAGTCGGGTTCCTTCGATAGAAATTTTCTGGACCCCTGTAAGGCAGGGAATGCCTAGTATTTCCGCAAGGCGTGGACCCACCTGTCTCGCGTAGAGGTCACTCGATCCCTCTCCGCAAAGGATGAGGTCGAAAGGAATCCGGTCTCGGATAACCTCAGCCATGATGGCCGCTGTTTGAGACGGTTCCAGGTCACGGAAGGCCGGGTCCCGGATGAAAAAGGCCTTGTCCGGCCCCCGGGAGAGGGCATCCTTGACCCCCTTGCCCGCTTCGGGAACGCCTACCGTGACGGCGGTCACGACGCCTCCGGATCTTTCCCGGACGGCGACGGCTTCCTCCAGGGCGTTTTTGTCATAATCGCTGATTTTGTAATCGACGGACGAAAGATCGAGGTCACCGGACGCTCCCGACCGGACATAGGCTTCATCGACAACCCACTTGAAACAGGCGATCATGTTCGGCATGGGACACCTCGCTGAAATAAGGGATCGGGATGTAAACGAACGGCCAGGCCCGGCGGTTCACGCTGTGAAACCGGGCCTGGCCGCGATATTGCGGCGCGCTTATCGGAGGACGTTCCCCGAGATGACCATTCTCTGGGCTTCCGACGTGCCCTCGTAGATCTCGGTGATCTTGGCGTCCCGCATGAGCCGCTCCACCTTGGCTCCCTTGACGTACCCGTAGCCGCCGTGTATCTGCACGGCCTTGATGGTGTGCCTCATGGCCGCCTCGGAGGTGAAGAGCTTCGCCATGGCGGCTTCCTTGCTGAAGGGTTTGCCCTGGTCTTTCATCCAGGCGGCATAATAGGCCAGGAAACGGGCCGCCTGAAGGTCCGTGGCCATGTCGGCAATCATCCAGGAGATGGCCTGGTTCCGCGAGATGGGCTGGCCGAACTGGACCCGCTCCTTGGAATACCGGATGGATTCATCCAGGGCCGCCTGAATGATCCCCGTGGATTGGGCGGCTATTCCCACCCTTCCGTGATCGAACCCGGTCATGGCCATGACGAGACCAGCGCCTTCCTTCCCGAGAAGATTTTCTTTGGGGATGCGGCAGTCCCGGAAAACCATCTCCGAGGTCTGGGAAGACCGCAGGCCCATTTTCTTGAAATGGGTGCCCACCTCGAGGCCCGCCGTTCCCCGGGGCACGATGAAGGCGCTCATGCCTTTCCGTCCCGCCGCCTTGTCGGTCCAGGCGAAGACCATGTAAAAATCCCCGGTGGGGCCGTTGGAGGTGAAGGTCTTGGTGCCGTTCAGGACGTAGTCGTTTCCGTCCAGCACGGCCGTCGTCGTGGCGGCCATGACATCCGTTCCCGCGCCCGGCTCGGTGAGAACGAAGGCGCCTAGTTTTTCTCCCTTGGCCATGGGGACCAGAACGTTCTTTTTCTGGTCTTCCGTTCCAAAGAGAAGAACGAGCATGGAAGCGATTCCCACGTGTATGGACAGGGTGAAGCCCGTGGACGCGCAGGAACGGGCCAGTTCCTCCACGGCGACAATGTGGGTGAGGTAATCGGACCCCGATCCCCCGTATTCCACGGGGATGGGGATGCCCATCCAGCCTCCCGCGGCGAGTTTACTGAAAAGTTCCGCCGGAGGCTG
>Ga0209200_1004723_pt1 | contig 10883 bp, 8 predicted proteins | sample AD_UKC033_MetaG_FD_184406 | JGI IMG/M metagenome (GOLD analysis project Ga0209200, IMG submission 184406) | Active sludge microbial communities of municipal wastewater-treating anaerobic digesters from USA - AD_UKC033_MetaG (SPAdes) (version 2) | ecosystem: Engineered > Bioreactor > Anaerobic >...
AATCCGCCCGAACCGTCGCCGAGCAGAATCGTCACTTGCCCGCTTCCACTGTTGTACAACGCGAGATCCGGTCCCTCGATTGCGTCCAGACTCCCCGCCCGCATGTCCGTGGGATACAGATTCTCCGCGACCACGATGGGCGCGCCGAACACCCCACCCCCCAGCGACCGAAGCAAGTACGCCTTCCCTTCCCCCACCGCCGCCAGGTCCGCCCGGCCGTCCCGGTCGAAATCCGCCGCCGCCATCGCGGTCACGGAGAAAGCGAGGTCCTGGTATCGCGGCGCGCCCCAGGTCCCCTGCCCCAAACCCAGCCGCACCTCGAGCCGGCTGGGATAGAAGGCGGGAATGACCAGGTCCGAAATGCCGTCGCCGTCGAAATCCGCCACCGCCACGGTCGTTCCCCCCTGCGTGGATACCACTTCGCCCGCCAATTGCCCCTGTGCTGCAGGGACTGCCCCAGCCGTCCCCGACACGATCGCGAGGGGCCGCGCCATGCAGTTGTTGGCCCGGTCGGCCTCCTCTTCAGCATGATCCGCGTTGGCAACAAACAACAGGTACCCGCTCCCCGGCGACAGCGTCGGGAGCGCCACCGTGCGGGTGATCGTATAGGACCCGTTCGCCGCAAGCGGCGTCTGCCCGGCGATCGGTTCGAGGCCCAGGTAAACCGCGTCGGCACTCCATTGCGCCGACGTCGAAAAGTAGACGTAGTCGAGCCAATCGGCCGTGGCCGCCCGGGTCGCCAGGTTCTGCACCGTCCACGAAACCGTGATGGTCTGTCCCGCCTGCGCCTGGGCTGGCGCGGTGGCCGCGGAGACCTTCAGATCCGAAAGCGGCACCAGGAGGTCGAACCCCGCGGAGAAACCATCGGCCGGTTCACCCTCGATTCCGTCGCCGTCCTGATCCATCGGGTTGCCCGAACGATCGGCCAGGGTGGGGAGAATCGTCAGAGTGTAGTTGCCGTTAGTCCCCTGCGCCGGGAAGGCAACGCGGTACGTGCTCCCGCTCAAGACGGTGATCGCCGACACCGCGATCGAACCCGATGGTCCCGTCAACTGCACGTCCGTGGGATCGAAGGCATCCGGATCGGCCGTGTCGCTCAACGCCACCGGTTCGCTGAACGTCACGTCCACGTGATCCAGGAGCTCTCCCACCGTCCCGGTCGGTGTCACCGCGGTTACCTGGGGACCTGCCGTGTCCGGTGCGGAGATGACGAATCGGGCCAGGCCGCGGCCCGGAAGCCGGATCCCCTCGCGATTCATCGGCTCGACGTTGCCCGGGTCGTCAGCCACCGTCAGCGTGTCCCCCTGCGTGACGTAGAGACAACCGTCGAGGTAGACCGCACAGCTCCCCTTGCCAACGGCGAACGGCGTCTCCGGCAACGTCTGGACCTCGCCGGTCGCAGCGAAGTATCGCGCAAACTGCGTGTAGGGCGTCCCTCGCCCCTCGTTGAACGGCCACTCGTCCGGACTGCTCTCGCCACGTACCAAGTAGAGCACGTCGTCGCCCGTGTCCTGACCAGCCGGCCCATTGGCAACACCGCTCGGCTCGTCCACCAACGTGAGTGAATTGCCCCACAGACTCATGCCCGGATGCTGCGCCGCGCTGCTCGTCCACCAGCCAGTCGCCGTGCGCAACGAACTGATCGCCACCGTCTCGACCACGATCGGGACGGGCGACGGGAACGGCGGCGGCATCGCGGTCAGCAGGTTCCCGCCCGGGGCATAGAGCGGGTTGTATTCCCAATAGAGAAGCTGGTCACCACTCATGTGGTACAGGCGATCGTGAGCCGCGTCGTACTCCCACGAGCCGTTTCTCGGGAAATGTGCTCCCGTGAAGTCCCACTGCGGCGTCAGTCTCGCATGAACACCGCCCGAAGCGATGGTGTCAGTCCGCGCGAAATCGTATTCGCCGCCTCCGATATGATGGAAGATCACCGCCTGACCGTCCGCGTCCACCCCCACCAGCCCCGCGTTGGCCGTGATCAGCGGGTTGTCCGCATCCGTCTTCTCCCAGACCGCGGTCCAGGACCCCGTCAAGCCTGCGGCGAGATCGTACGAATAAAGCGCCCGCGTGTTCGGCCCTGCCCGGAACTGGTAGTAATAGAGCTTGTCACCCGCCACAAACAGCGGGTTCGCCAGGTCACCCGCGGAAAAAGCGTCCCCGCCCACACCCCCCGCATTCAGCGTGGGCATCATATCCCACCGGTCTTCGGCGGGATCGTATCGGGCCATCCGAACCGAACCGTTCGGGAACCCCATCTCCGCCAGGCTCTCCCCTGGGTCCCTCACATAGTTGGCGTTCAAATCCAGGTAGTCATAGTCGCCGTCCCCGCTGAAGTCCGCGGCATACAAGTAGGTGCCGTCCGTCGCCAGCCCGCCCCCGGCACTGACTCCCAGGAACGGCATCAAACCCAAGGTTTCCCAGCGGTCCACCCCCGAGCCGGCGGCCGGTGCGGATGCCAGTGAAGCCTGCCCGGCCGCTGCAAACAGCTCAGTGCTCGACGGCGCCGCAGGGGCAAGGCTGTCCTCGGAACCCAAACCGCCCATCCAATCGTCCATCGGCGATTCGACCTCGACTGCAGTGCCGTCCCCCGCGCTGGCAGCCACGACTGCCGGAGCCGACAGAGCCGCAGGGGCGCATGAAAGGAGAACTCGCCGTTCGAGTTCTTCAAGGTGAAGATGTGCTGAGTTCTTCACGACCGGCGTCGTGACGCGGAATGACGGGGAGCCTGAACAAAGGAAGCCGCCGCTGTCAAGCTCGCGCCTGTCCCTGCGGAACAAACAAACCAGCCCCCTCGCGATCGCGGAAGATGGGCCGCCCCGCGCTGGTGGGCGATGCAGGACTCGAACCTGCGACCCGCTCCGTGTAAAGGAGACGCTCTAGCCACTGAGCTAATCGCCCAACCTGTAGACCGTCCCCCCTTAACAGGCCACAGCCAAAACGGCAATTCCAAACCGCGCCACCGCCAACCGCGGGGGCTGCATGACAGATTCCGCCAGCAGACACGATATCCCGTTCATCCTGTTCATCCTGTCCTCCCCACACCGGACAGGCAACCGATCATGGTCACCCCCGGGGCATGCTCCTCTTCCATCTCCTCGCGCTTTTGGACGGGATTAACAGGACGGACAGGATGGGGACCCATCACCTCGTCCAAAGCTCTGATTCTCCCCCCGAATATCCCGTTCATCCCGTTCATCCTGTCTCCCCCGGGAACCCCAACTGCCGCAACGCCTCGAACAGGACCACGGCAACACAATTCCCCAGGTTCAGCGACCGGGCATGCGGATGTGCCATGGGCAACCGCAGCCACCGATTCCGGTTCGCCTCGAGCCAGGCACGGGGCAACCCTGCCGTCTCACGCCCAAAAACCAGATAGTCCCCCGCCGCGTACGCCGCGTCCGAGTACCGCGTCGGCCCGTGAGACTCGACATACCAGAATCGGGCCGACGCCGGTTGCGCCGCGAGAAACGTCGCCCAGTCGGTCCACCGATACCACCGGACGTCCCGCCAGTAATCCATCCCCGCCCGCTTCAGCGCCCGGTCATCCAACCGGAACCCCAACGGCTCGATCAGGTGCAGCGCCGTGCGCGTCGCCGCGCAGAGCCGGGCAATGTTGCCCGTGTTGGCCGGAATCTCAGGCTCGACGAGGACGACATGCATAATGGACAGACCAAAGAACCAGCCCGTGGGCCGGCGCGGTCATGCCGGCCAACCGGCGGTCCCGACCCCTGATCATCCGCCGCACATCATCCGGCTCGAACCGGCCGTGCCCCACTTGAACCAGCGTCCCGACGATCCCCCGACACATCCGGTACAGGAACCCATCCCCCTCGATCACCACGGTGATCAGCGCCCCGTTCCGCCGGACATCGCACCGCGTCACTTCCCGCACCGTTGACAACCGTTCATACCCGGGATTGGTCGTCAGCGCCCGGAAATCGTGGCGGCCCACCACGTGCGATGCCGCCGCCCGCATCGCCACCCTGTCCAACAGGCGCGGAACATGCCACGCGCAATGCCGCAGCAGCGGGTTCATCGCCGGGTGATTCCAGATCAGGTAGCGATACTGCTTGCGGCGCGCCTGGAACCGGGCGTGGAACCCGGCCGGCACCCACGCCGCCGCTGTCACCCGGATGTCCTCCGGCAGATGCGCGTTGACCGCGAGCACGAGCTTCGACGGCGCCATCCGAGCCTCCGCCACCGGCAGATCGAAATGCGCCACCAACCCCAGGGCGTGAACTCCGGTGTCCGTCCGACTCGACCCCTGAACGCCCGGCCGCGAGGGGAAAAGCCGGGCGAGAGCCTCTTCGATCTTCTGCTGCACCCCGATGCCGGTCCGCTGCGTCTGCCAGCCGGCATACGCCGCGCCATCAAAGGCGATCGTCAACCGGACGCGCTGGATGGCCGCCGCGGGTTTCATCAGAATCGCGCCAGGACTTCGGCCGCCACGCGCTCGGGACGAAGCGACTCGAGACACTCGACCGGCGGATGCCGGCCGCACCGGCTCCGCAGGCAGGGAACACACTCGAGCCGCTCCTGAAGCACCGTGTCGATCTGCCCATACGGCCCCGTCCGCGCCGGGCTCGTGGGTCCGAAGAGGGCCACCACCGGCCGTCCCAGCGCCGCGGCAACATGCATCGGACCGCTGTCGTTCGAGACCACCAGCCGCGCCGCCCGGATCCACTCGACCATCTCCGGCAGCGAGGTCTGCCCCGTCACATCGAGCGACCGCCCCGGAACCGCCGACGCAATCGCCCGCCCCGCTTCCGCGTCCGACGCCCCTCCCATCACCACAAACCGGGCCGTCGGCAATCGACCCGCCAGCTCCTTCGCCAACGCCGCGAAATGGCCGACCGGCCACCGCTTGTTCCACCAGCGCGCGCCCGGTTGGATCGCGATCCACGGCTCCCCCTCGACCGGCCAGCGACGGCGGATGCTCTCCGCCGCGGCTGCCCGCCGGGGGAGCCATTCGATGTCCCAGCAGACCGGCACGCCCAGCGCTTCGAGCACCGCCAGGTACCAGTCCACCGCGTGCGCCCATTCCCCCGGCCGCGGCACCCGCACATCGTAAAAGGCCACCGCGCCCTCCCGCCTGTCATCCAATCCCACCGTCAGCGTCCCGTCCGCCAGCCACGCCGCCAGACCGCTGCGGGCCAGCGCCTGCAGGTCGATCACCCAGTCGTAGTGCTCAGACCGCAGCGCGCGGGCGCTCGCGAAAACCTCGGGCCAGTGCCGCGGCGATACCCAACGCCGGCGCTCGAACAGCACCAACCGCCCCACATCCGGGTCGCCCTCCAACAAGGAAGCCAGATCCGCGTCAATCCACCAGTGAATCGCCGCCGATGGGAAATGCCGGCGCAACATCCGGGCACACGGCAGCGCCTGAACGACATCCCCGAGCGAGCTCGGCTTCAGGATGAGTATCTTCATACCCTGGCGAGGCGCCGCCTCGAACCCAGTCGAGTCCCCGGGCTCATTAAACCCTGATGTCAGTGCCCACCCGCCCCTAGCGTCCTTCGCCCAGGCGATCCGCCAGACGCCGGGGAAGTCCTGCGGCGAGGATCTTCGCCTGGGTCTTCTCCATGTCGTAGTCGAGACGGCGCAGTTCGACGCTGCCCTCGTTCATGTCGTAGATCACGTAGGTGGCCTTCGGCACCCCGTCCCGCGACTGGCCGACGCTCCCGACATTCACGAAGTACTTCTTGCCCGGCTCGACCCGGAACTTCGAGTAGGTGCCGCCCCGCACGACGCTGTCCCGGATGAACGCCATCGGCACATGGGTGTGGCCGAAGAAGCACAGGCTCGTGTTCTGATAGCTGAAACTGGCGGCGGCAGCCAGTTTGTCGAAGACATACCCCCAGCGCTGCGGCACGTCGAGCGTCGCATGGACAATGCAGAAACTCGCCACCAACCGCACGTACTTGAGGTCGCGCAGCCACTTCCGGTCGTCCTCGGTCAGTTGGTTCCGCGTCCATTGCACCGCCTCGGCGGCATGGGGATTGAACCCCTCGAGCGCCTCGTCCATCGAACAGTACTCGTCGTGGTTCCCCTTGACGCACGGCATGCCCGAGGCGCGAATGATGTCGAGACACTCCTTCGGATTCGCACAGTAACCGACCACGTCCCCCACGCAGGCGTAATGGGTGGCCTGCTGGGCCTTGGCATCCGCCAAAACCACCTGCAACGCCTCCAGGTTCGCGTGAATGTCCGCTATGATCGCAAACTTCATCAAGACTCCCAACTGTCACCCTGCAATCTCAAAACCCCGCAGCCCCCCACGGGCCGCTTCCCATCGAGTCTCCTCATGCCGCACCAGGCCCCCCACCCCCGACTCCCGAATCGCCACAAGAAACGCCTCGAGCTCATCGGCTTCCCCTTCAGCTTCCAGCTCCACCCGACCATCAAGCAGGTTCCGCACCACCCCGACCACTTCATAACCCCGCGCCACCGTCTTCACCGTGTACCGGAAACCCACGCCCTGCACCCGCCCCGTGTAAAGAACATGGATCCGTCTTCGGTTCACTCCGTGCCCGTGCGCTCCAATAATCCATCACCTCATCCTGCGGGTCCTCCGCACAGCGGCACCCGCCTTTGAGCCCACCCGCAAATCAAGCCATAACCCACCCCGCGCCTGCAACGCTTTTTCTGAGCTCACGAATCCAACCGGCGCGTGGCACGACGCTTCGCCGCCAGCAACCGATCGGTGGTCGCCGTCCGGTCTGCAGGGGCCTCCGGCGCCTCCGGTTGGGGAACCGAACCCGCCGCCGGAGCGCCCGCTGCGGGTGGTGCCACCGGCCGCGCAACGCCAGTCTCCTTGGGCTGTGGCAAGTCGGGCCGGCCCCCGGCAGGCGCCGGCGTGTGCCGGGAACGAACCTGTTCCCGCCTGGCCAGCAGCGCCGCCAGGGATTCGTCCGCCTCGGCCGGACGCCGCGCCGTGCGCCAGAAAAAGACCCAGCGCCGCAGCGTCGCCGTCGCCTTCAGCCACTCGGCCTTGTCGAGGTCGATCCTCCGGACCGCCACATCCGCCACGAAGATCAGAAGCGCCCACCGCAACAGCCATTCCCACAAGTCCTGGGGCTGGAACGTCCGCTGGCGATCGTGGTCAAATGGATTCGCCGACGGCACCTCCCCCACACCCGACGCCAACATCCGGCCGCCCCCGGCCTCCGCGATCCGCTGCAACAGACCGAGGTTGGGCGCCGACGCGTTGAATTCCGGCGAATAGCTGATGCTCGCCCCGACCGCCTGGGAGGACTTCAGCTGGCCGCCCTGATACTCCATGAGGTTGATCAGGTACGTCCCCACGTCGCGCGTGGGAAACCGCACCTCATACCGCCCCGGCCCGGTCTGCGCCAGACGCAGGGACTGGCGTTCGCCCTTCGGACTCACCGCAACCGCCCGCAGATCGACAAAGTTCCGGTAGTTCCCCTCCGCGTCCACCGCCTCGACCGTCAGGACCCCCTCCCCTTTCTCGACCGCAACCTCCGCGTTCAAATCCGACAGGTCCAACCGCCGCAGCGCCCAACGCCCCACCTGCGACCAAAACTGGCGGTACTTGCCCCAACTCACCCATTCACTGCCCCACTTCGCCCGCGCATCGGACGTAAACGCCACCGCCCGACCCAGGCCAAACTGCCAATGCGCCAGAATCGGGTCCCCCTTGTCCGACACGACCGGCGTCTCGGCGCGCCCCTTGGGCATCGTGCAAACGTAGCCCCGCAGCAGCGGCAACTCCTGGCCGCTGATGCCCTGCAGGATCTCGCTCGGAGCCACAACCTGCGGCAGAAACGGCTCCTCGAAGATCGCCGATTTCAAAATCACCATTGCTTCCTTCAGGAAGATCTGGGGCAGATCCTTCGGATCCCGCACGTCGTAGAAACGGCCCCGGCCCTGGTCCGCAATCCGAATCATGGTGTCCGGCCCCGCATGCCCCGAGATCAGGACCGTGCTGACCGTGATCCTGTCGCCGACAATCGCCTGCATCAGGCTGTCGGTCGGCGCCGCCGGATCGCCGTCGCTGAACACAATCATGTGCCGGAGATTCGCCTTCGATTGCTTCAGGCCCGGGTGCGTCGCGTCCCCCAGGTGGGCCATCTCCATCACATGCTGGAAGGTCGGCAGATCCCCCTGGTTCATCCCGGCGATCATCCGGCCCTTCTCCTTCTTGTCGCCCACGGCCGACAGCGGAAACAGCCAGCGGTCCTGGCCATCCCACAGAACCACCCCCAACTCGTCCTGCGGCCCGAGGGCGTCGAGCACCCCCTGCGCACACAAACGCGCCACCTGATTGCCATCGTTGAACTCCATCCCGTGCATGATCAGCACCACCGCCCCGCTCGGCAGCACCTTCTTGCTGCTCAATTCCATCTCGACCGGAAGCACCGTCTCGAGCGGCGTGTTCCGGTAACCCCCGGCAGCATAGGTCTGGTCCCCGCCCACACACACCAGCCCCACCCCAAAATCCCGCACCGCACTCTCGAGACGCCGCATCGCCTCCTGTCCCAGGTCCCCTGCCGACACGTTGCACAGGAAAACCGCGTCAAAAGCGTCCATCTCCGCCAGCGTCCCCGGAAACCCCGCCACGTCGGTCAGCTTCGGCCGCAATCTCGAGTCCTCGAGCGCGCGAACCAGGGGGCCCTCCTGATCCGGCTCGCTCGCCACCACCAGCACCCGGGGATCGCCGCGAACGCTCGTGAACGTGCTCGACCGGTTGTTCTGCGGCACCGCGTCGCCGGCCGACTCGAGCTGCACATCGTAGCTGTAGAAGCCCGGCTCCGTCAGGGTCTGCGGCAGCGTAAACAGGTTCTTGCCCGACCCCAGCTCCAGGGATTGCTCGCCCAGGTACTGGTCATTCCGAAACAACCGCAACGCCCCCGTGCGCTGCGTGTCGCTCTGGGCGAAGATCTTCACGTCGAACGTCTGCCCCTCTTTCACCGTCCCCGGCACAACCACCTTCTGAATGCTCACGTCCCCGCCCCGCACCACGCCCTGCGGCAGGACGTCGATCGTCACCCCCAGCGCCCCGGCGGCCGCCACCGCCCCGAGCGCGTCCCCGACATTCTCGTTGCCGTCGGATACCAGCACCAGACGCTTCTGGCCGGTCTCCGGAAAGGCCGCCGTGCCGAGCCGCAGCGCCCCCGCCAAATCCGTCCGCTCTGTCCCCACCACGGCGTGGATCTTCGGCACGTCCACCTTCGTGTTGGGCGTGATCTCGATGGCCGCATCCGTGCCAAACACAATCACCCCGCCACGGTCCACCACCCGCTTCCGTGCCGACGCCTCGTTCACATACTCCCGCGCCCGCTCCTGCTGCTCCGAGGGCACGCTGTCCGAACGGTCCAGGAGGAAATAGACGTTCATCCCCTCGATCGGCCGTTTCCATTGGATGCCCGCCAGGGCCAACACCAGCGCCGTGCTCACCAGCAATCGCAGCCCCAACGCCACCCGCCGCCGCACCGGCCCGACCTGCACGTACGTCGCCCGCGCCCAGCCTATCGCCCAGGCCAGCGCCACCGGCAGCAACAACAACCAGCCAGGATGCGTGAATTGCACAGGCATACGCATCACCCCGAACGCCCGGAACCCGTCGCCCCCGCCGGGTGTGTCCCCGCACGCCGCAGGAACTTCTGCACCCGGTGGTTGTTGGCATCCGCCACGTACAAGTCCCCCGCTGAATTCAGGCAAAGGCTCCAGGGATTGTTGAACCGGCCGGGCGCGCTCCCCGGCCCGCCGATCACCTCGAGGACCTGATCCCGGGCATCAAAGACCTGCACCCGACTGTTCCCGAACTCGCAGACAAACCGGTGCCCCTCCGCGTCAACCCGGACATCGTACGGATAGCTCAGTTCCCCACGTCCCGAACCGGCCGAGCCGAAGGACCGCACCCAACCGCCCGCCGGATCGTACACCTGGATCCGGTGGTTGCACGAATCCGCCACATACAGCCGGTCCTGCGCGTCAATTCCCAGACCCTCCGGCCGGTTCAACTCGCCAAGCCCACCCCCGAAATGACCAATCCCCTCGAAATACCGGCTCCCGTCGGCGCTGAATCGCTGGACCCGGTCGACCACCCCGTACTCGCTCACCCAGAGGTCCCCGCCCGAATCCACCGCCACCGACCGCGGAAAGGCCAGCTCGCCCGCATTCGTCCCGTGCCGGCCCCAGGCCAACGCCAGTTGGCCCTCCGCCGTGAAGTGGTTCACCTTCGAGTAGTGCGGCTCAATCACCACGATCCGACCCGCCCGGTCACACGCCATCCCCTTGGGCTTTCCCAGATCCGTCTCGTGCATCTGCCAGGCCAGAAGATACTCCCCCCGCGGCGAGAACTTCTGCACCCGACCCGTCAAGTCCACCACGTACACGTTGTCCTCCGCATCCACCGCCACCGACCGCGGCTTGTTGAATTGGCCCGGCCCGGCCCCCCGCGTGCCAATCACCTCGACATGGCTGAACAGCTGGCTCGCCACCGGTTGGCGCCCGCTCGGCGCCGGACCGCACCCGGCCGCCCCCAAGGCCACCACGACCATGCCGCCAAGGCCCGCTGCCGCTGCCCCCTCCATCCCGCGCCGGCGCACCCAACACCATGCCGCCCGCACCAAACCCGCAGCCGCCAGCGGCGCCACCGCCAGCCCCAGCAGCAGGAGACAGAGCGCGTTCACCTGTCCGTGATGGCCATAGTGCAGGAGATTAAACACCCGCAACGCCAGCGTCTCTCCTCCGGGCGGCACCAGCAACACCAGGGTCTCGACGTCCCACAGACACAGCAGGTACACCACATACCACCCCGCCAGCAGCGGCCACCCCGCCTGCGGCCACTCGACATGCCGCCACCGCTGCCAGACGTTCGCCCCATCCAGCCGCGCCACGTCCCGAAGCCCGTG
>Ga0209200_1004724_pt1 | contig 10882 bp, 9 predicted proteins | sample AD_UKC033_MetaG_FD_184406 | JGI IMG/M metagenome (GOLD analysis project Ga0209200, IMG submission 184406) | Active sludge microbial communities of municipal wastewater-treating anaerobic digesters from USA - AD_UKC033_MetaG (SPAdes) (version 2) | ecosystem: Engineered > Bioreactor > Anaerobic >...
TCATAATGAAACATCGAAAACTTCCCCGATGTCATTCACAATGATCTTTCATGAAAACATGATATGGTGGTATCGCCGTGAAAGTGGTATCATTTACGGCTATTTGCCGGTATCAGTTTAGATCGGGATTAAAACACCAGCGGTGATTTTTGGCCTTAAGCTCTGGGTTAAGACTTTTAATGATGCTCTTTGAGCTGCGATGGCAGTGGTGTTTTCTGTTGCATTCATGGCATTTTGTTTTGTGCAGCCGTGTGAGGGCTACTGGTTATTAAAAAAAAATTACGCCAGTGAGCTCCACGAGCAGGATAACAATAGGTCAAGGAGATCGGTCAGCTTTCGAAGAAAATGACGAGACCCGACGGGCAGAAAGAATATCCATTGCCGATTATCCAGGTAGAGGTGGAACTGGAAGTAGATTTAGAGGGGCGAAAGGAAAGATGAGATCAGAATTATTTCGCAGATCCTTTGGTAAATCTCCTTCGCCTTCCACCTGGACTTCTCCCTCGGCAATCGGTAATGGCTATTCGTCCCGTCCTTGACGGATTTTTAGACTGCGAAGTAACTTCGCGGAGTTTTTATTTGAATAAAAAGTAGCCCTTCCTGCGGTGAACAAGCATAAACGTGCGTAGGGCAAAAGCTGTATTGAATGCATTTATTTGAATGGGGTTGTCTTTGAATGGATTGCCCAAAAGGATAGCCTTCTTTTTACAGGGGTGTGAAGCATGAGCAGAAAAAAAGGGGCTGCCGGATGATCGGCAGCCCCGGGAGATTATTTAGATTCTGTAAGAAGATCAATAATCATCTGGCGCGAGAGGCCATAGCTCATTGCTTCTGATACAGAGCAATCGATTAGCTTGCAGAGCTTATCGTAGGTCTGGAAGGACAGGTAGTAAGGATCGTAGAGCGTCCGGGCGTCTGTCGGGCGATTCGGATTGAGAGTTAAGGCAATGTGTGTCATGGCTTTAAATTTTTGAAAGTGAAACAATTAAAAATTTTACGCTGTAAAAGACACACGAGCCGGCCGAACAATAGGTCAAGGAGATCGGTCAGCTTTCGATACATGAGAAAATGACGAGACCCGACGGGCGGGAATGCAAGTGAATAGCCATTAAAGATCAGCGAGGTAGAGGTGAAAGTAGAAGTCGAAGGCGAGGGGCGAAAGGAAATATGATATCAGAATTATTTCGCAGATCCTTTCGCAAATCTCCTTCTCCTTTCACCTCTAATTCTACTTGGGCAATCGTTAATGGTTATTTGTCCGGTCCTTTACCGATTTTTAGGCGGCGAAGTAACTTTGCGTAGAAATTTTGAATGATGAACAAAAAATGAAGGAGGTGTTGGAAAATGAAGGTTATCCTTTTAGAAGGGAGCTAATAAGTAAGGCTTCATGCTGGGCTTGCACCGCACGAAGCCTTACTTATTGTGGGTAGTGTTTATTCAATTATTTCAATTTGGTTAATTTTAATCTTTCCTTTTCTAGGTTCAGAATTATCGGCAAAAACAATCCATTCGATAAACTTTTCCGAATCAAGAAACTCCCCATTTAGTTTAACTGTTTCCAATACCAATGTTCTCATTGGCAAAATTGGATCATAACGAGATGGGCCGTATTTTAAAGTGGGACTTGGATATCCTCCTTGAACATCAACAACCTCTCGTATTGTATTGTCCATAAATATTTGTGTCTTTTCTCCTTTGTCTCTTTCCTCTTTAATCAAAAATTCACTATCTATAATTAAGTAAGCATTTAGATAATTGCTCAATATTTTGCCACTATTCCTTGCTCGAATTTTTAACAAAAAATCAGTTCTAAATTTTTTTTCTTCCTCTTTAATAATTGGTAGCCCATTTGAACCAATAGAAAAATCTGGCATTTGAGGAAATGCTGATTTTATTTCATAGGTTTTCTTTGAAATCCAAAATTCTAAATCAATTTTGGGGTGCTTTGTACGATTAAAGATATCTCTAATCTCGTAGTCGTACATTGGCTCAGAACTAAAATTATAACGTTTATAATATTTCTTGTCATTTGCTTGGTGTGCCGTGGTACTTTGAGATATTTCTACCACGTAAACAACTAAATCTGCTGAATTATTAATTGGTATTGGATGAATCGCAATATCTTCAATTTTTGGACGAATTCTGCTCTGAATTACTTGCTCCAGCCATTCTTTTGAAATCTCTTGTCTATTTATCGGGTCAATAGACTCAGGCAAATGCTTATTTAATGAATCTTCCTTGATTCCATAAATGATAATGCCACCATCAGAATTTGCAAAAGCAGAAATATCTTTAGATATCTCATTTGCTTTATTATCATTTCGTTGAAGTGAACCAGCTGCTTTATATTCAAGATTCAAGTTTTCCTCAATCTGATTAGTTATATATTCTTCTAATTTTTTCTGATTCCATTCCATAGTTTCTAGTCTTCAATTACATTACCAACAACGGTCAAGTATAAGCGTAGTGTGGGATTTCGGTGCGATACATTATTCATTTGCACAAAATTTAAATTGATGCAAAATACTCAATTTTGCACTATATCCCGCATTACGCTTATATAATATTGGGCACAGTTTATTATTCTCAAAAAATGTATTACATTTGTGGCGAACACCGCGTGTAGAAAAAATGGAAACATCATGAAAAATCTTTATAAAGCAATCGAGGAGAATCATATTACAGTTGAAGATATCGCCGAAAAGTATCAAGTTACTCCCAGAACTGTTCAGCGTTGGATATCGAATGAAACCAAACCTAAAATTGAAGTTCAATACGAAATCGAGGGCCTTTTAGAAACCAATCAAATTAGTTCATTAAGTAGGGAGAATAGGAAGAAAGAGGAATTATTAAGGTTTCAACTCGACAATCTTTTGATTTCATTAAGAGAAAGTTTTCACAGATGGGGTAAATACTCATCACGCAACGAAGCCTTAGAAGAGTTATTTAAGCTTATTCTTGCACAGTTCTCAATGAAAAAAAATGGAGAGAACGGATTTGACAATTTTAAAAAGTTAATTAATAACGAGGAACAATGTAAAAACCTTTTGCATGCCGCGAATACTGCTATTGAGAGACTTTTGGGATCTGATGTTAAGCTGCATTTAAATGAACATGAGAGTCATAAGCTTGCTATAAGTCCAACACAAACTTCTTTTTTACAAGAAATTAGTAAGGAGTTTTCTAAGGTGGACTGGCATGAGATAGAATCTCTCCACAGGTTGGATTTGTTTAATGAGATTTTTGGGAAATTCTTGGCGAACTCGTTTGTTGATGAGAAAGAGTTGGGACAATACTTGACTCCAATCGAAATGACTAGTTTTATGACTGATTTGGTGATCCAAGAATTAAGTCAGGAAGAGCTTGAAATACTCACCCACCCAGTGAATTGTAAAGAATTTGGTTTTATCCTTGACCCCTCATGCGGTGCAGGATCATTTTTAACTGAGTTAGTACATCATTTGATGCCCATTGTATATAAAAAGCATGGCGAGAAAGGAGTTTTGGAATGGCTGAATGGTATGGGAAAATACGTCTTATGTGGATTAGATAAGAGCAACAGGATGTTGAGACTGACTATTTACAGTTTTTCACTTTTGGGTATTCCTTGCACTAATGTATTCTCTCTAAATTCATTAGACACACGCAAACACAGAGATGTCTTGGTTGAAAAGTTAGAAGGGAAAGTTAAAATCATTTTGACCAACCCACCTTTTGGCGCAGAGTTTCAGGGAGATGTGTTAATGGATTATAAACTATTTACAAAGTGGTCAGCTAATTCACCCAGAAAGATTGATTCGGAATTGTTGTTTGTTGAGAAATATGTTGATTGGCTTTGTGAAGGAGGAAAGTGTGCCGTAGTCGTACCTGACAGTATTTTAACCAATAGAGGGATATTTAGTGAACTTAGAAAAGGTATTCACAATAATATTGAGATTCTATCAGTCATTTCCTTTCCTTCCGAGACATTTTCGGCAGCCGGTACATCTACGAAAACTTCGGTGTTTTTCTTTTTGAAGGGTCAACCTACAGGTAGAAAAACATACTTCGGTATATGCAATAATATTGGTTTTAGAGTTATTACAAAGGGGAGTAACAAAGTAAAAATACCAGTTGATGGCTCTGATTTAGACTCAATTCTAGCCGAAGCTTCAATGCTCGAACAAGAAGCTAAATTGGGACGGAGAATTATATTTGATGATAGCTTTGATAGGTGGGATGCTAATTATCATGCATCCTTGTCATCAAAAGAATATGAACTGATTCATAAAGAAAACACATCCTTTATAAGAGTTTCTGACGTAGCTGATCTCATCAATGACAGACTAGATCCAAGGCGTTTATACAAATACTTCAATTACGTTGAAATATCCGATATTCAAAAGAATGGTATTGCTTCATATAAGAAAATCAAATCTGTAGATGCTCCAAGCCGTGCTCGGAAAGTTACGAGGCCAGGAGATGTTTTAGCATCCACAGTTAGGCCAGATCAAAAAAAGATAGGGTACATTCTTAATGATAATGTCGAAAATTTAATATGTACTACGGGTCTAGCTGTATTGCGTCCTAAAGGAATTGAGCCTGAACTGTTGGTGACATTGTTAAAATCAGATTTTGCAACAAGGCAATTGTTGAGGTATAACATTGGTATTGCCTATCCAGCAATTGATGAATATTGTTTAATGGAAATCTTGCTTCCGATGAGCAGACAAGAACTCCAAGAACTCAATGTCGAAGCAGAAAAAGTACGTGAATTAAAACGGGAGTTAAATGCATCTGAAAACAGATACAGGGCAAAGGTTTATGAAAGCCTGAATATGTGGATGGCTTCTAAAGAACTAAATGCTTAATCCCACACCTCATCTATTGATGCAAACCAAGTTTTATTATCAATTAAACATTTTGGATTTTGATTTACGTGATCTGGAAATTTTGAAGCGTATGGTAATCCATTTGGATCATTAGCTATCGAAATGGATTTTGCAAATGCAAAATCCTTGATATTACCTTTTCTGAGAAATAAGTTGACAGCAAAAATGTCTTGGGTAGAAAATTTACAACTGCTTGTAGGGTAATAGTTTTTTATCTGTTCAACTGTCCAAGTATTTGGATCTCCTTTAGGCTTGGTAGTTGTACTATGGATCAATCGAGCATAATCTGTGTTCGTACCCCACAAAGACTTTGCTTCAACCTTCTTAACAACACCATTTTTTACGAACTGAAAATCATAGTTGTAATATGCTCCAATATGTTTGGCGGTATCCTCTGGCATCCTTTTAACTAAATAACCTCGGGAAGATCCATGTTTTGCTAAATAATATTCTGCTAATGAGCTAAGTACTTTAGCCGAAGCACCATATTGATCCACTTCTAAATAATCCTGTATTGTTAGTTCAGTCAGTGCAGCTTCCAAAGCGCTTTTTTCTTTTCCTACATATATTTCGCCTATAGCGAGATTATTTGTAAGATCAAAATCAATAATTCTTCCCTTACAGATTTCTCGCCAAACACCATTATTCTCAACATAATCTCTTGGCACAAACTTTCCAGTCATACCTTTTTCCAGTAGCTCGTAGAATCTGTCATTGATTTCAATTATAAACGTTGCTCTCCAATGTGTCTGGCCTTTAACTTTGAATACATTTTTATCTAGTTCTTTAATCGGTAAAGTGATAGGAGCCAAAACAGCTTCTAAAGCTTCTGGATCAACTTCACCATACCTTTTCTTAATGTGATTGTAAAATTCTTCGATAGCTGTCATGTTATTAAAATTGTGCCCAGCGTGTGGATAGACACACCTTTACACTGGCTTCTATCGTTGTGCGCTGGCTTTAATTCAAAATTTTAATTATTGAAAATTCATCAAATTGCAAGGACCTTAATATATTCTTTGCATTAACTTTAAGAATAACGCAGGTTCATTAAGTAGTTTTTCACTAGTAATAACATACAAGATCATAGATCTATATAGATAATCTGCATAGTTATTGTACGCTTTCTTTTTTGACATCATAAAACCATATATTTAGCGTTTCATCTATCACACTAATATGGGAATTTAGGATGAATAATGATTGCCATTATTTCTGACATATTGAGATTTTAACATCAAAAGAATATTCCTTTTTATCCTCTCCAGCTTTCGTTGCAAACATTAATTTTACATTTGAAGGACCTTTCTTTTTTAGATCACTTTTATAGTAAACAGGATTAGCTGTTGTCCCCCATTTTTCGGCTGGATAGATTTTCTTTTTAATGGAAGTTTCTGGAATAACAATGCTTTCACCTTTAGGATTATCCATCATTAATTTGATAGTATTATCAAAAATAATAGCAGAGCTCTTACCATTAATTGCAAAAACACAATCATCCCAAAGAATGGTTTGTTTGATTTTCAACTTATTTTCAATTGTTATTCCCCAAAAGTAGTCTGTTGGTCTAATCGTAAATTTAATGCTATCATTTTCCCAAATTAGACCTATTTCATTTGATGACCCATTCTCTAATTCAAAACAGCAGCCAGAATATTTATATTGGGCATGAGATGGAAACGCTAATAAAATCAATGCAATAGCTAAAATGTCGTTTTTCATTTGTGTCAGGTTATATTTGAAACTTATATTATATGAAGAGTTTATCACACTGTCATTGTCCAAGTCGTTTATAAAAGGTTGTAATTAAAAATTACAAACTCGATGCCCTAAAGATAAAAAAATTTAGACAAAGTACGAATAAAAAAAGGGAGCCTTTCGGCTCCGCTTTTTCAGGACATCAGGTTTTCATCCGCGAAGGACAGGTAGGTATCTGGAGTGATGATCAGGTGGTCCAGCACCTGGATATCCAGGAAACTACCTGCCTGGATCAACTTTTTGGTCAGGGCCTGATCAGCGGCAGAGGGTTCGGTGTTACCGGATGGGTGGTTATGTGCCAGGATGATCGAGCTGGCATTGGCCAGGAGAGCTGTTGAGAAGATCACTTTAGGGTCTGCCACTGTGCCGGAAACGCCACCCAGGGAGATCAGGGCGTATCCGATGACCTTGTTGGCCCGGTTCAGGCAGAGAATGTAGAAGGCTTCACGGTGTGACAGATCGGAACCCCAGACATCACGCAGGATCTTACTGGCGTCCAGGCTGGAGGAAACCTTGTTGCAGTCGGTGTAGGAAACTACTCCGTAGTTCATGCGAAGCTCGCGCACAAAAGTTTTGAATAAGGGTTGTGTGTTCATGGCTAAACGTTTTGTGCAGCCGGTGAGAGCTGCTGGTTAAAAAAAAATTCAGCCGGAACATCACAAGCAGGATAACATTAGGTCAAGGAGATGGGTCAGATTTCGAAGTCATGAGAAAATGAACAGACCCAACGGGTAACGAAGCCGGAAATCAAAGAATCAGGATCCGGTGAATGTTATCCTTGACGAAATTTTAGACTGCGAAGTAACTTTGCAGGATTTTATGAGTAACCAGTAGCGAAGAGTATGGCATCGGGGGTGCAACAAGGGAAAATCTGATGGGAGGAAATTACCAACGGCTGTTTATAATAAGCGGATAATCAGCGCAAAGCGACGGGTAGAAACAGAGGGTAAAGGCTCTTTTTGCTTCGTTTTCTACATAGAAAAAGAAGTCGGCGGGATTTCAGATCCGGTATTCCAAAAAATAAGCGGCTAAATTCCTCGAATTTAGCCGCTTCCGCTGGTTTAAAAGGACTGCAAGTCCTTTTTTATCTATCTATGCCCCGCGCCGCCCTGATCAGAAACGGTAATTTCCTGTTTCAATTTTGCGTGTTATATGTAATTGAGTAACTCCCCCAGATCTTCTTCACATCAGTAATAAATTAGGTTTAATGAGATTTTTCGAAAGAAATGAGGGAATTATAATACGATTTTGAAATTGAGTCTCCCCAGCACCCTTTTTAGCAATAAAAACACTTATGGTTGTATAAAATACTGTTCAATGTAATTAGGCCTTATCGTTTGTCATAATCTGCTAATAACTTATTTATGTTTTCTAATTCAGCTTTCTTAGTGTCATCCGCGTAAATCTCTTCGACCCTTGCCATTAAAAGACGAAATTCGTCTTCATTATTTATTTTACCTCTTTTTACAATATGCTTGACTTCAGTCAATGATTTGAAATTAACATCTTCTAAGTTCTCTTCAAAATTTTCAGAAAGAAGATTATTCAACTCATGAATATCATCTTCTGATAATCCTCTAGCCCATTCCGTTAAGTCTTTTTTTAAAGTTTTTAATTGCCTCAATGATTTCTTGCTATTTGTAAGGCCTTTTATGTTATTTTTAAATTCACCCATCAAGACATTTGGACTTTTCTCAGTTAGGTATTGAACAACAAAAAGGCACCAACCTTTAATATATTCAAAATCATCTCTCATATTCCAAAATCTAAATATTAATAACCCGTATAAGGTGATAGTGTATAATTCCCCCTACTACTGTATAAGTACCATTTTCATTCGCAGCAACGAATGTGGAATCAACATTTATATCGTAAGCCTTCGGTCTGATGCATCTTGCCCCGTAACAAAATAAGGCTTTTATTACGGCGAGGTATTATTTGAGGTTTTGAGGAAGGAGTTCTTCCAGTTGCTGGATGGATTGGTCGGGGATCCGGCTCAGGACTTTACTGAGCCAATCAAACGGCTCGACATCATTGATCTTACAGGTGCCCAGCAGGGAGTACATCATTGCCGCCCGTTGGGCTCCTTCATGCGAACCAGCAAACAGATAATTTTTCCGTCCCAGCGCCACCGGGCGGATGGAGTTTTCGATCAGGTTGTTGTCGATCTCATACCGGCCGTCATCCAGATACCGGACCAGCCGAGGCCACAAATTCAGTGTATAGGCAATAGCTATCCCGATGGCACTTTTAGGAAGCACCTGGGTTATATGTTCGTTCAACCAGCCATGAAGTTCTTTAAGGACCTTCACCGATTGCTGCTGCCGTAATGCCTTCCGTTCTTCCGGGCCTATCTTATGTTCACGTGCAGTCCGTTCGGTATCATATAATTTCCGGATCGTCTCCAGGGCACATTCAGCCCTGAGCCGGTCATTTTTGAGGGCTTCATCAAACTTGCGCCGCACATGCGCCATACATGCAAGCAAGGTAACATCCTGTTTATTTTCAAACGCATCGTACGCCTGGTAGCCATCTACCTGTAACGCTCCCCGGTATTCTTTGAGCAGCTGGATGGGTCCATCCCGTCCCCGGCCCTTTTGATAATCAAACAGCACTAGCCTTTGAACCGGACTGTAATACACCCAGTGATACCCCTTATGGGTGGCCCCGGGCTTATCTTCGGTCAACACCCTGATGGGCGTCTCATCAGCCATCAGGTAATCGCTTTGCACAACCTTCTGCTTCAAGCATTCATACAATGGCTCCAGCAAATCACACCCACTCCGGAACCAGTCATTGACCGTGCTCTCGGCCAGGGTCACCCCCAGGCGTTTGAACATCTGCACCTGACGGTAAAAGGGCAGGTGATCCACGAACTTGCTGATCACCAGCTGGGCCAGCAATCCGCTTCCCACATTCCCACGAGGAATAGGTAAAGAAGGAAGCTGACCGATCACAACGCCCTGGTCATTGGGCAAGGCATATTTGGGCCTTACATACCGGGTGACAAACAGCTTACCGGGTTTGTAGTCCAGCACCTCGGTGATCACTTCTCCGATGTTCTTTGCTCCACTCACATCTTCCGTCGGTTCAATCACCACTATCTCACGGGTCAGGTTTGCAGGAAGCTCCGTGCGGGCGTGACCTTTCTTCTGATCCGTCTTCTGGCGGGTATAGGTGATCTCTTCGGATTTGGGCTCCACCGGTGGCTGCTCCCCCTGACCCAGGTCCAGGCTAAGCTGTGAGGTGTCACTGGCAATGAACCGCTCACTTTTAGACCCAAAGATCATTCGCTTGAGTTTGTCCAACTCCAACTGCAAATAGGTAATCGTTGACGCCTGCGCAAGAAAAGCTTCATACTCCTTCCGGGTGATAGTGACCGTCTGCGGGTCTTGTTGTTGGGGTATGTAACCTGGCTCATTCACAGAATAAAGGTACGCAAAAAATCGTTACACCCGTTGATAATACTGCATTTCAAGCAATTTATTTCTCAACATTTTTCTGTCAGTAAGTACCTCTTTCGTGTTCGTATGTACTGTAAAGAGATCCCCTCAACCATCATCACCAACTGGGAGTAGTTAATAACTATGCAATTGCTGCTCATCGGACTCAACGGCAGCTCAAAGGTGCCACTTTCCAGTCGTTTATAGTACAGAATGAATCCGCCATATTCCCACCGGAGCAATTTCATCCGGTTGCGGGGACGGTTGATGAACAGAAAAACTTCACCTGAAAGCGGATTACGTCTCATGCCTGCCTCCACCAGCTGGCACAAGCTATCGAAGCTTTTTCGCATGTCACACGGCTCGCTGTACAGATAATAGTGCAACGATGATGATAAGGAAAACATAGCCCGTCAGACCAGGCGGATCAATGACCCAATGACATTCAAGGAAGTGTCGGCCGGGATCTGAAGACTTATTCCGTTGGGATAGGTCAGAACGATCTCCTGTCCAGCCACTGGCCATTTACTGCGACCATTGCGGGTGCCGATCCGGATAAAACCGGCCGATATCTCTTTTGGCTGATTTTGCTGGCGATACTTTTTCTGCCAGTAGTAAAAGCAATTATGCGAGATGCAATGGTGTTTACAGAACTCCTTGCGGGTTAGTGTGCCCTGGTGGCATTCTTCTATCAGGGAAAACATGTGTGTCTGCCGGTCGGTTGTCTCTCTCATGGGATTGAATTTTATCAATCCGCAAAGGTAAACTCCTCATTTAGCTCGGTCAAGATGCATCAGGCCGAAGGGATAC
>Ga0209200_1004726_pt1 | contig 10880 bp, 15 predicted proteins | sample AD_UKC033_MetaG_FD_184406 | JGI IMG/M metagenome (GOLD analysis project Ga0209200, IMG submission 184406) | Active sludge microbial communities of municipal wastewater-treating anaerobic digesters from USA - AD_UKC033_MetaG (SPAdes) (version 2) | ecosystem: Engineered > Bioreactor > Anaerobic >...
TCATCCCAAAAGGACATCGTTTCAGTTACACAAATACCGGTTCGACTGAGGCTGTATTAATTTTAGTTCATACGCCAAGTTTTAGATTAGAATATGAAGTGTTTGTGGAATAGTGCACAACAATGCAAATTAGCACGGATGCAAATTCCGCTGCGCTCCATTTGCACCGGTTATTTGTGGTGTTATACTTGGTAATAGTGAATCACATGCATATAGAGTTCGGGGAAATAGTTAAATGATCTACTCTTTCTCTAAAAATCAGATCAGCTTGGCAGTATTGTTGATTTTATCGGTTATAGCCAATCCTGTTTTTGGCTGGGCGAATGAAGAATCATCTTCTTGGTTTAGTATTTTATTGGGCGTTAATCCTGATAATTTTAAAAAAGATAGAAACGCAAATGGTTCTGGTCTCACGATAGGTTTGATCTATTCACGCCAGAGATTATTTAAAGATATGATAACGTTCCGAATACTGCGTTCGGCTGAAGTGGGATTTGTTCCTATCGCTGATACTAATTATCCTTATGAATCTTTAAACGAAGTTTCTCTTTTATATGGAAGATTCATCAACCATAAAAATATCCACATATCGGGATCCATTGGGCTAAGTTTCGTTGCTGGAATTAATCGTGGAAATTGGATCGGAACAATAGGGATAGAATCCTATGAATGTGAAAGATTACCGTACTATAGTATTGGAATACCGGTTGCATTTCAAATAAACTCAAATGCATCAGGATCTTGTGGTATAGGTCTTCAACTGTTTGGAAATTACAATAGAAAACAACCAATTTTTGGACTTGCATTCTTGATCAAATTCGGCAAGCAAAAATAGGTTCCCATGCTCAATCAATAATGAGGTATAACGTATTGCTTCAGCGGATTGAAACGCTGGAAAATTTAAATTTGACGGCAAGTTCAGCAAAAGCGTTTCGACCGCTGAGTATGGTGTTATGATCACTCATTTGAGCAGGCCAAGTTATCCTGAATATGTGGATGAGTTGAGGTAATTCTTTCAGGCGAGGGCGATGATACCGGCGAGTTCCTGGCGGCTTGTTCCCAGTACGAGCAGGGATTTGATGAGAAGATCGATAGATACCGACGGATCGCCGGCTTCCATTTTGGCTACGCGGGACTGATTGGATTTTAAAATCCTTGCAAGTTGTATCTGTGTCAGCTCCTTTTCGAGTCTGCGTTTTTTGAGATTTTGGCCGAGTGTGAGCTTGAGTTCGATATAGGCCGTTTCGTCATCGGTGAGGCCGAGAAAGTCCTGGGTTGAGCCAACAATCCAACCCTGATCTTTTAATTTCTTTGTTTTGGCTTTATCCATGATTGATTCCCTGTATTCAACGTTAAATAGAATCATAAAACTTGATTCGGTTTTGACAAAGTTCGATGATCTGTTTGGGTGTTCTGGCCGTTTTTTTATCAAAGACATGTAAGATGACGATCGCATCCGGATCGATTCTGTAGACGATTCGCCAGGTCACCTTTTTATCAATGATACGCAATTCGTAGCATCGGGGTCCGATGATTGGCATGGGGCGGGCGTGCGGCAGGATCAGAGTCTCGCCCAGCTGGAGTTTTCGCAGCAAAAAGCCGGCTTCGAGGCGCGCACCCGGTGAAAATGGCGGTGATTTGACCTCGCCATGCAACCAGACAAGTGGTTTGTCATCAGAACTCATGTTTTTAATTTATGTCAGATTAGACATAAAAGCAAGAAGCTTTTTTGTTTCTTACTGTATGGTACTATACTGTTTGCGCTACAATGGATCATAACAATCGTGTCGAGCGGATGGCCATGATCTCGTTGCTTACTAGATTTTTATTCGGTACTAAAACTGTTGGCTTTTCGGATATAATTAAGTGGCCACCGCTCACACGCATCGTTATGTGGTAGATTCTGTGGGCAGGAAATTATCGATAGGCATCTTTTCGGTGGGAAATGCGCAAGATGAGAACGGTATCATGGCGGAGGGTGAAAATAACCCGGTACGGTCCGATCCGATATTTTCGCAGGCCCTTAAACTTACCTGTCAGCAGGGGGACCTTATCGGCTTTTTCAATGAGTTCGGATTCGATTTTTTCGAGAATCAGTTTCGCATCCGCTTTATCGATTTGTTTCAGATCGCGTTGCACCGAGCTTTTAAAGGCGATTTTATAGGCCAAGATTGTTCCTCATTTCATCCATCGAAATGACTGCATCCGAAGAATCGTGCAAACGATCCAATGCGATCTGTAAATCGGCCTGTTCTTTGAGATAAGACTCGATCGCTTTTTGCACGTGGAAAGATTTGGATCGTTCGGTTTCACTGGCGATCCTGTCCAGTTCAGCTGCCAGCTCTTCCGGCAATCTCAGTGAAAGGGTAACACTCATAATAATTTTCTCCCAATATGTTGCAATGTATTACAATGTATTGCTTTGTACGAAATGAAGCAAGTACTTTCTAAAGGCGAACATCATTCTGATTGTTACCACATAACAATCGTGTTGAGCGCATGGCCATGATCGCGTTGTTTTATACCCAGATTCGGTGTTAACCGAATCTGGGTATGACTATGAGCGTCTTGTCAAGGGCTGCGAAAAGCAATTGGAACAGAAGATGGATCCTATTTTGAATATTTGCGATTCCGGGATTCGTGTGGATCCTGCGGAACTCGAAAAAACTCTTACGTTGCTTGAGGAGGCCATTGATCCGGATCACAGAGAAGAAGTCGAAGTGCTCCAGAACGACACCTTTCTCTTTGCCGAGGCCGGCAGGATTCCGGTACTGGTTTCGACGCGAAATGATGTCGCTCATCAGAGTTGCAAAGAAAGCGGCTGGCCGGTCTTCCCTTTTCAAAGGATGTGGCATGATCCGGCAGCCATGCTGCTAAACGAATTGCTTTCCGCCTATGAAAGCGTAATACTGAAAGACGACAAGGTTTTTACCGCACGGCCCAATTTGTCGCAGCTTTTCATTCCAAGTTTTTTTGGCGCTACTGGAATTTGTTCAGGGAGCAGCCTGGATGATATGCCGTTTATCAATCATGTGCCGCCAAGAGATGAAATTGAAAAACGGATTGAACAGGGCATCGATATCGAATCTTCATTCATGATGGAAAAATATCGGGCTATTATAGAAAAATGGAAAGAGATCATTGCTCCATATCCACGATTAAGCCGCTGGCTGCATTTTGCCTTGCCGGACCTGCAGGGACCTTTTAATCTGTATTTCCTGTTAAGAGGAAGCGATGCCTATATCGATTTGATTGATCATCCCGATCTGGTTGATCGATTGATGAAAATACTGACGGAAATCATCGCGCAAACGGTAAACAGCCTGTCTGCTTATCTGGGAGAAACAGAAAAAGGCTATTGTTGGAACTATGGATATCCGGGATTATTCAGGAATATTGATGACAACGCCACTCTCATCTCCCGTGAACAGTACCTGCGTTTTGTCCACCCCTGGAATGTTCAGTTGATGGCCTCATGTGGAGGAGGCATCCACCATTATTGTGGAGACGGCAGGCAGATCGCCGGGGATATCATGTCCATTCCCGGGGTTCGGGGCCTGAATTTCGGAAATCCGGAAAAGCAGGATTGGGACCTGGTCACCAGACTCAGCCGGGAAACAAATACGGTGCTGCTTTGGGATCGGCTGATACCGTCCGCTGACTTGAAAAAATTGCCTGCTCAGGGGCTTATTGTCAAAGCCATCGTTCCGGATATCGAGACAGGACGCAGCTATATGAAAGATCTGGGCAGGACGGCATGAACAGGACGGATCAGGCCTATACCGTTTTGATATGATTATCAACGCTGCCGTTGGTTCAGCCCGGGAAGAGGTGTGGGAATAACGATTGGCAGACGTCGCAAATAGCCGTATCGCATTCTGTAACAGGAAAACTTAAAAAGGTAGCAATCATGATTGCCGAAGAATTTTCATGCCTGGAATACTGGCGGAAGCGATATCTGGAACAAGATCCCAAAATGGCCTTCCGCGGGGAAGATATTGAATCCTACCATAAATGGAAATCGGTTTTCAGCAAAAAATTCGTTGAATGCCTGGGGAGAATCCCTGCAAGTGAAACATCGTTGGATATTAAAATAGTTGAGGAAATCGATTTCCCGGGTTATACGAGAAAAAAGGTAATCTATCAGGCTGACGCGTACTCAAAAATTCCCGCGTATTTATTGATTCCCAAAAATCGGCCATTCCCTGCTCCGGCTGTAATTTGTCCTCACGGCCACGGCCGGGGCAAGGTTGACCCTGCCGGCATCATCGAACACAAACGCGATAAAGCTCACTTTGCCAAATACAACTATGATTATGCGGTGCAATTCGCTAAACGGGGATTCGTCACCCTGGCTCCTGATTCAAGATGCTTTGGTGAGAGAGTAGATGACCCGAACGAAGTGTATGGAAGAATGAATATAGAAGAAGGAGTGCACTGGTGCGACATCAATTTTATTATGGGAATGCTCCTGGGCTATAATCTGCTCACTCTGCACATCTTTGATATCGGGCGCGGTATTGATTTTCTGCAAACCCTGAAAGAGGTTGATGCCGATCGAATCGGTTGTGTTGGATTATCTCAGGGAGGAACAACCGCTCTGTTCAGCGGGGCCTTTCATTCCCGAATCAAAGTCGTGGGTATAAGCGGTTACTTGAACTCTTGGAAGGTTTTTCCACTGGCGACGGGGCAAATCTGCGGTTCGCAAATCATACCCGGGCTGCTGGAGTTTGGCGATCACCCGGAGGTGGCTGGTCTAATCGCTCCCAAACCCTTATTCCTCGAATTCGGCATTCGCGACCCGCTTTTCCCTATTGAAGCATCACGGAAAACATACCTGAAGGTCAAGAGGATGTATTCCATTTTAAAATCAGACGATTGTCTGGAGGTTGAGGAATTCGACGGTCTGCATGCGTTCAAGGGGAACAGGATATTTGCTTTCTTTGAAAAGTGGCTCTAGCCCAAGTTCACCTGAATAAATTTAATTCAAAATGCGAATTAAAAAGATGAAAGTTCTTACTTGTGATCAGCCTTATCCCGTCGATATCGTTCTCCATCCAACATGGTGGCATCGGCATGTGGGAATTTCTTTTGACCGGGATTTTTTCTATCACCCAAAACTGCGGGTGGAAAAGGAAAAAGCCATGGAGATGGCCCTTTATGAACGTTGGGGTAGGTTTGGTCTGGGGAAAGACAGGAACCGGGATCTCCCCTGGATTGGTCCGGTTCACCTGGCCGCTGGTTATCTCCTTTCTGAAATGTTGGGCTGCCGGGTAGAATTCCAGGAAAATAACGCTCCGCAGGTTATTTGCGCAGAGGGAGATCATCCGCCCGTTTCGATAGAAAGCGCTTTTGTCTCGGCAGCATGGAAAGAGATTGAAAATCTGCGAGAAGCGCTTTTTTCACGATTCGCTTATGTAACAGGAGACCTGAATTGGGGCGGACTTTTGAACATCGCTCTGGATCTTGAAGGGCAGAATCTTTTTATCCAATTTTTCGATCATCCTCAGCAGATAAAATTGTTCTTCAGACAGATATCCCAGGTGATGGAAGCGTTTTTATCTGTTGTCGTGGGCTGGACCGGCACCTCTTCCCTTACCACGAACCGCAGTATCGCCTCCCTGAACCAACCGGTCTATCTGCATTCGGAATGCTCGCATACCATGATCAGCGTGGATGATTATGAGCTCTTTTTGCAGCCCTTTGACCGGGAATGGAGCGGTCGATTTCAGCCATATGGCATCCATTACTGCGGCAAGGACCCCCAGCGTTTTGCGCAAAGCTGGTCAAACTTGCAGCGGCTGGCCTTTCTGGATGTCGGTGCAGGGGGAGATCCCGCTTTACTGCGAAAGTATCTTCCTGATACATTTCTAAACCTCAGGCTTGATCCGGCAGTACTGGTTAGACAGAGTCGTGCAGAAATCGAGGAAACCATGCGATCCTTGGCTGCAGCATCAGGGGATCCCCTGCGCACCGGGTTCTGCTGTATCAACCTGGACGATACGGTTACGGAAGATCAGGTGGCTGCCATTTTTGCGACGGCGCAAAAATTAAGAGAGGAAAAGTGCAGATGCCAGACCGGAATTAATCGATGAATTGCCAATTAAACGACACTATATAGATATTAGATATGCTCATGAGGCAATTATTTGGAATATCAAACGATAGAATTATAACAAAAGCCAAATTACCAACATCATAAATCATCCATCCTATATATGGATGACGACTAGAAATGTAAATACAGCCAGAAAACTTGCTGAATTGTGTCATGAATCCAGGTAAATCAGTGGTGTCCCGTCTGATGAAGGGACACCTTTGTCAGTAAATATAAAATGAAAAGTTCGCCTAACAACTGCTTCAACCGAACAACGCTAGGTCACAATGATGTGCTGTCGCTTCGCTCTGCACAAACTGCGCCATGTACGCGTCACCGGTTGAGTAAATATTATATAAAAAACTATTTATAATTGAGGCGTGACCGAATGCAAATTCGCCCGAGGTAAAAAAAGGTCATTAAATGAATAATGACCTTTTTACCTGGCGGGGCCGATCGGAGCGCAGCGGAGATCCCGACTTGTCGGGATCCCGCCTTGCGGGACGACTTTCCCGACAAGTCGGGATGTGCTAACCAACTGCAGGTCCTTTTGAGGAAATAATTTTAATCAAATACTCTTTATTTTTGTTCGATTTGAGCTCGAGCTCCCGTCTACATGCCAACGACCTCGATGCACAAGCTTCAGAATAAATCAATTTCCATGGGCCCTTGTTTCGAGTTGACGAACATCGATTCGTATTGTGGCGCTCGATGCGAGCATCGAGATCAGCTGTTTGGCCAATATACAACCGATCTTTTGGATTTTGTAAAATATAGACAAAATACATAAACCATCCCGCCAAAAAAAAAGGGTTACAGAATTTCTTTTGTAACCCTCATTCATGCGGGGCCGACGGGGCTCGAACCCGCGACCTCTGGCTTGACAGGCCAGATCAAAGCATAATAAATCGTCTTAAGTCTAATAATTATAAGGTATATTTCAAGATAGGGGGCTAAAAGGGGGTTATTTTTCTACTGTGGCGATGGTGGGAAAATCCTTTTCCACTAAGAATTCGCTCTTACCAATTCTCTTGCCCACAAAACACTCATCTGAGAATATTTTATCCCCATCTTTATGCTGAATTCTTTCCGATCAATAACCGATAACTTTTTGATCAAGAATATGATTTTTATCTTGACTTATATCGCTTAATAAATTATATATCAAGTAAGATATGAGGAGCACATTATTCGATTTGGCATTTTATTATAGATAGCTTGCCTGCGAAAGGAAGCGAATTAATTCAAGAAGGAGATCAGCGGTCTAGTGGGCTTTTGACACCCAGTGCGCCATATCGCAGGACGTGAGTATAAATCATGGTTGTCTTGACATCATTGTGACCCAACAACTCTTGAACGGTTCGGATGTCTGATCCATTTTGCAGCAGATGGGTTGCAAAGCAATGGCGCAGTGTATGTGGAGTAACATGCTTGGCGATATGACATTTTCGCGCGGCTTGATGAATCGATTTTTGCAGTACAGATGCGTCCAAGTGATGGCGTTTGATCACTCCACTGCGGGGATCTCTGGACGGATGGGATGCCGGGAAGAGATATTGCCACTCCCATGCAAGTGCACAATGGGGATATTTTCTTTCCAGGGCAAAAGGAATCTCTGATGTGCCAATGCCTTGTTTTTGATCTTGGTCATAGATCGTTTTGACTTTTTTCAGTTCAATTTGAATTGCGGGGATACAACATACGGGAAGAATGGTTAGACGATCCTTTTGTCCCTTGGCAGCACATACCCTAATTTGGCGATAATGAAAATCAATATCCTTAACTCGCAGACGCAAGCATTCTTGTAAACGTAAGCCGCTTCCGTATAAGAGAGAAGCCATCAGGGCTTCGCGCCCTGTTAGAGCTGCCAACAGAGAATGCACCTCTTCTTTTGCCAAAACAATAGGCAAGCGGTGCGGTTTTTTCGCCCACACCATATTTGAGAAGTCGCCAAGAGAAATGTGTAGCACATGTTTATAGAGAAAGACAATGGCATTCAGGGCTTGATTTTGAGTTGAAGCAGATACATTTTTGTTCACAGCAAGGTCAGTAAGGAAATCGGCAATCTCTTTTTCAGCCATTGTTGATGGATGTCTTTTGTTATGAAAGAGGATAAAATGCCGGATCCAGTCGACATAGGTTTTTTCTGTAGAATAGGCATAGTGTTTGATTCTGAGGCAATTGCGAACCTGATCGAGCAATTTCGGCTGATTGATCATTATTCGCACCCCACCAAAAAGATTAATATTCAGTAAATATTAACGTATTTATCGCAGTTATTATTCATCTTATTTGCATTATCGACCTATTATTGAATATTAGGTCGACCAATTATTCAATATTAGGTCATGATATAACAACAAAATTAATTTGAACTTAATTGGCCACCAATTATCCAATCAGCGGATTTTCCGCTGAATATAATGTTAGCCGTATACAAAATACATCTAAACTAAGAAAGGAAAATAAAATGTCTTCTATCGCAAAAACAGAAAATAAAATTCTAATGTCTCAGGCTCGAGATGCTTTATCAGAACGATGGGGATTTGTTGTTGGGACGATGTTCGTTTATAACATCTTTATAATTCTATTCTGTGCTCTACTTATGCTTGGCTTTAGTTTTTTTATAATATTTGGACCGATGTCCGTTGGATTATGTATTTTTTCATTATCCATTTCGAGAAAACAAGACTCAAAATTGTCTCAAATATTCAATGGATTTAATAAATTTGGAGTCTCACTTGGTGCATATCTTCTTCAGACAATTTTAATATTTCTTTGGTCTCTTCTGCTTATAATTCCAGGTATAATTGCTGCATTATCATATTCAATGACATTTTTTATAATTGCAGAAAATGAATCAATTGGGCCTTTGGAAGCAATAACAAAAAGTAAAGAAATGATGGATGGAAATAAGTGGAAATTCTTCTGCTTAGGTTTACGTTTTTTAGGCTGGTATCTTTTGTGTATATTAACATTAGGCATCGGTTTTTTATGGCTTATGCCTTATATGGCTGTAAGTTATGCTAAATTCTATGATGATATATCCCAAAATTAATATCTTCAGTTACAATTACAAAAATTATCGGCTAACCAAAAAATGCAGCCGACAAAACCGCCGTGTTTCAAATTAAATTCGGTGGAGATTTTTAAATTCTGTTCATTGTATCAGTTTTTGTTTAAGCGGTTTTGCGGCTGATTTTGGGCGTTATGCACAAACACTAATAAGAGGTCGATATGAAACTAATTTTCACCAATTTCCCTTTTTCTAGAGAAGAAATGTTTATTTTTGGCCTTGAGAGCCAAGATGCAGTGGATGAATTTCTTCAACTTTTTGATTTAACAGCAATTGACAAGTATTATCGATGTCAGTTTCCCGATGAAAATGATTTGAGTCGAATTAAAGAGAATTTGCGTTCGCAAGAACTAAAAAACATTCTAACAAAATATGTAGGGAAAGAAATATTAGTCTTACCTGAAAAAGATGATAATTATCGTTCCGAAAAAATTCATTATGCAAGACCAAAATTGGGCAACTCTACTAATTAAATAACAAATTGGAGGTAGACAATGAAGAAACAAATATCTGAAGAAGAAGCAAAAAATAAATTGCAAGAAGAAGCTAAAAAAATAACGGAAGATGACTTAAAGAAGGTTATTGAAAGAGCAGATGAAATAAAAGAAAAATTTGAAGGCAAAGGTCCACTAGGACGTTTCATTTCAGATGTAAAATTGATGATTTCTTTAATTAAAGATTATTTTAATGGAAGTTATCGAAAAATCCCCTTTTATAGTATAGCTGCAATTGTCGCAGCATTGCTGTATGTATTTAATCCTTTTGATTTAATTCCAGATGCTATCCCTGTAATAGGTTTGGTCGATGATGCCCTAGTAATTGGAGCGTGCTTAATGCTTGTTGAACAAGACTTAATTGAATATAAAGAATGGAAATTAAAAAACGTCTAAAGTAACCCAAGATTGAGCATAACACCAGCCTGTAACGGATGCGGCTGCCTGTTTCGCCGTACAGCACTTTGAGCAAATGCGTACCAAGTTTAATCCGCGCTTCAAAATTTGTCCGAGCCGCACCGTTAAGGCTTCGCGTTAGCATCCTACTAGTCTAATCGTAAAATAATTATGTTGCGTGTTGCGCAATATGTAATTATATTGAACTATGATAAAATCTTTCAAGCACAAAGGTCTTCAAAAATTTTATGAAACAGGGAATACTGCTGGAATTCAACCAGCCCAGTCTCAAAAGTTACGAATTCGTCTTGCAGCATTAGACACCGCCACAATTTTGAACGATATCGATTTACCAGGATTTCGACTGCATCCTCTTAAAGGTGATATGCAAGACTTTTGGGCCATCGATGTTAACAAAAATTGGCGTCTTACGTTTAAATTCGTAGATGGTGATGTTTTTATCATTAATTATGAGGACTATCACAAATGAAAATGCATAATCCTCCTCATCCGGGAGAATTTATCCAAGAAGTATTTATTGAGCCCTATAATCTCAGTTTGAGAACCATAGCTGCCAAGCTTAAAGTATCAACCTCGACACTCAGCCGTCTGGTAAATGGACAAAGCAGCATTACTTCGGATATGGCGTTACGCTTATCGAAAACATTGGGAAGATCACCAGAAAGTTGGCTAATTATGCAAAATAATTATGATCTCTGGGTTGCTCAAAAAAGGATCAACCTCAAGGAAGTAGAAAAGTTGATACTAACAGATTAGCAGGTGCTAACAAATGTGTTCACCTGACCGGCACCGCCTT
>Ga0209200_1004737_pt1 | contig 10870 bp, 9 predicted proteins | sample AD_UKC033_MetaG_FD_184406 | JGI IMG/M metagenome (GOLD analysis project Ga0209200, IMG submission 184406) | Active sludge microbial communities of municipal wastewater-treating anaerobic digesters from USA - AD_UKC033_MetaG (SPAdes) (version 2) | ecosystem: Engineered > Bioreactor > Anaerobic >...
TCAAGACCTCAAGACCTCAAGACCTCAAGACCTCAAGACCTCTTGACTTCTCATACATGGAATTTTAAAGCTTTTTCTATGTATAGGGGATAATCCAAAACTATGGATCATTTTAGTGTGATATTCAGTTCCATAGCCCTTATTAGAAGCAAAACCATATTCAGGATAGATATCATCATAAGCAAGCATTAGTTTATCTCTATGGACTTTAGCTAAAATAGAGGCAGCAGCAATAGAGGCATAGAGTTGATCACCTTTTATGATGGCTTTGGCGTAAGGTTTTAGTTCAAAGTGAATATCTCTTCCGTCTATAAGACAGTGTCGGGGTTGGCATTTCAGCTGGAAGAATGCCTTTTTAAACCCGAAAAGAGTTGCCTTCAGAATATTGTATCTATCAATATAAGCAGGACTGATTTCCACAATGCTATAGTCAATAGCATTTTCTACAATTTGTAGATAGAGTTCTTCGCGTTTTTTGGGTATAAGCAACTTGGAATCGTTGATACCTTCAATAATATGTTCGTAGTTTAAAACCACTGCAGCAACTACAACAGGACCAGCTAAAGCTCCGCGGCCGGCTTCATCAATTCCGGTAAAAAGACCGTTAGCTTTATAGAATTCTAAGTCATTCTGATAAAGGATTGTCACTATTATTCCTTTTGCAGAATGAAAAACAAGCGACTAAATTTAACATCTATACCGGTTAAATGTCTGGGATAGAGGTTTTTTGTGATATCAGAGCTGTGAATAGCGATAAGTTTTAAGGGAGAATTATGGATAATTTCAATTAGTTCATAGGAATAATAGACCCTTTGCTGATGCTGTTCAAACTGATAGCTGTAACCCAAAGGATTCTTTTTAAAAAAATGCAGAGTGGATAACTGGATCAATTGAGCGCTATTAAAATATGCCTGATGAACCATAAGACCATCATTATAACGGTGCAAATCACAAAGATGGGCAAAATTATCAATGCTATTTTCCCAGGTGGAAATATCAAAAATAAATAAACCACCGGTTGCCAAAGCAAGTGACACTTCCTTTAGCAAAACAGCTATCTGTTTTGTTTGAGTAAGGTAATTGATGCTGTCAAACATACAAAGCACAAGCTGACAGTTATTATCAGGAATGGGATCGGTCAATGCAGCATAGTATAATTTAGGTTTTACAGGTTTATTAGCTGCAGCTTTCAGCATATCTATGGAATTATCACAGGCAGTAACATTATATCCTTTTTGAACTAATTGAATTGAAACATTGGCAGTTCCACAGGCAAGTTCCAGAATTTTACTCAATTGCAGAGAAGAATATTTTTTGAACCAATTCAAAACATTATTTACCCAAAGCGTATAGTCAACCTGTGCCATATAGTCATCGTAATGTTCTGCAAAAAAAGAATAAGCACTTGTATTATTTTTTTTGCAAAAGCGAACCCCTGCTAGATCATATATATCGTCCAGAGGGCGAGACATATTTAGTAACTGTTTTTGAGCACATAGAAGTAAGTTATATGGCTTGCCATTAGTTACACAGAGGTTGCGATAGTTTAGTTCCGGGTGAAATAGTTCCCAATTTTCATTATCTATATTTACGAGTATTTCTACAAACCTAAAATTTGTGCTGATTAAAACATTGTTTGGTTTTTTACCTTCAATAAACTGAGGGAAATCCTCAAAATATATCAATTCTTCTTTTTTATCATATAAGTTCTCAGCAGGATCACCTTCCAAAACACAAGGGCGTAAATCATAAGCGGCAAGGTCCGTAAGAAATGGTCTATTGCCTTTAAGTTCTAAAACCGCTAAATCAGGATGTACATAAAGGAGAGATGAATTAATATTTTCTTGCTTGCAGTAATATAGAAAGGAAGCAGGACTGGCAAAAAAACAGATATTTTGAGGGGTAGGAACAGGAAGTGCAGCAAAATTGTTTAACCCTGTTAAATGTAAATTATCCGCCTTATATTTTAGAGTATCTTCATAGGGACAAATTATTTCCAGCTCCAGTTCTTTTTTGATGGGGAAAAACTCACAAGCATTAATAATTAAGGGGACTTCTTCAGACAGGAAAGTGACGATTGATATCTTAGGCATAAAGAAATCTATTGTATTTTATCACTGCTTCCAGGTATTGATAAGGGAATACCTTGTTTGCAAGCATTGCAATTTTCTTTTTCAAAAGCAGGAATTTCCAGACTGAGCAATGTTTCCAAAGGAGCAGAAAACTCTATTTTTCCACCACTGCGATCAACAAGGACACCAATTACAACTACTTCCAAATCTTTATTCTGGACACAGGAAATAACTTCCTGAATACTTCCACCGGTAGTAAGAATATCTTCCACGATAGCTATTTTCTGCATAGAGGAAAGGTTAAAACCGCTGCGGATAAACATTTCACCCTCCTTGCGCTGCGCAAACAAAAAGTTTTTTCCCATCAAATAAGCTGTCTCAAAGCCCAGAGCTATAGCTCCATAAGCAGGGCTAATAACAGCATCAAATTCATATTCAGCTAAGCGTTCTGCAAGGCGTTTACAAAGGTTATGAGCAGCAGCAGGATTTTGCAAAATTCTCACTTTTTCAATGTAGTGATTGCTATGTTTTCCGGAAGTTAACTGAAAATGACCTTCCAGAAGGGCTCCTTCACTTTTCAGGATGCGGGTTACATAGTCCGAATCTTCAAGACAGGTTAACAGTTCTTTGGCATCTTTTTCTTCCTGTTCCGGAACCTGCAATTCTACTTTATACATATCTCCTGCAATTGAAGCATACATACCCATTATTCGCTCATTTAGCAGATTGGGATGAAAACCGGAATCTTCTAAAAGACCTTTTGCCAGTTCTGCTTCAAAGAGATTGGTATAAGTAGCAATAGTAATTAAAATTATCTCTTCCATTTTCTCCTCCAGTTATGAGTTGACAAATTACACTTCGCCAAAAACTACAACCACAATTATTAGAGGTCTACAACCTCTTTTGGGAAAAAATAATTTGTCAACCCAAAAGCTGCCGGAAACCGAAAAAAGTAGTAAGGAGAGAAATACCGGTTCCCGGCATTATAACAGAACAATTTAAGTATATTGTTTAGCGATTTCTATTCCGCGTTTAATAGCGGCAAGGTTTTTTGTAAGTAAATCGGGATTTTTTTCTTGCATAAAGGAAGTTAAATTGCCTTCCAGGGTTTCGTATTTTATAATGTCGGTTTTACCAATTACAACCCCGGTTGCCACCATATTCAGCACAATCATACTGCCGATTTCAGATGCAATATCATTCATTGGAACTGCAATTTTTGTAATATCTTCGCGTTTACATCCACGAGGGCACATATTGGTATTATAAATTAAAAGTCCTCCAGGACGAATAGAAGGAGCAAATTTATCTATTGAGGGCTGATTTAAAGCCACTAACACATCGGGGAAGCTGACAATTGGCGAGGCAATTGGCTCTGTAGAAACCACCGTAGAAACATTGGCAGTTCCACCTCTCATTTCCGGTCCGTAAGAAGGCAGCCAGGAAACATTTTTCCCTTCTTGCATAGCTGCCTGGGCAATAAATTTGCCTATAGTAAGAACACCTTGACCGCCAAAACCGGCACAAATCATTTCTGTAGTCATTATTCCACTCCTTCACCTTTATCACGATAAACACCTAATTTGAAGAAAGGCAGCATATTTTCTTTTGCCCATTGTCTTGCCTGTTCGGGTTCATAACCCCAATTGGTAGGGCAGGTGCTGATAAATTCAATAAAGGTAAAACCGCGATTTTCCTTATTATAGCGAATAGCTTTGTTTACAGCTTTTTTAGCTCTAATAATATCAGCCGGGCTTAATAGCGAAACCCTTTCAATATAATAGGGAGCTACTAAGGTTGCTAAAAGTTCACACATCCGAATAGGATAACCGATATCATCTACATTTCTGCCATAAGGACTGGTAGTGGTTTTCATATTAGGCAAAGTTGTTGGAGCCATTTGTCCTCCTGTCATTCCATAAATAGCATTATTAACGAAGAAAACGCTGATCTTTTCTCCACGATTGGCAGAATGAACAATTTCCGCAGTTCCGATAGCAGCTAAATCACCATCTCCTTGATAGGTAAATATATGCATATCGGGACGGGCTCTTTTTATGCCTGTAGCAACAGCAGGAGCGCGTCCATGAGCCGCTTCTGCCATATCACAATTAAAATATTTATAAGCAAAAACGGCACAACCAACAGGTGCCACACCGGCAATTTGATTGATCAAACCATTTTCATCTATTGCTTCAGCAATTAAACGATGAGCTACACCATGCATACAACCCGGGCAATAATGGAAGGGTTCTTTGGTAAGTGCTTCAGGGCGTTTTGCAATAATTTCCATTTTTTCCTCCTTCCTTTAAAAACATTCTTCCAGTTTTTCTTTGATTTCAGCGGGAGTGAAAACAACGCCTCCCACTTTTCCCCAAAAATCAACAGGAACTTTTCCTTCTACTGCAATTTTTACATCTTCTACCATTTGTCCCGAATTGAGTTCAAATACATAGACCTTTTTCACATTTTTCCCGATTACCTGTTTGATTGCTTCATAGGGATAGGGCCAAACACGAATAGGACGAATTAAACCAACGCTTTTACCTTGTTTCTGAACTTCGTTAATAGCCGATTTTACTACTCGGCTGGCAGTTCCCCAGGCAACGCAAAGCACTTCATTTTCATCTGAAATGTTATAGGTCTCATAGCGAATTTCGTTTTTTTGGATTTCGGCATATTTTTTTAATAGACCTAAAACATGCTGTTCTAAAACCTGGGGGTCAAGTTCCAGAGAATTTATTTCATGGTGGTGTTTTTTAGCGCCATCTTCATTGGGACAAATACACCAGGAAAGATGTTGATTGGCAAGTTCTTGCAATTCTGCATCTGTTTTTGCTGGTTTAAATTCAACGGGCTCCATCATTTGCCCCAGCATTCCGTCGGCAAGAATCATAACAGGATTGCGATATTTATCTGCTAGATCAAATGCCTCACTTGCCATATCGGCAAATTCCTGAACCGAACTCGGAGCCAAAACAATTAAACGATAATCGCCATGACCTCCGCCTTTAGTTGCTTGAAAATAATCACCTTGTGCGGGCTGGATATCACCCAAACCGGGACCACCACGTTGAACATTAACAACGACGCAGGGAAGTTCTGCTCCGGCAATATAAGATAGACCTTCCATTTTTAGTGAAATGCCCGGAGAGGAAGAAGAAGTCATTACTCTTTTTCCGCTTCCGGCAGCTCCGTAAACCATATTTATGGCAGCAACTTCACTTTCTGCCTGAATAAAGGTTCCTTTTACCTTAGGCATCATCTTTGCCATATATTCAATTAATTCACTTTGGGGAGTGATGGGATAGGCAAAATACAAACGACAGCCACTACGAATAGCCGCTTCTGCAATTGCCTCATTTCCTTTCATTAATATTTTGGACATTTATAACCTCACTTCTCAATCGTTATTGCCACATCGGGACAGGTTATATAACACATTTTGCAGGCAGTACATTTTTCCTGCTCAATACACTCGGCATAGTTGTAACCCTTGGCATTAATATTTTCTGATAAACGGATAATCTTCCGGGGACAAGCAATAATGCACAAGCCACAACCTTTGCAGTAATTGGGGTCAACAGTCATTCTTGGCATATCAAACACCTCACTTTTCTTATTTTTTTCCTTTCTGTGATAAACCATTTTTTTGCCTTATTCTGTCAAACTATTTCTTTGTAAGACCGGATGAACGACGTCCCCGTCATTCCACTGGCAACCCAATTTTATCGGTATTGTTAATTTTATGGTTGCCAAATAAAGGATGAAAAGTGGTTGACGAGGACGTCAACCTTCCGGAAGAACGACATCTTGTCGTTCCACTGGCAACCCAATTTTATCGGTATTGTGAATTTTATGGTTGCCAAATAAAGGATGAAAAGTGGTTGACGAGGACGTCAACCTTCCGGATGAACGACATCTTGTCGTTCAACTTGCAACCCAATTTTATCGGTATTGTGAATTTTACGGTTGCTAAATAAAGGATGAAAAGTGGTTGACGAGGACGTCAACCTTCCGGATGAACGACATCTTGTCGTTCCACTTGCAACCGAGTTATTTCATTATTGCGCTCTTCATAGTAACGATAAAAAACTTGCCAACTGGTTGACGAAGACATCTCCAAGCCGAAGGAACAGCCTCCTCCAGCTACACAAAAGCCCGCAGGGTTATACAATAATAAATATAGTGGTGTAAGCTCCTCGTAATATGAAATATATAGATTTAGGGTTAAACTAATCTACTTGAGATGAGATAACGCACCTGTCGCTATTATCGTTTCGTCCTTTGGGTTTTCAGAATAACTGCATTATAAAAAAACAGATTATTTCAGCAGCAACATCTTATGCGTTTGGGCATTTCTAACGTCAGTTATCTGTAAAAAATACAAGGAAGAAGAAACCGAATTGCCATTCCCATCTTTTCCATTCCAGACAATCTGATAGTTGCCTTTGGTTTTATATTCATCTATCAGGGTCTTTACCAATTGTCCTTTGGTGTTATAGATATTAATCCTGACATCTCCGTTTTTAGGTATATTATATCTGATAGTAGTGCTGGCATTGAAGGGATTGGGGTAATTGGAAATGCACAAATTAGAAACAGAAAGCAAATCTTCCACACCAATTTCTCCCTGCCATTCATAAGCACCTAAATCAACTTGATTACCATAAATTCTGGGATAGCCAGCCAAGTCATAAAGGGGAAACTGATACCAGTATGGAATATCAAAAATACTGAAATCTGTCGTTCCGGTATCTATGCAGGGTGAGTTTTGTCCCAAATTATAAGGATTATCAGGATTATAGGCATAAAAATAGGGATCGGAACTGAGATTATTGCCATACCACTCTACTATGTTACTGTAGCTATTGTTAGTTATTGTGTCCCAGGGATTTTCAGAGGGTCCAACCAGACAGTTCAAAAAACTTAACCGGGAAGGCAAGTCGTAACGACGAAGTAAAAAATTCATTCCTATCATTAAACTGTTGTAGATTATACTGTTAATAAAGATTGCTTTGGCATCTTCCCCCAAGGTTATTGCTGCTCCGTATTCAGGTGTCCACCAGTTATCTGTGATTGTTGCATTAATAAAGTAATTTTTAAAGGTGGTTGGAAGAAAGGAAGCTTTAATATTTAATACGGATGTTTGTACATTATCTACCAAATTAGCTATACATCCCGTTATCAACAAATTGTTAAATATATTGTCACCTCCTGTATAATCTGGGTTATTGGTAGTGATTGATATTGCTCTGCCACCTTGTTCTCCTGAGGGGGGAGCGTAAAAATGATGAATGTTAATATTTTCAGCATAGGTATTTCCTCCCCAGAAATGGAACGCTACCGTTCCCATACAATCCTTTACAGTAATATTCCGTAATATTAATCTCTCCGGATATACGAATCTACCAAGCACATAAATATTATCATAATGGACAGGTTGGCAATTAAGAAAGCTCAAATTTTCCAAGGTTAAGCTGAATTTATCCATTACACCGTCTATTGAGTAACAAGATAAGCAGTCAATTAATTCATTTTGATAAAATTCTTGATCCGTAATCGCCTCAAAGGTAATATTGCGGATTGTCACTTCTTTTTCAGAACTGTAACCGATGAAAAACACATCCGGACCGCTGAATATTACTCCACTTTCACTCTCACCTATGATACTGACATAACTGCGTAAATTAAGAGGAAATTGTTGATCGTCGCCATAAACACCATTGGCAAGATGGATAGTGTGAGGATGTTCACTATCGGCACCTATTTTCAATAAAGCGACTGCTATTGTTTTAATTGGATCATCAATAGATAAGCCGGAGTTGTTGTCATTTCCCTCCGGACTTACATAAAAATCCACATATTGAGGTGTTATTACCGCACTATTGATATCTATCAAATAAGGAATTAAGGTACCATAACCGAATTTTCTAATATCGATAAACTCCTCAATATAATCGGATGAGACAGGGACAGTAAATTTATCCAGATATATCTCCGGCATTGGTTCAACAGCAACACCGAAATTAATATCACTACCTTTTGTACCGTAGTTACAGTATATACTACATCTGTTATCCTGATCAAATATTACCTCTGTGTCCGGACCTGCTACACACAAAGCACCATAAAATTTACTTCTATTGTATGCAATAGAGGTTCCCTCCAAATATCCGGAACTGTAATATATCATAATTCCAGCTCCAGAAACTGCCTTATTATCAATAATCAGGCAGTTGATAACCGATATTTCACTTTCAAAAGCGTAAATAGCACCTCCTATTCTCTCACCCCAACTGTAACTGGGGGTCCCGGTGCCTTTGGTTAGATAGAATCCTTGTATTGATACATTGGAATTATTATTTATACTAAAACAACTTCCGTTTTGATTGCCGTCAACTATCGTCTGTGCAATATAAGTGCTATCACCGTTAATGAGTTCCAAACTACCAATAGTTAATTGCCTGTCGCTTATTACTATATTTTCATAATACCTGCCGGGATGCACAAGTATCGTATCCTGATCTATAGCTGTATTGATTGCAGATTGTATAGAAGTATATGGCTGAGTTCCATCAGGGGCAACTTGAAGAATTGCAGATTGGGCACACAAAGGTACTAATAATAGCATCAATATAAATATCTTCATAGCATTATCCTTAAAAGCAATTATTAAGCCAAAATCAAGAAGACGGGAAGTGGATAGTCACTTCCCATCCTCTGTTGATATTCTATTTCAGCAGCAACATCTTATGCATTTGGTAATTATTGCCTGAATCTATTTTTACGAAATAAAGTCCGCTGCTTACCTCAATATTATTATTATCTTTACCATCCCAACGAATGGTATTGAAACCAACATTATAGGTTTTTTTGCCGAATTCCTTTACCATCTGTCCTTTAATATTATAATAAATATAGACATTTATAACCTCACTTCTCAATCGTTATTGCCACATCGGGACAGGTTATATAACACATTTTGCAGGCAGTACATTTTTCCTGCTCAATACACTCGGCATAGTTGTAACCCTTGGCATTAATATTTTCTGATAAACGGATAATCTTCCGGGGACAAGCAATAATGCACAAGCCACAACCTTTGCAGTAATTGGGGTCAACAGTCATTCTTGGCATATCAAACACCTCTTTTTTATTATTTTTTTCCTTTCTGTGATAACTCAATTTTTTGCCTTATTCTGTCAAACTATTTCTTTGTAAAACCGGAAGAACGACATCTTGTCGTTCCACTGGCAACCCAATTTTATCGGTATTGTTAATTTTATGGTTGTAAGATAAAGAATGAAAAGTGGTTGACGAGGACGTCAACCTTCCGGATGAACGACATCTTGTCGTTCCACTTTCAACCCAATTTTATTAGTATTCTGAATTTTACGGTTGCCAAATAAAAGATGAAAAGTGGTTGACGAGGACGTCAACCTTCCGGAAGAAAGAAATTCTATAATTGTAAAAAAATGGAGAAAAAGTGTCCTCCGACTACCCAAAAGCTGGCAGGGCTATATAATAATAGCTATAGTGGTGTAAATCACTCATAATATTAAAAAATAATAACCTAATTAAACCTCTTTTATAGAGACACTGAGCGGATTATTAAAATTAGCTGAGGATGTAGAATTAGCAGAAAATGGAAGTGTTAGTGCTTTGCACCTGGTTTTTTTGCAATAAACCTCTATTTATAAAGTTAATTACTATTTGTTTTACACATTTAGCAAGACACGACATCAATAAATATAAAAGGGAATGTGCTGAATCTCAACAACTTATATAATACAGTTGTAAAAAAGAAGGAAGCTTGAGCGCTAAATTTTCCTTGACACAAGCATATATAAAAGAAAAGTAAATAACTCAGTTATGGCTTAACTATCCAACAATGTTAATAGCTAAAGGAAAAGTTAATTTTATTATGCAAGAGAATATTATTATCCAAGGTGATTGCCTAGAATTATTTAGGGAACTTCCAGATAATTCTATTGATCTGATTTTTGCTGATCCACCTTATAACCTTCAGCTTTCAGGGGAATTATACAGACCAAATCAGGCAAAAGTTAATGGTGTAAATGATGACTGGGACAAATTTGATTCGCTGAATGATTATGATATCTTCACAGAGAAATGGATTAGGGAATGTTATAGAGTAATGAAACCCACCGGCTGTTTTTGGGTAATCGGCACATACCATAATATCTATCGGATCGGGGCAATAATGCAAAACCTGGGATTCTGGATTCTCAATGATATTATTTGGATAAAGACAAATCCTATGCCTAATTTCAAAGGCACGAGGTTTAATAATGCCCATGAAAACCTTATCTGGGCTACTAAGAGCAAATCTTCAAATTATACTTTCCATTACCATTCTATGAAAGTGATGAATGATGACATCCAGATGCGGAGTGATTGGTTAATTCCAATTTGCCAGGGGGAAGAGAGAATAAAAATAAATGGACAAAAAGCTCATTCTACGCAAAAACCAGCCGAGTTATTATATAGAATAATTATCTCAACTTCCAATCCTGGAGATATTATATTGGATCCCTTTTCCGGAAGCGGAACAACGGCAGCAGTCGCCAAAAGATTGGGAAGAAAATATATTGCCTTTGAAAAGGAAGCGTTCTATGTGAAAATATCTCAAGAAAGGGTGCAAAAGATAATTCCTATTGAGAAACCTTTACTTGAATATTTAATTGAAAAAAGAAATCCAAAAGTACCTTTCGGAAATCTGATTGAAAAAAGTTATGTTAAAATTGGCGAATTTTTGTATTCTTATAATTGCC
>Ga0209200_1004742_pt1 | contig 10862 bp, 7 predicted proteins | sample AD_UKC033_MetaG_FD_184406 | JGI IMG/M metagenome (GOLD analysis project Ga0209200, IMG submission 184406) | Active sludge microbial communities of municipal wastewater-treating anaerobic digesters from USA - AD_UKC033_MetaG (SPAdes) (version 2) | ecosystem: Engineered > Bioreactor > Anaerobic >...
GTATTTGACGAGCAAATAAACCGGCTTACAGTCATCGCCAATGAGTCATTTGAAAATTTTGCCAAAGGGCTGCAATCTGACATCGAGGAGGCTATCGATCCAAGCGGTGGCTTCAAATTTGGGCGTGTCCCTCAGATTGCCTTTACTCCCTTACTAAATAGCGCTGGGACGGAATATCTATCACAGGAAGAATCAAAAAGACTGTGGGAGACGCTTCAGCAACAGCGACTCATCGATGAGGAAGGCGATTTCACACCTGAATTTAAACCCGATGCTCCAGACTTTGAGCTTAAATTGCCCGTTGAGTTTGCCGGTATCGAAGAAGCCGTAATCGGTCGCATGAAAAAGTTCCTGCCACGCGATTTCGTCAAAGATGTGCGCAAGCGGAAAAAAGTGGTTTACAACAAGAGAATAGAGCTCAACCCCGAATTTAAAGCGCTTTGGGAAAAAATTAGCCAGAAAACCTGCTACTCAGTGGAATTTTCAACAGAAGAATTAATCAAACGCGCAGCTGATAAAATTAAAAAGATGGCCGAGATTACAGCGGTCAGAATAGAGATAACCAAAAGGGAGGTAGACATTTCTGAAGCCGGCGTAGAGGGAGGTAAAATCACCAGCAACCGTACCTTTATTGTCAGCAACGAACAACCTTTACCTGACATCTTGGGATTTTTGCAGCGCGAGACTGAGTTGACCCGAAAAACTCTTGTCGATATTTTGAAAACTTCGGACCGGCTACAAGACTTTGCCATTAATCCTGTCATGTTTATGACAGAAGCGGCCAAGTGCATTAACCGGGCATTGCATGAGCTCATCATTGATGGCATTAAATATGAACCCATCGCCGGGCAATATTACGAAATGAGGCTTTTCGAACAGGAGGAGGTAGAGGAATATCTCAACCGATTGTATGAGGTCAGCAGCGTCGACAATCGGACACCTTACAATTACATAGTTTATGACTCTGGACCGGAAGAAGAAATAGCCAAATTATTGGATGCCGACGATCGTGTCAAATTTTTCTGTAAACTTCCGCGCTGGTTCAAAGTAGTCACACCACTGGGCGATTATAATCCTGACTGGGCCGTTGTTGTTGATGGGCCAAACAAATTATATCTGGTCAGAGAAACAAAAAGCACCCTGGATCGCGAAAAACGGCGTGAGACGGAAAATAAAAAGGTTGATTGTGGCAAGGCGCACTTTTATGCATTGGGCGTGAATTTTAAGGATGCGACGAGGATACATGATGTGCTCCAACCCTAAGACAAACACAATACTTGCGAGGAGGAATTAGTGACAAACGAGATGACTTGGCGTAAAGCCATTGAGAAGGTTCTAAGTGAAGCGACTGGAGTGGTTCATTATAGAGACCTTACAGAAAAAATTATCCGGGATGGACTCCGACAAAACCTCGGCGCAACCCCAGCTGACACCGTCAGCGCGCACCTAACCACAGCTATAAAAAAAGAAGGTGCGAGTTGCCCATTTCAAAAAGTGGGTAGAGGGCTTTACATCTGGAAGGCCAATATAGGACTATCTTTATCTGGAAAAGTAGAACAAGAAGATGCAGAAGAGGATGAAGAACAACAGTATGATATTATCACCTCATTTGGTATGTTTTGGAAAAGAGATTCTATTGAATGGTCTCCTTCACCCAAAATACTCGGGATGCAACAGATCGGGGCTGAACCTGTTGACTTTCATAAGCAACTGGGGATCTACTTGCTTTATGATGGCCGCGAAGTAATTTATGTGGGTAGAGCAACTGACCGCCCCCTTGGAAAACGTTTATATGAACACACATTAGACCGATTTTCATCTCGTTGGGATCGATTTTCATGGTTTGGCTTGCTCCCTGTTTCTGATAATGGTACCATCGGGAAATTGCCGGAATCTTATGAATCAAGCAAGATAATTCCCGCAATAGAAGCCATTTTAATTGAAGCCCTAGAACCACGCCAAAATCGTAAACGTGGGGATGACCTATCAGCAGTTGAATATATCCAGAGAGAAGACCCTGAGGTGCAGAAGAAAAAGATCAAGCAAACGATGGAGGCGGCGTTGAGTAAATTGTAAGCTTTACTTCATGGAATGTAAATGAATAAGTATACCTACCTGTAAAGTTGTCATACTCGTCTTTAACATTTTATTGATTCATAGTCAGTTTTTTGAGGATGCGATTATAAAATTCTTCCTCGACTGGGCTTATCGATCTGATGATTCAACTGCAATCATTGGCCATTTCTATGCTTCATCATAATCCCAAACAAGCTTTCTGAAATTGTTTTTGGAAAAAGTGTAAAGTCTAAAATAATCATATAACGGTAAGGATAAGTTTGCACCCTATTGTGTTCGAAATGTAAAGTTCACATTTTGTAGATAGTTAATATGAGGGCAGCATAACACTGCCCTTTTCTAATACCACAATGTGCCCCTCATCTGTCTTTAATACCTCAGGTAATATGTGCAATGACTTTTGATCGCTTTATTGCTCATACTCGATGTCCCCCGGAAATATCATTCTTGGGTAGTCCTCTTTCTTCGCATTGCCAAACTTCACGCCCAATGCGATGGGATGGTCCGGTCTGATACACCGCCTCCAACCATGGATCTTTGCCAGGTAATCGAATCTGCCTTCCGTGACCCAGATTCCCATTTCATCTGATAATATTTTGGCAGCCATGTATGAGCCGCCATTGTCCTGCCATAGTTTTCGTAGGTATGGTTCTCCGTATTTCTGTAATAGGATTCTGCATAGTGTGTTTTTCTTTGGATGTTTTATCATATTATTCTCCGTTATTTATGTATATGTGGATTAAAACTTGCTTTCTTTCGCTCCTGGCGGGCAAGCTCGTCTTCCCGATTCGCGATATTATAATATTCCAATTTATCGATGAAACGATGGTCCTCGATGAGGTATGAATACATCCATCGTAGGGCGCTGTGTAAATTTACACTATGTTGATATTCGTGATATTCATATCGATATTGATTCTCCAGTTCTTCAAGAAAATCTGGAACATTGAAATAATGACTCAGAAGCTCCAATGTATCGATTGATATTCCGAAGCGCCTTGCCACCGATGCCTTGTAAGTTGCTTTCCAGCGATGACTCGATGCGGTACGCCAATCTGATACCCATAGTCCGCCATTACAGGCTCGGTTCTTTCTTATCAGCTCTAACAACGCTGACAATGCCCTTCTGTCAGTGATATCCATGTTTTTCCATAGATAAATGATTTTTAATGCTTTTTCTTTTCTCATAATATAATTGTTTGGTTATTTGTGATAAATTTTGCAAAATGTCCGATTTCCTAGTATATATATAGGAAATCGGACAAAATGCATTTTTTTCTTATCCTTTTATTCGTCTTAATATTTTTCCAGCATCGTCGATGCTGATTCCTATGACATCCACGATGTCATCAGTCGTCAATGAGTTACCCTCATCCAGGTATGCTCTGATCAGTTTTGCATTGGTACGATGCTCATCTCGTTTCGTTGATGCAAATTCCCTGAAAGTATCCCGGCTTCCATGCAATGCCGATGGTTTCCAATCTCGGTTGACGACGCAACCATTAAAAAATGCACTGAGCAAATTAACCAGGTTCACGTCTCGGGTGCATAGATAAACATTGATTTCATTGTCCTGATAGTGATTTCGTAGCGCTGTTCGGAAAATATCCTGAATCAGTTCTGTAAGAAACTCGTATACCTTCGTCGATTCAGTATCAAGATCCACGAATCGTCTCACTTTGCCAGTTGTGACACAATTGAAACTCCGATCATTCGCTCTGGCCCCATTGATGGCGATGTCCTTTGAGTGATAATATGGCTCGCCCTTGTGTAATAATCCGGCACAGACGATGTTCTTGCATTCTGCGAGATCATTGCGACCCTTGGTATTACCCCAATGTTCGAGTTTAATCTTGTTGTTATCCTTTAATCGGGAATGAAACTCTTCTTCGAAACCCTTATAAGCAACTACGTAGGTCATATCATCATCGGCGATGTCGTTGATGTCCCGGCAAAACTTCTCAATGAATCCAGGGTGTTCTTGATAATATGCCTTTGAGAGATTCTGCTCCATGCAAACATTTAATATCAAATTATTATAAGGTCTGAGATGTGGAACATTCCAAAAGATAAACCGATCTGATCGATAATCAGGATCTGTCATCGCGGATCCATCAAAGATCACGGCATTGTAATCACCCCAGTATGTGTTGTTGTAATGGGTCAATGATATCGCATTGTCATTGCGGTTATATAATCCGCCTTCTGAGATAATTCGTTTTAATAGCTCTGGATACTCGGGATTATCCCCCAGGTAATCGTCCTTCCAGGCCTCGATGAAATCCTTGCTCCAATGAAATTTCTCATCGATTGGGGCGACAATGTCATACTCATCCGGTTTATAATACTGATTCCGCACTTTCGCTACAGCTGCTTCAACTTCTGCGTATTGGCTCGGAGTGTATAACGATGCGTCTGATAATAAATTATCCCACATCGTATTATCAGTTGACACATTGTCGATGAGCTTTGGTTTTTCATCTAATATCAACAACCTGCGTTGATGTTTTCGCGTTTCATATTTATCCGGTCCAACCTGAATCCATTCTTCCCAATGCCGCAGGCTGTCCAATGCATCTTCACGATCGCTCATTTCAAATAATCTCGCATGGGAAATCACGACGATGGGAAAACGTTTTTGTTTTGTAAAATTATATTTCACCCGACATTCATCGTATCGAACATCGCAGGTTTTACATTGCGAAGGCTTGTAAGTTTTATAGCGTTTAATACAATCATTTGCATGATAGCCGAGCATCGGGTATGCGGTTTCAATTTCATATTCAAAGCTGTCAGTCCCACAAAACCAATGAAGATTGATTTCCCTGGCAATTTCCTTTATCGATTCCTGACGTTCAACCACTAATACCGCCCCGAATCCGGCATCGTAGCTGGTCATGAAACGCAAATATTGAACGATGAAAGTCGTCTTTCCTCCACCCGGAATAAAAGAAATTACGATGGGTTTTTCATCAGGCGGACGGAATGACATGACTGACGCAGCACGCAAAAAGATCTCATTATGCGAGTTTGAAATTGTCTGATGATAGTTATTAATAAACGTCTTCTTCAATCTTTCTTGAATCTGAACATGGTACGATTGTACCGGTATTGCATCAACGTCTATCAATGTTCGATTCTCAAACCTGCATGGTAAACTTGGCATCGGATGATAATAAAATGCGATGGGAGAATGCTTATCCATGATATTAGCGCATTTGCCGGGGCAGATTCCATTCTCCATCAGATATTGGCATGTCATCGGTTTATAACCTTGTTTTACCGCATGGCCAATCATATACTCAGTCATGTCTTCATTATAGTCGTTCCAACCCATCGCTATTTTCCTGAAATACTCGATGCCTGCCTTACCCAGGTTGGCATAGATGGTAAGCAATGCCAGGCGTGCGATGTGCGATGGAGATTTATCCAGCTCAATCGCTTGCACTGCACGACATCCGATGGCGATGTCTGATACATCACCTGGATGTTTGAACTCTGCCAGGGTGATGGGCTTGCTATGATATTTTTTTCCAGCTGATTTCTTACGCAGGTCTCTGAGTTTGCGTTGCCCACCGAATTTGTGAACCAACTCTATTAGCGTGTATCGCTTCGAATAATTTTGGTGCACAATTTTGCATAGAAATTTATCATTGATGTCTTTACAATGATAATAGCCTGGTAATCGGTATAAACGCTCTCCTCCGATGGCATTTGGATCTGCTCTCAGCTTGGTCTGCATCATTCGTTGGATGGAATTATGCGTCTCGTTATCAGTAACTTCATCGGGTAATAAAAACCAGTAAGGCTGTAGGCCATTCTTGGTCTCTACGATGACAGTGGGGATCAACTGTAGATTTAGGAGGAGGGATAAATTCTTTTTCTTGCTCTTTTCAATGTCTTCCCGATTCTGCCCTTCTTTGCCGCAGTCTAGATCCAGAGCGATGGCGTTGTAAGAGGTAATAAATTCAATCTTGCGCTTGCCATTCTTCATCGAATTGGCAGTAAACCAGATTCCCTTGCCCTGATCATTGATTTTTTCCAGTGTAGCATTGAACTCGAGATTATCACCATCGCACTGGAAAGCAACATAACATACAGGAGAGGTGTGCTCTTTTTGATCAGAGCATGTAAATATTTCAAATTGACGATCGCGGTGCAGTTCATATAGAAATCGATCGAGATCAGTCCATAATTGTCCTTTCATTTTGATTCATCGGTTTGTAAAAATTGATCATAAATTTTCCTTTATGATTAGATTATTAGTCCAGGCAAAGCGATTCCTTGCCTATGATTTTTTTCGTGGTCAGTTGGAAAGTTTGCTGTTTTGCGGTTTTCTGTGGTCGGTGGTGTGAAATATCCCCTCTTTTAAATATAAACTAATACCCAAAATAAGTCAAGTATTTTTTTGTGTAGATGTGTTTTTTTGCATCAGAGGCCAGCATCGAAAACGGAGACTACCACTCGAATCGAAGAATTTGCGGTCCAGTATCCACGCAGTAAAATTTTCTCAGGTGACAAATAGGTGACAAATGATGGTGTGGACAATGTGAGACAAAATGAGTAAAGGTGAGCAATAACAATGGGTTGGGTTTTGGCTTCTCTAAACTTCAGTTTGATTGTTTTTATTGAAGTTAGTGTTTTTTAGTGGGATTAGAAGTCCGTTGCTCTATCCAGCTGAGCTATGGGCGCGAGACATCTGGCATAAATTTACTTGAGCAATTCACAAAAATCAGAGACATTCATTCCTGCTTGTCGAATGATTGCCCGTAAGGTTCCACGATCTAAAATTTTATGATTTGGAACGACCAGCTGGCAAAAAGGGAAATCACGCCGTATGACTATATGGCTTCCCTTTTGGCGCTTTTTGTAAAAACCGGCTCGTTCGAGCGCTTTTACAGCTGCGACGCCTGATATTGCAGGCAGATCGCTCATACCACTACTGTCAATAAATCAAAAGTTTCTTTTGGTATGGGTAGGCTATCGTCCTCCAACGCACTGATATAAAGTTCAATCGCATCTCGAATATTGCGGATCGCTTCTTCTTTTGTTTTGCCTTGAGAAATACAGCCTTTTAAAGAAGGACATTCTGCTACCCAATAGCCATCTTCACCTGGATAAATCACAGCTTGTCGCAAGAAAAACCTCCCAAATTTTCCTTTTGCCTGACTGAAATTAAAAGGAAAACGATTATGGTTCCGATCCATGAATTTATGCAACTAGTTAATTTTAATAAAAACTATTGTTCTTTTCAAGCAGAATATTTACCTGTGATTTCAACCGTTACCGGAATTCGGGGCCAGGCCAAATTAAACAACCAAACGTTTTATTATATCTTAATCAAGCCTTTGAGTAATATTTCCCTTGATGAAGAGCCCAGCAAGATTTCAAATTCACCCGATTCTGTAATCCATTGTTTCTTATCGGGATGATAAAATTGAAACGCCCGCCGGTCAAGCCGAATTGTGACAGTTTTTGTCTGTCCCGATGCCAAATCGACTTTGACAAATCCCTTCAGTTCTTTTAGAGGCCGCTGGAAGGAACAGGTTTTCGGGCTGACATAGAGCTGGACGACTTCCTGTCCCGCCATGAGTCCTGTGTTTTTTACATCGAGACTGACCTGATAGTCTAAACCGGCGGTCGGCACGATTCTGAGATTGCTGTATTCAAAGGTTGTATAAGATAAACCGTAACCAAAGGGAAACAGCGGGTCGATATGGTTCTTGTCATAGTAGCGATAGCCGACGAAGACGCCTTCGCTGTAATGCACTTTCAGGCCGGGATCTTTATACTCTTTAAACACAGGAGATTCTGAACGGTCCTGAATATAAGAAAACGGCAGCTTGCCGGAAGGATTTACTCTGCCAAAAAGAATGTCGGCCAAAGCGGATCCGCCTTCCTGGCCGGGATACATGGCTGCAATGACGGCCTTGACGCTGCCCAGCCAGTGTTTCATCAGGATCGGCACACCTCCATAGACCACAACGCCCGTATTGGGATTGGCTATAGCGATTGCCTGGACCAGTTCGTCCTGGCCGCCGAACATTTTGAAATCACTCACATCGCTGCCTTCGCTTTCGTTTTCATCGGTATTGCCCACGCAGACTATGGCCGCATCGGCTTTTTGAGCGGCTTCGACAGCTTGTTCTATCGAGGCTTCGGGTGTAGTGTCGGCCGGGTCCTTCCAGCCCAGGCGTATGACGGCATCGCCCGAATTTTCATAGAATTCAATTTTCATATCGTAGGTTTTACCGGCTTCCATGCTGATCTGGCAGGTCATGGCGCGTTCGCCATGGTCCTGCCAGTTATCGATCATCAGTTGGTCGTTGATATACAGAACTGAACCGTCGTCACTTGAGAGGCTGAAATCGTATTTTCGGGTTTCGGGTGCGGTGAACTTTGCTGTCCAGCGAATGGAAAAATGATCGATGCCTAGTCTCGGGTCGGGACCGGCGGTTTTGTAGTCAAAATCAATATTGTCATCGACGCGGGTAAAGATCGGCTGACCTTGTAATTTCTGATTGTTGAAATACTCACCCCAGAATCCGTTGGATTTACCGTCAGGCGTTTTGAAATGTTCCAATGGAATACGGACAGACTGGAAAGTGCCGATGTGGACGCCTTCGCTGAATTCCACTTTTATACTGTCGCCAAGCAGCCGGGTCAGGCCTTCATAAGGGCTGACGGCGTGCCGCGGATATCTCCCCCCCTGCCGACCTCCTGCAATTCCTTGCGCACATAATCAAAAATTGCTACATTGCAGCAGCTATCCATCCGTCCTTATTTTCAGCAAAGGAGATGTGTTATGCGGAAAATCCCCACCTATCTGATACTCCTCATGATCTTCATGCTTGCAGCGCTGACTTTTGCCCGGGAGGGCTTTCAGCGCACGCCCGATTTCCTGCCGGTCTCGGTCTGGTACAGCGGCGGCACCGCCCGCGCCCCGATGCTCTCGACCATCACCCCGGAGTCCCGGGAGCAGTGGCGCCGCGATCTGGCGCAGATCAAATCCCTCGGCTTCAACACCGTGCGCACCTGGGTCGAGTGGGCTCACTGCGAGCCGCGGCCGGGGGAATACCATTTCGAAAACCTCGACCTCCTTTGCGAGCTGGCCCGCGAGCAGGGGCTGCGCGTCATCTGCCAGATGTACATCGACTCGGCGCCGGACTGGGTGGCCAGGCGCTTCCCCGACGGCCTCTTTGAGGCGCAGAGCGGCGACAAGGTGACTCCGCAGTCGGCCCCCGGCTGCTGCACCGACCATGCCGGGGTACAGGATGCGGTGCTCACCTTTTTCACCGAGACCGCCAAAAGGGCGATGAAACATCCCAACTTTCACGGCTGGGATCTCTGGAGCGAACCCCACATCATCAACTGGGCCTATATCAATTATGTGCCCAACGCCACCTTCTGCTACTGCCCCCACACTATGCAGGTTTTCCAGGAGTGGCTGCAGAAAAAGTACACCACCCTCGAGGCCCTCAACCAGGCCTGGTACCGCAATTTCACCGCCTGGAGCGAGGTGAGCGCCCCGCGCTTCGGCACCATCCTCAGCTACACCGATTTCATCGACTGGAAGAATTTCATCTACGAAAAACTGGCGCGCGATCTGCGCCTGCGCTATGAGGCAATCCGCAAGGCGGACCCGATCCACGTCATCACCTCGCACGCCGCCGTGCCCTCGATCTTTTACTCGCCCTATGTCGGCGCCGGCGCCACCGACGATTTTCTCATGGCTGAGCAGATCGATTATTACGGCACCTCACTCTATCCCAAGCACAGCAACCCGAGTACCCACTGGGAGCGCTGGCGCTTCCAGGCGGCGGTCGATTTTTCGCGCAGCGCCAACAAACGAAACGGCGGCTTTTACGTCGGCGAACTGCAGGCCGGCAAGGGCACCTACGGACTCAATATCGGCAATCCGATCACCCCGGCGGACCATCGTCTCTGGATCTGGTCGGCCATCGCCAAGGGGGCCAGAGCGGTCAACATCTATGCCTACTATCCCATGTCGTCGGGCTATGAATCGGGCGGCTATGGCTTGATCAACCTGGATGGCAGCATCACCGAACGCGCGGTTGCCGCCGGCAAGACGGCGCAGATCATTACCAGCAACATGGCCCTGCTGCTCAACTCGACCCCTGAACCGGCCCAGGCAGCGATCGTCTACAACCCCCTGGCCCAGATGGTGGGGGGCGAACAGCGCACGGTCACCAGCGACATGCACCAGCTCTCCCTGCTCGGCTGGTACCGCTTTTTCACCGAGCGCAACATCCCGGTCGATTTCATCCACAGGCAGGATCTGGAGAGAGGAGATCTGGAGGGGTACAAACTGATCATCGTCCCCTATCCCCTCATGTTCACGGAAAAAGCGGCGGAGGGGTTGAAGAACTTTATCGCCGGGGGCGGATTCGTGGCGAGCGAGGCGCGCCTGGCCTGGAATGACGAGCGCGGCTTCGCCGCTCCGGCGATCCCGGGGATGGGGCTGGACAAGGTCTTCGGGGCGCGGGAGAGTTCGGTGAGGATGGGCGAGCGGCCCGGCCTCGGCGCGGCCGACAAGCTCCACCCGCTGATGGAAGGCTTGACTCCGGCAGATTCCCTGCGCGGGGCCAACTTTGCCGAATCGCTCGAGCTGCTGCCGAACAGCAGCTCCGTTGCGCTGGCCCGCTTCGCCGACGGCACGATCGGCCTGGCGGCCGGCAAGTATGGCAAGGGCGAGACCCTCCTCATCGGCACCTTCCTGGGCATGGCCAATCATGTCAAGGCCGATCCCGCCAATGAGCGGCTGA
>Ga0209200_1004745_pt1 | contig 10860 bp, 6 predicted proteins | sample AD_UKC033_MetaG_FD_184406 | JGI IMG/M metagenome (GOLD analysis project Ga0209200, IMG submission 184406) | Active sludge microbial communities of municipal wastewater-treating anaerobic digesters from USA - AD_UKC033_MetaG (SPAdes) (version 2) | ecosystem: Engineered > Bioreactor > Anaerobic >...
ATGTGGAACACATCGGTGGAATTGCGGGTGTCGGGCACCTCGAAGTCCGGCGGATGGAAGATGAACGCGTCGGTCTGCTCGCCGCCCAGGCCGCCGTGGTTGCCGATCAGTTCCTCCAGTGCGGCCACCGTGCCATCGGGGTAGACTGAGCTGATCACCATCAGGTCGCCGGCGTGGGGGAAGTCCATCACCCGCCGCACCTGCCAGATCCGTTTCTCGATGCTGGCGTGGCCGAAGGCCTTCGGATCCTCGGGCGCATAGGGTTTGAGCGGGTCCTCCCCGGTCACCTCGTCGGTGTACAGATTGCGCTGGCCGGCCTTGCTCAACGCCACCGGCGTGCCGTCGTCCAGGTAGCCGCAGACCAGGCCGATGCCCTCGTGCTGCACCAGCGCATCGACCATGCCAGGGTAGGCCGCGTTGAGCTCGCTCAGGGTGATCTTGCGCGGGTAGAGGTCGAAGTAGACCTGGGCCAGATTGCCGCTGCCATAGGCGGTCACCTGGGCCGACGTGTCGGCCTGCGCCGCTTCCGCGCTCTTGGCGCCTTTGTCGATCAGCTTCTGGCCTTGCTTGGCCACCGCCCGGCCGGTCGCGCCGCCCTCTTGCTCCTGAATGTTGGCCAGCTCGCCGGAGACGCCGGCCAGCGAGGTCATGCCGGTGTCGCCGCCCATGGACTGAGCCACGGTGACCCCCTGGGGCAGGTGCTGTTCAATGAACTCCTTCAGACTGACGCCGTAGCGCATCTTGAAGGTGGGACCGAAGGATTGACCGTGATCGGAGAGGAGGATCAGGTCGTAGGGCCGCGGCGCGCGCTCCTGCACTGCCCGGTGCACGCGGGCGATCACCCGGTCGTAGCGTTTCAGTTCGCCGAAGGCGTCGCTGGTCCAGGGGCCGGAGTGATGCGCCACCTCGTCGTAGCCCGGCCAGGTGATGTAGATCGAGGGCGAGCCGCGCACGATGTCCAGAATCGTCAGGTTGGCCGTCAGATCGCGCACCAGCGTGGAGGTGGCGGCGCGAATGAAGGGATAGCCGCCATGCAGCCGGTTGAGACGGGGGGTGACATTCTTGCGCCGCTGCTGCCAGCCCTCCCACAGCTCGCGCAGCACATTGCCGAAGAAGAGGGCGATGGTGCGCATGAAGAAATAGGGGTGGAGCATCAGCAGCCGGATATCCTCGGCGCGCCGTTTTTGCTGCTCCTTGTCGGCGGTCTTGATGTCGGCCACGGTCAGCAGCGATTTCTCGGCGTCGCCGTTGAGCATGTTGCCGATGCTGGAGCCGCCACGCATCAGGCCATTGCCCTTGGCATAGCGGGCGTTGAGATAGCTCGCATCTTTCGTGGAGACGATCAGCCGCCCCTCGGTCTTGTCATACCAGCGGAAGGCGGGGATGTCGGTGTTGTCGCCGAACATGATGCCCGCCTGGCAGGCTGATGTCTGCGAAGGAATGCCGCAGTCGACTTTGGAGAGCACATAGCCTTCCTCGTCGATCATCTGCTGCACGGTGGGCATCAGGCCATCGGCCAGCGCCTTCTTGATGTGATGATAGCTCAGGCCGTCGATCTCCACCATCACCAGCCCGCGACCCGGCTCGGCGGCGCCCCTGAAAGTCTCGCGCTTGGCGACGCGCTCGATGCGGTTCTGATAGAACGACCCTTCGTCGTCCACCTCGATGATGCCGGTGAGCACGGCGTTGATGATGGCCAGGAGGATGCTGGCGACGATGGCCTCCAGCAGGCCGCCCAATTTGAAGGCCGGCGCCAACAGGCTGGCCGTGATCAGCAGGACCAGCGCGTTGACGATGAAGCCGACGACGAACATGACGAAGAAGCCCAGCGGCCGGGCCAGCAACAGGATCAGCGGGCGAATCAACAGGTTGACCAGCGCCATCACCAGCGCGGCCGACACTGCCACGACCCAGGCGGCGGTACCGCCGATGCTCACGAACTCCATGCCTGGCAGAGTCGCTGCTGTCAGCAGCAGAGAAAGGGCATCGACCAGCCAAAGCAGGACGAAGCGGACCACAAACCGCGCCGCCTGTCTGATAGATTGAGTCATTGCAATGCTCCTGCGTAGATAATTGGGTTGATGCTCTGGCCGGTCTCCGACCGAGCCAGCCCAAGCCAGCCCAAGCCAGCCCATGCTCTGGCCGGTCTCCGACCGAGCCAGCCCATGCCAGCCCAAGCCAGCCGACGCTCTGGCCGGTCTCCGACCGAGCCAGCCCGAGCCAGCCCGCGCCAGCAGTTCCGGAAAACGGTCTATCCAGTGTAACAGAACCTGCCGCGAAGCACAATGGGCTGTTGGGTGTATTTTAGGTGCAAAACACCTGCTGGCATCGTCGCCGCCGGCCAACAAAAAAGGAGAGCTGTTGCAACACAACAACTCTCCCTGTGAACTCAGCGGTTCAGGTCTCTTGCGCCGATGCTAGGCGCTGCGCAGCCGGAAGGCTGCGATGATCAGGAAGATACCGCCGATCAGCAACCAGATGCCGATGACGAAGGGCATGCCCAACGCGGTCTTGACCGGGTTGGCGATGATGATGAAGCCGAAGATCAGCGTCAGCACGCCCAGGATGCCCGCGCCCCAGCCAGCGCCGCGGAAGGCCGAGATCAGCATGATAATGCCGTACATGATGCCCAGGAAGCCGATGATCCAGGCAAAGGCCACGCCGACCATCGCTGTGGTCAGGAGCCGGTCCAGCGTTGCGGCGTCGCCGGTGAAGCCGCTGATGATGACGGCGCCGGCCAGGATGCCGATGATGCCGGTAAACAGCTTCCAGCCCCAGGCGGTGCGGTCGCGGAAGAGGCCGACCAGGTCGATGATGCCCAGGAGCAGCCAATAGATGCCCAGGATCAGCACGGCGGTCTTGGATGTGCGCACCGGCTGAATGAGGAACAAGGCGCCGACGATGATGGACAGGATGCCCTGAACCAGTGGGAACCACCACTTCACGGGCTTGGGTGCGGCAAGCGCTTCTGCGGTCATGAGTACATCTCCTTAAAAACAGATTGTGATCGATGAGATCACCAGAACGATTGCCGTGCAACAACCTGCTCTGGCACGGCGTCAGACCAAACGACGCCATGAGTATATCAGAAATGTGGGAAAAAAGCAACCAGACGCGTGATCCCGTGATCCCGCCTAAAGGCTCGACTCCGTTTTGGCCAGGCCGAAATCTGGAAGCGCTGAGAGCTTCGGGGCGTTGCCAAAATTCAGGGCGATGTAGCGCGCAGCCTGGCTGACGGTCAACGGCTGGCTGGTATTGCCGGCGCGGATATAGAACGCCTCCTTGCCCTTGAAGGTCAGATAGACCGGCACGCGGGAGGGCGCCACCGAGAGCCGGCAGATGGTCTGCTCGCCGATCTGCTCGAAGGCCAGGGCGACGAACTGCCGAAACTCGACGCCGATCATGCTGTTGAAGGCCATGTTGAAGGCGTTCTCGAAGCCATCCACATTCTTCTTGGGCAGGGCGCTGAAGTCCTGCTCCAGGCCCAGCACCTCCCCTGCGTCGCTGACGCCGATCAGCAGCGCGCCGCCGGACGTGTTCATAAACGCGACCAGGTTCTTCATCACCGGCTCGTAGAGGTCTTTGTTGACAGCCTGGCGGTAATAGTCCCACATCAAGCTGGCCTTGAACTCGACAAATTGCCCCTCGCCCGCGGCGATCAGATCGGCCGCCCGCGCCGGCTGCTGCCAGACCTGGCGGGCGCGCGCCAGCTCGGCCAGGGACATGATCTGGGCCGCGAAGTAATCGGGGTTGGGGATATCCTTGAGGGTCGCCAGCCTGGCGCCGGCGGCGTTGTTCAGCGCCAGGTCGCCGTAGTCCAGACGACGGCCCAGCGGCCCCTGGCTGGGGATCACCGCGGCGATGCCGCTCAGCTCGGCCAGCAGCTTCCCCGTCTGCACATTGCCCCCGCGCCGCATGATGATGCCCCGCTCATCGATCGCATAGACCGGCAGATACCAACTGATGAACGCGATGACCACCAGCAGAAACTCTGCCAGCGCCAGCAGCAGCACCATGAACAGGGCAAAGTCGGGCACGATGCGGGCCAGGGCCGACGCCTGGTAATCGCCGCGCAGATCCAACGCCAGGGCAACGAAAGCGGGCAGCAGGGCAAAACAGAGAATCAACACGCCCAGTCGCTTGATAAAGAGAAAGGGGGTCTTGCGGATGACGAGCTCGGAGGGATGCATGGGACGAGTTGGAGGGAGGGTTGCCGCGCTGCGGCGGCGGGCCAAACGACGGTTGCGCTGCGCCCCCTGCGGGGACGCCTGCTCAACCGCCGCCTGGCCAGGTATCGTTCAGGCTTATCAGTAGGCGGCGCTCTGGGCAGCGGCGCGCTCGGCCGGACTCATGGACTCGGGATCAACCTCGGCGCGCAGGTTGGCATCCATGCCCGGCGGCAGGGTGGTCTGCAAGACCTGGCCCTGGTGCTGACGCAGGGCGGCCAGCACAGCATCGCTGTTGCCCTCGCGGATGATCATGAACAGCGCCGACTCGCCCGGCTGCAGGCCCTCGCCTACCTCCTTGACGTAGTCCTTGGAGATCCCCATGTCGGTCGTCGCGCCGATGGCCGCGCCGGCCGCTGCGCCGACGACCAAACCTGCCACGGGGAAGAGGATCCCTGCCAGCAAAAGGCCGACGCCGCCGCCGATCAGCGCGCCCCATTTGACGCCCCGATCCAGCTCATTGTGAATATCCAGCTTGCCATCCTCGCCGCGGCTGACCATGGCCGCGTCGTCGAGCTTGACCAGACCCTGGTTGGACAGATCCTTGATCGTCCCGCGCACCTCGGCCGCTCGGTCTGGCGTCTGATACTTGATCACTACCGTATAGTTGGTACTCATGGGCTTGTCTCCTGTCGATTGATTCGAGTGAATTGGCTTCCGCGCCCAAATCATATGACGCGTCGGCAAATCCGCCAAACGCCTGTGCCACGGCTGAGAGTTTCGCCGGCTGGCGCGTCAGCCGCTGGAAACCCTCGCCCAACTGCTGAAACGACGCTGGGCCAGGATCCGAATGCACACTGCATCAGCCTGTGGCATCCTCTCCTGTCGGGGCTGGGCCCTGGTCAGCCGGGGCGGGCTCTGGCTCTGCTGTCGAAGGCGCGGCGGGCTCGGCCGCATCTGCCAGGGCCGCAACCACAGCCGAACGCGTCGCGCTGTCGGTGGCGAAATCGCTCATCGCCAGTTGGTCGATAGCGTCCTGCGAAAGCCCTTCGGTGATCACATGGCCGTTGGCTGAGCGCAGCTTGCCGGCCACCACTTCCACCTGGTCGCTGTCGACCACGGCAAACAACAGCGAGGAGTTGGGTTTGAGTTGATCGCCCAGGGCCTTGAGCTGATCGTTGGGAAAGCCGGCGTCATGGAGCTTGGCCGCCAGGCCGCCGATCAGCGCGCCGCCGGCCACGCCGACGACCGTGCCGATGCCGGGCAGCAGCAAGCCCAGCGCGCCGCCGATCGCCGCGCCCTTGCCGCCGCCCATGTCGCCGAACTCCTTGATCGAGACCTTGCCGTGGTAGTCCATCGACAGCAATGCCTTGTCGCCAAGGGCCTTCTTCAGACCGCCATCTTCCAACATCTCCAGTGAAAACTTAGCGCCATCCTCGAAATCGAAGAAGGCCGCTACGACCTGCGCGGGGTGTCTTTGCTCATAGTTTGTCTCCAGAAAAATGTTGCTGCTCAGCCAGCCGGTGCGAGCCCGTGGATTGAGTAGGCCGCCGCTATGCCTGTCTCAGCGGTTGCGTCCGTAGCGCTCGTGGCTGGAAACCCAGTCCGACGACGAGATGGCCGAGGCCAGGCTGATCTCGCCAGCCAGCGCCACCGCGGCCACGATCTCGGCGAACTTGTTGACGGTGCCGCGGCCATAGCAGCCCAGCAGCTCCAGGCATTCGCGCTGGGTGGCCAGGCTGGTGCCGCCGCCGTAGGTGGCCACGATCAGCGAGGGAATGGTCAGCGCCAGGTAGAGATCGCTCTTGTCGGTCAGCTCGCAGTAGAGGATGCCGGCTGACGACTCGGCCACGTTGGCCACGTCCTGGCCGGTGGCGATGAACATGGCGGTGATGCCGTTGGCCGAATGGGCGCCGTTGTTGTTGGCGCCGGAGAGGATCGCGCCGACGTTGGCCACGTTGAAGTGGTAGAAAAGCTGCTCCGGCTTGACCCGCATGTGCTGGATCAACACATCGCGCGGAATGGTGACCTCGGCCACGACCCGCTTGCCGCGCGTGTGCATCACGTTGACCTGGCTGGCCTTCTTGTCGGTGGCCAGGTTCGATTCCAGGTAGAAATGACGCACGTCCTCAACCTGGTCGAGAATCCAACTGCACGCGGCGAAGGTGGCGCGGCCCACCATGTTCTGGCCGGCCGCGTCGCCGGTGGTGAAGTTAAAGCGCAGGAAGGCGAACTTGCCCGCCAGGTAGGGGTCGATGTAGGAAAGCTTGGCCACGCTGGAGGTGGCCTCGGCGTGGTCGCGGATCTCGTCTATGTGGTCGTTGACCCAGCGCACGAAGTCACGCGCCCCGCGTGCATCGTCGAAGACGAAGACCGGCGCGCGCTGCATGGCATCGCCGATCACCGTCACCTCCGCGCCGCCGCTGAGGTTGATGATCTTCATGCCGCGGTTGTAGGAGGCCACCAACGTCCCCTCGGCCGTGGCCATGGGGACGATGAAGTCGCCCTGTGCATGCTCCCCTTTGATGGTCAGCGGGCCGGCAAAGCCCAGCGGCACCTGCGCCACGCCGGCGAAATTCTCGATATTGCCGGCCGTGATGTGCGGATCGAAGGAGTAATGGGGGATATGCTCCAATTTCTTGCCGGTGAACTGCTCAACGAAGCGCTGGCGTTCCTGGATGATGGCCTCGCTGTAGTTGTCGGCGTTGTCGCGCGGGATCTTGACGACGTTCTCCACCTCGGTGCTGACTGCGCTGTCCACCTTCAGGGTCAGGTTGCCGAAGTTGCCGGCCGAGAAGTTGATCTCCAGCTTGTGGATGCCCTCGGACAGCGGATCCATACGGCAAATCACGTCCAGCATCTTGCGCAACGGGAAGTCGATGGGCTTTTGAGCCAGATCGTCGGGCTTGACCTGCTCGCCCGTGTCCAGGATCAAGGTGATCGCCGTGCGCGGCACGGCCACGCCGTCGAACTTGACGCTGTGCAGCGCGGTCAAAGTGGTGTCGCTCAGACGGTTCTTGAGCGAAAAGCGCACGCCATCGGCGGTGTTGCGCAGGCTGTTGAACGTATAAAGCTGCTTGAGCACCATGCTGGGAATGGGCAAGGCCATGATCATCTACCTCCGGCTGAATATGAAATTGACGGGTAACTGCCAAAGCAAAACATCGGACTTGATGCGGCGCGATTATAACACAGGTCACGGGGATAGCAAGTCACGTGCATCCAATCCAGCGATTCTAATAAGGTGGCTGCCAAACCGGAGTCGAGCCTTCAGGCGGGTCGGCGCGCTCAACTCGCATCGGCCGGACCCGGCTAAAGCCTCGACTCCGCGCCACGTTTGATGGCTGCTAAGCCGGAGTCGAGCCTTCAGGCGGGTCGGCGCGCTCAACTCGCATCGGCCGGACCCGGCTGAAGCCTCGACTCTGCGCCACGTTTGATGGCTGCTAAGCCGGAGTCGAGCCTTCAGGCGGGTCGGCGCGCTCAACTCGCAGCGGCCGGACCCGGCTGAAGCCTCGACTCCGCGTCACGTTTGATGGCTGCCAAACCGGAGTCGAGCCTTCAGGCGGGTCGGCGCGCTCAACTCGCAGCGGCCAGACCCGGCTGAAGCCTCGACTCCGCGTCACGTTTGATGGCTGCTAAACCGGAGACGAGCCTTCAGGCGGGTCGGCGCGCTCAACTCGCAGCGGCCCGACCCGGCTGAAGCCTCGACTCCGCGCCACGTTTGGAATTGCTGCGGACCTGCTGGGTTCGCTCCGCGCGGTGGACGTCGAGATCAAACAAAGCAACGGGCTGAAACGAGCCGTCCGCCATTCCGGCCACGGCTTGCTCCTTACGCATCACGTCACAGCGTCCGCGCGTAGCGAAACTCCTTGAAACCGATCGGATCGGCGTTGACGGCCGCATCCACCGCCACGTGGATTACCGCCGGCTTGCCCGACTGCACCGCGGCCTGCAAGGCCGGCGCCAGCTCGTCGAGGCTCTCCACTTTGACGCCGAAGCAGCCCAGCGATTGCGCCAGCAGGTCGTAGCGCACGCCGGGGGCGAACTCGATGGGGCCGTGATGCTCCGGGCCGAAGCCGGCAAAGGTGTAGGCGGTCTTCTCCATGCCCCAGGCGTCGTCCACGGCCACCACGACGATCACCGGCGCGCCGGCCCGCAGCGCGGTCTCCAGCTCCATGACGTGAAAGCCCAGCGCGCCGTCGCCGGTGATGCAGTAGACCGGCCGCTGCGGCGCGGCCAGCTTGGCGCCGATGGCCATGGGCAACCCCGTCCCCAGGTAGCCCATCTGCACCGAGTAGAGGAAGCTGTCGGGCCGCAGGATCGGATTGAAGGCCACCCCCCACAGCACGGTGTTGCCGCCGTCCAGCACCGTCACCGCATCCTCGCCGAAGAACTGGTTGACCAGCATCACCATCTGGCCGGGATTGACGCCGCGGCCGCTGCTGGCGCTCATGTAGGCGACGCCCCCTTGCAGCGTGGCCGCCGACAGCTCACGGTAGCGCGCCAGGTTGGGCATGGTCTCGCGGGCCGGGGTTCGGGCCTGCACCGCCTGGAGCAACGCGCCCAGCGCGGCCCTGGCATCGGCCACGATGGGAATGTTCACCGGCCGGTTGAGGCCGATGGAGAGGGGGTCGACGTCGATCTGAATGGTCTTCTGTTGGGCGGGGTCGCCCCAGGCCGGCGGCATGCCCCAGCCGTCGTATTCGCCCAGCCGCGCGCCCACGATCAACACCACATCGGCCCCGTTGCGCGCCATCATGCTGGCCTGCATGTCGAAGATGTGGAAATAATGGGGGTGGTCCTCCGGCACGACGCCGCGCGCGCCCAAGCTGCTGCCCATGCCGGCCGCCAGGTGATCGCCCAGCGCGGTCAGCTCAGCCGAGCCGCCGGCCCACAGCACCCCCTTGCCGGCGTAGATAAAGGGGCGCTCGGCCGCGGCCAGCAGCTCAGCCGCCTGCCCGATCAGCGTCGGATCGCCCGCGCCCAGGTTGAGCACCCGGTTCTGGGCGGCCGGGGTCAAACGCAGCCGGGCTGTGTCGATCTTCTGCGCCAGCAGCTCGTCGGGGATGGCCAGGAAAGCGGGGCCGGGCCGGCCGCTGGTGGCCGCGCGCACGGCCGCGCGCACCAGCTCCGGCACACGTTCCGGCCGGCTGATCAGCGCGCTGAACTTGGCGACCGGCTGGGCCATGGCCACCAGATCGGTGGCCTGCCAGGCGCCGCCGCGCTCCGGGTTGTTGACCGCGCTGCGCCGCGTGCAGGCGATGCCGATCACCGGGTGTCCCTCGCCGTAGGCGCTGCTGAGGCCCGCGATCAGATTGGCGCCGCCCGGCCCTGGATTGCCCAGCGCCGCGGCCGGCCTGTGCGCCAGGCGCGTGTAGCCCTCGGCGATGTGTACGGCCGCCTCCTCGTGGTGCGCGTTGACATAGCGCACGCCGCAGCGTTCGGCGTGTACCACAAAGGGAATGTGTGCGCCGTCGATGATGCCGGCGATGAAATCGATGCCTTCAGCCTGCAACGAGCGCATGAGCAGCTCGCCAACGGTCATTTCGGACATGGGGGGACTCCTGTGAGTGGGGATGAGGGTACGTGGGATGATGTCGGTCTATTGCGTGATGCGTAACGAGTAATGCGTAACCCGGAGAGACTTCCCACATGGAGAGCGCCTCCGGGTTACGGGTTACGGGTTACGAGTTACTCCTCATGCGCGCCATCCGCTTCAGCCCGCGTCGCTTCAACGGCTCGTATAGCCTCAGCATCAGCGGCGGGTAGGCGCTGTTGAGCTTGGCCAGCCAGCCGCGCCAGCGGGGCAGATTGAGCTCCAGCGGCCGCTCGGCCATGGCCCGCTCGAAGGCGGCCGCCACCTCTTGCACGGTCAACACGCGCGCGCCGGAGCGGGCCAGCGCGGCCGCCTCCGGGTGGTCGAAGTGACGCCGGGCCAGCGGCGTGTCCACCACATCGGGCGCGACGAGGGTGACGTAGACGCCATAGGGGCGCAGTTCCACGGCCGCGGCCAGCGAGGCCGCGCGCAGCCCTGACTTGGCGGCCGAGTAGAGCGCGTTGCCCGGCGTGGCCGACAGCCCGGCCAGCGAGCCGACGTTGATCACGTGGCCGCGGCGCTGGCTGGCCATCACCTGCCCCACCAGGCGCATGCCGTAGAGCGGGCCCTTCAGGTTGAGATCGACGGCAAAATCCACATTCTCCACCGGCTGCTCCAACAGAAAGCCGGGCCGGCCGCCGCCCGCGATGTTGAACAGATAGTCGATGCGGCCAAACGCAGCCAGCGCGGCGCCGACCACAGCCTGCCAGTCGGCGGCGCACCGCGCGTCCATCCGGTGCAAGCGCAGATGGTCGCTCGAAGTGAAGGCGTGGTGCAGGCCGGCCTCGTCGATGTCGGCCAGGACCAGGCTGAAGCCGCCGCGCGCGGCCAGCTCGCCGGCCCAATGCCTGCCGATGCCGCTGGCCGCGCCGGTAATGATGGCAACCCGCTCAGAAGCTGCCGCCCCCACCCGCGCCCGCGCCCGCTCAGGCCGGTCTCCGACCGAGCCCGCCCCCACCCGCGCCCGCGCCCGCTCGGGCCGGTCTCCGACTGAGCCCGCCCCCACCCGCGCCCGCGCCCGCTCGGGCCGGTCTCCGACCGAGCCCGCCCCCACCCGCGCCCGCGCCCGCTCGGGCCGGTCTCCGACCGAGCCCGCCC
>Ga0209200_1004748_pt1 | contig 10856 bp, 8 predicted proteins | sample AD_UKC033_MetaG_FD_184406 | JGI IMG/M metagenome (GOLD analysis project Ga0209200, IMG submission 184406) | Active sludge microbial communities of municipal wastewater-treating anaerobic digesters from USA - AD_UKC033_MetaG (SPAdes) (version 2) | ecosystem: Engineered > Bioreactor > Anaerobic >...
GCATCTTCAACATCTATGGGGTATGTCCGGTAATCAAGCCCTGCCTCTATAAAAGTGTTTTGACAAAAGCATATTTTTGAAACAAAGAAAGAGATTAACAATAAAATACGCATCAGCATAATAGTTTCATTTTGATAAGGTTGCTTTAAAGTAAGAAAAATTGTTCTCCAAAAGAGTTACCAGATAATGTTTTCCTTACAGTTAATAATATAAAATGAAAAAGATATTTGCTTTATTGCTCTTATTAAATGGAAATTTCCTTTTTTGCCAGGAAAAAGAAATCCCGGCAGAATTAAAATCCTTTGTTCTGCAAGGCTATGAAGTACTTGATTTTATCAATGAAGATCTGAACGCCGATAAACTACCGGATTATATCCTTATCCTGAGATCCAAAGGTGAAGACACTCTCACTTTTGATAATCCTGACTGGGATGTTCCCCGGCCGTTGTTGCTTCTCATCCGGCAAAACAAAGGCCAGCTGAAACTGGCTGCAGAGAATACAAAAATCATCTATTGCCGGCATTGCGGCGGAGCTATGGGTGATCCCTACCAGGGAATAACATTCAAAAACGGAGACGTATTATTTGATTTTTACGGAGGCAGCAGCTGGCGATGGGCAGAAGCCATCACCTTTCGCTATGATAAAATAAAAAAGAACTGGTTCTTACAAAATCATTTTATTTCAAGCTTCCAGGCAGGTGATCCTGAAAATACAACGACTGAAACAACGATCAACAGAACTGAGACCGGAGAAATAAGTCTGCAGAATTATGCTCCTTATTACAACCAGGATTCAAGCAACTGGAAAGTGAAGGCAACTAAAACATATTTTTACGAAAGCCCCGACCTGAAATCAAAACCCAAAAAAGCATATCTTATTAAGGGAGATATAGTAAGATCTTCCAAAAAATTTACAAACTTCATTGACTGTTTTTTCACCAACAGCAAAGGACAGATAACCACCGGTTATATTTTAAAGAAAGATTTGCTATTGATAACCGAAAACAAAACCAAACCCATACAATAAAACTTATTTTTGCCGGATGAGTGATTTTCGATTTACAAGACCTAACAGTTTCCCTCCGATAGTAAAGAACCTGATCATTATTAATGTGCTGGTTTATGTGGCTCAGCTGGTTTTTGATAAACAACTGGGGTTAACAGGCATCCTGGCATTATACCCCATAGACACTCCCGATTTTAAACCTTACCAGGTGGCCACTCACATGTTCACCCATTCCCCTCAGTTAAAATTCCATATTGTATTCAATATGTTTACGCTTTGGATGTTTGGGAGGATACTGGAGAATGTCTGGGGTGCCAGGAGATTTCTTTTGTTCTACCTCTTATGTGGTATAGGCGCTGCTGCCTGTCATCTGCTGATTCAGCATTTACGCTATGATCCGGCAATAGTCGAACAACTGACACAGGCTTATTATAACAATGATATAGAAACGATGGAAGGATTAGCTTCTAAAGCAGGTTTTTTAGCCCCGGCTGTTGGTGCTTCTGGTGCCATCATGGGGGTAATGGCGGCTTTTGCATACCTGTTTCCCAACACCGAGCTTTATATCATGTTGATACCCTTCCCGGTTAAAGCTAAATGGGCTATGCTGGGCCTGGCCGCTATCGATCTGTTTGGAGGAGTAGCGAGAGTAAGTGGCGATAATATTGCCCACTTTGCCCACCTCGGCGGCGCTATTACCGGGTTTTTAATCGTTTTTTTCTGGAACAAAACCAACCGCCGGTCGTTGTATTAAGAACAGCCTTTCATATAATCAATAAGTTATGTACTACTGGTTCCCTGCACTTACATTTGCAAACTGACAAAGTGAGACATGTCGTATACCGAAAAGCAATATCAACAAAGATTTTCACTGGGACAGAGTAATAATGCATTAACCCGGCTTATTGTTATCAATCTCGTGGTATTCATCACCCTGGCACTGATCAAAGTATTTTATTATTATATGTACAGACAGGAGGCCATTGTGACAACCCATTTCAATGAAGAAGCCCTGAAATGGGCCATCCTTTCCTCAGATTTAAACAGCTTTACCTCCAGGCCCTGGACCCTACTCACTGCCATGTTTACTCATACAGGTGTATGGATGATACTGGCCAATATGCTCTGGCTCTGGACTTTTGGTTATATCATGCAGGATCTGACAGGAAACCGTAAAATAATACCTCTGTATATCTATGGCGGATTGGTGGGGGCTATAGCCTTTTTGATTGCGGCGAACCTGCTGCCACATACAACACAAGTGAATACTGTGTATTTCGGAGCATCGGCAAGTATCACTGCCATAGCCATAGCAACCACCATGGTTTCTCCCGGGTATAAGATATTTCCTATGCTCAATGGCGGGTTTCCATTATGGATACTCACTGCACTGTATCTTGTTATTTCCATTGCAACAGTTCCAGCCTACCGGGTAGAAGTTTACATACCCCAGGTGGCCGGCGCATTGATGGGTTTCCTGTTTATCTGGCTGATACGCCAGGGATATGACTGGAGTGAATGGATGAGTAACTTTTTTGATTGGGTAAATAACCTTTTTAATCCCGACAAACCCAAACGGGGGCAAAAGAGCATTAAGGATCAGTTGTTTTACAAAGCGGCTGCGGACCCCTATAAAAAAACACCTAACGTTACCCAACAGCGTATTGATGCTATCCTGGATAAAATAAACCAGCAGGGATATAATTCCCTTTCTGATGAAGAAAAAGAGTTACTGAAAAGGGCCAGCAAGGAGGAATTGTAAAAAACAGGTCTTTATCGCTCTATTTTTTTGTCGATCGCCTCACAAATTGCATCGAATATTTGTCCTACCGTTCCTTCACCTTTAATAGATTTGAATTTTTTTGCTTTTTTATAATGCTCCGCCACAGGGGTTGTTTCGTTACTGTATACGGCAAATCTCTTCCTGATCACTTCTTCATTTGTATCGTCGCTCCGGCCGGAAGTCTTGCCACGGTTAAGCAGCCGTTTTACTAATTCCTCCTCTCCCACTTCCAGTGCCAGTACGGCAGCAATACTTGTCTTCTTTAATTCCAGTAATTTATCCAGTGCTACAGCCTGGGCCACGGTGCGGGGAAAGCCATCAAATAAAAAACCCCTTGCCTCTATATGCTGATCGAAATAAGAATCCACCATCCCGATAACCACTTCATCAGGTACCAATTGTCCCTTATCCATAAAACTCTTTGCCTCAATGCCTAAGGGTGTTTTGTCAGCAATTTCCTGTCTTAACAGATTGCCTGTGGACAGGTGTTTCAATCCGTACTTATCAACCAGTTTATCAGATTGTGTTCCTTTTCCGCTTCCCGGGGGGCCAAATAGAATCAAATTAAACATAAGCAATTGTCATTCTTGGTGTACGGACAAATATAATGTACAAGGCTTAAAATATCTCTCTCAAGATTAACTTTCGCCACAATTCATGTTTGCCATCAAAATGTTAACAAATCTGTGTTTCGCCATGAGGTCAAAACCAGCCCAACCTTGTTTCCGTAATTTTGTTAAACAGCTTATATGCGACACTTTTCAAGAATATTTGTATTGTTTGCCTTAACAGGTTTGCTTCAGCAATGCAGCTATTCGCAAAACAATAATTCAGCCACTAAAACGGCCAAAATGGATACCACAAAAAAAAATAACCCTGTGTACTCCACTACAGATACCTCTAAGGTGAACATGAGTGAAGAAGAGTGGAAAAAAGTATTACCTGCAGAAGTATTTTATATAGCCCGTCAAAAAGGTACGGAAAGACCCTGGACCAGTAAGTTTGAAAATTTCAAAGAAACAGGCACCTATTACTGCGCCGCCTGCGGTAATGCATTGTTTAAAAGCGACACAAAATTTGAAAGTGGGTGTGGCTGGCCAAGTTTTTATGAGCCTATCAGTAAAGGCAGCATTATTTATACCCCTGATCATACTCATGGAATGGAAAGAACAGAAGTACAATGTGGCCGTTGTAAAGCTCACCTGGGGCATGTTTTCGATGATGGTCCTCCCCCTACTGGCCTTCGGTACTGCATCAATGGGGTAATACTTGACTTTGCCAAAGCAAAGGATGCAGAGAAAAATTACAAGGAAAAACCACAGCAATAAGATGATTATGAAAACATTGATCCCGGCAATCACCCGCCGGGATTTTTTATTTTATAAAGCAAGCCCATATAAATAAATTTACTCTCGTAAAATCGTTATGTATGCAAGCGCTGAAAAGACTCCTGGTTTTATCCTTATTGGGAATTCTTAGTTCCGAACTGCCGGCACAGATCAATCCTTCTCAACTGATGCCGGTTGATCCGAAAGTTAAAATTGGACGGTTATCAAACGGTCTCACCTATTATATCAGGCAAAATAAAAAACCTGAACAAAGAGTGGAACTACGCCTCGTAGTGAATACGGGTTCAGTACTGGAAGATGATGATCAGCAAGGGCTGGCCCATTTTATGGAGCACATGAATTTTAATGGCACCAAACGTTTTCCGAAGAACGAACTGGTAAGTTACCTGCAGAGTATTGGTGTTGAATTTGGCGCCGATCTTAATGCATATACAAGTTTTGATGAAACCGTTTACATGTTGCCTGTACCTACCGACAAACCTGGATTGGTTGAAAAAGGTCTTCAGATACTGGAAGACTGGGCACATAATGCACTGCTTGATTCGCTGGAAATAGAAAAAGAAAGAGGAGTGGTGATAGAAGAATGGAGGTTGAGCCGCGGCGCTGAAGAAAGAATGATGAAACAAACTCTGCCAGTACAATACCAGGGGTCAAAGTATGCCGAACGCTTACCTATTGGTAAAATTGAAATACTGCAAAGTTTCTCTCATGCCGCTTTAAAACGTTTTTATAAAGACTGGTACCGCCCGGATCTGCAGGCGGTTATTGTAGTTGGTGATATTGATGTAAGTGATATGGAACAAAAAATAAAAGAAATCTTTGGCGATATACCGGCACCTTCTTCACCGAGGAAAAGAGAGATATTTACGGTGCCTGATCATGCTGAAGTATTATCTGTTGTGGCAAAAGACAAAGAAACTGCTTTTCCATCTGTTGAAGTATTGTTCAAGAAAGAAAAACAACCTGAAGCCACTATCGGGGACTATGTACGGTATATGAACGGAATATTATTCACCAGTATGCTGAACAACCGCTTCAGGGAAGTAACATTAAAACCAAACCCGCCATTTGTGGGTGCAGGTTCCTATTACGGGGAAAGTTATGCCAGAACAAAAGATGCCTACCAGCTTTTTGCCAATACCAGTGATACGGGTATGAGCCGAAGCCTTTATGCTTTGATGGAAGAAAACAGGCGGGTCTCCCTGTATGGTTTTACTGCTTCTGAATTTGATCTGCAGAAAAAACAAATTCAAAGCTATTATGACCGGATTTTTAATGAAAGAGAAAAAGAAGAATCTTATAAATATGTTGATGAATATGTAGGCAATTTCCTGGTGAATGAACCCATCCCTGGTATTGAATGGGAATATGATTTTGTAAAACAATATTTATCCTCAGTAACACTACAGGATATAAACAAGCTGGCCGCACAATGGACCACAAAGAACAATATGGTAGTTACCCTTAATGCCCCGGATAAACCGGGTATTAAAATTCCTTCAGCGGAAGAGGTTAAAAATGTTTTATCAGCCGCTGATATGGCCACCATAGAACCATACAAAGAGAAAGTACTGGCAGCAAGCCTGCTTGATCCGGCAAAACTGAAGGTTGGAAAAGTAATCAGCAGCAAACAGGATGATGAGTTGGGTACTACTGTGCTGAAACTGTCCAATGGCGCCACTGTAGTATTAAAGCCTACCAATTTTAAGAATGATGAAATAATCTTCAGGGCATTTAGTAAAGGTGGTCATTCCCTGGTAAAAGATGCTGACTATTATTCCGCTATCAATGCTGCTCCTATTGTTTCCCAAAGTGGTGTGGGTGATTTTTCTGCCATTGATCTGGGCAATATGCTAAAAGGGAAAAATACCGCCTTATCTCCCAGTATTGCTGCTAACAGCGAAGGAATGAGCGGTAACACTATCCCTAAAGAAACAGAAACTCTGTTACAACTGATACATCTTTACTTTACTGCACCAAGAAAAGATGCCGCCGCTTTTGAATCATTTAAAACAAGACAGAAACAACTTTATGCAAATGTGTCTGCTAATCCACAGATCTATTTCAGCGCCGAGTTTCAAAAGATCATGACACAAAACCATCCCCGTGGTGGGGCATTGCCCAAACCGGAAGATTTTGACAAAATCAGCCTTGACAGAAGCATACAGATCTATAAAGAGCGGTTTGCCAATGCAGGTGATTTTACATTCCTTTTCACTGGTTCTTTTAATGAAGAAACAATCAAACCGCTATTGGAAAAATACATTGGAAGCCTGCCCGGCATTGCTAAAAAAGAAACTTTCAGGGATTTGGGTATCAGACCTCCAAAGACCAAAGTAAATAAAGTAATTACAAAAGGAGCTGATCCAAAAAGTGTAGTCAATATTGTCTTTACAGGACCTGCAGTGTATAGCGCAAATGATGCGTATGCATTGCGAAGCCTGGGAGAACTGATGGATATTAAACTGGTAGAGCAGTTACGGGAAGAAAAGGGCGGTGTTTATGGGGTAAGCGCATCCGGTGGAATAAACAGAATACCTTATAGCAATTATGTTTTTAATATCACATTCCCCTGTGCCCCTGACAATGCAGATACTTTAACTGATGCTGCCATCAAAGAATTGAAGAAAATCATTACTTCCGGCGTAAGCACCGAAGACCTGGAAAAGATAAAAGAGCAACAAAAAAGAAAACTGGAAGTAGATATAAAACAGAACAGTTTCTGGTCAAACAATTTGTTCGACGCTTATTTTTATGGCAGCAACCCTTCTGAAATACTTAATAAACAGAAAATGATTGATAGCCTGAGTTCAAAAATGATCCAGGATGCGGCTAAGAAGTATATTAACCTGAACAGTTATATCAGGGCAACCCTGAAACCTGATATCAAACAAGAAGAAAAACCATTAAAGGCTTTTTAGAATAATAACTGATGAAATCACTGCGTCTTATTTTCTTTTTCCTGTTAGCTCTCTTCGTTGTAACAGCAGTATTATCATTGATCCTGCCTGTATCGCAGAAAATTGAAAAAACAATTGCCATTAATGCCCCGGCTGCCATAGTATATGAGCACCTCGCCAAACTGGATAATCTTAATAAGTGGTCTGTCTGGAACCAACAGGATTCTACGGTAAAACATACGTTATCCGGAACTGACGGGACCGTAGGAGCTATAAGCAGTTGGACAGGGTCTCCGGAAATTTCTGGTGATGGGAAAATGGAAATTACGTTACTCGAGCCCGGCAAAAAAGTGGGACACCATATTACTTTTATCAGGCCGCAAAAAAGAAAAGCCGATACCTTTTTTACACTGAATGAGATCAATGGCGTTACCTCTGTTACCTGGAGTTTTGAATTGGCCACTCCACGGCCGTGGAATATCTTTAACCTGTTCTACAGCATGGACAAGCAAATGGGAAGTGATTTTGAAAATGGATTAAAGGCTTTAAAGACAACTATCGAAAAGACATCTGTTGTTGCGAAATCAGATAAAAAATATGCTGTTATCCCAATGAATTTTCCCGCCACCAGTTATGCAAGCATCCGCCAACTTGTAAAATGGCCAGATATCTCCTCCTTTTATTCACAACATATTTCCATTCTGTACAGCGACTCAGTAAAAGAAAAGCTTAAGCCTGGTAGCCCGGCAGGATTATTTTTTGAATGGGATGAAAAAAATCAGCAGACTGATATGGCCGCAGCAATACCGGTAAGTGCCGGAGCAACATTTACAGGCAATATTATACGCATTGAGAATATTCCTGCTTCGAAAGCTGTTTATGTCAATTACTACGGAGCCTACAATAAATCCGAAGCGGCTTATAAAAGCATTGAACAATACCTTGCTGATAATAACTTAAAACAAAAAAGTCCTGTAATTGAACAATATATTACTGACCCGGCTATAGAAAAAGATACTACTAAATGGCTCACAAAAATTATTTTCCTGGTCGAGTAAACATTAGCCGGCACAAGCTCTCATAAAATGGTTTGCTATCTCCACCATTCCATTTACTTTTGCTGCAAAGGCTGAGTTATGAAACTGTCGCATCTGTCGGAGACATTAATTGGTTCTGAAATTGTAAAATTAGGGGGTGAAATAAGAGAAAAGATCCGCCATGGTGAACGCATCTATAATTTCACAATAGGTGATTTTGATCCATCTATCTTTCCTATCCCTAAAGAACTGGAAGATGCTATTGTTGAAGCCTACAGGAAGCATTTTACCAATTATCCTGCTGCAGAAGGAAACCTCGACCTTAGAGAGGCCATCCATTCTTTTACTAAAGATGAAGAAGGGCTTGACTACAGTATCAATGAAATATTAGTAGCCTCAGGCGGACGGCCGCTGATTTATACTGTTTTCAGGGCATTATGCGACAAAGGGGATAAAATTATTTATGCAGTTCCATCCTGGAACAATAATCATTATACCCATTTTGTAGGGGGTGAACATATTGTTATTGAGGCCAAAGCTGAAAATAATTTCATGCCGACAGCCTCAGCTATCCGACCATATATTAAAGAGGCAGTATTGATATCACTATGTTCCCCTCAAAACCCCACCGGTACTACTTTCAGGAAAGAAGAGCTGGAAAATATTTGTGATATGGTAATTGAAGAAAATAAAAGACGGGGGGATGGCGAAAAGAAATTGTATGTAATGTATGATCAGATGTATTGGCATCTTACTTACGGAGATATAAAACATTACAATCCTGTTTCCCTTCGCCCGGCAATGAGAGAGTACACAATTTTTATTGATGCTATAAGCAAGGTCTTTGCAGCAACAGGAGTTCGTGTTGGCTGGGGCATGGGGCCGGCAACTGTTATCAGCAAAATGAAAGCCATTCTAACACATATTGGGGCCTGGGCTCCTATGGCAGAACAAAAGGCAGTAGCTTACTACCTGGCCAACAGGGATGGTATAAAAAGATATCTCACCAATTTTAAAAGTGAAATTGAAGAGAGACTACACCGCATTTACAATGGGTTCTCCTTATTGAAAAAAGAAGGTTATTCTGTAGATGCTATTACTCCGGAGGCAGCCATCTATCTCACTATTAAAATTGACCTGGCAGGAAAGAAAACAGCAGAAGGAAGATTATTGGAAAGTCAAAGTGATGTGACTGAGTATGTTTTAAATACAGCAGGATTGGCTGTTGTCCCTTTCTATGCATTTGGTGCAGACAGAAGTTCATCATGGTACCGGCTTAGCGTTGGCACCTGTAAAAAAGAGGAAATAGAAGAGATGATCGGGAAACTGCGGGAAGCACTGCTTAAATTATCATAATAAAAAAGAGAGCAAATGCTCTTTTTTATTATGCCCGTAAATTAATTCTTGTTGATAAAAAACCTGAAGGGTCTTAGCCTGAGATGGTTGGCTTCCTTCAGCATCTTTTTTCTGTTTGAAGTGATCCTGTTTCGATCCAATAATTCATTTGCATTACAAAATCTTTCACCCGTATCGGTAACAGATAGTATCTCATTTAAGTACGCTACTTCCTGCTCAATAGCCTGTTCGCTCATGAACTCGTCTTTAAAAAGCAGTAAAATGTTTCGGCCCTGGTTCTTCATTTTGGTAAAGAAATAGTTTAATATCCTGACATTCCTTTAGTACTTGGACAGCCACAACCCTTTCCGCCTTTACCTGAGCCGGAATAATAATTACGATTGCAGGCCGCCAGAAGTACCATTAATAACGCTGCAACCAGTATTTTGTTGATTGTCTTCATATTTGTAAGTTCTAAATTAAAACTATTTTACAAACAAATTAGTATCCTGTTGGACGAAAAAGACGTAAAAATTAACCTAAATCAGCCTGTTTCGTACAAAAAACAGGAGAAACCCCGCATTCTGGTGGCTCCGCTTGATTGGGGACTGGGGCATGCAGCCCGCTGCATACCCATTATCCGGGAACTCCTGGTACAGGGATGCGAGGTAATAACAGGAGGTAGCGGATCATCCAGGATGATTCTGCAAAGTGAATTTCCTGCTCTGCTGCATTTGGAAGCTCCTTCGTTTGTTGTCAGGTACAGCAAATCCAAATGGATGTTCCCGTTAAAAATGATGGAACAGTTTCCGCTTCTTAAGAAGCAATCAATAAGAGAAACTAATTGGCTCAATGAAGTCGTGGAGCAATATTCAATTGATGCAGTAATATCTGATAACCGGTTTGGTATGCATCACGATAAAATTCCCTGCATATTTATCAGCCATCAGCTCGGGCTAAAGTCAGGATTAGGAAAATTTATTGACCGGTTCATACAGAAAAATCAATATACTATCCTCGATAAATATGCTGTCTGTTGGGTACCTGATTATGAAACAGGGGTTTCCCTCGCCGGAGAGTTATCACATCCCTCTAAAAAACCACAGTTACCTCTTTATTACCTGGGAGCACTATCAAGATTTGAAAGAAAGAAACTACCAGGAAAAAATAATCATGTCCTGGTTATTTTATCCGGACCCGAGCCACAAAGAACTATACTGGAAAAAATGATCAGAGCAGATATTGACAAATTTGAGGGAACAGTAACGATTGTAAGAGGGCTCCCTGATTCATCGGAGCAGATTCCTTCAACCGGTTCTGTGCAGTACTTTAATCATTTACCTGCAGAAAAACTGAATGAGCAGATAATAGCAGCCGAATATATTATCAGCCGTAGTGGCTATAGCACTCTTATGGACATAATACCCTTGCAAAAGAAAAGCATTC
>Ga0209200_1004754_pt1 | contig 10851 bp, 8 predicted proteins | sample AD_UKC033_MetaG_FD_184406 | JGI IMG/M metagenome (GOLD analysis project Ga0209200, IMG submission 184406) | Active sludge microbial communities of municipal wastewater-treating anaerobic digesters from USA - AD_UKC033_MetaG (SPAdes) (version 2) | ecosystem: Engineered > Bioreactor > Anaerobic >...
AAGTGTTGCATGTAAGTATTGATTAAATCGTTACTTACGGTTTGCTTATACGTCGAGATCGGGTTTGAGGTTTTCGAGCGTCTCTTCGGTCAGAGCGGAAAAGGCAAAGAAAATTTCGCGACCGTCGTGAGTTCTGATCATTCCGATCTTTTTCTCGATGTCGTATTTTTCGATTTTTCCGGGTGAGGCGTCTGACGATTCTGATTCGCCGATCTTCTCGACCTGAACCGCAATCGGACTCATCGCATCTTTAACAACTCCGAATCTGACGGCGTCACCCTTTTTCAGGTTGGCTTCCTGTTCCGGTTTCACTGCTGAATAATGCAGAAGCACTTCGGGGTATTCGGCACAGCTGAGAACACCCATGCCGGTTTCGGCGTTATACCATTTGACAACCCCTTCAACAAAGGCGTCTGGCGCCGGGTCGAAAACAATCTCTTCGACGGTGCGCCCAATTTCGCCGCGAATGGTCTCAATCTGGGCGATCAGTTGAATGACTTCGGGCTGATCGGGCGAGCTGTTCAGACTGTCGCGCAGTGTCTGTACTGCCAGACCGAGAAGCCGGCGTTTGAAGTAGACCAGCCCAAGAAAAAGCAGCGCTGCCGAATCACCCGGTGATATTCGCAGGGCTTCGAGCAAATGTGTCTCGGCTTCTTCAACCATATCGAGCTCATACATCACGCCGCCGGTTTCACGATGATATGATGCGTTATATGGAAACCGCTTCAGCAGCTGTCGGTAAAGGTCGAGCGCCTCGTCGTAAAACTTCATGCGGCTGTAGATATCGGCGAGCTGCTCCATTGCGTCGACATTGCGGGGGTCGACCTGCATTACCGCTTTGAAAGCCTCGGCAGCTTCGAGATAATGCGTGTCGGAATTGTCGTCATCGTGTTTGAGTCGGTAAATGTCGCCAAGATAACGATGAAAGAACGCCTTACGCTGGCCGGTACTCAAGCCCTGGCGATAAATGCGCAGAGCGCTGTCGAGATCACCGCCCAGTCGGTAGGCAAGCCCGATGGTTTCGTAATAGTCTGGTTCCCCGGGATTTTTGCCGATGCACCAGTTGATTTTGTCGATCGCCTGCTGTAGCTCACCCTTTTCAAGGTGGCCGACTGCTTCTTCAAACTTTTCGTTCAATTCTTCAAGAAAATCGGCGAGTTTTTCGTCGTATTCTTCGCGGCGTGCGTCATCTGAAAGCAGGTCGAAAGCGTCTTTCAGCTCACGCAATTTGGGAATATTGGCAAGCGGCGAATCTGATGAAAAAAGCTCGGCATGTTTCTGCTTGTAGGCAGTGGCAATTTCTTCGAGAGACGCGAAGTTGGAAACCCCGAACAGCTGATAAAAATTTTGCATGCTGAGCCTTTGATTCAGTTGGTTTTACTTGAATTTATGATGCGAAGATTTTAACCGCTTTTCGTCATATTTGGCAAGATCAAATGCCAACCGGTCTGTGTTAAAAATATTGAAAAATGTATCCTCTCTGGGGTAGAGTGTGTGATTGATTTATGGCTATATCTATAAAAACTGTTGACCGGTATGTACTGAAAGAACTGCTCGAACCGTTTCTTTTCGGCATGGCTTTTTTTGTTGCCATCTGGTTGATCGACCTGATGATGGAACTGATCAACCTGATTTTCGCCAAAGGGGTTCCGGTGACGGTTGTCGGGCTGTTCTTCGTCTACAGCCTGCCGCCGACTCTTGTTATCAGCTTTCCGATGGCTCTGCTGCTGTCTAACCTCGTCGCTTTCGGGCGTATGTCGTCAGACTCAGAAATCACCGCCCTGAAGGCAGGCGGCACCAGCTTTTCTCGCATTGTTGCTCCGGCGGTTATCGCCGGCATCTTCATTACCGGCCTGACTTTCCTGTTTAACGAAAAGCTGGTGCCGGTTGCCAACGAGAAGTTCACCCGGCTGTTCAGACGCGAAGTGACGTTAAAGCGACCTCTGCCGATTATCGCCGAAAACCGCTTTTTTGAGGCCGGCCCCGGTCGTAAATTTTTTGTGCGCAAATTCGACCAGAAGACCAAGGACATGTTCGGTGTCGTCATGTATGAGGGGCAGCCGAACGGTTTCCCGCGCGTCATCGAGGCAGACCGGGCCCGTATCGAGGGCGGCGTCTGCTATTTCTGGAAAGGCCGCGTTTCTGACATTCACATGAGCGGTGAAGACCGCAATTACACCTATTTTGACAATATGGAATACCCGATCGACACCCATTATGTTAACCCCGATCATGTGCCGGATTCGAAGAATTCTCGCACGATGAATCTGCAGGAACTCTATGCTTTCATTCAGGATGCCGAAGCAAAGGGCATGTCTGCGAGTATTATCACCCAGCACTGGATCGAATTCTGGTCGAAGACCTCAATTCCGTTCGCCGGCTTGATCTTTGTGCTGATCGGTGCGCCGCTCGGCTCACAGACTACCCGTTCAGGTACCGGTATCGGTATCGGCATGTCGGTGGTGATTATTTTTCTCTATTACATTCTGTTTGCCGCCGGAAAAGCCTTCGCCAAAGGTGCGTATCTACCGCCCTTTGTCGGGGTGTGGTTTCCGAATTTTATTATTGGCGCCATCGGCGCCTGGCTGATCGTTAAGTCAAAGGCCTGATTTAGAACAAAAGGACACACAAACCAGATGAAAAAGCAGCTTATCAACCTGATTCACGACAGGCTTGCCGGTATGTTCAGACGCTATGGCATCGAAGATTACAGCTTTATCGACGTACAGGTGCCGCCTGACCGCACCAACGGCGATTTTTCTATGAATGCCGCGATGAAACTGTCGAAGGCCGCAAAATGCGCACCCAGACAGCTGGCCGAAGAAATCAAAGCAATTCTTGAAGCCGAAAAAGACTGGTTCAGCCGTGTCGATATTGCCGGCCCCGGCTTTATCAATATGTATATTGCTGACGGTATGATCGAAAAATGTTTCAACGACAAGGCCGCCGGCAGTGTGATTCTGGCCGATGAAGCTCTGAAGGCAGAAAAGACCGTTGTCGATTATTCAAGCGTCAATATTGCCAAGCAGATGCATGTCGGGCACCTGCGCTCGACCATTATCGGCGATGTGCTCGCCAGAGTAATAGTAGCTCAGTTCATTTAAGTTTTAAATATTTGCTTTTATTTTAAGTCGCTACCTTTAATGCTTTCTTCTACTTTGCAAGAAGGACAGTTCACAACAAAACCGCCCAATATGGGTTGTAACTTGCCCTCCCCATACTGGCCAGCTTGCCAAGAAAAGTTACAAGACTTGCATGTGGCAGTTAATCTTTTAACGCCAACTTTCACAAGCTCTTTTGGGTGTGGACTTATTTCCTTTGATGCCTGGTATAACCATTCAATGTTGGAAAGTTTGAACAGCTGTGTCTCAAAAAACATACTCCCCCCTGATGTAAAGCTATAAAATAGGAATTCACAGTTAAAAATCATGTTTTTAACAATTTATTTAAAAGTGTTACCCTTTATTGACGAACCACCCTAAAACCAAGAGTTTCTAAGTTAGATCTTGGGTAATAAGGAACGTCAAGATCGCGTTGGAAGACAAAAAGCCAGCCATCGCTATCAAAATAACTGTCACCACGTGCAATTCTATAAGTGCCATTTGTCGGGCCCCGATAATCTACCTTAGCGCCAGTTGGGTAATTAGCAGCCCAATCCCAACACCATTCTCTTACATTACCAGTCATATCATAAATCCCAAGTTCGTTTGGCAATTTAGTACCAACGACATGCGTTGTGCCACCAGAATTACCACTATACCATACGCTATCCGAAAGACTACCGGTACCAGAAAAAGGTTTGGTTAGATTATCAGTAGCTCCCATTGCAGCCCATTGCCATTCAGCCTCTGTTGGCAAACGATAACCACTAGCAGCCCAATCACACAAAACATTGTCCCACGAATCATCATAGTTGGTTGGTATGGGGCCCCAATCGTCAGGGTTCGTTGAATTATCAATAATGTAAGCTGGTTCTAAACCTTCTAGCAAGCTAAGTTTATTACAAAAAACAAGTGTTTGATACCAGCTTGTTCTATTTACAGGTAGATTACTACCGGTTGTAAAACTACTTGGATTCGGCAAACCTGTGATTTCAACAAATTGAGCCTGAGTGATTTCACACTGACTCATTCTAAACGCAGAAACATATGAAATATTGTCAGAATTAGAACTATCCCGATGAAAAAAGCCACTTGGTACACCGATAAGATTGCCAATTTTTGCAGAAACAATTGTTGCTGGAGTTTCACTTGTCCATTTGGCAAACAATGTTACATCCGAATTACCAATGTTAAAGTTGCTGGAACCAAAATAATTTTGCCCAAAGCCGTCAGGTGAAGTATTCCAACACACAAAGCTACGCCCGACCTTTACAAGAGAACCAGCATCTTTCACATCTACAGTATCATTTTCAGCATAGTTTTTTGCATCGGTAGGTATTTCACCCCCAGTATTCCCATTACCGTTATAAGTAACACCGTATGTTGTTGGAATTTCGCCATAAACCTCTAGTTCATACAAGTTCACTTGGCCATTATCAGCAGAATACGTTGAAACAAATTTTACATAACGGGCAGTTTTTGTTACAAAATAACTTCTTATTCCTGTTTTTTTCTCTTCAGAAGCCACCGTCACCCAATTTTCTAAGTCTGATGAAATCTGAATAGAAAAATCCTGTTCATAAGAACCCCAGCCTGCAATATTTACTTTAATTCTTTTTATATCTCGTTCTTGCTCCAAATCAACAATCAAAAAATGTGGATTTGCCTCATCGGGTCCAAAATCAGTTCTATTACTAGACCATCTAGTATCATTTGAACCATCTACAGCACTAGGACAAGATTCTGGATTTGAGTTAGATGCGCTGGGGCGACCCAAAGCATAATTAACTTCGCTTTTACTGGTGGGGCTGTAAACCCAAGTTGGGATATTTGATCGCCATTTAGCATATAGAATTAAATCTGTGGCACTCATGGCTAATGTGGAACCTGCGATATAACTAAAACCACTTCCATCGGCCTTGGTATTCCAGCAATCAAAAGTGTAACCTGTCTTGCCTAAATTACCACTATTAGGCAAGACAACAACAGAAGCATTTGCCTCATACAAATTACTGTCTATGGGTGAGTTACCACTGTTTGCACCATTTCCATCATAAATTACATTGTGCGGGTTAATTAGGAAATGCCACTTGGCATAAAGGATTACATTAGCACCATCCATGTTGAAAGTTGCTGCGGGGTTATAGCTTGTGCCACTGCCATCGGCAGCCGTATTCCAGCCTGCGAATGTATAACCAGTTTTCGCAAGACTACCGGTATTGTTTTTAACAGTAACCGTGGCGTTTTGCTGATAGGTCAGGTTGTCGGTTGGCACGGAACCACCGGTATTACCGTTGCCATTGTATGTAACCGCATAAGTTGGTATTGGTGACCACTTGGCATAAAAAGTTATATTGGCAGCACCCATGTTGAAGGTTGCTGCAGGGTTATAACTTGTGCCACTGCCATCGGCAGCTGTATTCCAGCCTGCGAATGTATAACCAGTTTTGATAAGGTTGCCAGTATTATCTTTTACAGTAACGGTTGAACCAAACTGGTAAGTTTGGTTATCAGTTGGGACTGAGCCGCCATTATTGCCATTCCCATTATAGTTGACAGAATAAGCATTTGCGACTTGTTCTGTGCCGTAAACTTCCAATTCATAGAGGTTTACCTGGCCATTATCTGCTGAATAAGTCGAAGAAAATTTCACATAACGAACACTTGTTGGTTGCAAGTTATAAGAGAATATTCCTGTTTTATCTTGCTCTGAAGCCACTAATGACCAGTTTTGTAAGTCTGTCGAAGTGAAAACGGAAAAGTTTTGTTTCCAAGAATCCCACCCGGAAATATTGACTTTGATGCTTCGAACTTCTCTATTTTGTTGCAAATCCACAATCAAAAAATGTGGATTTGTTTCATCTGGACCGGGATCATTGCGATTGCCTTCCCATCTGGACATCGTATTGCCATCAACCGCGTTTGGCGAAGAAAAACTTGAACCAGAGTAAATAGCAGTTGGTCTGCCGACGGCAAAATTTGTCTCACTTACGGTAGCATTGCCCGGGGTCCAGGAATAAGCAGAAGATTGCCACTTTGCATAAAGCGTTACATTGGTGGTGCTTATATTGAAAGTTGCTGTAGTGTTATAGCTTGTGCCACTACCATCAGCGGCAGTATTCCAGCCCGCGAATGTGTAACCGGTTTTAGTTAGACTGCCGGTATTGTCTTTTACTGCGACGGTTGCACCCGACTGGTAAGATTGATTGTCAATTGGAACCAAACCGCTTGTATTGCCATTCCCGTTATAAGTAACAGTGTGGGTTGGCGCAGAATCAACAACTATTACTGATATAGAGGCTGTTACGCCGACGGCCGCATTATTGTCGATGGCTTTGGCATAAACTGCATAAGTGCCTGTTGCAGAAGGTTGCCACTCAAGAGAAAAAGGCAAAGAACTTTTTTCCCCGATTTTAATAGAGTTTTGATAAAACTCTATTTTCAAAATGCTGCCGTCCAGGTCAGTTGCAGAAGCAATAATGTTTATGCTCGAACCAATAGTAAAGGTTTGTGTATTGGCCGGAGCCAATAATTCAACCAAAGGAAGGCCAGTTCTGTTTGAGAAATTATTCAACACTTCATCATAGACAGAAGTTGAGTCAAGAGGAAGGTTGGAAACGATCCTTGCCAATTCTGTCGCCAAGGTGGTTGGGGCTTTCAGCAAAAGAGTTGACGAGGACACAATTTCGGAAACTGCGTTAGCCAGAACATCCTGTGGCATAAGCGAGCCAATCGGAGCCAATTCAACGATATTAGAACCTTGGTTAAGATCCGCTGCACCATGAAAATTTGAAAACCCGTTTATATTGCCATTTTCTATTTGAAGAGAACCAACAACTGTTGTGTTTGGCAGCGATTCAAAAGTCACTGTTGCAGAACCATTTACAACTGGTGCCTGTTTTTTAACGAGAGAAAATGGTGTTAAGGAATTACCAAAATTTGCCAATTTCAACTGGATAGTTACCATAGCTTGGCTTTCTGCGGAGGATCGAATAGCCGCAGAAAATGAAGTCGCTTGATTGGCAGGTGTGACTATTTTAAAAGCAACACTGGAAGCAAAATTAGAATCAGGTGATGCTGAAACCGGATTTTTGTCATTCTTTTGCCAACAACCAATTTGAAAAGCAGCTAAACAAAGCGATAAAACCGAGAACAATAAAAGGTGCTGCGACAGTTTCACACGTTCCCCCAGTAACTTCAAAAGATTGATTTATTTTGAAGCATTCTACCACTCATCATAGTCGAAATAAAGGAAAGTATCGGGTTTATGTGAAACTTGGCCAAAGCGCAGAAGAAGCAAGGTTAGCGATAAATTTAAAAAACACAAGACACGTTGTATTTTGAATCGCCGACAAGCGCCGTATACTCTAAACGAAAAAATCTCGGGAAACCAAGCCAGCTTCGCCATTTGGAACAGCTGAAAGTTAAAAGTTCTTTTGAAGCCTGCTGAGACAAAGGAATGAAAGTGATTCCTGAGCCATTAGTATGAATTGTTATTTGCCGCAATTCAAAAGCATCGCCATTTAAAAATTTTAGTTCATAAGAATTCGTAGAAAAATCTTTGTCAGCTGCTTCATGAATTATTGGCTGACTGCCGGCAAACAACCTTAAATTTGTTATATAAACAACAGAGCCTGTGTTGTTTACAAAACGAAATAAAAGCGCATCACATCGGGAATTGCACATATTTGTTTGACCAGCAGAAAGAAAAATATTAAGGCTAGGAACATTTGAAACTTTTCTTCTATACCAATAGAAAAGGAACAACGGCCAGGCAAAAGCAATTAACCAATTCGGCAAGTCATATTTATTAAGTTTTTCAAAAAAGCCGAGCAAAAGATTTATCATTTTTTATTTTTAAGCCAGACTGGGAGTGCTTTTACATCAAGAGCAGTGAACTCAAACACTCTAGAATGCTTCATTTTGCCGAGTTTGACTTGAACAAACTGTTTTACACTCTCAACAAGTCTGTTAAAATCGTTATCTTTCATGTTATTGCGTTTGAGCGGCTTTTTCTAACTGTTCTGCAATCCAGGCATTGATGCTTTTTTCTGCAGAACTGGCCAACGCTGCAACTTTGGCGTGCAGTTGGGGTGGAAGCCTGAGCATGAATCTTCCAGAAAAGCTTTTCTGAGGCTGGATGCCTTTTTCTTTACAGGCTTTAAGATAATCATCTACAATATTATGAAATACAGGCACTATTTCATGCGTATTTTCGGCATGAAAGCAAATAAGATCATCCATGCCAATTACGACACCAGTCAGAATCTGATCTTCTTCGTCAAATTCAATCTTGGCAATATAGCCTTTATATTCAATTGTTTTCATGTCGCACCACTTTTTTATAAATTTAAAAGCTCAAACGGCTTTCAAGGCTTCAAATCATGTTTTAACAAATAATCACGAATATGCTTAACCGCATATTTCTTTATTTCATTTTCAGGATGGGGCTTGTGGAGAGTCAGAGGCCTGTTGTCAATATAAAAAGTTCTACTTGAGCCGTCATTACTTCTTTGGGTTGCCCCAAGAGCTTCAAAAAGCGCCTCAACATCTTGCCACTTGATTGGTTTAAGCGGGCCTGAAATGATTTTTTCATAGGTCTTAAGAACTTTACTGCGATTCATTTGTCTTTATTCCTTATGGTTCACGTTATTAGACTACTGACTTCCATAATGTGCCTCCTCCGAAAAAACTATTTACCTCACTATGATTATATGTGACACCATAAATGATGTCAAGCCATATTGGGAGTTTTAATTTTAGAGGCCCCTGGGGGCCGGTGGGAGGGATTGCCCTGCCGCGGGTTACCGGTCATTTGTTTAAAATCATTTGGCACACGGCCCCAATGTCCAGATGACGCGGCGGCTGGAACATTGAGGCGCGAGGAGTTGGGAGAATGACAATAAATGACAAGCGGTAGAGGCATGGCCGGGGCAGATGGGCATTGCGGCGACCTGCGGAAGCCCGAAGGGCTTTCCGGGAGGTGGGCAGGTGCGAGGCGGCAGAGCTGCCGCAGAGCTGCCGCAGCCCTGGCCAGCTCGACAGGACGCGGGGCGTGTGCCATCCGAGGTGGTTGATTGCCTCAAACTGGTGCAATTGGGCTTGTTGTGGGCCGATTGGCGGGAGACAAAGCAGCTGGTGTCTGGGTGCCGGATTCGATCGGAACGGGTGGCCGGATAATTTCAGAATTGGGGGCCGCCTTGATCGGAGTTGGCATCGTTAGGGCAGAGAGTTGCGAAAATTGCAGACCAGCCCGCAAGTTTCCGCATAAACTTGTTATGCGGAAGCCGAGTGAGCGCCCGGCCGTTTACGGCTCGGGATGCGAGGGAGTGCCGGAGGCGAAGAGGCTGGCGGGGTAATGTCCGGCTAATAGGCCTATTAGGCGGCAAGCGGCGGTAGCAAAAAGCGTGACAGTTGGGAGGGCCGGGGAGGGGCCCGACTGGCGCGGTTTTTGCGCCGCGGTTACCCCGCGGTTTTCAGCCTCTTCGCCGGAGCTTGCGGGCGGTGGGCGGAGGCAACCAGCCATCCGAATGTTCTCAGAGCGCTGGCAAAGAACTCGCCTGGCGAGATCTGGCCAGCGCAACCGCTTTTTCTTTTGTCTTTTTCTTCCGGCAGGCGGCTCTGGGTGCAGCCTGCTTTCTTTGCTCCCGGATCGAGGTGAGAGTCACGATGAACCGGGTGGCACGCGACCCCAATGTCCGGACAGCCGGAGCGACTGGCAGCATGGCTGACAGGGGGAAAATCTGCCGATGACAATAAATGACAGAGGCAGAAACCTGGCGCAGGCGGGCCGGGCATTGCACGCACCTGCGGAAGCCCGAAGGGCTTTCCGAGACCTGGCCAGAGCGGAGGCGGCAAAGCCGCTGAAGCGTCGGCCAGGTCAACAGGGCGTGGGGCGTGTGCGGATCGGGAACCTGGCTGCCGTTCTATTCGGCAGCGGCTTCCATTTCCCGGCCTGCTTGTGTGGTTTCTGAAGATTCAGACGCGGCTTCCGGTTGTGGTTTGCGGAGGCCGGTATGTTCCATTACGACATCTTCAAGGCGGCGTTTGAATTCGAAGAGGCCGATTACATCTTTCCGGTGGTAGCGAGCGAGAGAATCAGGAGAAAGGCGCTTTCTTGCTTCTTCTGCATAGGTTTCTAAGGTTTCCGGGGCATAGGAAGCGATGAATACGCGGGCTTTGTCGCGGCTTTCGCGTTCCTGGTCGATCTGATTTTTTTCTCGCTGCTTCTGCTTTTCGGCTTCGGCGAAAGTTTTTTGCTTAGCCTGCTCAGCTTCTTTCTTTACCTGCTGGTCTTCCATGTATGCCAGACCATAATCGTCATTCAGAGCCTTAGCCAGATAAACCCGGTAGTTGCTGCCTTTTTCACTGTTGATACCAGGCTTTAGAGCATTAGAGCGGTCGTTTGAATAAACAATGTTGCGCATGACGTAATCGAAACCATATTGGATAAAGGCGGTTTCAATAAGTTTCCGGATGCTGTGTTTGTTTTGAAAGGGCTGAGGCAGCAATTCCCAAAGTTGCAGCAAGGTATCATCCGGGGCAGAAACCTCGACAGTTTTTTCCGGATCGTCTTTGCTGACTGGAATGCGTTGGGATTTTATAGTAAACCTGATTTTTCCCACACTTCTTCCGACTTTTATTTCTTCATAATCGAATGTCAGGTCAGTTTTTGCCGCAAGTTCGTCTTGAGCCACCTTCAGAACCTTTGATTTCAAATGGCCATAAAGCTTGTATTGGCTATCTGCTA
>Ga0209200_1004758_pt1 | contig 10849 bp, 5 predicted proteins | sample AD_UKC033_MetaG_FD_184406 | JGI IMG/M metagenome (GOLD analysis project Ga0209200, IMG submission 184406) | Active sludge microbial communities of municipal wastewater-treating anaerobic digesters from USA - AD_UKC033_MetaG (SPAdes) (version 2) | ecosystem: Engineered > Bioreactor > Anaerobic >...
TTATATGTAATTAAACCAACCAGTTTGCCTGATCTGTCAACTACCGGCAATTTTTCGATGCGATATTTCATAAATATGCCCTTAGCATCATCAAGTTCAATTCCTTGCTCAGTTGTTATTAGGTTTTCCGAAGTCATTATTTCCTTTATTGGAAGGCTCATATCACTCTGAAAACGCATATCTCTGCTCGTAACAATTCCTTTTAATTTATTATCTGCATCAACGACAGGAATCCCACCAATATTGTAATCAGACATTATTTTTTTTGCATCTCCTACTCTTTCGTTTATATTAATCGTTACAGGATTTAATATCATGGCATTTTCAGCTCTTTTTACCTGATATACGTGTTTTGCCTGATCTGCAACTGACATATTCTTGTGAATGACGCCTATTCCTCCTTCACGTGCCATGGCAATTGCCATCTTACTATCAGTAACCGTATCCATTGCAGCGGAAACAATTGGAGTATTAATTATAATATTTCTTGAAAATCTCGATGTTATATTTACTTTATTGGGCAATATTTCCGAATAAGCCGGAATTAATAAAACATCATCAAATGTAAGCCCTTCGAGTACTATTTTAGTTTCATTTTTCATTGTAGATCCCTTTGAAATAAAATTTTACGAAAATACAACTTTTTACAAGTTTGTCAAAGACTTTTGTTAAATTTGTATGAAAAACAAAATATGAACGTTATATTTTGAGTTTTGACTTATAGTGATAAGTAAAAATATCTAGATTTTTAGTTTTGAGCAGATATAGAGAAATATTACAACAATACTGGGGGTATAATAGATTCCGAGAACTACAGGAAGAAATTGTAGAATCTGTAGCGTCAGGTAAAGACACTTTAGGACTTATGCCTACAGGTGGTGGTAAATCTATCACATTTCAGGTTTATAGTCTTGCCAATCCAGGGGTTTGTTTGGTAATAACACCCTTAATTGCTTTAATGAAAGATCAGGTTGAAAATCTTCAGAAAAGACATATAAAAGCTGCTGCAATTTATTCGGGAATGACAAAGACCGAGATAGAAATAGCATTAAATAATGTCTGTAACGGTGATTATAAATTTTTATATTTATCGCCGGAAAGATTGAAAAATTTCTATTTCAGAGAAAGATTGAAATCTATGACTGTAAATTTGATTACAGTTGACGAGGCTCATTGTATTTCACAATGGGGATACGATTTCAGACCATCATATCTTGAGATTAAAGAAATTCGGGAACATTTGCCCGATGTTCCTGTTTTGGCATTAACAGCAACCGCTACCCCAAAGGTAGTTGATGATATTCAGGAAAAATTACAGTTTAAAGAAAAAAATGTTCTTCAGAAAAGTTTCGAACGAAAAAATCTTGTGTATTATGTTATAAATACAGAAGATAAAGTCAAACAACTATTTAAACTGATTACAAAAATTGATGGCAGCGCAGTTATTTATGTCAGGAACAGACGAAAGACTAAAGAATATGCACTATTATTACAAAAATACAGAATATCGGCCGATTATTACCATGCCGGATTAGATGCTACAAGCAGAGCCGAAAAGCAAAATGCCTGGCAAAAAGGCACAATCCGGATAATGGTTTGCACAAATGCTTTCGGAATGGGTATAGATAAACCGGACGTAAGACTTGTTGTGCATCTTGATTTGCCTGACTCTCTCGAAGCATATTTTCAGGAAGCAGGTCGTGCCGGCAGAGATGGTAAAAAAGCCTGGGCATTTCTGGTGATAAATACTGCAGATAAAGCGCAAATCAAAAAAAATATTACAACTGCTTTCCCTGAATTAAAAAAAGTGATTGAAGTTTATAATGCTATATGTAATTACCTTCAGATACCTTATGGAGCTGCAAAAGATTCTGAGTTCCCTTTTGATATTTTTGATTTTGCGAAAAAATTCAAAATTGACGTTCTTACTACATTTAATTCGTTAAAAATACTTGAATCAACAGGATTGATATCATATTCAGAAGATGCTAATTCAACTTCCAGAATAATATTTATTGTCAACAGAGAAGACTTGTATCGTTTTCAAATTGAAAATGCAAAACTCGACAACTTTATAAAGATGCTGTTAAGAACATATACAGGGCTTTTTAACGATTACATTAATATCAGCGAAGAATATCTGGCAAAAAAAGCCGGAGTTTCGGTCGAAACTATAATTAATCTCTTGAAAATACTTCAACAGTATAAAATCATTCAATATATTCCACGAATAAACAAACCCCTGCTTCATTTCATATGCGAAAGACTAGAAGACAAAAGTATCTTATTCGACAAAAAAGATCTGGAAGCACAGAAGCAAAGAACTCTTGAAAGGTTGGAATCTATGCTGTTATATGCTGAAAGTCAAAACAAATGCCGTAGTCAGCAACTACTTGCATATTTCGGCGAAACCAACGTGGAGCGTTGTGGCAGTTGCGATGTATGCAGCCGAAGAAATGAACTTAACTTAAGCAAATACGAATTTGATATTATTTTGTCACAAATTAAAAATATTCTTAATTTAGAGCCTTGTTTACTTAATGAATTAATAGACAAAATAGATAGTGACGAATCCAGAATAATTAAAGTAATTCAATGGCTTTTTGAAAACAAAAAAATCAGATATGATGATGAACAAAAACTACAATGGATTAAAGAATAATCCTTTTAAATTAATCGTGTTATTAATGATTAGTAGCACCGCTTATTTTACATTTTCATGTGCTTCAAGCGAAATTGCCGATTCAAAAGACGTAAATCAAGCTAAAATTTATCAGAGTTATACTGTACATTTTGATGCTGAATCTCCAGATTCCTATAATGTTACAGCTCAATTCAGATTTGGTGGAAACAAAGGTACTACGCTAAGACTTTCCGCTCCAAGTAAAGTAACTGTAAATGACAGCGAAATGGAAGAGAAATCTGATTCTTTCAGCGGTTGTTATTATCAAACCAATTTAAAAGGACTTGGTGAATTCAACTTTAAATTTATTGATACTGAAAATAAAGAATTTCTTAACAGTGTAATATTAAATCCTGTTACAGCAAAAGTTGTCGAATTAATTGATGCGGATATAAAAAATTCTATTTATTGGGAAGGACTACCATTAGCTGCACATGAAACAGTTTGTCTGACAATTTGTGATAATGAAGGTAATTGTGCAACAGGAACAACAGATATTGTAGGTGCTGATTATGTGGTTATCAGTCCTTCCGATATGGATAATCTTGTCTCCGGCAAAGGAAATTATTATTTAACAAGAACTTATTCAAATTCAATTAAAAACGCAGCAGATGAAGGCGGGAACATTTATACTGATTACAAATCGGTTGCAGTTCCTGTAAAAATAATTAAAAAGCCTTCTCAGGATACAGCAAATAAATAGTTTTAATATGAAAAAAAATAAACTTTCGGTTTTTATTATTCTGATAATTTTGTCACAATTTTTGGTCTTTTGCGGTAAAACCGATACCGATGTTCAATGGGAAGAGGACATTATTGGGTATTGGATACCAATCGGCAACGATAATCTTCCTGTAGATAATATGCCAACATATAAGTTTAATCTTAACAGCCGTGGAGCTTCTCATTATGCCCCTTCAGGAGATGTTGACAGCTTTGGTTGGGAAATAAAACGTGCTCAACTAAAGATATATTACGATGTGGCTCCATCATATTATATTGCTTATGATAAATATAACAGTCGCAGTTTGTTTAAAATTACGGATTTAAATGACACTTCAGTTTCAGTTATTCAGTTTTACAGTGCCGGATACCAGAAAGAATACTATATGCGTAAATCTGTTTTAAACGAAGAAGAGGAGGAGTTTTAGATTCTTTGTCTTAATTATAAATACTTTTACTGCTTTCTATAGTTTATTTTCTAAAACCATTTACCAGTAGGTTATGTGTGAAATATTAAAGTAAATGATTTCTCAGCCATACCGAACAAGGTGAGAAATCTTACATTTTTAAATTTGTTCTCTGATTGTAATTATTTAGCAGATTCAATATTCTTAAACAATAGCTTTTGGAATTGTATTTGTCAAATTATGGCCTTATAGGTAGGCTACAAATACTATAACAAAAGCGATAAATAGGTGTCAGCTTAATAATTACAACTAATTTATAAATACTTTTACTGACTTTTGCGAACTTCCTAGAGTTAATCTGATTATATACATTCCGGGCATAAATCCGGATTTATCTATTTGTATAATACTTTCATTGTTTTCAATAAAATCTGATTTTTGTAAAACAAGTTTACCTGTACAATCAAATATTTCAATTTTTAACTGTCCTATTATATCTGAAATTAGGCTTAAAAATAAATTTGAACCATTCTGCCAAGCGGTAAGTGTTAGTTCATTTTTAGACACTATTTTTACTGCAACAATATTCGAATAGGAATACACTCCGTCAAAATCAGTTTGTTTCAATCTGTAATATGATATGCCTGAATATGGATTAACATCAGTAAGAGAATAATTGATTACCTGATTACTGTTTCCGGCACCAGATATAATCTCAACAATTTCAAAATCCTGAGCATTAGTGCTTCTCTCAACAGTAAAATAATCGTTATTAATTTCCGAGGCAGTAGTCCATTCTGTAATAACATAATCATTTTTAACATTTGCATCGAATGATAATAATTCTATCGGTAAAGGATTATTGCCGTCTTTGGCATTAGCCAGAGTAAAAATCCCCATATCTGTGAAGTTGACAGAAGTAGTAATTTCCCCTTCAGTAGATGCTGAACCACTTCCTCCCAAATCAATCCAGTTGCCTGCACCATCATCTTTCACCACTCGTAAATTTGAAGGATCATCCACAACATCTTCTCCATTATAAAACAAAGTTACAGAAGCTGTGTTTACATTTGAAGCTCCACCGTTGGAAATAATCCATTGGTCAACTTCAGAAACTTTATCAATAGTACCCGGCAAATCAAATCCCAAATCGTCTGCACCGGAATAAATAAAATCAGCTGTATATTCTGTTGCTGTCGTATTTGTTTGTCTTATTGTCAGATCTGTACGATGCATTTTGTTTCCTTGTCCTATTGGAAAAATTTTTGTGACTGCTGATGCCGAAACATTATAAGTATTTATCATTGGTCCTTTTACAAAACTTTCATCAGGACTCGCACTTATCGAAACACTGGCATTTGTCCCTAACGCTAAAATATTAGTAGCATCAGTAACAATATGCCCTTCCTGAAGATTTAATGTCCCGGCAATGTTTACCCTGGCGTTCAAGGTCAATGCTTCGTCCGGAAATGTATTGTCTATTGTAAAATTATAGAATCCTGTCCCGTCAGCATCGCCTGTATTGTAAATTGTTTGAGCAGAAGTACCATCAAATGTAACCGTTCTGGTACCTTCAGTAAACGGATCAGCAGCATTACTGCTATTATTCCAGTTTCCTGCGATATTAATATCATAAGTGCCAACACTAAACACGGCATTATCGGAAATTGACAAATCACCTTCGATATCAATATTTGCGGACAAAGTTTTTGTGTTAGATGTTGCAAAATTGAGGTTAAAATATTTACCAGAAACTGTATTAAACACAGTTTGAGCTCCAGCCCTATTATATGAAATAGTATTTCCTGTGGCAGTAGCATCTAATGAAAATACAGTAATTGTCTGACCCGAATAATTTAAAGTACTGTTTTCTGCCTGTATCCACGTTGCCCCTCCCAAAGCACCCACTGAAGTACTTGTTATCGCTACTGTGGCATTATTCGTTAATTCAATTCCCGATGCCAAATATACTGCACCTGTAAACATAAATGAAGTACTACCTCTTAATTCCTGATTATTTACATCAAAAGTAATCGCTCCAGCAGTAAAAGAATCCCCATTATTTTCTATTCCATTTTGAAATACAAGATTTGCAGGAGTAATGATTGTTGTCGAAACCCAGGTTCCATAATTTTCTAATACTCCGGCAAAAGTTCTGATTCCAATATTATTGTTTAAGGTCAATGACCTGCCACTTTCTATTGTGGTTGTTCCATTTACTGTTAACCATACCCTGCCAATAATTCCATCTCCGTTTATGACATCAAAATCCCCGAGAATATTAACAATACCATCTGCTCCACCATTTATTACTCCACCAATTAATTCAACGTATTGTAAGTTTGTTGTTCCCGTTGTATTTGCATCTGCAAATGTACCATAAATTATAGTAGTGTCACTTACCGTAAAATTATAGCTTGTAGGATTGAATGAAACTCCCGCGTTTATAATAAAATCATCATTAACTGTTGCTTCTGCATTTAAAGTTTTTGCTCCCCCGGAGGATAAAATCAAATTATCGTAAATTGCTCCTTTTACAGCCTGCGCACCATTTAAATCATAATACACAGTATTAGGCGAAGCATCAGCTGACAGAACTCCTGTTGCCATTGGAGCCGCAGCATTACCATAGTACAAAATAGTGTTTATATCATTTTCCCATGTTGATGCAGCATTGTCACCGGTTAATGCTCCCGTCATTGTAATGCCATTCGAAATTTTGTTGGTAACTGTAATTGCCCCAGCTATTGTTACTGCGGAGGAAAAACTCAATTCAGTATCTCCTGATATTTCCTGATTATTTGTACTAAAAGTGCAGGCTCCGGCAGTAAATGAATCTCCATTGTTTTCAATCCCATTTTGCAGCACTAAATTTGCTGCAGTTGTAATTGTAGTTGAAACCCATGTGCCATTATTTTCTATTGCTCCAAAAGTCTTAACTCCAGTATTACTATTTAAGGTCAAGGTTCTGCCACTCCCTATAGTCGTTATTCCTGATACTGTTAATGCCACCTGACCGATAGTTCCGTCTCCGTTTGTTATGTCCAAATCCCCAAGAATATTAACGATACCGGTTCGTCCACCGTTTATTGTTCCACCATTTAATTCGGTGTACTGTAAGTTTGTTGTACCGGCTGCTGTTCCATCAGCAAAAGTTCCATAAATTAAAGTTGTGTCACTAACAGTAAAATCATTGCCTGCGGGATTAAATGAAACTCCAGAATTAATAATAAAATCATCATTTACTGTTGTAACAACAGTCAAAGTTTTAGTTCCTCCAGAGGATAAAATCAAATTGTCGTAAGTTGCTCCTTTCACAGCCTGCGCACCATTTAAATCATAATACACAATATTAGGCGAAGCATCAACTGACAAAACTCCTGTTGCCATTGGTACAGTAGCATTTCTATAGTACAAAACAGAATTTATATCATTTTCCCATGTTGATGCGGCATTGTTACCGTTTAATACTCCTGTTATTGTAATTCCATTCGAAATTTTATTAGCAACTGTAATTGCCCCAGCTATTGTTACTGCAGAGGAAAAACTCAATTCAGTATCTCCTGATATTTCCTGATTATTTGTACTAAAAGTGCAGGCTCCGGCAGTAAATGAATCTCCATTGTTTTTAATTCCATTTTGAAGCACTAAATTTGTTGCAGTTGTAACTGCAGTTGAAACCCATGTGCCATTATTTTCTATTGCTCCAAAAGTCTTAACTCCAGTATTACTATTTAAGGTCAAGGTTATTCCACTATATATTCTTGTTGTACCTATTACAAATAAATCAACTCTGCCAATAGTTCCGTTGTTGCTGGTAATATTTAAATCTCTATGGATATTAACAACACCAGTAGCTCCACCGTTTATTGTTCCACCATTTAATTCAACATATTGCAAATTAGTTGTCCCTGCTGTAGTGCCATCAGCAAAAGTTCCAAAGATTATTGTTGTATCATTTACAGTAAAATTATTACCTGCGGGATTAAATAACACCCCCGAATTGATGATAAAATCATCGTTAACTGTTGCTTCTACATTTAAAGTTTTTGTTCCCCCAGAGGATAAAATCAAATTATCGTAAGTTGCTCCTTTTACAGTCTGCGTACCATTCAAATCATAATACACAGTATTGGGAGAAGCAGAAGCTGACAAAACTCCTGTTGCCATTGGAGCCGCAGCATTGCCATAGTATAAAACAGAATTTATATCATTTTCCCAGATTGAAGCGGCATTGTTACCGTTTAATGCCCCCGTTATCGTAATGCCATCCGAAATTTTGTTGGTAACTGTAATTGCCCCAGCTATTGTTACTGCGGAGGAAAAACTCAATTCAGTATCTCCTGAAACTTCCTGATCATTTGAATTAAATGTGCAGGCCCCGGCTGAAAACGAATCTCCATTGTTTTCAATGCCGTTTTGAAATACTAGATTTGCCGGTGTAGTAATTGTTGTTGATAACCATTCTCCTCCGGAATTTACAGTTACTTTTTCTTCAAAAGTTTTAATTCCTGTATTGACATTAAGCTCTAATTTACCACTAACACTTGTTGTTCCTGATACGGTCATAGTTAATCTACCCATAGTTGTTGTGCCACCGCTCAAAACTTGCAGATTTCCACCTACATTAATTACGCCTGTTGCAGTACCCGTAATTGAGCTACCTGAATTTGTAATTAAATTACCTGCCAAATCTATTGTCTCTGTGGCGGTGAAGCTTACGGTTCCACCTGTACCCAAAATCATATTAGATGAAAATGTTTTTGTTCCTGTAGTATTTGACATAACAAGCGTTCCGTCAACTAAAACATTGCCTGTAACATTTACTGTTTCGCCGGCAATACTCAGACTTGCACCTGATGATACAATTAAGCTGCCACTAATGTTCAGCACCCTTGTTGCACCATTACCGATTATTGCGTTTGTATTGCTAACAACAAAATCATTATTAACTGTTAATGTACGACCATTTGTACTAAAATTTATTGTACCACCCTGCAAAAAAAGGTCATTTACTGACGAAGACGCATTCACAACAACAGTAATTCCCGCACAAATATACGCATCATCTCCGGCTCCCGGCACCCCGAAGCCGCCTGCACCACCACAAGAGGATGCCCAGGTTGCTGCAGCATTCCAATTCCCGTTTGTTACTGCATAATAATCAGCAGACAATAAAATATTAACAGAAGTAAGCAATACAACTGCAACAAGTAAAAACCGAGAAATTGAGTAAAAAAACTTCATTTATTAGTTTAAGTTTTTTACAAATCGCGATAAAAATAATATATATTTTTTACACTTATTAATATATTATTTTATATTAATGTTAAATTATACTCATTATTATTAATGATTATAGTTAATGCTCTTATTATAGGACGAATTGCATTTTTTAACAAACTTACAGTAAAACTTTAATTTTTATTGTTATTTGTACTTCCAATCCTTAATTTTTGTTTTGTACAAATGGAAAAATTACTTCTAAAATGCAAATACTCCCGAAAAGTCGGGACAAGTTATGACAAAAGCGAATATTAGATACCAGCTAAATAATTACAGTTTATTAAAGATAAGCAACAAACTTCACAAAATAGATAGCTTGACAAATCTTACGCAAGACATTTTTATGTTTTAAAATACATAAAAGTACTTGCTAAATTAAAATTTCTTTAATAAACTTGTAGCTGACTTTAAACATATAAAAATATGAATACTCCTGTAAATATAAATATCGTAAACGAGGAGATTGCAAAATCTGGTTTAAAAGATCTTGGTAAAGCCACAATTCGCGAGATTGTTGGATTGGTAAACAAAATTCAGAATATTTCCGGTGTAAAATATATGAGAATGGAAATGGGTGTACCTGGATTAAAACCACCGAAAATAGGTATTGAAGCTGAGATTGAAGCTTTAAAGTCAGGCGTTGCCTCTGATTACCCGATGGTTGACGGGGTTAAAGTTTTAAAGGATGAAGCCTCGAAATTTGTTAAAAATTTTATGGGTATTGATATAAGTCCCGACTCTTGTATTCCTACTGTTGGATCTATGCAAGGATCTTATGCGATTTTCCTACTCTGTGCGAATCTTAACCCACAAAAAGATACTGCTTTATTTATTGATCCGGGCTTTCCTGTTCAAAAACAGCAATTCAGAGTTATGGGCCATAAATTTGAAAGTTTTGATGTCTATAATTATCGCGGCGAAGCACTTAGAGAAAAACTGGAATCATTTTTATCAAAAGGTAATATCAACTCAATTATTTATTCAAATCCAAATAATCCAAGTTGGATTTGTTTTACGGATGACGAACTTAAAATTATTGGAGAACTTGCAAATAAATATGATGTAATAGTAATTGAAGACCTTGCCTATTTTGGCATGGATTTTCGCAAAGATTTATATCATCCGGGTAAACCGCCTTATCAAGTTTCTGTAGCAAATTATACAGACAATTACGTTTTATTGATTTCGGGATCCAAAGCTTTCAGCTATGCCGGTCAACGTATTGCAGTCGCTGCAATTTCGGATAAAATATTTAATAGAGAATATCCTTATCTTACTGACAGATTCGGTTGTGATAAATTTGGTTATACATTCGTTCTAAGAATAATTTATTCCCTTAGTTCAGGAGCATCTCATTCGGCACAGTACGCTCTCGCAGCTATGATGAAAGCTGCAAATAGCGGAGAATTCAACTTCATCGAAGAAGTAAAAGAATATGGGAATCGAGCTCGTATTATGAAAAAAATGTTTACGGACGCGGGTTTTCAAATTGTTTATGATAAAGATCTTGATGAAGATATTGCAGATGGATTTTATTTTACAATCTCATATCCAGGATTGAGTGGCGGAGAATTAGTTAAAGAGCTTTTGTATTACGGAATCAGTGCCATTTCGCTCGGAACGTCAGGTAGTTTACGTACCGAAGGATTACGTGCTTGTGTGTCTCAAATTACAAGCGATAAAATGCCTGTTCTTGATGAGAGATTAAAAATGTTTAAGTTAAATCACAACTAAATTTATATTATGGCAC
>Ga0209200_1004768_pt1 | contig 10829 bp, 8 predicted proteins | sample AD_UKC033_MetaG_FD_184406 | JGI IMG/M metagenome (GOLD analysis project Ga0209200, IMG submission 184406) | Active sludge microbial communities of municipal wastewater-treating anaerobic digesters from USA - AD_UKC033_MetaG (SPAdes) (version 2) | ecosystem: Engineered > Bioreactor > Anaerobic >...
CCCGACTACCGCGGCCTGGCGATGCCCACCTACCACCTGGCGTTCTGCCTGACGGCGCTGCGGCACGGGCGCGATCCCCGGCTCCTGGCGCTGGTCCGGGAGTCCCTGCTCAAGTGGCAGGCCATGTACCGCCGCGACGACGGTCTTGTCACGGACGTACCCGGCTGGCACTTCGTGGACTGGGACACTTGCGATCCCCTGGCCGCCGACACCGGCCATCGAGGGATGCGGCAGCGGCCTTGCCCCACGTCCCACGCCGTGGTCAACGCCTGGCACTTCGAGGCGTGCGTTCGCGCCGGGCTCGACCCCGGTATCGACCCGGACCGCCTGCACAATGCCTTCTTCGACCCGGCGACACACGGCTACCGCTTGTACCCGGGCAGCGGCCCCAGCGTCCACGCCACCGCGGCGATGCTGGGCTCCGTGCCCACCGACCCGCGGCCTCTGGAGCGGAGCCTGGCATTCATCACGGACACGGCGGACCTGGACGAGCGCGTGACGCTGTACTACGGCTACTTCGTCGCCGGCGCGCTGGCTCGCCACGATCCCGCGCGGGCGATCGACTACATCAGGCGCCGGTACGGCCCTGTCGCCCGGACGTACGGCACCCTGTATGAGAAGACCCACGACCGCGCCAGTCTGGCCCACGGCTGGTCCGTGGGCATCGTGGACTTCCTGGTATCTTAAGGTCTCGGCGCTGGGTTCTGCACACGCGTTCGATCGTTCAGCCTGTCAGGCTGGAACCGGAAGGTGAGAGTGAACACATGAAAGTTCTCGGTCTCCACCATTGGGGAGGTCCGTTCCCATCCCATTCAACAACACCCGGGCTCAGTTGCCTAAACGCCACTTGATGCGGGTGTAGGCGACGCGGAAGTCGTGGCGCTCGGCGTTGCGCTGCGAGGCGCTCCCCGGGGCTGCACCCATCATGGCGATGGTACAGCCCTGCTCCGCCGCCGCGCGGAGGCGCGCCTCCAACAGCGCCAGCTGGGCGCCCCGCCGGCGGGCGGCCGGGACGGTGGACGCGCCGGCCAGCAGCGCCACCTCGCCCGCCACGATGAGCATGCCCGTGGCGATGATTGTGCCGTCCAGTTCGGCCAAGTACGGCTGCGCGCCCTCGCTCGCCGCCGAGATCCGGCCGAAGGCCAGAAGAAAATCCGCCAGCTGGGGATGCTCGGTCCAGCCGCGGGCCGAAGTCTGCGCCCACTGTTCCACCTCAGCGGGAGCGGTCCGCCGCACCGTGATCCCCCGGGCGGACGGACGCGCCAGGCGGATGTCTCGCGTGACTGGCCGGAACATCACACTGGTCAGCTCCACGGGGCGGTAGCCCCGCTCCGGCAGCAGCGACAGCAGGGCGGGATCGGCATGCGGACTGACTTCGTGGCAAACCGACGTTCCGCGGGCCTTGAAAAATTCCTCGATCGCCGTCAGCGTCTCCGCCGCTCCCGGCTGGAACAGCCCCAACCCGAACGTCTGGCTCAGGGGTGAATCCGCGCCGTCGAACATGGCGTACGCGCCACCGACTTCGATCCAGCACGCGCCGCTCGCCGGCTCGAGGCGCGCCCGCGCCTCCACGAACCGGGCGCTGGCCGTCCCCTCCGCTCGCTCCAGGCGCCGGGCCAAGTCTGCATCGGCAAACGGATACCCCGTGGTACGCGCATCCATCATCCGCATCTTCCGCGGCTGGTCGTCGGTCATTCGTCACACTCCCATTACAGTCTCACCGAAGATCTTCCTTCGACTCACGTGGTGCAGCGGCCGGGGCGCCCGGGCGGATCGAGTGGCGATCGTCGGAGCCGATCCGGACGGGTAGTCCGCTATGGCACGGCCGGCGGCGGCGGCGCTGCGCCGCCGCACCGGAAGCCCTCGCCGGCGAGCTCCCGATGGAGCACCGCCGCCTCGTCGTCCACCCCGTACACTCCACCGGATCGCCGGTAGAGCGCGCCGAATTCCGCCATGACGTTCCCCTGAACCCAGTAGCGGTATTCGAAACGCGGCGGGTCCGGATCTTCGGCCCAGGAGTGATCGGTCAACAGAGAATAGTAGCCGGGGCAGCTCTGGAAGTCTCCGGCCCGGATCTCCCCCTTCATCCCCACCCAGCCTTTGGCTTGGGTGCGGAGCCGCTCCTGGCGGAAGCGATGGATCGCGTGCAGACGCTCTTCCGCATCCGCCGCCGTGTCGAACAGGCTGAGCCCGATGACCACCTGCGTGGGGCCGCGGCTGGAGACGCACACCGCGGAGTACCCGGATGCCATATGCCGGGCAAGATTCGGCGGGATCTGGCCCATCCGCTGCATCTCGGACCAATAGTCGGCGGTCGGGGCCGGGCTGTCGCCCATCTTTTCCACCTTGTACCCCAAATGCCGCACCGCCGTGGACAAGGCGGCGCCCGCGTTCTGCGTGCCCCCGCCCGCCTGTGGCAGCGCCGACGCGCAAACCAAGGCCCAACCGATCATCAGACAACGTGTCCACCGCATGGGGCTGACCTCCCGCCGCCATTCTGATCGCATCCGATGGGTCCGCATTGATATTCGCCTCATTGTACACCATCGCCGCCGCACGGGGCCACGTCCACGCCCCTCCCAATCGGCCGGCTCCCGTGACGCCAGACACATGTCGCACCCCGGACTGTGCTATCCTCTCGTCACGATCTTCGCTCGATTGGAAGCGGCAATGCGCTGCGACCATCCGTTACGCCACTTCATCGGTTGCCTGATGCTGGCTCTGATCGCCACGGCCGCCGCGTGGAGCGACGAGCGTTCGCCCCACTTCCAGCGGGGCAAGGCGCTGATGAAGCAGCGCGAGTATGCCGGAGGCGCAAACCGCGTTCAGCCAGGCTATCGCGGAAGATCCCGGCGATGCAGAGAGCTACCGCCAGCGCTCCATCTGCCGGCAGTGCGTCGCGGGCCACTCCTCGAAGTTGCCGCCATCCTCCGCAGAAACTGCCGGTGCGGGGCCGGCGCAGGCCCCGGGACCGCAACCCGGGCCGGAATACAAGGCGCTGGAGGTGTGGGTCGGAAGTTGGGAGCTCGTGGGCGAACAGAAGGCCGGTCCCCTGGGGCCCGCGATCCGGTATGCCGGCAAGCCCACCTGGCAGATGACCCTGGGCGGTTTCCTCCTGGAAGGCCGATTTGGCTCCGGCGGTGCCGGTGGGGGCATGCAGGGGATGCAGATCCTGACCTTTGATGCGGCCAGCAAGAACTACCCGTTCACGATGTGCTTCAGCGACCGGACGTTCTCCCACGGCACCGTGACGGTCAGCGGAAAAACCTGGAGCTGGAAAGGCACGCTGATCGCCGGCGGCAAGGAGTATCAGATGCGGGGCACCGACGTCCTCTCGGCGGACCGGATGTCTGACACCTACGTGGAAGGGATCTCAACGGATGGCACGACCTGGTTGCCGCTTCTGGAAGAGAAGCTGACCCGATTATTGTCCGCACCAAAGTGACCGCCCGGCCCGGTCTGGGCGCCAGCTGGAATCGCCGACGCATAGGAGTATAATTACTCCAAGAGGATCGGCTGGATCCGATCTGTTGTTGGGGCTGCCGGCGAGGGGTTATGATCGGGCGGACCGTCTCCCACTATCGGATCATCGCCCGGCTCGGGGCGGGCGGGATGGGCGAAGTGTTCCGGGCGGAGGACACCAAGCTCAAGCGCACCGTCGCGCTGAAGTTCCTGCCGCCGGAGCTGACCCGGGACGCCGAGGCCAAGCGGCGCTTCCTCCACGAGGCCGAAGCGGCCGCCGCCCTGGACCACCCCAACATCTGCACCGTCTACGAGGTGGGCGAGACCGAAGACGGCCAGCTCTTCATCGCCATGGCCTGCTACACCGGGGAAACGCTGCGGGACCGCATCGCCCGGGGCCCGCTGCCGCTGGCCGAGGCGCTGCGGATCGCGGGCGAGGCGGCGGCGGGGCTGGCCGACGCCCATGCCCGGGGGATCGTGCACCGGGACGTGAAGCCGGCCAACCTGTTCGTGACCGAGGGGGGACTGGTCAAGGTGCTGGACTTCGGGCTGGCGAAGCTGGCCGGGGGATCGGTGCTGACGCGGAGCGGGACGACGCCGGGGACAACGGCGTACATGTCGCCGGAGCAGGCGCGGGGCGACGCGGTGGACGCACGCACGGACATCTGGTCGATGGGGGTGGTGCTGTACGAGATGGTAGTGGGTCAACAGCCATTTTACGGAGACTACCCTCAGGCGGTGATCTATGGGATCCTGAACGAAGACCCGACGACGCCTTCGAAGGTGATTCCTGACATTCCGACACAGTTGGAGGGGATCATCCTGCAGTGCCTAGAGAAAGATCCGGACCAGCGGATTGAGAGCATGGTAGAGCTCGGGGCGAAGTTGGAGAAGGCGGGATTGCCCGGGCCGGTGGCTACGGATCGGAAGACGCGATGGTCCGGTAGTTGGCCACGGAGGACAAGCGCTTGGTTACGCCGGCATCGGCTGTTTCCCTTGGTTACAGCACTCTTGATAATGGGATTGATCACAATATCTATATGGATCTGGAACAATCATCAGAAGGCCGTATCGTCCCTTCCAATCGCCTCAGACCTGAATCCGAAAGGAGTTGTGATCTCTGTTTTTGAAAACAAGACGGGCGATAAGGCTTTCCAATCGATCGGCATGATCGCCGCGGATTGGATCTGCGAAGGCTTGTCCAGGATGCCGGAAATCGATGTTGTGCCCAGTGGCTATGTGTTTGACTTGACGGAAAAACTGGGAGAAGGATCGATCGAGAGTCAATCCGTCTCTACACTCTCGAAAGCGACCGGAGCCAGACTCGTGGTGACAGGCTCTTATTACCTAATCGGTCCAAATCTTCAATTTCATCCGAAGATCGTCGACGCGGCCGCTCATAAATTAGTGTATGCCGTCGAACCGGTGTCCGTGAAGAGCGATCAGCCAATGAAAGCCGTTGACGAGATACGACGGCGGATCATTAATGCGCTCGCTGCTCGATTTCTCGATGCCAATTGGGATCTCTTGAGCCTGGAGGTACAACCCCCTACACGAGAGGCATATCAAGAATTTCTGGCCGGCACCAGATTAATCTACTCCAATTCTCGGGAAGCCATCATCCACCTCAAACGAGCGCTCGAGATCGCCCCCGATTTTGACACTGCGCGTTTTAACCTGATCGGGGCATATTCCCTGCAAGGCGACCAACAAGATTTGTTGGAACAAATCTCATACCTTGAGCACCGACGAGGGCGGCTCAAACTGGAGCTTCGATTGGGCCTCGATATGTTGAGAGCCTTGTTAGAAGGAAGAAGAGAATCAACTCTGAATCTGGCTCGAGAAATGGTCAAGGCGGTCCCAGGCAATATCCAATATCACCTGCAGTTGGGAGTCTTTGCATACTTTGCCAACCGGCCTCAAGAAGCTATCAACGTCTTATCCCGCCCGTTGCATTGGGAACTTCAAGTCGACCGCAACCGAATTCAGGGAGCCATGATCTTTCGGATCTTGACGGCCGCGCTGCACCAGATGGGTGAACACGATCGGGAGTTGATCGAAGCCCGCCGGGCTCGTTCCAAATACAATGAGATTCACTTTATCCTTGATGCTGAAATCATGGCTTTGTCGGCCATGGGAAGGGTCGAGGAAGTCGAGCGTGTTCTGCAGGACAGTTTTTCCACGCCGGACAGTTGGGGGGCCAGCGACTTGGACAACATGATGACCGCGACCACAGAATTGCGTATACATGGCTTTCAGGCTGCCTCTGTTGGAATCGCGAATCGCCTGGTCGATCTTTGCCGCAGCCGTCTGCGTAACGCCAATTCGGATCAGCAGAAAACCTTACGGCCTATTTTGGGATCAGCCCTGGCTGCGGCAGGGCGGTGCCAAGAATCCAAGGGTGTATTTTCCCTGCTTGATAAGGAGTGTCCTAAAGATATCAACTTCTCAGGGGAATTGGGGAAATTGGCCGCTGCTACGGGAGACATTAAGCTAGCTCGTAAATGTGCCAAAACACTTACGCAACATGAAAAGAGTGAAGCATTCGGAGCACTCACGTTCCAACGGGCTTGCATCATGGCACAGCTGGGGCAACGAGACAGTGCCGTGGAGCTTCTTCGCAACGCGATCGCCAAGGGCATCGGATCGGGTAGCTTTTCGAACTACGCCCATCTCATCACTCATACCGCGGAGCTGGAACCCTTGCATGGATATCCCCCCTATGAGAAGTTAATCAAACCGAAGGGATAGCAGGGACCGGGTAGGAAATGCCCGAGTCGGTGAATCTGCCGAGTCACCTGCAGGTGAAATGAATCCGGAGTCATCGGTCGGTGAGGCTATCCGGAAATTGTTAAACCGCGTTTTCATGAGCGCCTAGATTCGTTTCGGATCCGATCTGATTTCGGGGGGTGGTGGGTGGGTTCGATTTGGGGCATTCTTGGGGCAATCGAGCGGAAGAAACGAGCACAAATCAGCACCCATGACAACAAGGCACTTTCCTCCAATCTATTGAAATATATGTTCTTATGTGTTCTAATGGATTCTAATGTATGCCATTCGGGCTGACTTAATATTTCTCGGGGCGCAAGCCCTGTGCCGGTTCGAGTCCGGCCATCGGCACCAGATACGACGGGCTTTTCGGAGCAATCCGGGGAGTCCGTTTTTCGTTGCCGGGGCAGGATGGGGACATTGCGACGTTAGCAGCATGCATTTTTCCATTCGTCACAGCTCCCCGCTGCGGGACTATTCTATTCACAGATCTGTTATCCACTGGATCTCAACAGGGATTCTAGCGCACATCGGCGAAAAAATCGGTTGGACCCATCCCATCGGGGAGAGGCGGTCGTCTGAAGGGGCGACCGATGGCGCTCTCATCCGGCACGCATCTGGGTCCCGACGAAATCATCGCCCTGCTGGGCGCAGGGGGAATGGATGATGTCTATCGCGCCCGCGACACCCGCCTCGGGCGGGACGTGGCCGTCAAGCTGCTGTCGGCGGAGCTGGCGGCGGACGGCGAGGGACGGCGGCGGTTCGCGATGCTGTGACTCGTCGCGCGATGAGCCGCGTTTCCAGACACTGGTGAAAACAGTGGAGACCGGCGGGCGTGCCCTTGATTCCCCTCACCGGACAAAGTAATCTAGCCGCCATCATGCTTGTCGGCATCGTTCGCTGATCAGGAGTCTGCCCGAGGAGGAATCATGACCCGGATCGTTTTCCCCTCTTTGTTCGTTCTCGTATGGATGATGGGCGGTCCGGGGTGGGGACAGATCCACCCCCCCGAATCCACCGAGTGGACGGACTCCATCGCCTCCGAGTGCGATGTACTGCCTGACGTCACCTACCGGACGGCCAACAACACCGACTTGAAACTGGATCTCTACCTCCCGCGGAACCGGCGCGATCCGGTGCCCACGGTGATGCTGATCCACGGCGGCGGCTGGGTGGAGGGCCGCAAGGAGGAGAGCGTGCTGGGCATCCTCCCGTACCTGGCCGCCGGCTGCGCGGTGGTCAACGTGGAGTACCGGCTGGCGCGGAACTCCCCCGCACCCGCGGCCGTGGAGGATTGCCGGTGCGCGCTGGCCTGGGTCATCCGGCACGCCCAGGAATACGGGTTCGACCCGGCGAAGGTGATCCTGACCGGATATTCGGCCGGCGGACACCTCGCGCTGATCACCGGCCTGTTGCCGGCGGTTTCGGCGTTCGACCGCCAGTGCCCTACGGCTGGCGCTGGCCGCTGGAACAGCGGCGCTGAGCCGAGCTTGCATGTCGCCGCCGTCGTCAACTGGTTCGGCATCACCGACGTGGCGGATCTGCTAGACGGCCCGAACGCCAAGCACTACGCCATCGAGTGGTTCGGCAGCATAGACGCGCGGGAGGCACTTGCCCGGCAGGTCTCGCCGATCCAATACGTCAACGCGGGCTCGCCGCCGGTGCTCACGATCCACGGCGACGCGGACGACATCGTGCCGTACAGCCACGCGGTCCGGCTGCACGAGAAGCTGGACCAGGCCGGTGTCGCGAACCGGCTGGTCACCGTCCGGGGGGGCGGTCACGGAAACTTCAGCCGGCAGGAGGTTTTGGACAGCTACGCGGCGATCCGCACGTTCCTGCGCCGGCAGAACCTGATTGGCGGAGACAGGGCAGCATCTCCGGCCGCGGCACAGAGATAGTGGCCAGTATTCCGGATGGACTAGAATTCGGACGGCCACCGTTGGGCGTGGTGGAGGACGCGGAGGATCTCCAGATTATTTCGCCGGACGCGGTAGGCAACCAGGCATGGCGTGTCCGGGACGACCAGCTCCCGCGTGCCCGGCACGCGTCCCGCCCGGCCCAGATGGGGCATCTCCGGCAGATGGCGCTCCACCACATGGATGACTCGCAGCACCTGGTCCACGGCCGCCGCGGGATTGTCCCGGGCGATGTACTCCGCCATGGATTCAAGGTCGCGGGCGGCGGCGGCGGTCCACAGAATCTGCACGTTTCCCCTCCCAGCGGGCCTTGACGGTTTCGTGGGGGACGACTTGACCGGCGTCGGCCTGGCGGACGCCCTCCTGGATGGCTTCAACCTGCCATTCGTTGACTTCGAGATACTCGCGGATGGCGCTCTCGATCAGGTACGACTTGGTCCTGGCCGTCGCCTTGGCCATCCGGTCCAGCTTGTCCTTCAAATCCCCCCCGATGCGTATGGTCATGACGTCTTTCATCGTCACCTCCAGCAGACATTGTATTACATTGTAATTCATCGGGGCGGATCCGTCCAGCAGGATCTTCCCGAATGGCGGTTGAGGTGGTCGAGGCGTCAGCCATCGGATTGGCGAAACCGGGGACCGGCTGGCACGCTTGTCCATTGAGCGGACGTTGTGGAGTGGCGGCTTGAGAAGTATAGGTCCGGCGCACGGCCACCGAACCTGTCCGTTCCGGCTCCACCCGCCTAACGCATGGCGGGGGGCGGCCAGTCGGGCTGGGCGGGGTCTTCGGCAAGCACGACCGCCAGCGTCTCCAACAAGCGTGTGGCGGCTAGCGAGTCGAACGTCATGGGCGGACGGATCTTGAGCACGTTGTCGTGGGGCCCCTCGGTGCCCACCAGCACCCGCCGCTCCCGGAGCCGGTCCTTCACGTAGGCCGCCTGGGCGGTGGCCGGCGCCCGCGTGTTGCTGTCAATGACCAGATCCACGCCGATGAAGAGGCCCGTCCCGCGCACGTCGCCGATGAGCGGGAACTCCACGGCCAGGGCGGCCAGTCCGTTGATCAATTCGGCCCCCACTCGCGCCGCATGGGCCTGGAGCCCCTCCTCGTCCAGGACCTGCTGGACGGCGATCCCCACGGCGCACGACACGGTGCTCCCGCCGAAGGTGCTGAAAAACTCGGGGCCGGCGGCGAACGATTGGGCGATCGCGGGTGTGGTCACCACGGCCGCCAGCGGATAGCCATTCCCCATGGGTTTGCCCAGAACCAGGATATCCGGCAACACCCCCAGGTACTCGAAACCCCAGAACGTGGCGCCCAGCCGCCCGAGCGCCGTCTGAACGTCGTCGGCGATGCAGACGCCGCCCGCGGCCCGGACGTCGCGGTACACCGTCTCCGCGAACCCCGGCGGCGGGACGATCTGGCCGCCGACGCTGGGGAGGCACTCGGCGATGTAGCCGGCGACGCGCCGCTCCTTCCCCTGCACCGCCGCCAGCACGGCCCGCACATCGGCGGCGTAGCGGGCGCCGGCCTCCGGGTCGCCGGCCCGATGGGGACCGCGGTACGTGTCGGGGACCGGCGTCACGTGGACCCACTCCTCGGCTCCGCCCCCGCCCGGGCGGTTGAACTTGTAGGGGCTGATGGCCATCGCCCCCGTCGTGTGCCCGTGGTAGGCGTGGTCCATCACCAGCAGGTCGCGGGCGCCGGTGTGCGCCCGGGCCAGCCGCAGCGCCAGTTCGTTGGCCTCGGAGCCGGAGTTGACGAAGAAGCAGACCGACAGCGGCTCGGGGAGTTTGGCCGTCAGGCGCTCGGCCAGTTCGGCCAGGCCGTCGGACAGGTAGCGGGTGTTCGTGTTGAGGAGCCGGAGCTGGCGCTCGGCGGCCGCCACGACCTTCGGGTGGCAGTGCCCCACGTGGGGGACGTTGTTGTACGCGTCGAGGTACGCGCGCCCCTCGGCGTCGTACAGAAAGTGCCGCCAGCCGCGTACCGGCCGGAACGGCTCTGCATAGCTGAGACGAAGGTTGGGAACGAAACGCGCGGCGCGGCGGGACTGCAGCGCCTCGAGAGAGGTGTCCGTCCATGCGGTGGCCGCCTCGGACAGGTTCAGCAGAGGCGCCGGATTGGGATAGAGCGCGGCGCAGGCGGCGAAGTCGTCCGGGTCGGCCACGCCGTCGGGTGTCTCCCCCCACTGCTCCTCGCCTGCCGCCAGGAGTTGGAAGTGGAGATGGGGCGGCCAGTCGCCGTTCTCCGGCCGGCCGCCCAGGGTGGCGAACGCCTCCCCCGCGTCGATGCGCCGGCCGAACTCCAGATCCGTGAAGACGCTCCGGGCCAGATGGCCATAGAAGGTCGCGAACGGGACGCCGTCATCGGTCCGGTGCCTTAGCAGCGCCCATCCGCCGTAATCGAACCGCTGCGACGACCAGCCCGTGGCCGCCACCTCGCCCGCGAGCGGCGCGTGCACCGGGGTACCTGCGGGCGCGAACATGTCCACGCCCAGATGGCGCGTCCGGCGAGGCGTCAGCGGGTCGTCCCCGCCGCCGAAAGCCGGAGCCGAGTAGATGGGCCGCGGCTCGCCCCAGCGGCCGATGCCGACCGCCGTCCCGCCGGCGCCCAATCGCGCCCCAATCCGCGCGGCGCACACCGCCGGATCGAACTCATCGAGATCATTCCCGCCGATACTG
>Ga0209200_1004770_pt1 | contig 10828 bp, 9 predicted proteins | sample AD_UKC033_MetaG_FD_184406 | JGI IMG/M metagenome (GOLD analysis project Ga0209200, IMG submission 184406) | Active sludge microbial communities of municipal wastewater-treating anaerobic digesters from USA - AD_UKC033_MetaG (SPAdes) (version 2) | ecosystem: Engineered > Bioreactor > Anaerobic >...
TTAAGTATCTTTGTGCTGATTTTGTTGTTCTTCAGATATTTATTGACTTTATTGGCTATCGCATTGTTATCCTTAGCGTTGGCTGTATCAATAACAAGGCATGCCCGCAGGCTCTTTTCATCTGAATAGTCGAACACAAAGAACCAGTCTTTGTAGAGATATTCGTTACTTATGAGGGTTGTTCCACTCAGGTCTAAATCAGGACTGAACACCAATCCGGAATGTCCGTCAATACTCTCGATGAGTGCATCCCAGAAATGCATATTGGTTGGTGTGTCATGTTTAAGCGAGTTATCAGCCTGAACTTCATCATCTGCTTGTGTCCCGCTATCTTGGAACCATTGTTTTGCGAGATCATCTCCATGGGCAGCTGCCAATTTTAACCAATACAATGCTTTATCCCTGCGCTTGCTCAAATACATCAATTCACCTATTTGTCTCTGGAAATCTGCCTGATCTTCACCTATGACCTTACTAAAGCACTCTTCAGCTTTCTGTTCATCATATACCGGCCCCTCACCTGTAAAATAGTACCAACCCAGATAGTACCAGGCATCTTCATTTCCAGCATCTTTCGCTTTGACAAACCAGTCAAATGCCTCCTCATGTTCATCCTCGTCATACAAACACTCAGCTAACTCGAACATCGCTTGATCATCCCCATTTTCTGCTGCAACTCTCCACCACTTCATAGCCTCTTCTTCGTCTTCCTCAACACCCTGACCATTGAAGTAGCAATAACCTAATAAGTATTGGGCATAACTTCCTCCCAGTTTGGCAGCTTTTCTAAGTATCTCTACAGCCTGTTCGTATTCTTCATCATCATAAAGTGCTTTAGCCTTTTCTTCCAATTCCTCGATTGTTTGTGTTACCGTTTTTGTGGTTTTTTTGGTGCTCATTCTTCAACTCCTTTTTCACAATGTGTTCCAATTTGGATCTCATTACGCTGAGTCTTGCAGATACTGATAGGAAGTATCCAGATATTTTCTCTTACCCCAAACCATATGGTTTCCCAGAATAGTGAGATGTTCAGAGACAGTTCATGGATTTCGATCCTTCCGCTCCGCCTTGCTAATGTCAAAATACTCATACTATCTCCTTAGCTTTGTAATCATTTCAGGCCGATTGCAGGGGGTATTTCGCCAACGAAATCCCATACAATCCTCATAAAATACACTATTGAAACTATGTGTTTTTTGTCAAGTTTCGCATACGTGGGCGAAATCATCTGAAACCTACTGCTCTGGACTTAGATTCAAAGCTGGAACCTAGCTCCAGCCTGGCGTATTTGTAGAGATCATTCATGCATAGTTTAGCCTGATGTCCACGTGTAAAGGCCTCATGACAGGCATTCAAGACGACTAAACTGATCTGTCCGCCAGTGAAAGGAAACTCCTGGGCAAGTGACTCCAGATCCAGCTCAGGTGTTCCAGGTATGCTTTCATGAAGGTGGATCTGCCAAAGTTTAAGGCGACAGGCGGCATCCGGGGCGGGAATCTCCAGCTTGTAATGGAAGCGTCTACTCATTGCGGGATCAAGGTTTTGTGCCAGGTTCGAGGTTACGATCAAGATACCTGGAAAGCTTTCCATCTCTTCCAAAAAGATACTTTGGATGGCGTTCTCGGTTACATCTGCAGAACGCTCCAGATCATTTCCACGCTTGTGGATCAGCTGGTCGCCTTCATTGAGCAGAAAGACGGGATTCACTTCCGCTGCTATTTGACGCATCTCTTGAAACATCGCCCTTGCCCGCTTTTCCGTGCTGCCATAATACATGTCACGGATGTTGTTGGCATTGATCATCAGCAGAGATCGGTTCAGTTCGTTGGCGATCACTCCGGCAATGAAGGTTTTACCTGTGCCCGGCTCTCCGTGGAGCAGAATGATGCAACCCTGCTGGACAGATACATCATCGGTAAGAGATGCCCCCATTAGGCCCCATTGCACTAACTCATCCTTACGAGGGTTTGTCAAGCGCGCTACAATCGCCTTGATACTTTCCAGAGTATGTGCTGGTAATATCAGTTGATCCATGGTCTGACGTGGTTTAATCATGCTAAAGTAAGCTGAGTCAGAAATAGTAGTTGCCAAGTTAAAAACCTTTCCAGTGGAAGTATCCGTTAATTCCGTTAATGCCGCGTCACTCAGGGAAAGATCGTTACGATATATGCTTGGCTCTGGATACTCAAGCAAACCTTCATGCTGAAGGAGATTCTTTCGGGCAACAGATTTAACTGCTTGCTGAAGATCAGATTTGTTTTCGGTGATTAAAGTAGCTAGAGCTAGAATACTCAGTTCAACATTTAGCCTGGTCTGATGAAAATAGATCATAAACAGGCACTTCTGCCAGAAAGAATCAAGATTATGAGCGGTGATAAATCTACTGAGCGCATTGCTTGAAGGTACACAGGATATTTTATCTAGGGCAATACCCAGTATCTGGTTAACCACTTTACCGTAATAGACGCCTTCCGCAACTCTGGGTTCCTGCTTAAGCTCAGGATAATGGTTGAATAGATGGCTCAGTGCATCGCAAACAACTTCAAGCGGCTCAGCACTAGCTTTGAAACCCTTGTTGAGGATAGCTGCACAGCTCTGTAACGGATTATTGCCAAGTAAGATGTTCCATAACAATCCATTAAGGCGGTATTGACCTTGCAGCACAGATGCTAGATTAGTGTGGAAATCCTGATCAGGGGGATAGGAAAAGCTTAGAATCCCACGATCTACCAAGCTTATTAGATAATCGAATCCAGCTTTCAGATTGGCCGGTGGGCTTGGCAGGAAACCAAGAATGTCCCTTACAGAGAAATCCAGATCATAGTTCTCCCGGGTTTGTTGATAGATCCCTGAGATCACAGCCAGGTCGTTGGATTCAAGGCAATATGCTTTCAATTCCTTATGCCGGATCAGTTTGCGGAGCAGACTATTATGAATGTTTTGATCGGGTTTTACATTATGTAGTTTTTCTGTCTTTCCAAGATTAGGAAGTGCCACCCCATCTTCTGATTTTTTATCATCTGAGGATACTTCACCGTGATCTGTATTTCTTTGTTTGATGGAGCTGTATTCCTCCAGGTATTGAGTAAGATTGGTATGCATATCATCTCCCAAAAATTCTATTCTACCCCTATTATAAACTCGGTAAAGAAAAACTGGCTGAAAATTTGTATTATGGGGTCTTGTTGAAACTCAAGCGTTTGATAATTGATTGATTTATACTTCGAAGGCTTCCATCTCCTTTTCCAGAGGCTCCGGACCTACGACTTTTAGATGCCAGGCATCTACTTTATCTTGCAGCCTCTGCTGTTCACGTAATTCAGCACAATGGGCGATAAGTTCTTTGAGGATGCCACGCTTGATCTTGATGCCAATATTGCCGACGTCCTTCTTGGTTAACACGCAGTAGCCATATTGGTTAACGCCTATAACACCTGCTGAAGCCAGGGCTTCCAGATAGACGAAGACCCACTGACGGCTTCTCCCGAAGGCTTCTGCGATGCTTCTGATTGAGGTGAAGCTGCGTTTTTCGATCAGATTGAGAAGTGCCAGGGCTGCCTTAGGATCGAAGTGCCAGTTAGGGCGTATTTGCTTGTCTACATTGGTGCTGAAGCGATTGCTGCGGGCATAAATCGGCTCACGATTGCTGATCAGTTTGATTGTCTTGTCTCTGATCATTTCTACCATTACAGGCTCCACTTCTTCAATATCCAAGCCTGTCAGGTTGGCGATTAAATCCGCATCGAAGGGCTTGCGATACTGGTTAACGAAGTTCAATACGAGTTCTCTGGCGGTCATAGGTCTCTCCCCAGGTCGAGATCGGCAATACAGAGTTGGGGATTCTTTGCTTTAGCCCGCTCAATGATGTACATGATCTTAACTGCTCTGCGGAGGTTACCACCACAGTTGAAGTCGATCTTGGTTACCACTGACTCATCCACTGGTATCTCCATCACTTCCTTGGCGATCTTGCGGATATCGTCTTTGCCCACTTTCTTGAACTCGTAGAAGTAGTTACAGCGGTCGAAGTAGTGGCGGTTGATTGCGGCTAACTTGTTCCGGGCATCCTGCATACCGACCAGGATCACAATGGTGAGGGTGACATCCACGATGTCCCGGATGGCACCTAAGAGTCGGTCATGCTTGAAGGCATAGTCGATCTCATCGATCACGATTACTGTCTCCGGATTGTCATCCAAGAGCTTAAGGCAGTATTTGAAGATGTTGTTGGTGGTACCGCTGGGGATATAATCACCCAGTCCGAAGCGGCGGTAGAGAGCGGTCATGAGATCGACCGCGAAGGACTTGGGAGTGGTAGTCGATTCCAGCCGCATATAGATGTAGCCTCGCATGAAGGCGATGCGGCTAGCATAAGTGGTCTTGCCCAGGCCGGGCTTGCCATAGATCAAGCCCAAGCCTACCATCTCGGTCTTGGGGCGGTTCATCAGGAACTGGATGCAGGCATCAGCCCTGACTACGTTCTTGATTTGCACGAGCTTGTTAGGTTTCATTTATCCTCCTTATTTAGATAATGCCGACTTTTTTCAGCATGCCGTAGAAGCTCTCGTCATCATCATCGTCCTGCTCTTCAGGCTCAGGATCGGCTGTTGATGCTTCTTTTTCATTCTCTGCATCAGGTATCTTGGTATCTGATTGTTTAGTTCCGAAGTTCTGTTCTTCAGGGTTTATGAATTCTAATTCTGGCAGGTCTTTGACCAGTTCCTGCTCCATCGCCTCGATGCGGTCTTGAGCCTCAGGTTCGGGAGCGGTGATCAGGTTGCCTTGCTTGAAGGTGGGATTGGGTCCGCTCAAGCTTTCCCGCATATAAGGCTCGAGGAGATTATCCACTGCCTCTTGGTTATGCTGTACGAAGTCTCTGGCATGTTGTTCGGTTAAGCGTTGCAGCTTCTTGATCTGCGTGTATTCCTTCTTGAGGGATTGATGCGAGATCGGGTTGTTCTTATCGATGTGGATGAAGGGATGTTGGCTGCGTCTTAGCTCTGCCTGGCAGATGAAGTTGTCTTTCATGTCATAGACCAGTATCCACCTCGCTTCGGCATAGTCGTATCTGATGATCACCGGCTTGCCGATATTGTCCATCAAGGCGATGTGCCAGTAGAGCAGTTTGTTGAATACAATACCATCGTTTCTAACTGATTTGCGTTCGGTAGACAGCATCATGAAGTTCAGCTTATCCGGCCTGAGCATCCGCTCTTCCGGCACCAGTGCAGAACTGAATACCTGCCAGGGTGTCTTGCCTTCCAGTCCGCCATGCTCGGTCTCGCCATAGATGTGCCTGATATAGAAACCGATCATCTGCATCGCATCCTGGATAGTGGGAGCCTCACGCTTGTATAAAGCTTTTGCCCACTTCTCATTACGCATCAGGGTCGAGGGCTTGTTGGCTACGTTAGCTCCCCGGAAGCTGCTGATGAAGCGTTCGAACTGCTCCTGGAAGGTCCTGAAGAACCGCTCGATCACTTTGGCCTTGGCATTGTAGCTCTCCGCGAAGTGAGCCTCGATGCCCAACTTGGGGAACACACCACCCAATTCAAGTTCCAAATCATGCCCTTCCCAAGACTCGTGGAATAGCTTGGCTCTGAAAGCCTTGCCATTATCGAGATAGACCGCTTCAGGCACGAAGGCGAAGGGTGGCCGGGTTTGCACCGTATTCCCCTCGGCGTCGGTCTGTAGGTACCAGTGCGAGGTATTAAGGAAGGCATTGCGGAAGGCGGTCTGGATGTGCTGGCTATCTTCGGTAAAGGCGAGTGAGGCACCTACCGGGTATCTGGAAGCCCAGTCGAAGACCATGATCATGGTCATGCGTTGAGCTTTACCGGTATGGGGATTGATGATATCGAAAGCCAGGGTATGTCCATCCGCTACCCAGACCTGACCCACTCTTAACAGCCTGGCATCCCTATGTATGGTCTTCACTATGTGTTCCGCCACGTATTTACTGCCCTTACGAGTCTGCTCCCAAGTCGCCAGATGGTTTTCCATCCACTCAGTGCACCATCTTCTTAAGGTAGGCTTGCTGTTGGGTGACTCAAAGTAACCCATCCTGGCTTGAGCCTTGAGCATGTTGATGGCAGAACCGATGGTGATCTGGTTAGGATGCAGCAGAATGCTGAGCAAGACGTTGGACTCGGTCTCGGTCACCTTGCGTTTATGGCTGATATTCTTGCCCTTATGCAGCAGTGCGAACATGTCCTGATTGGATTTGATATACTGGTCGATCCAAAGCCGCAGAGCCCGTTCTTTACGCTCACCTCTGAGCTTGAATAGTTCTGGTGCCATGGTTCCGTTGTTGTATTCCTCGACTATCAGCTTCCACTCTTCGACTTTGGAGTGGCATAAAGCCAGTCTCCGAATCACGAGGTTACAGAAGTGGCCGAGGAGTCTGGCTTCTTTGTCATATCTCAAGGGAAGCTTTGCTCTGGGTGCCATGTCAATGTAGCCGGGACTGCAGTCCTCAATTGCTACATCTGCCTGTAAAGATCTTTCAACTCTCATAACAACTACTCCTCAAATCAAAGCAAGCCAAGATAAGAGGCTGCCTACTAAACCTCTGTGACAGTTTGATCGCCATTTCTCCTGTCACAGTGCTCAAAGCCTTTGCTGATAAACAAAGATGGCATTCCCCCCTATTCCGGACCACAGTGACAGCTGTCATAGTGCTGGGTAGATCCGAGACCACTGTGACACTAAATCCGGTATTTTTGCTGTCACAGTGCTCAAACCCACTACTGATGAGCTTCTGTGGCTTTTTCCGCCTTTCGGGAACCACTGTGACACCTGTCACAGTGCTCGGCGTGTCACAGTGGTCTGCCCTGATTGACCTCTGCCTTAACTCGTAACTGGTCGCTTTCATAAGCGCCTCCCATTAGTTATTGATGGGTGCTACTCTACTGCATGGCAATAACTTGGGAAGTCCTTTCCGCTTATTAACGGGGAATTTTTGATAAATCTTCAGACAATTCTGCTTCTCCGGTACTTCACAATATAATGCCCAGGACACAACCATGAGAATGCAGATTCTTACGAACTAAAAAATCCCCTAAAATGCAACCCATCTATTTGCCATAGATAGAGATAACCATGTTATCTGCAAATAAGACTTGAGAATCCGTTTTATGGACCCAGTCCAGACCGAGAGTTATTTACTGATGCGGTCAAAAGCACTACTGGCGCAGCACAAAAAATGAGCTAATAGTTTTCCCAAATTCGATGGTCTGAAAACACCCTGAAATGAGTCCAAATTTGCAAAAACCCTGATACTGAAAAGTCCAAAAAAGTCCAAAGACCACTGTGACACAGTCTAAAGTCAGTCCTATTCATCTCACGAACCAATAAACAGTTACGACCACTGTGACAGGTGATACCCAGTTGCAAGTTTGGGTGATACTTTATAACGATAGATGGTGTCTTGGTATAGAGTATCAAGTGAAATTGCAAATAGTATCACTTTCGATGCAAATCGCCGGTTTTAGTGAGACCCCAGTACCACCCTTTTTGCAAATCGGTATCAAGGTTTTTGCAAATCCAGTTTCAACCTTTTTGCAAATCTAGTTTCGTGGATTTTGCAAATGCGAGTTCAAAATCTTATCAGGAGAGACTTATGGAGTTAATGGGTTTATTGATAATAGATTGGAGGTAAAACACTCTAAATCTCACCACTTGATCAGCCTCTTTTTGCTATCCCGAAAGAAGCCGCTGAGGATGTTGAAAATGTCAATGAACCAGTCATAGGGCATCCTTGGCCTGACAATTTATAGCAAGCATCCCCATATATCAGTTACAAAACATCTAAGCCTATGAAGGCAATGAAAATAACTTTCAACGTACCCGAGATGCCGATCTTATGGCTGAAATAATGATACCGGACCGGGAGGGCAAAATCAGTGTTTCTTTGTATTTTTTTGATCTGTAGAGGTCGTTCCCCTACTTTTGTTACCGGGGAACATACTTTTTAGGTTTGGGGGAATCAATCGGCGCATTAGCATCCCCGGAATCTTGCCGGGGTTGAAACTTGACTGGTTCAGATGTCGAGTTTTCTGCTAGGGAATCTTTTTCTGCGGAAGGAATGAACTTCCTTGGCTGGGAAGAGCCGTGTTGTGGAGTTTGTTTGGGATCGAATTTAATGGGGATGGGGTGTTCATTGCCTGCGTCAGACATGGGAACTAATTTTCTGGGCTTGCTTTCTGCGGAGCCATTTCCGATATTGGAATCATCTGACGAATCGTCTTTGCCTGATACTTTTAGCTGATCAGCGGCAGGGGCTTTAGTATTGGGCCGGATCATCTTCAAGCTTACAATTAATAAGGCAATTCCAATCACAAGCACAAATACGGCAGGCACATAATCCTTCGATATCAAAGCCCCAAGAACCACAAAGAACACAAAAAAAGAAACAATCAGCAGTATATAGCCCGTTATTGTCTTTATGAATTTCATTATCTATCTCCCTTACTTTCCTCGGTCACCTTCAATGAACAAATAGTGATCTCAGCATTTTCGCCGATTTTTGTGCGGGCACAAGTACGCTTGCATTAAACTTGTGCCCGGACAAGATTATAAAGTGTAACCTAATTTTTATATAGCATCAGTTTTTAGATCAGATCACGCATCGGGGCTTCCACCGCATCAAAGAAATCGTCCGCCACACTCATGATCTCGGTGATATACTTGCCCCAGCAGGAACGGTTGGTGAGTTCAAAACCGGGGAAGGAGACGCATACCCGTTGCGCCCTTCTGCTTTCCTTGCGTTCGTATTCTATTCTGCCTTTTAGGGCGGAGGGGACTTTTATCTTCGCCTTGATATAGTCCAGGATCTGCAGGTTTCCGGCTTCGGTTTCGGTATCTATATAGAGCTCCAGACGTAAGAGATTTTTACTTACACGCATCAGGATGGAATTGTAAACTCCCACAATCACGGTGGGCTTGGCATCCAAGCAGTCGTCGTCTTTGATCTTAACCTTGCTGAATTCGGTGTGCCGCATCTGGTCGATATAAGGCTTGAAAGCTTGCCAGAAATCCAGCTTGGTAGTGGGACCGGTGGTGGGGATAGAAACAGCTCCGGATGCTTTCTTTGCGGGTTGGGGAGCGGCTGGTTTGGGCTTGGGTGCTTCCGCTCTCTTTTCTGCTTGCTTGGCTGGTTTGTCTGGTTTGGGAGGCTGGGATTTATCGGTTTTACCCGGTTTGGTACCTTTGTTCTGAAGGTAATCCTCACACAGTTTTTTGGCTTTATCTTCGTCTACGAATTCATACCAAAGCGGGTCTTCATTCATGTACATCATGTCCCTGAAGGGAATGGTTTGTTTAAGCCTGATCTTCATCAATTTGACCAGATTCGTTATCTCTTCAGCTTGATCATTATCGCCAAAACAGATGTAATGATGGAAATCGGGTGCATTTTCTATCGTAGCCATTAACTCCAAGCATACGCTTCCGTTCTTGTTAATAGGACCATCAATTTTTTCAATCTGATCCCAGTGCAGAAAATCAACAGCATCATCCATCACTAAATTGACACCCTGATGATGCACTATCATGCCCAACGGGATGTCCATTACTTTAAGACCACTGGTGTAGTAATAAATTGGTTTGTTATCCTTGAGTTGCATCTGATCGTATAAGTCATCAACATCGATATTAGTCTCTCCAGATATGCCCACCCACGCAAAATCACTGTATTCCAAATCGTCAAGCATTACACACGGTAAACTATCCTTTGTATGATTCTTCCAGATCTTTACCCTGTCGTCATGACTAAGGGCTGCATGCCGAAATACATCGTCAAGGAAATTGCCTGAGGGGATATGCTCTTCCATGGGGATCCAGTTTCCGCCTTTGGGTGCTGGTTTTTTCCTTGCCTCATTTGCTGCAGTTTTTTTGCCATCCTTTGAGGATTGGTCAGTCTTATGGCCGGAGTTTCCAACTGCGAATGGATCATTCGTTGGCTTCCCTTCCAGGTCGAACTCCGTGTTTGCGAAGATACTAGCAGGGTCTGGCCTTTTTTTTGCCAAGGCTTGTTTGGCATATGTGGTGATCCAATCCACGTAGTTTTTCACCGCTTGTACCTCAACGTCTTTGCGATCATCAATGGCAATGAAGGCTGTTCCAAGATTTTCCAAGAAATCGATGTAATTGCGAGAAATACTGTTCTCATATGGACAACTTACTTTTTTATCTATTTCAATAAAAAATAGCAATGATGCTGGAATGTTAGATTGGAAATGCTCCCAATTAATGTCATTGCAATATTCCAATATTTGATCTTGTTCAATCATTAACACCTTATGGACAAAGTCGGCTTCCTGTTTGCTGATAACACCGTCTTGTCCCATTAGATAAAAGATATATTGCACTACATCTGCTACATAATTTAGCGCTTGTTCTTTGCTCATTGCATTGCAGAGCATATAGAATTTACGCTGCTGCTGTTTGATCTGTTCAATATTCATCTTGAACCTCTTTTCAGCAATATGTATCAAAGTAGATTTTTATGTAAATAAAAATAATTTCATATTAAAAACTATAAATAAAGGGTTAACAGATGTTTCCACGTAACACTTGACACTACCTTATGAAATAAAAACAAAAATTAGTAAATTAAAATTGTATTGAATCTTTCTGATGTTTTATTCTATTCTGATCTTTAAAAAGAAATAGAAGTTGACAGCGTAAAAATCCAGCTATTTCTTCCTGTCAAAGTAAATTCTCTAAACTCTTCTCCTCCAAAGAATGATATTGAATATGAAAATGGTAATACTGAAGGGATGGATAGGGAATGAGTCAGAGTTAATCGATAGCTTTCATCGGTTAT
>Ga0209200_1004777_pt1 | contig 10813 bp, 7 predicted proteins | sample AD_UKC033_MetaG_FD_184406 | JGI IMG/M metagenome (GOLD analysis project Ga0209200, IMG submission 184406) | Active sludge microbial communities of municipal wastewater-treating anaerobic digesters from USA - AD_UKC033_MetaG (SPAdes) (version 2) | ecosystem: Engineered > Bioreactor > Anaerobic >...
GCGTTTTTGCTGCCAAGGCCGGTATGATACGCCACATGGACGAGCTCGCTGCTTCCCGATATGTGGAATTTACCGGTATACCCTTTGATAATGAAACCTTTATAACGGACAATCGATTCGTTCCTGCTAAGATCGAAATTCGTTGGCGCGATATGGAAGTCCAGGAGAGCGGACCCGGTATCGTGGATGGTGGAAAGTTTGTTTCTCAGGTTTTCCTCGATTGATCTCGGGAATTCGGGATCGTAAGGTTTGAAGTAGTGGGTCTTTTTCTTTTCTTCGATATAAACGGTTTTATACGCGACGATGGGCGAGAGGGCGACGATATCCAATTCCGTCCGCTCCCCCGGTTTGAAATCGATGGGATCGGCATAGGCTTTCGCGTCGATGATCTCGAACTCTTCGCTCCCCAAGCGCAGCGCGTGATCGGTAATCAGATGCTCGATCACGATATTCGGCATCGGATCCACCAGGAAAGAGGCGTAAAACTCGATAGGATTTCGGACGAGGAAGAAATCACCTTCCCGCTTCATTCCTTCTGAGAAAATCCGAGAAAACGTATAATGCCGAAAAACCTTTCCTTCCGTACAATAACCGATGTCATGGAGAAAAGGCATTTTGTCTCTAAAGATGGAATACAAATAGCTTTGCAAGCATTCATTATAATGGATCGGAAGACGGGCCACTTTATTTTTCGGCCGAGCGGTTACTCCGAAACGCATATAATTCCCCCAGTTTTCGAAGCGTTTTTTAGCGCTAAGCGAAGTTTGTGCTAATAATTTTACCACAAAAATGATAATAGAGTTTATTACCGTATCAGTATTTTTCGATAAACAAACAAGAAATGAATAGTAACCAAGAAGATCCTAAAAAATTCGTAACATCGATAAACAAAAGGAATCGCGATTATTCGATTCAATTGATCTGAATAACGGCTTCTAACGCGACAAAACAATAATCCAACGCGATCTTTGGCGCGCTCCTCAAGGTTTTAGACCCCCAGTATCCTTTAACATAGGAGGTCGCTTTTGCTTTAAAACAGATTCTATCTCCGCAACGAGGCGCGATCGAAAACTCTTTAACCGGTACCCAAATGAGGTTGCAGAGTGACTATACTGCTCGACGAAAGCCGTAAACGTGCCTTTGTATCTTGTGTATTTCGCGAGGTTTTTTCTCAATACGCTCTCCTCCTCATTTTTGTGTGTTGGGTTCCGGTTAGATAACTTATACACACTTTTGAGGTTGCACGGAGAAAACTCCCGCCAAATTGCTTAAGGCTGTCTTTTTATATACCCTTCCCTATACAATCTGTTTCATTTTCGTACTCTGCCGATTGGCGTATAAATTCCTCGAAAAGTACGGATATTTCCTCGTTCGGACTCTTTATGAAACGCTCTATCTCACTCCTGGGAAATGGAGGTTTTTTTTCTTCCTTTAAACCGCAGTGAGAAACGAAATTTCTGCATTGAGCGATTTTATCCCATGTACGGATAATGGGAGACCTTTTGGTTTCGAGGCCTAACACGGTCGGCTCGGTTAATTTTCTTTCATATTCCCCGCGCCGTTTGACCGACAACCAATCGCTGTCCGAACAATAATACATAAAACAGTTGACGATAAGCTCCCGAACGCACTGAAGAACGTTTTGCTCGTCGTTTATTTCTAAATACCAAGCCGCGAGCTGCTTCTCACGCTCCAGTTCATTTGCGTCTAAAGAGGCTTTGTTGTTTTTCCCTTTTTCTTTGAAAGCAACAGATGTCAAACGTGGCATCATGTTTTCGAGAAGCTTTTCTACAATCCAAGGGTACGGAAGTTTTTCAAAAGACCGGTTTGCCCGAATCGATTCGATTTTTTCGATAATACCGCGCGCGATGACTCCAATTTCTTGAATATCCGCTATCCGCATAGCCGTATGAAACTTGGCAAAAAGCTCCGAAAGCTTCTTGAAGTTGCCGAACAAGATGAAGTCTTTGTTGGGGCCTTTTTTCAATTCCTCGTAAAACGCGTGGAAAACATCCGAAAGATACGTTGAGTAACCGTCCCGCGTAAAGGCTTTCACGGCGAAACTCCATTCAACGATCTCCGCCGCCGCATTCAATCTTTCGAAGAAAAATTCTTTTTCCGTGACGCCTTTCGAGCAAAAAACATCGACAGATGCAACGCTTTTGAGATGGTCTTTAATAAAGAGAATCTGTGGAAAGATGACAAGCGGGACAGATCGGAAAGAATTCGAGATATCGAAAATAAGTTTGTTGGTTCTCTCACCGTCTACCACTCCGAATATTTTCTTGAGCAATCCCTCAATGTCGTTAGAGTCATAGAGGATAGGTAGAAATTTCGCTTCCGGCAATTGATTCCGAATGATCGAGTCGATTGTTTCCTTAAAACGGGTTTCCGACTGTGGAGTAAAAGCAAGACAAATCAATCCGTTGGAATCATCCCGATAGTATTTTTTCGCCAAAGCGATCGGCGCGAATTTTTCCGATATCACGTAATCGTCGATCGTATAAGATACTTCATCGTACTCTTTTCCCTTCCCCCCTGTGCCAACAAAACCTACTAAAAACCAGCTGAATCCGTTTTCCTCCATTTTCATCCTCCTGTTATGCCTTTCGTGTCTATCACGTAACGTTAATTAGAATTAAAATAATTCATCTTACATTTCAATTTTTTATCATATAAATTACTGTAATGATCGATCGCTTGTTTATTATACGATATTTCTAAGGCATCAGTAAAATTTTATCGCGTTCAAATTACTCGGTCGCTGTGTTCGTATACGCTGCTGCCGGAAGAAACGGGGTTTCCGAAAAAATACTTTTCCAAATAACGCCATCGGTCTTCACTGCTTTCTGTTTTCTCGTAGAAATCTTTCGCGATCTCGTACTTCGCTTTCATACGTTTGTTGATTAGGGTCACAAGATCATTGTGGTAGTTATTGCCGATATTGGCGAGCATCGTCCGGTTCTTGCAGTAAAATTCGAAAGACCTTCCCCGACCGGAGTCGATTTCGAGAGCGACTAAACCGAGAAGATCCAGGATCCGCAGGAACACTTCGACTTCCTTCCAGTTGTCGTAGGGTTTCAGCGGGAAATAGAAAGTTTGCTTATCCGGAGAATCGGAAAGGAAAGAGCGGATAGAGCTCGTGAAGCGATCCAGCTTAATCGAATAATTCGAAAGAGATTTGAAGGCGCGTTGACCATTCGGATCGCCTTTCTCGTGAATAAGAGAGAGCAAACCGTTATTCACGTTGGAAGTGAAAGCGGTTAGGAGAATCGTTCTCACTTTTTCTTTCGCCGAGTTCATCGAATCGATATCCGGGTATAAAAACAATTTTTGGGCGATCACGTTATCCAAGTCTTCTTCCTTCGTTTCGGATGTCAACGCCTCGCAAATGTCTGAGATCAGCTGCCACAATTGATTGGCTTTATTTCTTACGACACGAAAATCGTGCCGATACCGATAAGCGACATGCACCAAAGGAATCATCCCGCAACCCAAGACGGCTTCGGGATCCGTTGACAGCATATACAGCAGTTTTTTCACCGAGATGTCTTTGTAAGCTCTCTCCCACAATCGCGGGATATCGAGTTGATACACTTTGCTGTCGCTGACAATGGGAGAGCCCTCGAAACGGGAAGGCCTGGAATAGTTATCGCTCAGAACGGCGACCTCAGGCAATCCTTCAACCGTCGAAGAATCTGTCGGATTGCGCAAGGCGAAGTAGACGTATTGGTATTTCTCTGATTGGAGTGAGAGAAGAGGATGACCATACTTGTTTTCGAGATCCTTTTCGATTAGAAAAAGGGCGGTTCGGGCTTTTCTTTCTGCAGAGTTTTCGGATTCGTTCCACGTATTGCGGAAAAGATAGGTTACATCGTCCAGGCTGATCACAAAGCGATTCTCTCCTTTTTTTTCTTTGAGTAAGGAGAGAATGTGCCGAAACAGGTGGTTTATTTTCCATTGCTGCGGCATAGACATCCGGGCCAGTTTGTAGGCGAAACCGGGATCGGACGGATGGTAGTCTGTCTCTGCGGTGGCGGGATCGCCATCTCTCCCCGCTCGACCGATTTCTTGAAGGTATTCCTCCAATGTGGATGGAACGTGAAGGTGGTAGACGGTTCGAACATCGGGGATGTCGATTCCCATTCCGAAGGCTTTTGTGGCCAACATGACGGGCTTTCTCCCCGATCGAAAGTCCGCAAAGGCTCTTTTTCTTGATTCCGCGTCCGATTTTCCCGTGTAAGCGGCCACTTTTGGCTCTAACGCGGTAGTCTGTAAAGTATGCAGCATTTGATTGACCTGGGTCGCATAGGGCATATAGACGATGATTTTTTGATTCTCCCGGACTGAATTTGTAATAGAAGCGATTGATTTTTCGTCCTTCAGGGCTCTGATGGAACAGGCTTTTTGATCGTTGGACAAATCCATTCGATTGATCTGCAGGTCGGTTTTCTTCCGAATCTCGGTATAGATGATGTTGGGATCATTCAAGTAGAGCAAATCTGAAATTTCCGAGACGGAATCCATCGGCCCTCCCCAAATCGCCGATGCCGTTGTGGCGAAGACAGGGAAAAGAAAATCTTTCCGCAGCCTGTGAATCGATCGGCCCAAGTACCCGTAATCCACCCGGAAAGAAAGCCCCCACTCCAGAACGAGATGCGCTTCGTCAATGACGACCAAACCGATTGATTCCGGAGGGCAAAGTGAAGCGATCCCGTTCGAAATCAGCATTTCCGGAGAGATATAGAGCAAGCAGACTTCGTTGTTCTTTATGCGTTCGTGAACGGCGTTTCGCTCTTCGTACGATAAATCTCCGTCCAGGTAAACGCTTAAGTTGTCTGACATCGACCGAACCTGATCGTGCATCAACGCTTTTATGGGAGATACCACAATTGTCACCTTCCGATACTTCTCGTATAGGTATCGGGCGGTGTACTGGTAGACCAAAGATTTTCCACTGCCGGTTCCCGCGATGAAGAAAAGGTCTTTCGGCTTTTTTTGGGTCGATTGATCGATCAAGTATCGGATCAGTTCTTCCTGACTTATTCGATAAGGGTTTCCGAGACGGGAACGCGCTTCGTAAGAAAGAAAGCGGTCGAAACAAAACCAATTGAACAGCTTCTCTTTCATCTCTCCCACGGTCAGGGAAAGGTCGGGAATATATCCAGTGAAGATCGCAACAGGAATCGGGGCGCTTTGTCGCATTTGCAGGTCACAATAGAATGGCAGCCAATCGTCTTTCTTTCTGTAAAGCGCGGCAGAGATCAACATCGCGTCGATTGGCTGTTCACTTTCTTGCCCGACGAAATCGCAATGGGTCTTCAAAAGGGAAACCAAGGATTTTGGGATATCTCGATAAAAGACTCTTCTGCCTTTCAAGTCGATTCTTAGGCTGTCGGCGTCAGCGTATTCCATCGACTTCGGAAGTTCGAAAGCTTCGAAGGAATCATAATTCTCAAAAAAGCGAGAGTCTAGTCGAACGCATCCCTTTACGGAGCAATAGTTTTCGGGAAAGATTTTTGAAAGCGCCGCAGACAACGTCTCTTTCTTTTTGCCAAAATCGGCGGGAAAAGTCAGGCAAGCAATTCGGCCTAAGTTATTCACCAGAATGGGGGCGGCAGTTTTAAGAATGGCAAACACGTGCTCCGAAAGGAGTAAGAATGGACTCTCCGCGGTGTTGGAGAGAATTCCGAAAAGCGTTTCGGCCCGGCGCAGATCGGCAAACCATTGAACGTCCGTTTTTGAAGTTTCCAGGATGCCCAAAGCGCCGGGATAGGATTCGTAGATAGGCGAAAGGACTTCCATCGGAAAGTTTCTCAGAACAACCGATTGATATCCCAAAAGATGCAAAGTTTCGATTTTTTCTTTGATCTTAGCGATTCCCATTTTCTCCTCCTTTAAAAAAAGGCCTTCCCCTGACGCTAAGGGAAGGCCTTCGATTTAACATCGAACGTGTTCGATCAACATACCTGAATTTCACGCTTTCTCACAATTCGGATGACGCCATTACGCCAAAAAACCAGATAAGCTATTCGATATCCCACCCCCCGCTGGTGAATGGTTGAAGATGATCTCTTCCTTCGAACATTCCCGTTTTCTTTCAATTGCTAATACACACTTATGGGTAATCGGACGCGTAATCGTCTCTGGATAAGACACGCAAAGATATTATTGTCGAAGAAAAAGAGATTGCTTCAATTCGGACAATCGGGACTGCCCCACCAGTGACTCAGCGGGCGCCCCGGTGACTCAACGGGGGGCGGAAGGTTCCGAAGGGCGGGAAAAGGTATTGCCGGAAATGTCCGGATGCAGCCGGGCGTAAAAAGGACTGGCGTATCGGATTTCTTTCCGTACACGCCATCGAACGATGGGGTTCCTATCTCTAAAAACCAGCAATCGATCGAGTCTTTTGGCAGGAAACTCGGAATAGAGTCTGCAAAACGCTTCTCGCAAAAAAAGCCGGGACAATTGGCATCCCGTTGTATCCACACACAAGGCCCTTCCGTTCTTAAGCAACGGGTGTATCGTGTCGTATACTTGAACGGCGTCTTCCAAACTGGAAGAATACTTTAGTCCGACTAATTCTCGAAGATTCAAAATCATTCTCAAACCGCTGCCCCCGTTTTTGCTGACGAAGGATTGTCCGTAAACCGAAACCCGTAGTAAGAGAGGATCGCTTCCGTTTCAGAGGGGTATCGCCGGTCTAATAATCCCGTCAAAACGTCACTGCAGGAGTTTTCGTCAAAAACCAGGATTTCCCGGTATTGCGTCGACAGAACGAATAAGGGTCTCAAAATGCGCGCTTGGATCGGCAGGGGACTTAGTCCCAGCTCTTTTGCGGATGGTAGATTGATCTCTCTTTCCTTCAAAAAGCCTTCCTTTTCTTTGTTGCCCGCGCTTTCGGGATCGTATTCAGTGACGTAGAGGACTTTGTGCGGTGGGCTTGAGATGAGCGTCAAATAGAGCACATAATCCGTAATCGCTTTTTCCTGCACGGTCGCGTACCCTTTGAAACAAGCCTTCGTCATACACCGGATAAATCTGCGGATCAGCCGGCGTGGGGGTTTCGCTTGTCCATAACCTTGCGTTAACTGCCCGGATAACCTCTTCGCTTTCTTCAAGTAAAATACTGCCGTCAAAAAGAATTCCTCCTTTGTGTCAGTTGCCTCGGAATACGGATTTTGAGTCGGTTCCGATTCAGATGTCAAAGACAGGTTATCTGCTTCCGAACCCTCACCCTCAAACTGCGAGCGGCTCATAGCGATGAATGGAAAACCTGATGGGTTAAGTCGGGCGCGGCGATGACGAGCGTGTTGAAACGCGGGCAATGAACCTGTTGTAAAAAAAGATCCCGAATTCTTTTGAGATATGGATTAACGTACGAGGGTTGAGACATGAACCGTAAAAGTCCGTGAAAACAAAGCCCTAACGGTGAATAAACGAGTAGATGGTCTCAAAGCAAGCAGGTTTCTTCGGTCTATCGACATAACTGAAAAACGAAAGCGATTATATCAAATCGCTTGAAGCTCTTACAAATAATACAAATATCGGTATTAACCGTTTGTATCCGGTTCTTCAAGCGATTTAGCTATCGATTATGGGAGAAGTACATTGCGGTTCAAGCGGCCGTTATAATTCGAAAGTGGGGGTAAACGTATGCACGACGCCGGGATACAAAACGAGTTCTTCCTCCGATAACTCGTTTTTATAGAACCTTCGATAGTGTCCACTGTAGTCTTTTTTCCACCGATACAGGGTTTCCTTCAAAGAGAGTCTGGCAACGATAAAACTCCTATTGAACGATTGAACAAGTGCATTACTCGTAATCAGTGAGTAGAAGTCGTTTCATGCATTCCTTCCCGATTCCACCCGTTTTTGTCGACTCTGTGGATATCCTACCTTTGGGTGTTATAGAGCGTTTTCGTATACTTGTTCTCCGATTGGCTACTCCAGCCATTCTGGTCATATCCCTCTCGGTCGTACCCGTCGCGGTCAAAGCTGCGCTTCGGTTTTTATGAAGCGCTATTGCGCGGCTAATCGTAGATGGCGGACCATAATTGCGTATGAGGACCGGTGACAGAAGCGTATCGAGGTAGTATTTCCAGTTTTTATCGCCCGAGGTCCGCAGGCGTCGGTTCTGCTTGTTTCGCGGTTTTCGTCAAGCGTATGCTTTGTCCGATGTCAAATCGAACCTGAACGACTAACGTGTTCTGAGAAATCGTTTTACCGGTGACGATGCCGTGGCCGAAGGGAAAAGCTGTCAGGTTTTGCCCTACTCGCAGCTCTTCCAAATTTGCTTTATGTCTCTTTAAACTACCCGTTCTTTCGCTCATGCTCGACAGACTGAACGAAGAGGCTAAAAGACGATCAGCAATTTCCATCAAGTAATCCGAGTCCTGAACGGTCGAAATGAAAGTTTTATCGACCGATTCTATTCCGTATGCTGCGCCGAATAGCGTCCCGATCAAACTTGCCACGGTGTCAGTGTCGCACCCTTTCATTCTGGAAACGGGGTAAACGCATTTCATAAAGCCTTCTTCTTCGTGACGCTTTACTGCATATATCGCTGCCAAGGCAGAATGAATCGCGGAGCCTTTTTCTCTACCAATCGCGTTGAGACACTTAAACGCGTCGTTCAGCGCCGGTTGCTCCTTAATCATATAACTCAAAGCGTCGCAAAGAGATAGTAAATAGTCTTTGACCGCGTTTTCAACGGCGTTATAACACAATCCGGTTTGTTCATTCCACTTTTCGTACCACTCTTCGGGAATACCTGTTTCATCGAGCGAGAAACGATCGACGTGGTCTTCGGCGAAATGTATCGAATCCATTAACATTCCCCCGTTGAGCAGCGCAAAGAGCAGCGAGAGGTAATAGACTTGCATTAAAATCGCGTGCGGGTGTCCGTGGGTCATCAAACAGTCGTTTATTCCGTTCCTGATACAGCTATCGTAGTTAGACGAGTTGGCTGCCGCATGCGGCAAGGCTCTCATCACAGCTCCGTTCCCGCCCGCAAAGGCATACCCTTTATAAAACGGGAACAGAAGCTTTCCCGAGCGATCCGTAGACTTCGCCGCCTGTTTCGAAGCCTTCCCGGCGCCGATTGAATAGTTTAACCATTCCCGAAGCTCAGCGGAAAAATGCTTCGCGTCGAACACTCCCGTCGAACGGTAACTCCGCGCCGCCATAAGTGTCATTTGCGTGTCGTCGGAGTAACTTCCGGCCTCCAAAGGCACCGATAGGGAACGAAAGCGATTCCGATAACGATAAGTCCAAGGGAAAAAGATGCCATTGTCCGTGTACACATTTTCTTCGCGTTCGAACGGAAATCCCATCGCATCACCGATAGCTCCTCCCAACAAGGCGCCTTTTATCCTGCTGGCCAGCTCCATAGATACCTCCTCATTACCGGTTTGAACACATAGCGGCCATTATAATCAGGGAACAGATTAGGCCGATGTTTCCACACACGATGCCAAATGTCGAGTTTTCTCCGTTTTCTCGTGCTTTATTCCCAACATAAATAGCTAAAGGGCCGAAAATGATACCGGCGAGGAAAAAGCTAAGGATACCGAATACCGCGGAAAGGGCCGCGTAGTTCGTCGGCTTCGGTATATTGCGATACTGTGACGCCGATTGGTCAAAGTTTTGGGTATCATAAAACCGAAATTCGTCTTGGATAACGTAATTAATGAGGGTTTCGTTTTCTTTTCCGAACTTCGATATGCAGGCTTCGTAGATTTCGGCGCGACCGAGCCCAACGCTCTTCAACGCTCGCGCATGCTGCTTGACTTGATCAGTTAACAATGTGTACTCCCCCCCCTTTTTTATGAAAGAAATACTCGTTCGAAATTAGCTACACACTTCAAATTGCCATAAAAAAACCCTTCCACGGATCATAATGAGTCCGCCAGAAGGGTTTTAGAAGCCGGAAGGTTACTCGGGTTTTCCCGTCAAGAGACTTGGATGGGCATCGCGGGGTTCCGTAGGTTACCCCGCGATACCTGAACAGGGTGATTTTCTTACATGCGATGAGGATCTTTCCTTCGTAAAAGTCGAAAGGAAAGGAAGCCCAACTAAAGTTGGGCGCTCCAAAGACAGAACGCAACAAAAGTAGGAGGTATCGAACAAGAGGTGCTTAAAGCGTCGGGGATCGAAGGTTCGTGTAAAAATAAGCGTATACCATGTAAACAAAAATAAATGCGATTGACTTGAAAAAGGTATCGCGGGGTTCCGTAGGTTACCCCGCGATACCTGAACAGGGAGATTATCTTGTTCTAATTATGAGGATCTTTCCTGTGTTAGGGTCGAGAAGAAAAGGATGCCCAACGAACGTTGGGCACTCCATAGATAAAACGAAACAAACGTAGGATGTTTCAAACAAAGGGCGCTCCGAACATCGGGGATCGTGGCTGAATCGCTCAGTTATCGTCGATGAATCGAAATCGTCCGTAACCGTAAGCGGTTTTTGCCCCGACACCCCAGTGTTCCAGCATGGTTTTGAACTGCTTCTTGACCTCTTCTTTCGCTTTGCCGGGTTCTCCTTTCAACAAGAGCGTGAAACGGATCGTTGCTCCCGGAGAAACGGCTATGTAGCGTACGGGGATGGGCTTGTACCAGTCGTTTGGCGGCGAGTCTGAGTTAATATTGCCATAGTAATCTGGAAAGTGGTTGTTCACGATATCCAATTCGTATCCCACGTGACCGACGGGCAACCCGTCCAGAAATACGATGGAACCGCGTTCGCCATCCATATCGTCATCATCCGTTCCCACCCCGAACCATTTGTTTCTCGCGGCGATCTCGTACTCTT
>Ga0209200_1004781_pt1 | contig 10808 bp, 10 predicted proteins | sample AD_UKC033_MetaG_FD_184406 | JGI IMG/M metagenome (GOLD analysis project Ga0209200, IMG submission 184406) | Active sludge microbial communities of municipal wastewater-treating anaerobic digesters from USA - AD_UKC033_MetaG (SPAdes) (version 2) | ecosystem: Engineered > Bioreactor > Anaerobic >...
GTCAAGTTCTTCCTGGGCCTGCTTGTGGGCCGTGATGTCCCGGACATACCCCATGTCCGCCGGCTGCTGATTGATGGAGATGATTCCGAAGGCGATTTCCACGTCCTTTTCACTGCCGCCCTTGCAGAGAACCTTTGTTTCGTAAAGCGGCAGGACGGTTCCCCCGGCCATGCGCATCTTGTATCTCTTGGCCACGAGCTTTCGGTATTCCGGCGTAAAGATTTTCAGGAAGTGCATTCCCGTGAGTTCCTCCACCGAGTATCCGGTGATGTCCGCCATGGCGCGGTTGGCGAACTTGAAGACTTCCTCCTGGATGATGACCACCCCGTACATGGCCTGCTCGACGACGGATGAGTATTTCTCTTCGCTTTCCCGGAGCTGCTGTTCCTTTTCCTTACGGGTGGTGATGTTTTCGTACACGACGACGATCCGCTTTTCCCTGAGGACGCCGCCGACCCGGGCGGCGCTCACGTTGCAGACGATGGGATCGCCGTCCCGGGTGATGCAGGGGAATTCCTCGCTGTAGGTTTCATCGTGCTCCAGGACGGGGTAGAAATGCCTGCCTATTTTCTCGAAATCTTCGTCAGACCGGTAAAAGATCCGAGTCTTTTTCCCGATGACATCCTCCGGTTCCCACCCGAAGACCGCTTTCACCGAGTCGTTGGCGAAGATGATCTGCCGGTTTTCCAGGCCGATGACGGCATGGGGGATGGCGTCCAGGATGGAAGATTCCATTTCCTGGACTTCCTCGAGGCGCAGCCGGGCCTCCCTCTCCCTCGTCACATCCATGGAGTTCCCCAGGATGGCCCGACGGCCGAAATAATCGATGGCCGTGACGTTCTCGAGAATCCAGATGACCTTGCCGTCCTTCGTGATCGTCCGGTGTTCGTAAGGGAAATGCCTGTCCCCCTTGAGCATCCGGATGGCGTTCTGGCGCACCATTTCCCGGTCGTCGGGGTGGACCAGGTGCTCCGAGTCCATTCCGATGAGTTCTTCCTTGGTGTATCCCGAATGCTCCGACATGTAGGGGTTTACAAAAACGAATTTCTTGTCCTGGATGACGTAAACGCCCGCCTGGGAACTGTGGGCCAGCTTGCTGTAAAGCTCCTCCGCCTGTTTCTGGTCGCTCCGGTCCTGGATGATCCCGTGATAACCCGTAATTTTCCCGTTCTGCCGGCGGACGGCCATGTTCATCCTGCAGTCGATGACCCGGCCGTTCTTGTTTTTCAGCCGGACGGGGTAGTTTCGGATGTAACCCGTCGACTCGATTTCCTTCATGAAAACCCGCCGGTCCTTGGGGTTGGCGTAGAGGCTGCGGACATTGAGCGCCTTCAGCTCATCGGGCGTGTAGCCGAAGAGATCCAGGGCGGCCTGGTTGAAATTGACGAGACGCCCCTGCCGGCTGGTGGTGATCATGGCGTCCCGGGACTCTTCGATGAGCGTCCGGCACTTGGCCTCGCTTTCCCGGAGGTAGTTCAGTTCCTCCAGGAGCTGCTTCCTCGTTTTCTTTTCGTCCTTCATGGTCTTCCTCGAGGGAAAAGCGTTTCTCAAGTCTTGGGATCATCGCGGTAAGTGTCGAACCCGTCCCGCGTCTTCGCCTTGACCGCATACATGGCCTTGTCCGCCCCTTTCATCAGCCTTTCGAGATCCTCACCGTGATCGGGATAAAGGGCGATTCCCAGGCTTATGGTGACGGAAAGAGATTCCTCTTCTATCAAAAAAGGACGCCGGAACGCTTCGACGATTTTGCCTGCCGTGTTTTCCGCGTCCTTCTGCGAGCGGATTTCCTGAAGCAGGAGAATGAACTCGTCGCCGCCCATGCGGGCCACCAGGTCTTCCGTCCGAACCGATTCCTGGAGACGTTTTCCGACGGCCTGCAGGAGGAGGTCCCCTGTCTTGTGCCCCAGGGTGTCGTTAATCTCCTTGAACTTGTCCAGGTCGAGGAGAAGGACGGCCATTTTTTCCCCGTAACGGGACGCCCGGGCCCGGGCCAGGAGGAACTGCTCGCTGAAGAGAAAACGGTTGGGGACACCCGTGAGGGGGTCGTGGTAAGCCAGTTTCCGGATCTCTTCCTCGGCCCTGACCCGTTCCGTGATGTCCCTGACGAAACCCATGTCGGCGGGTTTTTCTCCGAAGGGAATGACGGTGAAGGATATTTCCACGTTCCGGACGGATCCGTCCTGCCGCTGAATTTTTGTTTCGTATACGGGAGGGGGCGCGGGGCCCCCGGAAAGGCGCATTTCGTACCTCTCGTGGATCAGGTGCCGCTGATCTGCCGTAAAGAGGTCCAGGAACGGTTTTTCCGTCAGTTCATGGACCGGGAAACCCGAGATTTCCGCCATGGCCGGGTTGGCGTATTTAAAGAGGTAATCCTGGATAATCACGATCCCGTCGCGGGTGCTTTCCACCACCGTGGCGTACTTTTCTTCGCTTTCCCTGAGTTTTTCCTCCGTTTCCTTCCGTTCGATGATCCTTCCGAGGCGCTCGGCGACGGCCCAGACGAGCTTGACCTCGCTTTCCTCGAAAAGGGAAGACGGGCTGCGGGGAGGCTCTTCCAGGTAATTGACTTCGAGAAACCCGACGGCGCGGCCCCACGCGTGCACAGGGCGGACAAGCTTCCAGGGGGTTTCCCGGAAACGGCTGGTGCGATACGTTTTTCCCGACACGAAGAGACGGGCGGAAACGATGTCCTTCAGCTCCATGGCGCCGGGAAGGAGCCCCACCGTTCCCGCCAGGAGGTCTTCCAGGGGTCCCTTTTTTTCGACGAGGTCGGACAGGGCGTACAAGCAGTCGAGTTCCCGGAGCCGCTTTTCCAGTTCCCGGGTTTTTTCAAGCAGGGCGTCCTCGGCGTTCATGCACTGGAGTTCGAGGGTTTCCCACTGGGCCCTTCTCTGGCGCATTCTTTCCAGCGCCTCGAGAAGCTGTTCGCGGGTCAAGTCCGTCATCTGCTGCGTCACAGCCGTCCCTTTCATGCCTTTTGCGACGGGAATCATTGTTTAAGATAACATCGACCATTTAAAAAAGCGATCTTTTCACGCCATTCGGGTCCACGGGACCCCCCGGCGGGGCCGGGGCTTCAGGCAGTCCGGAAGCAGGGAACCGCCGACGGCCCGCCCGGCCGGACCCGCCGCGCCGAATGCTCTCGTTTCTTCCCGGCACAGGACCTTTGTTGTTGATAAAACAAAACCTGTTTTATATATACTATTCACCCCTGTGCGTAAAGGCAACCCCTTGAAGGACAACACCCCTTGAAGGACACCCCTTGAAGGACACCCCTGGAGGAAACCCATGATCGACCGGAAAAAGGACCGGGAGACGGGACGGACCGCTACCATCCTCGGCTGGAAAGGCCACAGGAAGCGGCTGAAAGAGAGGTTCCGATTACACGGACTGTCTTCCCTGCATGATTATGAAGCCCTCGAGCTGCTTCTCTTTTATGCCGTCCCGAGGAAGGATGTAAAACCTCTGGCCAAGGGGCTTATCTTAGCCTTCGGCGGGCTCAGGGGGGTTTTTGACGCCTCTTTCGAGGATCTCAAAAAGATCCCCGGCATGGGGGAAAATGCTTCCCTTCTTCTTCCCCTTGTCAAGGCGCTGGGAAGCGCTTACCTGAAGGAGCGGGCCCTGGAAGGGGAACAGCTTTCCTGCACGGAAGATCTTGTGAGATACTGCATGGCCTCCATGGGAGGCCTGAAGGACGAGCGTTTTACCGTCATTTTTCTCAACACTCGAAACCGGATCATCGAGGTGGAAGACATCCAGGACGGCACGGTGAACCAGGCTGTCGTCTATCCCCGGAAGATCCTTGAAAAAGCCCTTCAGCACAAGGCTTCGGCCATGATCCTCGTGCACAACCACCCCTCGGGGAACACAGCGCCCTCGGAAGCGGATGTCCGCCTCACCCGGGCCGTCCAGGAAACGGCAAAAATTCTGGATATCCGGATCCACGATCACCTGATCATCGGCGGAAACCGGTATTTCAGTTTCCGCGGGGAAGGGTTGCTTTCCTGATTGCCTGAAAATGCACCTCCGCCCGGACCGATGCGCCGAAAGAGGGACGCTGCTTTAGCGAACGGCGGGGGAACGCCGCCGGGAAATGTCCTTTTAGCTGTTTTTACGAGTTCATCAAGATTCGGCCGGCTACAGAGAAGGAAAAAAGGGCAGGGGATGCAAGCGGCGGGACGGGATGGCGTCGTCCCCTGAAAAAAGAGGAGAAAAGGCCACACCCTTTCTCCTCCTCCGTGTCACCGTATCCGAAAGCCCGGCTTTCAAACCTCGGTTTTTTCAGCCGGAGCCGAAATCTCAGCTTTATTTACCCTGGTTGACCATCTCCTTGAGTTCTTTCCCGACCTTGAAAAAGGGGAGTCGCTTCGGGTCCACTTTGATCGTCCCCCCCGTCTTCGGGTTTCTGCCCATGTAAGCGCCGTAGGCCCTGACAACAAAGCTGCCAAAGCCGCGGATCTCGATACGGCCCTCGTTCCGCAGTTCGTCGGTGAAGCTCTTGAAAATGAGATTGACCACGTCTGTCGCCTGCCGTTCCGTGAGGTTTTCCTTTTTGCTCAGCGCTTCGATCAACTGTGACTTGTTCATAAGACCCCCTGGTATGGACCTTCTTCCAAAAGAGTAAGAGTTTCGCCAAAATTTCAATATCTTTTAATGGCTTTACTTTTTATTGTCAAGAAAATTTTCATTTTTTTCGCGTCGGTGCGGGCAGAAAGGACGCGATGTCTTTTTTCTCGAGAAACCGGTATTGTGCCGGATTGATGCCTTCCAGGTGGATGCCGCCGACGGCCGTCCGGATGAGGCGGGCCACGGGATGGCCGAAATGTTCGAAATACCGGCGGATGACACGGTTCTTCCCCTCGTGGATGACAACCCGGAACCAGGTGCTTCCGGGATTCCGTTTTTCCGCGGATATCTCGACGGGCCTGAAGAAGCCGTCGTCGAGATCGGTGCCCTTCCGGAGAGCCGACTGGACCGGTTCCGACACGGCGCCTTTCACCTTCACGTAGTACTCCTTGGGAATTTCATGGCGGGGATGCTGAATCAGCTGGGCGAACTCACCGTCATTGGTGAGCAGAAGAAGGCCTTCCGAGTCGTAATCCAGCCTCCCCACGGGGAAGACCCGTGAGGGGATTTTCTTCAAAAGATCGGCGACCGTGGGCCTGCCCTGGGGATCGCTCATGGTTGTCATGTACCCTGGTGGCTTGTGCAAGGCGATGTAGATAAGGCGGGGCTTCTCGGGCAGAATGCGTTTCCCGTCCACGCGGATCTCGTCCTTTTGCGCATCCGCTTTGCTTCCCGGCTGGGTCAGGGTCTGCCCGTTCACCGTGACCCGCCCTTCCGCGATCATCCGTTCCGCCTTGCGCCGCGAGGCGATTCCCGCCCGGGAAAGGATTTTGTGGATCCGTTCGTCCATTTGGATCAGTGCCTCCAACCAGGGCAGGTCCAAAACGGTGTTGAAAACGTTTTCATGGAGCGGTCATGTCCTTCCAGTCACGGAGCGTCGGAAGCTCGGAGAGATCACGGAGATGAAACAGTTCGAGAAACCGGGCCGTCGTCGCGTAAATAATGGGTTTCCCCGGAATGTCTTTCCTCCCGGCAACCCGCACCAGGTTTTTTTCCAGGAGATTTCTCAGTGTTCCCGAGCTGTCCACGCCTCGAATGACGTCGATTTCGGCTTTCACGACGGGCTGCCGATAGGCGATGATGGCCAGGGTTTCCAGGGCGGCCCGGCTGAGGGTGAAGGGACGTTCCTTCCGGAATCGGCGGACCCACTCGCGGACGCTTTCCCGCGTCCGGATCTGGTAGCCCCCGGACACCTCGGCGACATAGAGTCCCCCTTCCCGGGAGCGGTAATCCTCGACGAGGGATTTCAGGGCCCCCCGGATACGGTCTTCATCCCACTCGGGCAGCAGGTTCTTGAGGCGCTGGAAGGGCACCGGGGTGTCGGAAACAAAAATCAGCGCTTCAAGAATGGTTTTGAGATCCTCCATGGCTCACTCCGGGACGGATACGGATCGTTTCGTAAGGGCCTGCCTGAAAGGCTTTCACGATCCGCAGCTTGATGAGCTCGAGAAGGGCCAGGAAGGTGTAAATGACGCGTGTACGATCCTGGGCGTTTTCGAGCAGTTCCTTGAAGGTGAAAGACCCTTTCCGGTTAAGCAGTTCCAGGATTTCCTGGATCCTGTCCGTTACCGAGAGGGTTTCCCGGCTCACCTCCATGCCGTCGCCCTCTTTCCATCGTCCGAGAACGTCGCGGAAAGCCTCAACCAGCTCGAAAACGGTTATTTCCCTTACCAGTTCTCTCTCCGGTGCGGGTTCCGCGATGGGAGAGGCCCCCCGGGGGAAGACGTCCCGGTGGAGAAGAGGCATGGTGTCCATGGCCAGGGCGGCTTTCTTGAATGTTTCGTATTCGAGGAGCTGCCTTGCCAGGTCCATGCGCGGGTCCTCTTCGGCTTCCCCGTTTTCCCCCGTTTCGTGGACCGGCAGGAGCATCCTCGATTTGATGTGGAGGAGGGTGGACGCCATGACGAGGTAGTCGCTGGCGATGTCGAGATTAAGCGTGCTCATACGGTCGAGGTGCTGGAAGTACTGATCCGTGATGACGGCGATGGGGATGTCGTAGATGTCGACTTCGTTTTTCCGGATCAGGTAGAGGAGAAGATCCAGGGGACCTTCAAATATGTTCAGGCGGATTTCATAGCCTGTCATCGGATTTTCAGCGCCCTGCGGACCTCCGTCATGGTCGTGCCGGCGATGACCCGGGCCCTGGCGGTGCCTTCCAGGATGATTTCTTCCACTTCTTTTCCATGGGTCCGGTAATGTTCCCGCCTCTCATGGATCTCTCCCATGGACGCCTCGACACGTTCTGCCAGACGTTTTTTGCAGGCCACGCAGCCGATGGACGCTAAGCGGCACGATTCTTCTATTTCCCGGACTTCCTCCGGAGCCGTGTAAAGCCCGTGGAACGAAAAAACGTTGCATATTTCCGGCCGTCCCGGGTCACTTTTCCGCATCCGCTGCGGGTCGGTGAACATGGCCGCTATTTTTTCCCGAAGCACCTGGCCCGTGTCGGAAAGGTAAATGGCGTTTTCGTATGATTTGCTCATTTTCCGACCATCTATGCCGAGCATCTTGGGAACCGTGGCGAGAAGGGGTTCGGGAACGGGGAAGACGGTCTCATAAAGATAGTTGAAACGGCGGGCGATCTCTCTCGTGAGTTCCAGGTGAGGAAGCTGATCGACGCCGACGGGGACGCCCCAGGCCTTGTAGATGAGGATATCCGCCGCCTGCAGGACGGGGTAACCAAGGAAGCCGAAGGTGGACAGGTCCTTCGTTGCCAGTTCGGTCTTCATCTCCTTGTACGTGGGGTTTCTTTCCAGCCAGGGCAGGGGGGTTATCATGGAAAGAAGGACGAAAAGCTCGGCGTGCTCCAGGACGTGCGACTGGATGAAGAGCGTGCTTTTCTCGGGGTCGAGTCCGACGCTGAGCCAGTCGATGACCATCTCGCGGGTGTATTCCGCAAGATCGTCGGTGGAGGCGTAGTCGCTCGTCAGGGCGTGCCAGTCGGCGACGAAATAAAAGCATTCGTAAGAGCCGTCGTTCTGGAGCTCCACCCAGTTCTTCAGCGCACCGTGATAATTCCCGAGGTGAAGCCTGCCCGTCGGCCGCATCCCGCTCAGGATCCTCTTTTTATTCACCGATAGCCCTTTCGTTGTTGCGGGGATTTGAACACGGACCCGGAAAAACGGATTTCCAGCGTGTTCGCGGCCTCGTGTCTTCCGGCGCCGTGTATATCAGAACGGCTCTTTTCTGTCAATTCGGAGGATACGGCGGAACGGGAACGGGCGAGCCTTTCGGGTTCTGTCGACAGTCTTCAAAAAAGATGAACTCGTCAAAAGCCTAAAAATGTTCAGTTATCGACGGCTTTGTAAAAAGATCCAGAGGCAAGGCGCCCGAATCCCGAGGAATGAGACGTACTTATCGGTACGTCGCAATGACGAAGGATGAAGGGCAACGCAGCCTATGGGCTTTTTACGAAGTCGTCAAAAAAAACCCCCGGACCATGACGGAGGCCGGGGGTTTTCCGGAAACAGGATTCTAAATCTTGGCGGCCAGGTTCTTTCCAGGTTTGAACTTGATGGCTTTTTTCGCCTTGATCTTGATTTCCTGGCCTGTTCTCGGGTTTCTTCCAGTCCTGGCTTTTCTCTTCACCACGGAGAAGGTGCCGAAGCCGACAAGACCGATCTTGTTGTTTTTCTTAAGTTCGTCCGCCACGGTGTTCATGAAGACTTCCAGACTCTTTCCCGCTACCGCCTTGGAAACCCCCGCCTCTTTGGCCATCCTTGCAACCAGTTCCGCTTTTGTCATGCAAAAACCCCCCTTCTGAAATTTTTGTGGATACAAATCCCCTCTTCACCATCGAAGAGAAAAAGGATCACTCCCCTCTTTGTTTCGTGACGGGTCTGCCGTCACAACTTACAACCTGCACTTCCGGTGCGCCCCGCTTTTCCTGGAAACGGTTTCGGGAAAGCAGACAGTCACAGGGATTGGACAGGAAAAACAAGTTGTAAATGTGATTAACACAAAGAAATTAAACATTCAAGAAAAAAATCCACAGTTTTTTCGGCTTACTCAAAAAGATTTCCCCGTCCCCGGGATCCCCGATCACCTGGAGGAAGAAGTGGTGAAATTTTCTTGACAGGCTTCCTTAATACAGGTAGAAACCGCAAATTCAGGAGGTCTGCATTGCCGTTCCGGCCTCCCGTGGCAAAAAAGAAAAGAGGTAAGACGAGGTGTCGAAAAAGCCTATAAGAAGGGTTCTGGTGGCAAATCGAGGGGAAATCGCCCTTCGAATCATCCGGACCGTCAAGGAACTGGGTCTCGAAGCGGTGGCCGTTTACGAGAAACCGGACAGCGAATCCCTTTTTATCCGCTTCGCCGATGATGCCATCCCTATCGGCGACGGACCCCGTAAAGACTATCTCAGCATCGACCGCATGATCTGGGCGGCCCGGAAAAGCGGGGCCGACGCCATTCACCCCGGATACGGGTTTCTTGCCGAGAACGCCAATTTTTCGGAAGCCTGCGAGAAGGCCGGCATCATCTTTATCGGCCCCCCACCGAAGGTCATCCGCGACCTGGGGGACAAGGTCATGGCCCGGAAGATCATGGAACGGGCCCGGATCCCTTTCGTTCCGGGGACGGACAACCTGAGCCCAGGGGAGAAAGGGATCGAGGAAGCCCTCCATTTCGGCGCCACCCAGGGCTATCCCATCATGCTCAAGGCATCCTCCGGCGGAGGCGGGCGGGGAATCCGCAAGGTTCAGAACGACGGGGACCTGAAGATACAGCTTCCCCTGGCCCGTTCGGAGGCCCTGTCAGCTTTCAACGATGACAGCCTGTACGTGGAGAAATGCATCGAGGCGCCCCGGCATGTGGAAGTCCAGATCCTGGCGGATACCTTCGGCGGTGTCATCCACCTGGGCACCCGGGACTGTTCCATCCAGCGCCGCCACCAGAAGCTTCTCGAGATCGCACCGGCGGACCTTCCGGAGAAGGTCCTGGCGAGCATACACGACACCGCCGTGAGGGCGGCCCGGGAAGCCGGCTACATCAACGCCGGGACCGTCGAGTTCCTGGTGGATTCCAAAACCAACGATTTCTGGTTCATGGAAATGAACACGCGCCTCCAGGTGGAACACACGGTGACGGAATTCCTCACGGGCATCGACATCGTCCGGGAACAGATCCGGATCGCCGAGGGGGTGCCCCTGGCCATTCCCCAGAAAAAGGTTCACCTCATGGGTAAATCCATCCAGGTGCGCATCAACGCGGAGGATCCGAAGAATAATTTCATGCCCGAAGGCGGAAAAAGGGTGGAGGTATACCAGTCCCCGGGAGGGCCGGGGATACGGCTCGACGGCATCGTCTATCAGGGATATAAGATTCCCACCGATTACGATTCGCTCCTCGTCAAGATGACCGTCCGGGGGTACAACTGGGAACAGACGATACAGCGGCTCAAGAGGGCCCTGCACGATTTCCTCATTGTGGGCCCGCAGACAACCATTCCTTTCTACCTGGCCATCTGCGACGAGACCGATTTCAGGAAAGGGGTGTTCGACACGTCCTACCTGGATACCCACCCGAAAGTCTTCCAGTATCCCCCGCAGGAGCGGGAAGTAGCGAAACTGGCCCGTCTCGTCGCCGAGATTCACGCCAAGAAGACAAACCCCTACGCGTTTTAGAAGCAAGGAGCGCTCATGTATTCCATGGAAGAAAGAATAACACCCCGGGAACTCCGCGAAAAGGGTGTTTCCCACGTTCTCGACAAGATACGAAGAACCGGCGACTTTTTCGTCACCAACACGGAACGGGACCTGTCCCAGTCCGATTTCAAGAACCGCGTCATGCCCCACACCCAGATGCTGGTGGCTGAAGAGCGGAACGCCGCCGGATTTTTCTCCCTCGAAATCAGCGGGGGGGCCTCGGTCCACGTGGACATGCTGCGGAAGCAGATCAGCCCGCTGGAAAAACTCGAGGTCCTGTCGGGTCTCATGCCGGACACACTTTTTCAGACCCTTTGCCGGGGGATCAACCTGTTCGGTTACCGTCCTTACCCGGAGAATGTCATCCGGCTCACCGTGAGAAGTTTTGCCCGATACATTCACGTGTGGCGTGTTTTCGACTTTCTCAACTTCATTCCCAACATGGTGCCGGTCTTCGAAGAGGTTAAAAAGGCGGGCTGCATCCTCGAGCCGTCGATCTGCTTTTCCACGGGGCCGGAGCACACCGATGACTTTTAC
>Ga0209200_1004785_pt1 | contig 10798 bp, 6 predicted proteins | sample AD_UKC033_MetaG_FD_184406 | JGI IMG/M metagenome (GOLD analysis project Ga0209200, IMG submission 184406) | Active sludge microbial communities of municipal wastewater-treating anaerobic digesters from USA - AD_UKC033_MetaG (SPAdes) (version 2) | ecosystem: Engineered > Bioreactor > Anaerobic >...
TGGGTCTTCCTCAGCCTTCCGGGAAAATCGTATTTCAGCCAGAGCGTATCGGTATAGCCCAGTTGCTGCAGGCTTTGCTTCTGGATTTCCCTGCCCTCGATATCATAGAAGATAATGTCATCCATCCAACTGGAGGGCGCCGTTCCGTTTTGGTTGAGCCTTCCGTTTTTGGACCGGGTGAGTTTGCCCTTTACCCAGGGATAATTGGCGGATAAGTAATCGGCATATCCACCCCGGTAGGTGGCATCATTGCTGCCTTTGTCTTCCCAGTCGTAATCATCGAAATAATTGACGGTATAGACCTCGATGGAAGAGGTGGGGAAAGCCGATGAGGTATAAAAATATCCCGAGCCGGAAGCCGTTTCATAGAGCTGCTCCGAACCGGTTGGATTTGAGCTGGTGGTATGTTTGCCCGTAATAATCATCCGTCCTAAGATATCGTATTGGGTAAATATCCGGAAACCGTTGGGATCCGACCTTACCACTTCGCGTTCCAGGCGGTCGTAGGTATAGGTCGTGGTGCCTCCGGAAGGTATTTTTATTATTAGATAAGCTGTTAGAGGTATTGTTCAATTCAATAACAAAATAATCACAAAGCTTTTTCCTCGCAAAAATTTCTTTTCTACCAGGGGCGCTTCCTGATGAGGAGTCCAGGCTATCAAGGCAGTCTTTACTGAATTGGTGATCATTTCCTGCAACTCCGGGATGGTCATGGTAGGGAGGTTGATTTGATCGCTCATATTTGAATTGTTATTATATTTTATTCAATTATGTGATTACCCTGGGCACGATCAGAATTACATAGTGTTATTTTGCTTTAACTTGCTCATGTGGTATTTAGATCAATTGTAAACCTTGTCTTGAAAATAAATTTTAAACAATTGCTCCTCTTGATCAATTAATGGAGGGCCAATGTAAATTTTGCTTTTAGTTAGACGAAGTGTTTTATCAAATGAATTAATTAGTATTAAACTCCCATCCACATATTCATTGCTAATTTTAAGCTTTTCAATAGCTCGAGTTTTTACATTTATAGCCGTATGCCATTTATTCAATGATGCTTGGTAAGTATAGGCTTTTGAATGCCTACCGTTGTCGAATAAGTAGGTAATGAAATATTGATCTCCTCCGCTTTCTGTAAAATGATAAATAATTATTAGATTCCTCCAATCATTATTTTCCTTTAACAACTGAGGTAGATAGGTACAAAAATTTGACTTTTTGAAATAAAAACTTATTTCATCATAGGACAAATTAAAATTAAGAGGCGAATACTTATTTGAGTCGTTACTCAATTTAGCTTTTAAGATTTCATTAACTGAATTCTGAAGTGAATCCAAATTCCCAAGCAAGCAATTTTGGGAATTGATTTGAATCCCAAATTGAAATATTGACAAAAAAATCAAAATATAGGCTTTCATAAACTCGTTTAATCAATAACTTTTCTATCGACTACATTATTTTCCCTTCTAATTAAATTTTCTCTTTTTCGTACCTTTCTTTCTTCATCTGACAGGTTTCTAGATGCACCGGGGTCAGGATTTGGAATATTTGTAGGAATATGACGAGTATTAGTTCCATTTAAGTTGTTTTCAGCATGAATTAATTCATGAGCCAATCCAATAGATGGAGGTCGGCCAGTACTTCCATCTTCGTTTACTATTCTTGTTCCTTGGTCAGTTGGGTTAAACAATACTAGCGTTCCTGTTCCTGTCCCATTTCTACTATTTTCAATTGATTCGTCAGTTGTATTTCCATTATTATCTGCTGGGTTAGCCCCATTTCCACTCGCCTCCTTAATTGTAACTATAGCAATTTTTAAACTTCCATCCTTTTGCCTAACTCCTTCGATTAAGTTTCTGATTAAAAGTCTTCCTTCTCGTTTTCCGCTATGGTTTTTTTGCACTATGTGTATTCTCCCATCCTCGGAAACGTCCAATTTGTCTGTAGTTAAGGATCTTAAATGATTTAAGATGTTAATTCGAGTATCATTATTTTTCATCCCTAAAACAATATCTTTTCCATCGGGATCAATAAATTTTATCGGATTATCCAACGCATAGTTAAATCCATTCCATGAACTGTATTTATCCGATTTTGGATCCAATTAATTCCATCTTCCGATTGATCCATCATACCACCTCGCCCCATAATCATAAAGCCCCAATGAAAACTCATCATTCAATTCCTTCCCATTGTATTTATACTTATTCTCCGGGCTGGACGGTGCTGTCCATCCTCCCTGCTCCATACCAAATGGATAATAATGGTTCTCCTGCAGGAAAGACATGCTGCCGTTGTATTTAAAATATACTCTGGAATTGCCCAAATGGTCCTTGACAGCATATTCATACTCCCAGGTCGAACTGATCAGCCTGGCCCGGCCCTCCGGGTGATAAATGGCCTCGATGGCAGATGCGCTATATTCTATACTTCCAACATAGGTTTTCGAATTGCCGGTGCTCGGTACTTTGGCCAGTTTTCTACCTGATGCATCGTATTGTATTTCCAAAGTATTTCCACCGCTCCACGTATATTTAGTTGGCAGGTTGAGGTGATTGTAGGTTATGGCAGTAATACTTTTTGCAGAATAAGTCGTTTGATTGCCGGCAGCGTCGAAGCTGAAAGTACCTGAGGTATTGGGATAGCCTAAGGCGCTCCCGGACCCGTCGGCTATGGTGGTGGCCCAATTAGGATTGGAGGAATTGCCGTAGGTATAGGCCAGCGTGTCAATGGTATTCCAATTGCCGGCACTGATATATCCTCTCCTGCCCAGGGTCAGGATATTACCATTGAGGTCATAAGTCAGATTTTCATTGTAGCGGTTCAGGTTGGTCCAGGAGCCGGTATTTTCTCCGTACCTGGAGCCGGTCATCCGGTCCAGGCCGTCATAGATAAAGCCGTATCCGGCCTTGTTCCGGGACAGGCCCCCAACGGTACAATTCGCCCCTGTCCTCCATTCGATCCAGGCAATATTCCCGTTGTATTTGGCGGTCGCGCCGAGGCTGGCATTCGCGTCCGTATAGCCCAATTTCTCAGAAAACAAGTCCGCCCCGCAGCTGGCCGGATCATTGATCTGGGTCAGCCATTTGCGGATATTATAGGTGTAGTCTATAGACTGACCATAGTTTCCCCCGGAATAAGCTAATTGTTTTTGAGACAATTCATCCCTTTCATTATAGGTTTGGTTGGAGATTTTTTGTTCGGCTTGCGTACCGATCTTATGAAAGGTCTCCACCAACCTACCCGCATGGTCGTATTCAAAGCGCTCCGAGATCAGGGTCCGGGTCGTATTGTTCATATGGGACCATTGGCTCTTCCTCAGACTGCCGGGAAAATCGTATTTCAGCCAGGTCGTATCGGTATATCCCAGTTGCTGCAGGCTTTGTTTCTGGATTTCCCTGCCCTCGATATCGTAAAAGATAATGTCATCCATCCAACTGGATGGGGCTGTTCCATTTTGGTTGAGCCTTCCATTTTTAGACCGGGTGAGTTTGCCCTTTACCCAGGGATAATTGGCGGATAAGTAATCGGCATATCCACCCCGGTAGGTGGCATCATTGCTGCCGTTGTCTTCCCAGTCGTAATCATCGTAATAATTGACGGTATAGACTTCAATAGAACTGGTGGGGAAAGCCTTCGAAGTGTAAAAATGGCCCGAGGTGGTCGCAGTTTCATACAAGGAATCCGAAACAGAAGGGTTGGCAATGGTCGTATGTTTTCCCGTGAGGATCACCCGTCCTAAGATATCGTATTTGGTGAATATCCGGAAACCATTGGGATCGGATCGCACTACTTCGCGGTCCAGGCGGTCGTAGGTATAGGTCGTAGTGCCCCCGGAAGGTATTTTTTTGATGGACAAGCGGTTGGAGGCATCGTAGGTGTAAATAAAACTGCCATTCTTTACCGAAGTGGAGGTATCGACCTTGGTGGCGTCGCTATGCCCGCTGGCTGCTGCTAAAGGTTGGATGACCTGGACCAGGTTTTGACGGTCATCGTAGAGGTAATAGGTTTTGACGGTATTTCGGGCTTCCATGACCTTCAAGCCCAGGAGATCCGTATAGGTGACTGTGGAATCCCCGTTTTCATTGATGACTTTTACTTTATTCAGGCTATTGACGGCATACCAGGCACTGGCGGTCCGGAAGTTCCTAACCTCATTGCTGCCGGTATTGCAGGAGTATACGTAGACGACAGGTTTGGTATTGAAAACGCTGCCTGGATGAGTGACCTTATTAACCCGGCTGAGCGGGCTGTTTTCATATTCGGTCACCGTTTTGGCATAAGTCCCTTCGGAGCCTCCAAACTGATTATTATAAAAGGTCACTAATTCGCTGGAAGCGGTGCTCAGATAATTGCCAGGGGTGCCATTGGTATACGTAAACGGAAGATAACCATTGGGTTCCCGGCCGTAACTGTCGTAGTCATGGTGCAGGATCACATCCTTGGAAGTAGGAGATTGTCCTACTCCGATGTTCTGCAAAGCCCGGCCTATATCATCGAAATAGTTGAATTGTCTCCGGACATTGGATCCTGACAGGCCATTGACGGTTCCGGTAGATGTCACGGCATCCTGTAATACATCCCTGGTTTTTACCGAATTATAGGTACCGGTACCGGTCTTATAAGTGTATTCATGGGTTTTCAAATAGTATGAGTTATAATTTTTTACTCCGGTCATCCGGAGCAATTCATCGTATTCAAATTTTCCAGGTATGCTGTTTTCGTTGGCCATACCCGATGCCAGGAGGGTATTTCTATTATAACTATAGGTTGTCATCAGGGCATCTACGGGATATAGCCTTAACTCGTCCACTGCGACAAATGGATCATCGACTGTCAGGGTAAGGGTGGACGCTGAATTCAACGTCAGCGTATGTTGGACGAATCGCCAGCCATTAGCATCGGCTGAGGAGATCACATACGTATTTGTTGTAGCGCCGGAAATACCGGCCTGGGTAGCCTGGTCTTTAATCCAATAACTGAGAAAATATTTTCCTGCCGGATGACTGGACTTGCTGATATTTCCAGTCCCGGTCCAATAGCCGCTGCCGGTTTTGCCATCCGCATCCGCTTGCAGGCTGCCTGTATTGCTGATGGTCCAGCCTCCCTGACTTGCCTCTGTCGTACAAAATCCGGTAAACGCGCATTCGCTTTTCAAGGCATTTTGAACCCTGGCGGATAAAAGCGTTTCATTATGGCTGTAAATCAAGGTGTTGACCTGGTCATATTCCTTATGCGCCTCCTGGACATTAGTCCCAGCAGGGTGGTATCGATCGATGGTCTCCCTGAGCACATCACTTCCACCCGTGGAAAAGTTTTCATAAAAACGGTAAGGCAATACCCAGGCGCCGGTCCCGGGTAAGCCGGTGGATGGGTCATATTGGTTGAAGGTGATCTTGGTTCTGTACACCCTTACATTATCTACATAATTTTCATTTTCAAGTGGGATGCCGATCATGTTTTTTCCTATCATATCGGATTGGGACACATCATTGGCAAATTTAGTCACCCTTTTATACACTTTAGTATCGCTGTTAGTAACCACAGACTCTGTGGGCGATGAAATATTGGTATTCCCGTAAGTATGTGTAATTGTTTTTTTAACCGAACCGGCAAGAGCCGCACCGGTGTAATAAAAAACGGTATCAAAAACTTCCTTTTGATAGATCCAGTCCTGGGTGATGAGATAATGCTTTCTTTCCCATTTACTTTGATAAACCGCGGATTGAGAACAATTGTTGTTATCTCCGTCGATTACCCAGGTGTACACTCCGCCATTCAGGCATAGTTTTAGTTTATTGTCCTGCAGCTGTTTAGCCTCTACGATCATCCCGTAAAAACTCTGAGACCGGCGCGTTTCACTGATATCGAACGAATATTTATATCCGGTAGAGTGTAATTTTTTACCAGCATCATCATATTCTTCAATCAGCTTTAGCTGTCCAAGGTCCTGGATGTCAAATTCATTGACCAAATTCCAGGAATTGGTGCCGGGCGCGTAGTTCTTATAATGGTAAACGGTTTTCCCGGCAAAGACCTCCTCCACCCGGCTATAACCAACCAGACTGCCTTGAATGGATCCTAACGGGACTCTTGATGAAGCAAAATACATGTAGCTGACACAGTATCTGTTGATCGCCTGCTGGGAGCAAAGTTGAGCTATGGACCATGTATAGGTAGTAAATGTGGAAGAAGTATAATAGTCAGGGTGATAGAATAGAATTCCACTGCAATTACCATTACTTTGAATATAATTATATTGTTTGTTGGTAAGCAGAGTACCGGGAGCTGCATACGTTTTAATGTTTTTTATTCTAAGGCCCCCTACCAACCGTTCTGTATTATTCGTATTGCAGATGAAATCGGAAGTAATCGCTCGGTTTCCTTCCCAGGTAAACTCAGTATAACCCCTGGTTGGAAATACAATTTTAATAAGTGTACCTGCCTGGGCATATGTTTCATTGGGTTCCCTGTTTGCACCGGATGTAGGGTTATCCATGCCGGGGCAACTAACATCGTTTGGATTTACGCCGTCACAATTTATTACGGGCAGTAGTTTGTTTGTGGGCCAGGTGCCATTAGATGCTCCATTGTAAAAGCCCCAATGATCGATTGAATTCGAGGTAAATGAAGGGAGATCCGTGGCATTATAATAAAAAGCATGGGCTTGTTTGCTTAATGAAGCGACAGCATTCCTTTCTTTAATGGAATCCAGGGTCAGCCTGCCGGTTTGGTCTGAATAATAAAATTGCTGGTGGACCAATTCAGTACCGGCATTGACACCTCTGTAAAGGCTTATTTTATCCAGTTTCCTCCCTCCACCAGTACCGGTATAAGTATTGGAAGATGAAGCAAATTTAAGTTTTTCAATTGCCACTGTTCCTTTCTTAAAAATGACTTCATCCAGGTATTTCCTGCCGGCAATGGTAAAGGTGTTTACCGATGCTGCATTGTCAGTAGAATTGTCACCACATGGACACGTTGGGTCCGGACATCCTCCAGATTGATATCCATGGGAGAAGGTCCTGGACCAATTGGTACCAGGGTGTACAAACTGGTTTGGGTCATAGGCGCTGCCTTCCGAGATATATTTAATCTCGACGGTCTCTGTTGCATTCGGACTGATCACTTTTGATAAATACCAGGAAGATTTATACACAAAGTTGGTATGGTACCTGGGCCAGTTGTCATCACTGGGGTAATAAACGGTGGTTTGCTCAGTAGCTGTAAACCAATAATTTATGCCTGATGCATCTTTCACCAGGAAACTGTCAATGTCATCGGTAGTGGAGTTCCAGTAAGGTGTAATTGCCAAATCTTTGACTTCGCTCATGACAATCGTTTTGGATGCCGTGAAATAAAATTTGGCGCTTTGTCCTCCAGCGTTGAAATAGAAAATATCGGGCTGTGTTTCTATTTCTTTGGATGCAACAGATTGCAGGAAGTTGTTTTCATCGAATTGATTAGATTTTTCACTGGAGGAAGCCTGATTTATGGTAGATGATTTGCTGAAATAGTTTACTTTCATATCGGGATCCCCCTTTACAGATCTTGAAATCACTCCACCTCCATTCAAGCTCCATCCGACACCTACCCAGGTGGGTACTTGTTCTACTCTGATTCCACCACCATCGTATGTTAAACTGAATGGCGCACTCACCTCGGCTCCTTTGAGTTCATACAAGGGAATGGAAATGTTTGGAATTCCAGTATAAGGGCTTATTTTATAATCACCAAATTTACCCAGGGATGCAGCTTCCGGGGCCGAAGGAAGAGTGACCTTATTTTGCAAAAATGAGACCCGACGAAATTTAAAATCAGAAGGTCCATCTCCCTGCGCACCAAGAGATATTCCCGTAAACAGAAAAAAGGTAAACCAGCTTAAAAAAATGAAATTTTTCATATCGCTCTCTATTGAATTCCCATTAATTAATGATAACCAGCCTTAATACTTTCAATTCCTGATCGGCCTGGAGACGGAGATAATAAATTCCGCTGCCGAGATTTAAGTCACTAATTTTCAATTGATATTGACCTGCCCCCTGCATTCCAAGATTTAATTGCCGGTAAATCTTTCCCTCAGGGTGGATGATATCAATTTTGATTTGGACCGCCTGATTAAAGGAATATTCAAGCACCGAATTCTTAAAGGCCGGGTTAGGGTATAGGGCTGTAAATAATTCAAGCGAATTTCTTACTTCGAGTTCCGAAATCTTTTTGTTCGTATCCAGCCGCCAGAGACCACCTCCATAAGTGCCCGCGTAATATTTTCCTTTATGATAATGAACTACTTTGGCACGCAAATCAGATTTGCCGTAAACCATTTTATCACCCTGATTTAGAATATTTGTATTTGCGCTAGCCACTAATAATCCCGTAGAATCACTGACCAGAGAGGTAACATTCTTCAACTCTGTCTCCGATTTATTTGGAAGTTTCTTTTGCCAAAGCTCACCATCTACGGAGGCCAATATCCCATCCCCCGAAGAACCTGCCAGCAGGGTATCCTTGTTTTCAAAAAAGGCTTGGATATCAAAAACAGTAAAAGCCTCCTGGCTTCTCCAGGATATGCCATGATCTTCGCTGACAAAAATGTACCGGCCGGATCCTGCATAGATTTTGTTTTTATGCGTCCGGAAAGTAAATGCTATGGAGTGTTTTTTGTCTCCTTTGATTTCCGCCTTAATCCATTCTAATCCATCCTGGCTGTAATAAATTCCGCTCCACGTACCTGCTATTAAGTTTTTCCCTGAGACGGCAAGGCTATAGATATAAGGATCGGGGGTTGAAGAAATGAACTCCCAACTTTCTCCTTCGTTAACGGATTTGTATATTCCGTCCCCATATGCCGCCGCATAAAGAGTCTTGCTATTATTGATAAGGCTAAAAATGACCGACTTGCTTAAGCCGGATTTAATTTCAGACCAATTGTCCCCATTATTAATCGATTTATAAATTCCGCCTCCCATGGTGGACACCATCAGGTCTTTGCCCAGACTTAAAATGTTTGAAACCGGGTATTGCTCCTGAAGGCTTGTTTTTGTCCAGGTGGTTTGTCCAGAAATGGGAAATGAAATGAACTGGCAAAAAATAGCCAGTATGAAAAAAGCATCTTTCATTTAGTTTAAATTGAATGAGGTTAAATGGAATGAATTTTTTTGTCTTGGATATAGAATTTTGATCAGATTGTTTTTACGGACATATATGTTTAATCTCCAAATTCATATCAAATGAATGGGATGAACAACAAATAATTGTGGATTTGTAAGTAGGAAATTCAGATTATAAAATGATGCTTTTTAGTAAATCTTTAATTTAAGATTCCAGAGTATATGTAAGAAGTCGGCGAAATGTCGTCCCTTCCTTAAAGAAATTTTTTGGGCCAAAAAGGGACAAATCAAGGATTAATTAAGAAAATGATTACCTACCCAGCCCGTCTCTCCACTATCCGGTCGGGAGGATCAGCTCCAAAGAACACATGGATCTAATAAAATACCTTATATGCAAGGAGTCGTTCCTGAAGCATAAACTCTGGGACCGCTCCCAAAGCTGAAGAATGGGGTCTACAACAACTTAAACTCCGGCAAAACCATCACCCTCATCCCGGCGTCCACGGCAGCCTGGATCCCCAGGGGGCCGTCTTCAAAGACCAGGCAGTCTGCAGGGTCGATGCCGATCAAACGGGCGCAGGTCAAAAAGGTCTCGGGGTGGGGTTTGGGATGGAGGACGTCATCGGCGCTGACTACCGTGGGGATCAGGTGGTCCAGCCCCAGGGCCCGGATCACGCGATCCGCATTGACCTTGCTGCTGCCCGTACCGATGGCCATCGGCAGCCTGCCGTGGTAATGTTTTACGAGTTCATACACTTCGGCGATGGGTTGGATCTCTTCGAGCTCATCGAGCAGGGACAGGTAGTAATCGCTTTTAATGGTTTTGCCCGCCAGCGGATCAATGTCCCAGCCATAACGTTTATTGAAGGTCTTGATCACCTGGTAAGAGGGCGCCCCGGCCATTTCATTGATCATTTCCGCAGTGATGTCCACCCCAAAATGCCTGCCCGTCAGGGACCAGGCCTTGACGTGGCTCGGCATGGTATCCGCCAGGGTGCCGTCGAGGTCAAAAATCAGTCCCCTCACGTCTTCGGGGACCAATGAATAAATTTCCATAGGGATCGCTTGTTGCCGGCAGGCTGTGGAAATAAACACAAGGCGTGCCTCGTGCAACACAGGCCCTCGCCTTCACTGTCCGGCTGTTTAATAAAATCAGGCCTTACTGCCCGCCTTGACCAAATTTGTAAAACTGGTTTTCAGATTTTCCAGGGGTTTTGGGGCCGCATCCTGCTCCACCAGGAAAAATTGCGTACCGGCCAGTTTTGCCTTTTTAAAGATGGGTTCAAAGTCGATGTAACCCTGTCCGACCTCTACCGGTTTTTGATCTTTGTCAAGGTCTTTGACATGCCAGAGCGGGAATCGCCCGGGATGAGTCTTGAACAGTTCCGGGATATTGACCCCCGCCTTGGTCGCCCAGGCCAGGTCGAGCTCAAACTTGAGGAGGTCCGCGCTGATCTGGGTGGCCATCATATCAAAAGGCCTTTTCCCTTCCACGAGCTCAAATTCGGCGGTATGATTATGGAAAGCAAACTGGATGCCCGCTTTTTTGCAGGCTTCTCCGGTTTTTTGCAGCACTTCCAGGGATTGGTTGATTTCTTCCATGGTCTTCACCGGAGTACTGGAGCATACCAGGTATTTGAGTCCGCCCTGGGCCGCTTCGTCCACCAGTTCCTGCATATGGGTGG
>Ga0209200_1004788_pt1 | contig 10787 bp, 10 predicted proteins | sample AD_UKC033_MetaG_FD_184406 | JGI IMG/M metagenome (GOLD analysis project Ga0209200, IMG submission 184406) | Active sludge microbial communities of municipal wastewater-treating anaerobic digesters from USA - AD_UKC033_MetaG (SPAdes) (version 2) | ecosystem: Engineered > Bioreactor > Anaerobic >...
AAAACAATTCGATTTCTCTTTTGCTCCTTATGCTGATAAATTTTCGCAAGAGCAACACAAATTTGGCCCTTATACCGAAATGCCTTCGGCAAAGAAAAAGAGAGCGCATTAACTCTTCGAGCCCTTTTCTTAACTTGCAGCCAATATGAGAATTGGGATAATAGACTGCGGCACTAACACTTTTCATTTGCTTATTGCTAATATTTTAGATGATGGCACATTTAACATACTACACAAATTAAACATTGCAGTTAAATTAGGTGAAGGGGGCATAGATAACAATGTAATAAAAGAAAATGCCTATGCCAGGGGGCTTAATGCGTTGCGTCAGTTCAGAGCCCTGTTGCAATTGCATAATGTAAGTAATATAAAATGCTATGGTACTGCTGCTTTGCGTAATGCAACTAATGGGCAGCAGTTTTTAATTGATGCACAATCTTTAGGCATACATATTCAACTGATAGATGGTAACCGTGAAGCTGAGCTAATATACAAAGGTGTTAGCCATGCCGTTAATTTGCCGGTTGCTCCTGTTATTATTATGGACATTGGTGGGGGCAGTACAGAATTTATTATTTGCACAAACAAAGAAATAGTATGGAAGCAAAGTTTTGAACTTGGCGCTGCCCTCCTGCTTGAAAAATTTAAACCCCACGACCCTATCATAATAAGCGAAGTAGCAAAAATAGAACAGCACTTATATGCTACGTTGCAACCCATGCTTTCTTTTATAAACGATAATCATATTTCAATAACCGAACTGGTAGGTTCGGCAGGCTCTTTTGAAACATTTGCCGAAATGTGTTTGCATCAGTTTAGCAATCTTGAAGAACTAACCGAGAAAAACTCTTTTGACATACCACTGCGGCAATACCTTACAGTACATAACCAGTTGCTCAACTCAAATGCAGCAGAAAGAAAACAGATGAAAGGATTAATTGAAATGCGTGTAGATATGATTGTTATCGCTTCCATTTTGTTTATGTACGTTGTAAAAAAAATCGGCATAAAAAAGGTTACCCTATCGGCTTATGCATTAAAGGAGGGAATGTTGTTTGAAGAAAACTGAGAGTTATGAAATTTAGGAGCGAGTTAGGGAATTGGGGGGTGGGTGGATTAAGAGTTAAAAAACAAACCATCTTGATCTGTGCTTTCAAAGTTAGTTTAATAAAAAGCTAAGAGGCAACCACGATTATTATGAGGTTAATCATTTTCAGAAGAGGGGGTAATATCGATTGCTCACGCAATGAACTGAAGAGTTACTTTATTTTTCTGAGGTTGCCTCTTAGATAACTAAAACCAAACCGGATCTTAAATATTGTTAAGCAAGATGCAGGCGTAAAACCTTGGTAGAACTGCTTGCTTTTAATTTTCTTATTGCTTTTTCCTTTACCTGGCGCACACGTTCGCGCGTGAGCTCAAGTTTATCGGCAATTTGTTCTATTGATAACTGTTCTATAAAACCAATACCATAGAACATTTTTAAAATTTGAGCTTCGCGTGGTTTTAAATTTTTCAGCGTGCGATTAACATCATAATGCACACTCTCACGGTTTACTACTTCATCGGTAGGATCTACATTTTTATCTTCCATTAAATCACCAAAAGAAGTATCAGACTCATCGCTATTTATAGGCTGATCTAAAGAAACCGGAAACGAACTGCTTCGCATCACATCCTTAAGGTGATTAAAATCCAATTGCAGTTCTGCGGAAAGTTCGTATAAATTAGGTTCGCGATTAAACTGTTGTTCATACTCATGCTGCACACGTTTTATTCTTCCCAGTGTGTTTACCTGGTTAAACGGAATGCGCACAGTACGTACTTTTTCCACCAAAGCCATCATTATGCTTTGCCTTATCCACCATACTGCATAGGATATAAATTTAAAACCTTTGGTTTCGTCAAATTTATGCGCTGCTTTAATTAAACCTAAATTGCCTTCGTTAATTAAATCACTCAAACTCATACCCTGCCCCTGGTATTGTTTGGCAACACTTACCACAAAACGCAAATTGCACTTTACTAATTTATCCATTGCAGGTTTGTCGCCCTGCTTAATGCGTTGCGCAAGTAAAGCCTCTTCATCGGCAGTTAAAATATTTTCTCTTGAAATTTCGTTGAGGTACTTTTCTAAACAACCATCGTTACGGTTGGTAATAGACGATGTAATTTTTAATTGACGCATACTTCAGAATATTAGGTTAAAATTGATTTGACAGGTGATTGAAAAATGATTAGAAAATATTGTGCCAAAAAATTCACAAAGACGTCATTAGAATACCTAAGTGCGGCTTAAACAGAACGGGTGAGCAACTGAAAAATGAAGTTATTGCCTCTGAAAAGCGCTCTTTTCAAATTAAAATATTTCTTTGCCGTTTAATCCCAAAACCGGAAATAAAATGTTTAAAATTTTTTCAACAGTTGCACTTGCCTGCCTAATATCGGGCTGTATTTCGTTAAAAGCGCCTCAAGTAAAAGGTATTGATAAGGTAAGCTTTACAGAACTAAGCCCTGATATGAAAATGATGTTTAACCTAAACGTACATAACCCCAATAATTATGGAGTTAATATAAAAAGGATGAATGTTAAAGTTTTTTTGGATGACTCACTTATCTCTAAAATTGGATTGGCAGGCAAACAAAAAATAGCAGCAAGCAGTAATATTGCTTTACCTTTTGAAGTACAGCCCAAGCTTGCGCATTTTCCAAAACTTGCATTGGCAGGAATTACAGAAATTTTTTCCAATTCAGGCAGCAAGTTAAAAATGGAGGGAGAAATTGTAGTAAGTAAATTTATTTTCCGAAAGAGGTATAGTTTTTCGGTGCCAAAGAAATGAGAATGCTTTCCGATATATAAATCTTCACGGAGCACTTAAAATTTTGATACAAGTTTTTCTTCTGTGTTCTTCAAGTGCAAATGCCGTTTTGATTTAGCGGAATAGCTTTTTATTCCTTCAATGGTCTGCGTTTAATCATCCCACCTTTAATGTCTTTAATGCTGCTCATAATTACAAAGGCATTAGGATCTATATTTTCTACAAAAGCATTTAGCTTATTAATCTCTAGCCGAGTTACCACGGTAAAAACAATATTCATTTCGCCAAGCTGGTCGCCATGCTTGCCAAAGCCACGTTTGCCTTTGTAAATAGTAACACCTTTGCCCATATCTGCAATAATCATTTTGCGCATTTCCTCACTCTTGGTTGATATAATTGTTACTCCGGTGTATTCCTCAATACCCTCAATAATAAAGTCAACCGTTTTGGATGCTGCCATGTAGGTGAGTATAGAATACAATGCTGTTTCAAACGAAAAAACATAAGCAGCCGCTCCAAAAATAAATATGTTAATGATGAGAATAACATCTCCCATTGAAATAGAAAATTTTCTGTTTAAATACAACGCAAGCACCTCAGTACCGTCAATAACACAACCACCTCTTACCGCAAGCCCAATGCCCACGCCCAAAAAAAACCCACCAAAAACAGCCACCAATAATTTATCCTGAGTAACAATGGGGTAAGGAATAGCAGTAATAAATATTGCCAACCCCACAATTGCAAGAGCGGTTCTGATAGCAAATATTCTTCCTATTACTTTATAACCGAGAATAACAAAAGGAATGTTTATGGCAACTATAAGCAACGATAACGACACGTTGGATACAGCAGAAATCAACAAAGAGATGCCTGTGGCTCCTCCATCAATAAAATGATTAGGTAACAGAAACCCTTTTAAGCCAAAACCTGCTGACAGAATACCAACAATTATGAAAGAGGCATCGCGCAAAAAATGTTTCAGCCTACGCTTTTGTTCAAAAAAAACTTTGGCCTCGCGATAAGCCGAAGAACTCGAACGTCTTTTTACAGTTTTCTTTTTTCCTATCATTATTTCAACTCAAACAAATTAATACGGCTATAATTTCTTGACCATGCTAAAATGCTGAATTGAGTTGAACAATAAAAAAGTTTTTTCTATAATGTGATAACCGTTGCGCTTGTAAAAGTTCACTGCATTTTCTCTTGCTTGTAAAAAAACGGTTTTCATACCCAGCGCTATTGCTTTTTCCTCGGCAGCCATCATTAAATAATTACCAAGCTGTTTTCCGCTGTATGCATTATCAATAGCCATATAACGCAATTGCATTTCTGTTTCAGAATTTTTTTGCAGACAACACACACCTGCAATTTCATCTTTATGGTTTACCAAAATAAAGTGGTGTCTTTCGTTTTCGTTTACATCACGTTCGGTACCACGCGGTTGGTTCCATGGCTGCCTTAGGATGCGGTAGCGCAAATCAAAATAATTTTGAAACTCTGTTTCAGTTTGAGGATGCGCAGTTTTAAAAATTCCGTGAGAGGTATTGTATTGCTTTATTAAAATCATAGCAACTCCTGCACTTTATTCAATTCAATTAGTTTAAAATATTTTTTCCGGTTTATGGCTGAGCGCAGTATGTGATGAAAATCGGGATGGAAATCAACCTTTTGTAAATGATTTTTAATGTCGTGAGGATGTGTGATGTAAGCCGGATTAAAAAAACCACGTGCTTTGTAAATTCCATCTTCAATCAATATGGCTGATTTTTCATCCTCTTCTCTGCCTTTGTCAATTAATAGAACATCGGGGAGTGCAATTTCGAGTGTACTCATAAACTCTTGTACCCGTTGGTTGTAATCATAGGGTGTTTCAGTTCCCACACAGGCACCGTTGCACATTTTAAGCTGATGCCTGAAACATGCACCATTTATTTGCTGCAAGGCTGTAAAGCGTTTGCATAAATTAAACCGTTCGGTAATTTTTTCTAAATATGTTTTGGCATCTTTAGCGGATCCGAACCATGCAAGCGGTCGCGTGTTTTCACGTATGTTGTCAATTACCAATTCAATGTATCCGTCCTTAGTTAACTCATCATATACGCCAAACTTATACTCCATTCTGCGTTGCGAACGGTTAAAGCGCGGCTGATGTTTTTTTATTTCGGCAGATTCTATGAGCAATGCCATTAGTTCATTGCCGGTAAGTTCGTAGTCGATATCGGCAAGAAGCGAGCGCATGTGCAGTGTTTTGCTTGCAGATTTGTTTCTGAAATGCGAAACAACACGTTTGCGAATGTTGTTGGCTTTACCCACATAGATAACGTTACCCTCATGATCATAAAAGAAATACACACCGGTTTTTTCGGGAAGGTCTTTAAGCGTGTTGCTTTCGAGCAGCTCGTTAAGATCGGGCTCTTTGCCTGCTTTTTTAAGTGAGGTTACTACTTTAATGCCATGCTCAAGGATTAAGCGCCTTAAAATTTCTGTGGTGGCAACGGCATCGTCTTGTGCGCGGTGGTGGTTTTGTAAGGGTATGCTGAGCAGCTTTGTGAGGTTACCCAAACTATATGATGAGTAACCAGGCAAAAGTTTTCGACTAATACGGCAGGTACAAAAAGTATCGCGCTCGTATCTATAACCAAGCATTTTGTATTCATGCTTAATGTGTCCGTAATCGAACTGGACATTGTGTCCAACAAAAATTTTTCCTTCGGTTAGTTTTACAAGTTTCTCCGCTACTTCAAAAAAGCGGGGAGCATTTTCTACCATTTGGTTTGATATACCCGTGAGGCGGGTAATAAAGGGAGGAATGTTGCATTCAGGGTTAACAAGTGTAGAAAATACTTCTACAATTTTTTCGCCATCAAAAATTACGCAACCAATTTCTGTAATGCGGCTGCCTTGTGCAAGACTGCCACCAGTTGTTTCTATATCTATTACCGCAAACACGGCATGAAGGTAAGGAATTTGGGTTTTGAGTTTTTTGTTCAGAGTTCAGGGTTTGTAGTTCAGGCTCCCGAAACTTCGGGAGGAATAAATAGTTCGGAGTTCGGTGTACACCGTGTGTGTACACCGAACTCCGAACTATTTACTCTCAACTAATATTTTAATGAAGGCTAAGCGGCATATCTTTATTAAATGTAACATCATAAGCAAACTTTAATGTTTTTGATTCTTTAGAGTCAACATTTACTGTCCATTTTAACAATCCTATGGTTTCGTTGTAATCTGCTTTGCCTTTTTCTTTCAGTTCTACTTTTATATCCTTGTTTTGCGAAACAGGTACCTGGTCTTCAACCATTAAATTAATAGTGCGGCTTTTGTTATTTTTCATTCTTATTTCGTAGGCAATGGTTTTTGTAATTTCATTGCCGAGTAGTTTATTGCTTTCTTTTACAGGCATTTTGGTGCGTGTTACTACAATACCGTTATCTCTGCCTAAAGCCAACTGCAGTGTATCGTTTATTACTGATGGATTTAAAACAGTAGCGCCTACATAGGTTCCTTCGTAAAAAACATTGGCATTGCCCGGCAGCAAATTCAATTCTTCCCACCCGGTAATTTTTGCAAGCAAGAATGCTTCGCTCTCTAATTTAGGAACCAGGTAATGGTAATAGCGTGCGGGTAACTCAGCAGTTTTAACAGATACCATACGGTTGGTTCCATCGGAAGGAATGGTGTAATCTAATTTGATGTTAAACTCTACGTTGGTCATCGTTTCTATCAGTTGCGAATAATTGGCTGCTGACTGGGCAGGAGACAATTCATTCATTTCATCCATATCTTTTTTTGATTTGTAAGCATCTGCTACAGCGTTTAATGTTGAGCCTTCTCTTGCACCTTTATATAATGCTGCAGGTTTGTGTACATAATAATTTAGGTACCACACAGGCAGCTCGGGTTTAATGTTTCCTTTGTTGGGGTTAGATGTGCTGAGTTTAAGTTTTACATCATTCCAGTCTTCGCCTGTGTTTTGGTAAACATTGGCTTTGTAAGTAAGTTGCATGGGGGCAAGTGCCGAGCCTGAGCGCAAATCATAAGATGGAACCCAACCGGCAGTAGTAACCATGTAGCTTGCTTCTATAATTCCTGCCACAGCTTCATCGGCACTAACGGTTATGATAATTTGGTTATCGGGTGCATATTTTTTGGGGTCTTCTTCTTTTGCTTTGTAGGTTCTTAAATCGGTGAGGCGGGCGGTAATTCTTTCTTCTGTGAGTTTATTTTTTCTTTCCTGGCGGCTAATTCTGCTTAGTTGTGTGTTAATATCATCGAGCTTGATTCTGAAAAACTCCATTGCCTGTTTGAGGACAGCAAGCGAATCGCTTTTGCCTTCGCCTTTAGAAAGTTTGTTTTTAAGTATCATGTCTTTTTCTAAGAGCAATGCGCTTTTTTTATCTTCAAGTTCGTTGTTATCAAAAGCAAGTTCGGAAACTGAGTCTTCTAAAAATTTTATTTCGCGTAATACGGCAACCGGCAGTTTGCTTGGTTCGGGTGCGGGGGGCTCGGGGTATTCTATATGATGTTTAACATCGAGTACAATAAAGTTGCCTTTGCCACCAGCTTGTATGCTGGCAGGGTTTACCTGGGGTGATATGCCTGTGAGCGTTACTTGTGTAATGCCCGGTGCAAGTGTGATGTTGCCTGTGCGAAACACTTGTGCGCCTTGTGTAAATACTGTTACGTTTTTAATGGTTGATTTTACTTTTTTTTCGGTAGCTGCAATTAGCTGAGAGGCACTAAGGATAAGTGCTGTTAAAATAATTTTGTTCATATACCTTATGTTTTTTATTTGTTTTGGAGTTAGATGCAGTGGATTGATTAATTCCATAAAAAAGGCTGAGAGGGTTGCGAAATAAAAAATCCCGACCCTTTAAAGAGAGGCGGGGATAATAAAAACTATGGTATAGAAAATTATGTTTTATGCAGTTACAGGAACCAATTCTAAAGCTGGAGTTAGTTGGATATCAAAATCGGTGATTCTGTTTTTGGTAACGTTAACTTCAAACTCGGCCGTGGCAAAATCATTTGCACGAACGCGGATGGTTGCTTTTGTAAGGCTAACTTTTTTGAAGTGGTAGTTGCCTGCTGCGTTGGTTGAACGGATGCTGTTTTCGCCAACGAGAGGGTAATCTATCATTTCTACAATGGCGTTGCGTATAGCCTTGCCGTTTTCGATGTTTGTGATGGTGCCTTTGATGCCTGTAACTGATTCGTTATAGTTATAGATTTTGCGTGAGTTAAAGTATGCAGCTTCAAAATCGGTAGCGGGGAAGAGTGAGCGAACCTGGTTATCCATGTTTGCTTTAAGGTACTCGAGCATGTCTTTAACAGCCTTTTTAAGGTTGGCAGTGTATGCTTTTAGCTGACCACGCAATGCTTTTGGCTTAGGGGCAATTGCCTGGAAGGAAGTAACATCGGCAGCGAATGCAGTGAGCATTGGTGCTGTGATACCGAAAGGAAGAATAGATGCAGCGTTGGTATCGGCAATGGATTTGATGCTGCCAATGGCTGTAGCAAATTTAGTGTCGGAGAGGCGAAGTGAAAGTACAGATGGTGAGTAGGGAGCAACTGAAGAGTGAAGTTGTTGATCGTTAACGGACATGGCATACGCTTTAATACCGGATACAATGCGCGAGGCATTACCTGCTATAATTGTGCGTAAGATGTTTTTGTCGCGGACAAGACCTTTTAGTTCTGCGGCCTCTGCTTGTTTTTGTTCCCAGTTTTGAATCTGAATAAGGTTTTCGCGGTGCTGGGCATCTGACTCGTTGAAGAGTTCGGAACCTTCCCAGGTTGGTTTGTAGTTAGCGTTTGTTTGTGCAACTGAGTTGCCCATTACTTGTTGATTTTTTTGTTGACGTGTCATGGGGTGTTTGACGTTTTATGAGGTCTTTAACGGGAGTAGGTTACATTTTTTTATTTTTTTTTAATGCCCAGGTTTTTTAGAGCCCGCTATTAAGTACTTTTTTTAAAGCAAAAAGTAAAATGAGGAATGAGGATGTTATTTTTACCTTTGTAGTGTAACAACCATAAATTTTGTTAATTGAGGACCAAATAATTATTGTATGGCTAAACGAAACGGCAACCGCAATGAGATGATTTTTCGGATGTATGAGGAAGGCACATCGGTAGCGGATATAGTTGAGGCTACTGAATTGAGTTACGATTGGGTATTGCGCTTATTAAAAAGCAAAGGGTTTTATAAAAAACCCATGAAGCTACATGCTGATAAAAGCGCAAAGAAGGATTTGCTTAATTTAATTGATGGTATAAAGGAGGATAAGCAGGTAAGCAAACCTAAAGCGCAAGAGAAATTTATTAAAAAAGAGGGAACACATGTAGCTGCTTTTAAACTATATAATAAAACATTTGATACTTATGGTGAAATGAGGGAATATAAAAAGCAGATGGGTATAAGGGTTAGGTTGCTTGCCACTGACGGAAAAACCAGCGAAGAGATAGCTGAGATTACGGGTTTGAATAAGAAGAGTATTGCAAGGTTTATGTTAACACTGACTAACGACTAGCAGGCTGAAGGTGAAGGGGGAATTGTTCTTAGGTGAAATTACACACAATTAAAAATAATACTAAACCTTACAGGGGGTGCAAACGTACCATCAACCATGGCGACCTGTAAGTAGAAGTTAGATGAGGTGAGAGGTAACATTGAAATAGGCTGCAAGCCTAAAGAATAAAGAGGCAACGAGGCAGAGCCCATACAGTAATGCTTAATAGTGAAGGATATAATACTTCATTAAATTTTATTAAGGATTAAGTAGGGTTATTGATAATTCCGCCTGACAGGTGAAATTACAGAAAGAGGATAATGGATCATTTTACATAGTTAAACTGCCAGCAACAAGATAATCGGTTCCATTTTAGAGTAACAAATGTGTATGGTGCTATCCTGACCCCGAGTAGCTATTGACTTTTATTAATTTAACTGTAGAATTAATTCCCTCCATTTTTCTCTACCAAAACATCTCCCGCATGGTGTCATCTGTGCTTGGTGGCTCAGCAGGTTTAAGGTTTTTAGGTATAAAGCCTTCCACGTGCTTCTGAAAATGCAAACAATGTAGGCCGCCTTTGGGACTTTCAATTTCAAGCAAATATTCTCCTTCCGGAAATCCCAGTGTATCAAACAACATTTGGGTGTTGCCGCTAACCTTGGTTTCTACTTGGCCACTTTCCACGATGGTGTGTGTGGATGTGTTTACAATGCGGTAACTGCCATAATCCCATTTTGGAGAGTCTGTTTTGGGGAGCCAGACCTTAAGTTGCTGGCAATCGGCATAAAATACAAAATGTGCTGTGAGCAGGCCCATCTCATAGGCATTGTTGCCTTTGTTTTCAATGGTGTGGATTTCAATGATGCCGTTGTGTGGGGTCATTTTTAAGTTAACGCTGTCCTCCATTCTTATTTAACCAGTTGTTTACCGCTACCTTGTATTGATTACAAATTGCCACGTATTCGGGCTTGGGTGTCGTTTCAAGCTCAGCTTTTACTTTTAACATGTTGGTGAGAAATTCTGCCTTGTTGGCACTAAACTGTTCGTCCAGGACACGACATAGACCCTCAACGTTCAACAACTTCAAAAAATCCTCTTCCGAACCAAAACTTTGAGGGCGATATTTGAGTTCTTCTGCCACCCTACTGATGGTCTTGTTCAAAGGTTCCACAAACAATGCAGGCTCCTTAACCTCATATTTTTCTAAAAACGCGTACACATACAGGTAGTCAGCACTGGATTCATAGTTGTTTAACAATTCAACCAACTGCGGCTCCAAATTTTTCAAGGATACCAATTTATCTATAGCGGCCTTTTGAATGCGCACATCATCATGGTTCAACATGTCGTACAACAGCCAACGGGGTTCGATCGAAGAGGCTATGTCCTTCATGGCCTTTTCGTAATGCATTTCCTTTATGGCCTTTTGATCTTTAAACCACTTGCCCAATTG
>Ga0209200_1004791_pt1 | contig 10783 bp, 9 predicted proteins | sample AD_UKC033_MetaG_FD_184406 | JGI IMG/M metagenome (GOLD analysis project Ga0209200, IMG submission 184406) | Active sludge microbial communities of municipal wastewater-treating anaerobic digesters from USA - AD_UKC033_MetaG (SPAdes) (version 2) | ecosystem: Engineered > Bioreactor > Anaerobic >...
CCACCAGCCAGCCGCTCCAGCCCCAGTGAATGGCCATCATCGAGCAACAAACCGCGACCAACGCCAGCACGCTGCCCACCGCCAGGTCAATCCCCGCCGTGATGATCACCAGCGTCGAACCGCAGGCGAGAATCCCGTACACCGACGCCTGCCGGAGCGCGTCCCGGTGCGTGCCGATCTTGAAAAACGCGCCATCGGCATTGAAGAGCGTGCCCACCAGCAGCATCAGCAACAATGCGAGGAAGGCGCGGCCGGCCGGGCTTGATCCGAATTGAACAAACCGGTTGCGGGTTTGGATCGGGGATGATTCGTTCATGATGCTTTGGTGATGGTCGAAGCGGTGGTGTGCCCCATGGCCGCGGCCAGAATGGTCTCGGGGGTGGCTTGCGCCCGCGTGAAGGTGGCGGTCAATTCGCCCCGGTGCATCACCACAATGCGGTCACTCAAGGTGATCAATTCCGGCATCTCCGAGGTGATCAACACGATGGCCATGCCCTGCGCCGTCCATTCGTCCATGAGTTGATAAATCTCGCGTTTCGCTCCGACATCAATGCCACGGGTGGGTTCATCCAGCAGCAGCACCTTGGGCCGGGTCTGCAACCATTTGGCGATCGCGACTTTTTGCTGGTTGCCACCCGATAGCGCGCCGACTTCCAGGTCCAGGGACGCGGCCCGGAGTTTCACCTGGCCGGTCGTGCGTTCCGCGGCCGCGCGTTCCGCCGTGGGATTGCGCCAGCCCGCCCGGGTCAATTCCCGCAGACCCGCCAGCGTGGCATTGGCGATGATTGAAAGGGACAGGACCAGCCCCGTGGCCTTGCGGTCGTTGGTCAGCAACACCAGGCCGGCATTGATCGCCGCGCGCGGGGTCGTGAATTCCATGACCTGACCGTCAAGCAGCACCCGGCCCCGTGTGGCGCGGCCATACGCTCCGAAGAGACCAAGCAGCAGTTGGCTCGCCCCCGAACCTTGCAGTCCGCCGATGCCCAGAATCTCCCCGGCCCGCACCGCCAGGGAAATGTTCGCCGCCGCCGGCCTGGCCGCAATCCCCTCCGGATACACGCTGACGTTTTCGAGCCGCAATCGCTCCGCCCCCGGCTGGGGGGCGCGCCGCGGAAATTGCTGGCCCAGTTCACGCCCCACCATCCATTGGATGAACCGGGCCGATGAGAGGTCTTGGGCCGGCGCCGTGCCAACCCATTCTCCGTCGCGCAGCACCGTGATGCGGTCCGCGATCCGTCCGATCTCCTCCATCTTGTGCGTGATGTAAACGATCCCGCAGCCGCGCGCTTTCAGGGAACGGATCAGCCCGAAGAGGGTTTCAACCTCGGTCGCGTTCAATGCGCTCGTCGGCTCGTCCATCACGAGGACCCTGGCGTTCTGACTCAAGGCTTTGGCGATCTCGATGAGTTGCTGGACGGCAATGGGGAAGTGTTCCACCGGACGGCGCACGTCCAGTTCCAGCCCGAGCTGTCGCACCCAATGTCGGGCTTCCTCGTGCTGGCGCGCGTCGCAGACAAATCCGTTGCGCGTCGGCATGCGGCCGAGAAAAATGTTGTCGGCCACGCTCATCGGACCAATGAGGGACAATTCCTGGTGAATCACCGCCACGCCGAGGGCGCCCGCTTCCAACGGTGAACGCGGGCGCGCTTCCCGGCCTCCGTATTCGATGCGCCCTTCGAAATCGGTGTGAATGCCGGCCAGGATTTTTATCAAAGTGCTCTTGCCCGCCCCGTTTTCGCCGGCCAGGACATGGACTTCGCCCGGTGCAATTTCCAACTGCACATTGTGCAGCACGGTGACCGGGCCGAACCGCTTGGTGATGCCGGTCAACCGCACCAGGGGCGGAGTCGCGGATGGCGGGATTGGGCGCGCAGCGGTCATGGTTGACGGCGGGGCGAGGCGTTGCGAAGTCGGTTGGGCGCAAAATGAGGGCCTTGGGCGGGAGCAAAACCCCCATCCTTCGGAAGCCCGTTCAACATGTTCATCAATCCCACCCGTCCTGGAATCCGGGGCACCCAACCGGCCAACCCCGGGTGTGTGCGCTCATCGCCCTGGACTCCAGCTTGCGCGGAATCGAGGTCGCTTGTCTATTCCGGATTACGAACGACCGGAACATCCGGCGGGAGGTCGGGCAGACGAACGCGTGATGCGTTCGCAGGGGGCGCGCCTGGCTCACGGCGGTGTCGTAGCTGATGAGGCTCTTGCAGGAGAGGTCGTAGAGGCAATTATCCATCAGCACCATGCCCTCCTTGCGTCTGGTCTGCAGGATGTCCTCCAGGGGATGCACCCGGTTCTCGCGGATCGGATTCCGCACCGCGCCGCTGGCCATCACCAATTCGGACACCGGCGACCGCCGCGTGCGATCCGCCGCCGCAAGCAGTTCCTGCGCGCTGATCTCCTGCAGCGCGTTCGAGAGCTGCAGAATAATCTGCCGCTGCGCGCTGCCCTTGAAGACGCCCGTGATGCGCTCCAGCGCGTGTGAAACATTGGGTGAGCGCATCGTGGCCAGCAGCCCGGCCGGTGGGGGACGCATTTCAGTTCCCTGTTTGTTCGCGTGCCCGGCTGGTTCCGGTGACTTGTTTGTTGTTGCCCTGACTTCGGTCGGGAGCGGCCCGATGGGGGTTCGCTTGCATCGGAAAATCAGGCCAATCGTCAAGCGGTTATCCATTCGCAGCGGCGCCGCGAAAATGCCGCTGGGAATGGAAAGGGCCGCACGCATCGGCTTCGATTGGGCGGGTGGTGGAAATTCATTCGTCAGAGCTCGTACGCAACTTCATTTGTGGCGTTGACCCCGACAACCTTTCGCGCCATCAAGACCTCGATGGTCTGCTTCAGATCATCCGGTGAAAGTGCCTTTGCGGGGGTCTTGACCAGAACCGGCGGCAGCTTCTGGTGACGTCCACCCAAAACCTAAGTCACATGCGCGGGCTTGACGGCGATTCGCTCCAAATCAGTCTCCTGGACGCTTTCAAAGTCAACAAAGATGTAGTTGGTGCGAAGCATCCCGTTGCGATCCATCCACCGAAACTTGACGCCGACCGCAACCTCTCACGGCGCCAAACTCATAACTTCCAACCCTTGCGGTACTCGGTCTGGAGAAATTGATTTGCCGTGTCCGAGTTGGTGAATTTGAGGTTCGCGCTGTCCCACAGCAGCTTCTTCTTGGTGAGTTCCTCGCGCATCTGCAGCCGCAGCGCCACGTTGCCCAGCAACACGGCCTCGGTCAACGGACCGGCCCAGTCGAAGTTCGATCCGCCGGGCGCACCGCCCTTGCACGCGGCAATCCACTCCTTGTGATGACCAATGGACCGGGCGAGCTTCTTCGGCGGATCGCCATAGGCCTTGGCCCGCGATTTCGGCAAGAGGCGGTAGCCTTCTTGATTCAGAATCTTTCCCTTGTCGCCGACGAACAGATGGCCGTTCGCTCCCATCATTTCGCCGGCCTCCAGTTCCTCGGGGCGCGGCGGACGCAATCCACCGTCGTACCAGGTCAGCTTCACCGGCGGCATTGTGCCGCGCGCCGGGAATTGATACGTGACCATCGAGGCCAGAGGATACGTTTCCTGGTTCACCCGCGTGGAACTCGCCTCGACACTCGTGGGCGCGCCGAGCTTGAGCGCGCGGAACACGGGATCGAAGGCGTGACAGCCGATGTCGCCGAGCGCGCCCGTCCCGAAGTCCCACCAGCCCCGCCAGCGGAACGGGAGATAAATTGGATTGTACGGTCGCTCCGGCGCCGGCCCGAGCCACAAATCCCACTCCAACGTCTTGGGCACGGGCAGCGTGTCCTTCGGACGCTCGACGCCTTGCGGCCAATACTCGTTGAACAATCCGTTGGACGGCCGATCCGTCCACACATGCACCTCGCGCACGGGCCCGATGGCGTCGTCCAGCATGAACTCGCACAACCGCCGGGTTTGCTCGGACGCCTGGCCCTGGTTGCCCATCTGCGTGGCGACCTTGTATTCGCGCGCGGTCTGGGTGAGTTGGCGGGCCTCCCGCACCGTGTGCGTCAACGGCTTTTCACAATACACGTGTTTGCCGGCACGCATTGCCGCCATGGAGATGATGGCGTGCTGATGATCCGGTGTGGCGATGACCACGGCGTCAATGTCCTTCTGTTCGTCCAGCATCTTCCGGTAATCCTTGAAGACTTTCGCGCCGGCGTAGCGCCGGAACACCCCGCCGGCGTGGGCGGCATCCACGTCGCACAACGCCACGATGTTCTCGCTGGTCAACTGGCTGAGGTCATGGCCGCCCTGCCCGCCAACGCCGATGCCGGCGATGTTCAGCTTTTCATTGGGCGACTTGAACCCGCCGCGGCCCAGCACCCGGCTCGGCAACACCATGAAGGCCGAGGAAGCCAGCGCCGCCGTGCCGATGAACTGTCGTCGCGAGAGTCCCCGCGTGGATTTGAGCTTCGATGTTTTCATGCTTGTAAGGGACCAATTGGAAGAAGGCGGTTTTCGGCGCGGTTCGCTGGCTGCCGTGCGGCAGGAAGTCATGCCGCCGGTTGTTCCAGCGCCCCGCCGGACCCAGCCGCAATCCGTTCGCCATCCGCGACACCGCCTCCCAACGTTGCCCGGGACGGCGAGCGATGCGAGGCGTTGGATTAGTATTGAAAAATGCCTCGCACTGCGTCCCGGGACTCCGCACAGGAGCAATCCTTCCGGGATCCTCCATGCGTTGATTGCGGGCCATGCCACTGACTGTGAGTGGCAGCACAATAGTTGTCAATACTAAGACCTCTTTACGCGCAGCGTCGGGGCAAAGCGGCGACGGAAAGGGTATCAGGCGAGCCAGATTCCTTCTCACCGCTTGTGCGGGACGGCCGACTATTTCTCGACAGATTTCAAGAAAACGGCTGCTTTCTCAACAACCGGCTTTTGCATCTCGTCGAATGCGTGACCAAGATTGTTCGTAGCCGTGCTGCGGGGATGCCTCTGTCGATATACTTTCACCTTCAACAGACCTTGATGCACGGAACTGCTCTGATCTACCGGTTGCCCTTTCAACCTCGCAGCTATTGAGCTTACCGACGAGTCAACACTGAATTCGAGCGCCTCAATTGCTTGTTGAGTGTCGCCTCGGCGGAGAGCTTCCAAAACCACTACCGAACTTAGCGCGTTGCCCACCTCCAAGTCCGCTATCAGATCTTTCACCTGCTCTTTGGTGTAAACCTTTTGGGGTGCTCCTTCCTCGGCGGCAAAGGCAAGAATGGCACAACCCACAAGGCAAAGTGCGAGAAATTTCAGAGTCTTCATAAGCTGGCCAACAGTCGTCACTTCTTTGGAGGGTCCGGGATTGAAATGTCCGGAATCTTTGGGTTCGGATTCTCTGTGGAATCTTTAGGTTTTCCGGGTTGAGGAAGATTTGGGCCTTGCTCCCCATCCGTCAGCATGCAAGCAGAACGACAGGCATTGAAACGAGCCATGTAACCCGGCCCTCTCAGGCTGGGAATGCACGCCTTCTTTGAAAACTGCTCAGTGCAACAGCGCAGCCAATCGACCAAATCTTTTGATTTTTTCCAATCGCCACAGGCGCTCTGTCCCAGCGGATCAATCCAATTCACAGGGTTGTTCTCCGCGAAAGCATAAAGATTAAGTCCCCCTCGTTCCCCGATAGGATCTCTGTTTGGCCACCTGCCCGCATCCGCTTGATAATCCCGATGCAGATACTTGGTGTCATCGGTCACGTCATCCGCGTATTGCGTGCTGAAGCGGATCGGGTTGAGCCGGGCCAGCGGACCGGTTGCGCGCAACGGCTCGCCGAACGGGCTGTATTCGTAGCGGGCACTCTCACTGCTGTCCGCCGTGTTCACCAGCGCCGTGACGTTTCCATTCCCATCGTAACAGGTGAAATGCGTGGTGTTGGCCATCGCGCTGCATTGCGCAGAGCTGCCCGCCTTCACCGCCAACACGCCGCCCACGCTGCCCGCGCTGCCCGCGCCTTGAATGCTCCCGCTCAAGTCCAAGCCGCGCCTGAAACTCACCACCACGCCATGCGTTCCCCTGCGCGCCTTGGTGAGGTTGGTGTTCTGGTGCAACATCTTCATCTGCGCGGCTATTGGGGTGATTTCAGCGCAAACTTCCCTCCTGCGCAAAACAAATTCTCAGCGGTGGAAGCGTTGATGCCACCATTTCAGCAGGCCATAGGAAAGTCGCACCTTGCCCTGGCCGACGGACATTTCCGGTCGCATTTGGATCCAGGAGGATTTGGGGTAGGCGAGCGGCTGATCCGGGTAAATGCTCCGGTGGCCGATCAGCAGATAGGCGCCGATGGCGACGGCCACCGCGGTTTGCCGGCGATTTCCGCGCGGCAGTTACTTCGGGAATTCCGGCAGCGAAACTTTCCAACGGATGGAGAGCAGGCGCAGGAGCAGCGTCGTGCCGATACCGATGGCGCGGTTCAAATGGTTGCCGCCGTGGTAGGCCTCCAGGAGGACGTAAACAGTCGCGCCCACCACCGAGGCGGTGGCGTAGAGATAGATTCCGGTGCGCATGACGAGGGGAATTTCCCCTACCAGGACATCCCGCAGGAGGCCGCCGGCCACTCCGGTAATGACGCCCAGGACGACTGCATTGGTGGCGCCGACCTCCGCCTGCAAGGCAATAGCCGCGCCCAAAATGGTGAAGAGCGCCAGGCCAAACGCATCCGCCACCACCAGGGCGGGTTGGGGCACGTTCCAAAACCGGATTGCAAAGAAGGCGAGCGTGGAAATCCCGGCGGCATTGATCACGTAGTCGGTGCTGGCGAGCCAGAACACCGGGCGATCCAGGATGAGATCGCGCGTGGTGCCGCCGCCGAGGGCGGTGACCAGCCCCAGGACCACCACGCCAAACAGGTCCACCCGCTTGCCACTGGCGGCCAGCACACCGGAAATGGCGCTGACCGCCACGGCGAAGTGAGCCTGGAGCAGCGGGATGCTCATGCGAACGCGGACGGGTCAGGGCAGCAGCGCCTGCAGGCGTTGCCCATACGCGACAAAGTTTTTGCGCGCGGCCTCCGCGGGGGCGTGTGGCGCGGCTTGCGGATCGTGGAACACCGTGACCATGTGCGGTTCAATGCTCAGGCCGCCGGCATAACCGCGTTGTTGGGCGTCGGCTAAAATTTCCCGGACGCAACCCTGGCCTGCTCCCGGCCAGTGGTAGGTTTCGGTGTTGGTGGCGGGATCGTAGCTCGCGTCCTTGATGTGGAGGTGAACGACGTGATCGCGGACGTGTGTCCAGAATTCCCAGGCGTCCTGCCGCGGCCAGGGCCGGGGACGGCTGCGGTCCGGATTGAACACCGGGTTGGCGGTGTCAAAGACCAGTTTCAAGCCGGGGCAGCGGTCGAGGAGTTCGAGCGTATGTTGCCAGCTCATACCACCGTAGTTCATGCAGTTTTCGTGAACCGGCTGCAGCCCGGCATCAAGGAAGCGGTGGGTCACGTCCTTCACGCGGCGGAACACTTCCGCCGGTGTTTGGTATTCGGCCTCGCCGGGTTTGAAGCTCATGATGCGGACGAATTTCGTCCCCAGGCGTTGCATGCGGGGGATGCAACGCTGCACTTCCGCGAGCGTGACGGCGAACGGATCGGTCAATTTTTTCGCCCAGTTCATCACGGTGGAGCCGAAGCAGTAAACCCGGATGCCGGATGGTTCGATCAATTGCGCCGCCGCATCGAATGCGGCATCCGAGAGCTCGTGCAAGTTGGCCTTGGGATGTCCCGCGACTTCCACGGTGCGCAATTCAATGAATTTCCAGCCCAGTTCTTGCGTGGCTGCCAGTTGGGTGACCAAGCTCGCGCCCGCCTCATCGCCGATGCCCATCAGTTTCATCGTTCAACCCAGTTTGCGGCAGCGAAACACGTACGCCGGAGGCAGATTGCGCCAGATGGTGGGGAGGGTTTCCAGGGTCGCGAAACGTTGGCGCAGCAGCCGGCGGAAGCAGATGGTGGTCGGGAAGTAACGCGCGTGTTTGTAGGCGAACCCGACGAACTCCCCGCCGGGCGCCAGCGCCGCTTCCAGCGCGTTCAAAATGCGGGATTGATGGGCGGGCAGCATGTTGCTCCACGCCAGACCGCTGATCACGCAGCGGACGCTGCGGGCCGGCACGTATTTCCCCAGGTATTCGGCGGAGTCGAAAATGATTTCGCTGCGCGGAAAGCGCCGGCGCAACACGTTGACGTTTGTTTCGCTTAATTCCAGGGCCACGAGCCGGCCATCGGGGCCGAGGCGATGCAGCAACCGTTTGGTGAAGTTCCCCGTGCCGGGGCCCAGTTCCACCACAGTGTCACCGGGGGCAAAGTGGCAGGCGGCCACGATGGCTTCCGACAAATGCCCGGAGCTGGGCCAGATGGCCCCAACCTTCAGCGGCTCCCGCACAAAGGCCTGGACAAAACGCCAGGCCCGCCCACTGACCTCTATTTCGGATGCAGAATCCGGAACCAGTTTCATTCGTTCGAACGGACGGAGCATAAAATCCTCGCGCCGCCAAACCAACATCAAATATTGGAAAGATTCACGGGCGGTGCGGCGGGGGGACGGTTCATCCAAACAAATCCAACTGTGGCGTCGGCGGCAGTTGCCGGAGTTTATCCCGTTCCTCCTGGCGGCGGGACACCCGCACGCCGCCTTCGGGGGTCAATTCAGACGCCTCGAGATTGATGAGGATTTGCTTCGCCCGCTCCACCACGGGCTTGGGCACGCCCGCCAGCCGGGCGACCTGGATGCCGTAGCTCTTATCCGTGGCGCCCGCGACAATTTTACGCAGGAACACAATGGCGTCATGCCATTCGCGCACGGCGACGTTGAAATTTTTGAGCCGGGGCAGGCGTTGCGCGAGTTCGGTCAGTTCATGGTAGTGCGTGGCGAACAGGGTTTTTGCGCCGACTTGATTGTGCAGGTGTTCGACAATGCTCCAGGCCAGCGAAAGTCCGTCGAACGTGCTCGTGCCGCGGCCGATTTCGTCGAGAATCACCAGGCTGCGCGGGGTGGCATGGTTGAGAATGTTGGCGGTCTCGCTCATCTCCACCATGAAGGTGGACTGGCCGCGCGCCAGATCGTCGCTGGCCCCGATGCGGGTGAAAATCCGGTCCACCAGGTCGATTCGCGCGGCCCGGGCGGGGAGGAAGCTGCCCGTGTGGGCGAGCAACGTGAGCAACGCCACCTGGCGGATGTAGGTGGATTTGCCGGCCATGTTGGGCCCGGTGATCAGCGCGATCTGGGCGGGAGCTTCAGCGGTCACGCCGGCTGTCGCCCCGGAGGCGGCCGGGCTGGCGCTGCTGCCCAGGCGGCAATCGTTCGGGACAAAGCGTTCCTCCATCAAACCCTGCGCGAGCACGGGATGGCAACCGTCGGTGATTTCCAGGCGGCCGTGGTCCCCGATTTCGGGCCGGCAATAATCGTGCAGGCGCGCGGTTTCGGCAAAGGACGCCAGCACGTCCAGCTGCGCCAGTGCGCCGGCGGTGTGCTGGATCGTGGCCAGTTGCTGGAGCACGTTTTCGCGCAGTTGCTGGAACAGTTCGTATTCCAGCTTCACGCCCCGTTCTTCGGCGCCGAGGATTTTTCCCTCCATGTCCTTCAGCTCCGGGGTGATGAACCGCTCGCCGTTGGCGATGGTTTGTTTGCGGAGGTAATGTGCGGGCACCTTGTCGAGGTTCGCTTTGGTGACCTCGATGAAATAACCGAAGACGGAGTTGAACCGCACCTTGAGCGAGGCGATGCCGGTGCGTTCGCTTTCGTCCTGCTGCAATTTGGCGAGCCAGTCCTTGCCCCGGCGCTGGGCGTCGCGCAAGGCATCCAATTCCGGGCTGAAACCGTCGCGAATCAATCCACCTTCCTTCACGGTCAGCGGCGGCTCCGTCACGATGGCGCGCGCGATCAGGGCGACCAGGTCGGGTAAGGCCGTGAGCTGCGCGGTGAGTTGTTCCAGCAAGCCGGGGTGGCAGGCGTCCGCGTGGGTTTCGAGGGCCGTTTGCATTAACGTGTCCGCCTGCGGGGATGCTGGCCCCACCGCCGCCAGGGTTTGCCGCAATGCGGGAATTTGTTCCAGCGCCTGCCGCAGCACGACCAGATCCCGCGCGTTGCCGCTGCCCGTGCTGAGCCGGCCCAGCGTGCGCTCGAGGTCGCGGACGTTGCCGAGCTGCCCGCGCAATGCGGTCAACGCGGGCGCGTGTTCCAGGAACCGGGCGACGGTCTCCTGCCGCTGCCGGATCGGCTCGACGGCGGCGAGCGGCTGCGAAAGCCAGTTGCGCAGCAGCCGTGCGCCCATGGGCGTCAGGGTCCGGTTCAGCGTGCCGTACAAACAGGCCGTGCGGGAGGCATCGCGTTGCAGCGGCTCGAGAATTTCCAGATGCCGCAACGTGGTGTAATCCACCGCCAGGTAATCCGTGGGTTGGTAGAAGGAAATCCGCGTGAGGTGCTGCACATCGCGCCGCAGGTGGTGGATGAGGTAGTGCAGGACGGCGCCCGCCGCGCCGAGGGCTGCCGGGTGGTTTTTCAGGCCAAAACCGTCGAGCGACGCGACCTGGAAATGATCCCGCACCGTGAAGGTGGCGGTTTCGGGTGCGAACGTCCAATCGTCGTAGGGAGTGAGAACCCAACCAAAATTGGATGTGGAAAGTTGAAACTCCTCACCCGGCTTTGCCACCCGCTCCCCATCGGGCGGGGTGAGGGGCGCGCTTCTTCCCACGAGCAGATCGCGGAGCGAGGTGGCCTCCAGCGGGTGCACGATTTCGGCGGGGCGCAGGCGTTCCAGCTCGCCCAGCAGGGCGGGGCCCGACTCTACCTCCGTGGTCAGAA
>Ga0209200_1004800_pt1 | contig 10769 bp, 11 predicted proteins | sample AD_UKC033_MetaG_FD_184406 | JGI IMG/M metagenome (GOLD analysis project Ga0209200, IMG submission 184406) | Active sludge microbial communities of municipal wastewater-treating anaerobic digesters from USA - AD_UKC033_MetaG (SPAdes) (version 2) | ecosystem: Engineered > Bioreactor > Anaerobic >...
GTTATTTGCTCGGCAAATTTATAAAAATTAACGCCGTTTTCTTCAATCCTGATAGCTACTTCCACGATGTCGCTTGCTGCAAAAACTCCCATATAAATGCCTCCTTTTTTTAAATTCTTATAAAAGACTGAGCACATTTTTTGAACTAATGCAATGATTTTGCTTTCCTATCAACAAGTTTTTTATCAGTCTGTTGATTTATCTGCATGATCGGATATTTAGCGTGCTTTATTTCTTACGCTGATCATGACGCGTGTTGTTGTCGGTTTTCCTTCGGGAAAATAGGCGCCGGTGGGCAACACGATTTTTGTGTCGATTGTGCTGGCGGAGGATATTTTCTTCAAGTCTATAGGTTCTGTCTCGATTTTAATTTTTTGAGGATTGATGCGGGAATCATAAAGTATATCGATTTTAGAGGGGACGGCCGATATTTTTTGTAGAATGAGATTCTTGGGCAAAGAATTATTTGTGACGATTTTTAGAGGGAAAGTTCCGGCAATGAGCCGTGTTGCGTAAATGTATATTTTTTCCGGTTTTATTTCTGTAATCGATAAGTTGGAAGGCACATTGACCATGTCTTTGGAAAGGATAATTTCTTGTTTTGTTTTAGAGACGGTCGACAGATCCAGCGATAATTTAAGAAAGCGTTCGTCTAACAGATAAAACGCCTGCTGTGGTCCCTGGAGAATCACTTTTACTTCAGTCAGACGCGGTTCGTCGATGTGCCAATGTAGCGGCACATTGCGATATTCTATGGGTATGATGAAATTGCGGCGCACAATTTCTTTCTGGTAACCGAAGGCAAACCATAAAAGGCAAGCTAAAATCAGGGAGATAATTTTTTCTTTTGAATTTTCTTTAAGCCAAGTAATTGCCGGATGTCTTTTTTTCGCGGGAATTTCACGGGCATAAAAATTATCCAATTCGTTGTGGAGGACAGATGCGTTGTTTATCTTTGTTAAATTGTTCTGATGAGCGACAGATATATTTCCGGTTTCTTCGGAAACGACGATACACAGAGCGTCAGAACGTTCCGCCAGTCCGAGTGCCGCGGTGTGACGCAGCCCTATGGTTCCGTATTTTGCCGTGTTGGAGGACAGAGGCAAATGACATCCAAACATTTTAACGCGGTCGCCTTTGATAAGCACTGCGCCGTCGTGCCCCTCGGAATAAGGATCAAAAATGCTTTCCAGTAAAGGTTCACTGAGCAGGCCGTCGAGCGCTGTTCCGCCATTCAAGTGCCTGTCCAGGCGGTCTTCTCCCTGCAGAACAATTAAAGCGCCTATTTTTTTTTTGGCCAGATTTGCGACGGTATGTGTGATTATTTCCGAAGCTTTTTCTAGCGGGGAAAGAGGCCGAACTTTTTTTCTAAGATTGCCCAGCAAGGCCAGTTTTTCAAAGAGGTTGCGTAAATCTTCCTGAAAAATTACTACGAGCACAAACAAGACGATAGCAAAGAAAGATTGAAGCACGATAGTGGTAAGATAAAGTTGCAGGAAACGGGCGGCTATATAGACGCCTCCCAGGAGGATAATGCCAATGAGAACAAAGCGCGAAGCCCTGGTTTTAAACCAAGAGAAAAAGGCAAAAATCATAATAGCAATGATCACGATATCCAGGATGTCTTGTACTCTTATGGTTTTTATGGCGGACAGTGCGGCATTGATTAAATCCATGCGGTGTTCCCTTTGCCTTTAGTCGATTTAACTATAAAAAAACTTATACAGAAAAAGCTTTTCATATGTCAAGCGGGATTGCAAACTTGCAAATATGGCAGCAAGCATTACATAGACCATTTTTGTTTGACAGGTTGGTTTCTATTACCTATACTCATCTGGCATTAAAAATGATACGCAGGAAAGAGAGGTTATAACAATATGGATGAAAGAATGGTAAAAAGTATGAGAGATGGAGTCAAGAAAATACCGACACCTATATTAATTGCGGTGGTAGTGGTCTTGGTTTTCCTTTTCGCTAAGCCATGGGTTGAGGTAGGACCGGGGCAAAGAGGCGTGGTGCTTAATTTTGGAGCTGTGCAAGACAATGTTTTAGGTGAGGGGCTGCATTTTCGTATACCAGTGGTGCAGGAAGTTATTCTTCTGGATGTTAGGGTACAAAAGGTTGTGACCGACACAATTGCCGCATCATCCGATTTGCAGGATGTCACATCTTCTATCGCCCTTAATTATCATTTGATTCCCGACAAAGCGAATATCGTTTACCAGACTATTGGAATATCTTACCGGGAGCGGATTATAGATCCCGCAATTCTTGAGGTGGTAAAAGCTGTTTCCGCAAGATATTCAGCCGAAGAGCTCATTACTAAAAGGCCGCAGGTCAGTGAAGCAATGCGGACGTCTTTAATGGAAAGGCTCGAAAGATATAATATAGAGGTTGACGCTTTTTCTATTGTCGCTTTCAGCTTTTCCAAGGTATTTACGGAAGCGATTGAAGCAAAGCAAACAGCCGAGCAGCTTGCCCTCAAAGCAAAAAGAGATTTGGAAAGGGTAAAAATTGAGGCGGAACAGAAAGTAACGGCGGCGAAAGCGGAAGCGGAGTCTCTGAGGCTGCAAAGAGCAAATATTTCCCCCGATCTTATAGAGCTGCGCAAAATCGAGGCAAATCTTAAAGCAATTGAAAAATGGGATGGTATCCTGCCGCAGGTTGTGGGCACGGGAGGCGTGCCGCTGATTGGATTGGGAGACATGAAAAAGAAATAATGGATATTTTCCCACAACCGGAGTATCCAGTATTCTTATACAGGATAGTTATCAGCAGGTCAAAAAAAAAGTTGACATCGGTATTTTGAGTTGCTATAAGTAAAAACATTAATTGTGGGTAAACAGTATGAAAAAAGCAGGCATAAAATTATCGCTTAATAACTGGTGGTGGAGCCTCACAGGGAGGATTTTCCACCGCTGATCAAGTCTAATTAAAAAGCAAAGCCGTGGAGAACCTCTGGGGTCTTCACGGCTTTTTTGTTTGTGACCACATAAGCAAAGGCCGTGATAAAAATATCGCGGCCTTTTTTATTTTAAGGAGAAATGCATGTATCAGCTGTCATTTGCCGAATTTAAAAAGTTAGCCGGGCAGGGTAATCTGGTTCCCGTCTGCCGGGAAATACTAGCCGACGTGGAAACTCCCGTCTCGGTCTTAATGAAACTGCAAAATGAAAAATACGTTTATCTTTTAGAAAGCGTGGAAGGCGGGGAAAAATGGGGCCGATATTCGTTTCTGGGGGTTGGTGCCGGGATTCTCTTCCGGGTCAGCGCGGATAAAGTTATCGTCGAAGAAGGGAAAGGAATTACTTCCCGCGAGCATAAGGGTAATCCTCTGAAAGTTCTGCGTGATTTAATGAGTCGTTACAAGCCGGTGACGTTACCCGGCCTGCCTCGTTTTTACGGCGGTGCGGTGGGTTTTTTGAGTTATGAAATGGTGCGCTACTTCGAAAAACTGCCGCAGAGAGTTACCGATGATTTGCGGATTGATGATGCTGTCTTTGTGATCAGCGATACCATTATGGTTTTTGACAACATTCGCCATACGATTAAAATAGTTTCCTGCGCCTACACGGAAGATGCGGATTCGTTAGAAGAAACCTACAGAGAGTCATGCCGGAAAATCGATACCATGATTGAGACGTTGTCTCTGCCCTCAACGCACGGAATTAATCCCGCCGCTCAAGGAAAAGAAATTTCCTTTGTCTCCAACATGACTCCTGAGGAATACAAAGATATCGTCTCCAAAGCCAAAAAATATATCACGGCAGGGGACATTATTCAGGTTGTTCTCAGTCAGAGATTTGAAACAGATTGCCAATCGTCTGCCGTCGATCTTTACCGCGGATTGCGTTACGTTAATCCTTCGCCTTATTTATTTTTTCTAAAACTTGATGACTTGGCTTTAATCGGTTCATCACCGGAAGTTATGGTGCGACTGGAGGGAGACACGATGGAACTGCGGCCGATCGCAGGCACCAGAAGAAGGGGGAAAACCCAGCAGGAGGACCGCGCTTTGGCTGATGAGCTTCTCTCCGATGAAAAGGAACGAGCGGAGCATGTTATGCTCGTTGATTTGGGCAGAAACGATTTAGGGCGCGTCGCTCAAACAGGCAGTGTGCAGGTAAATCAGTATATGGTGGTGGAGAAGTATTCTCACGTCATGCATCTGGTTTCGAATGTCCGCGCGCAACTTGCCAAAGGCAAAGACGCCTTTGATGTTTTAGTTGCGACCTTTCCCGCCGGCACACTTACCGGCGCGCCGAAAATACGCGCCATGGAAATCGTTGATGAACTGGAAAAAGTTAAGCGAGGACCCTATGGTGGTGCGGTCGGTTATTTCAGTTTCAGCGGTAACATGGATTTCTGCATCACCATCCGGACGATGGTTTTAAAAAACAACAAAATTTACGTTCAGGCCGGCGCCGGCATTGTTTACGATTCGGATCCGGAATTGGAACATCAGGAATCTCTGAACAAAGCGCAGGGCATGCTGCAGGCGGTGCGTATGGCGGCCGGCGGATTTGTTATCAATAATGGAAACGGAGGCAAATAAAATGATTTTGATGATTGATAACTACGATTCATTTACGTTCAATATCGTCCAGTATCTGCAACAGATGGGCGAGGATGTGCGTGTTTGTCGCAATGACCGGATAAAATCCCGCGACATAGAAAAAATGAAGCCGGCGGCGATTTTTATTTCACCGGGTCCCTGCTCGCCGCGCGAAGCGGGTATCAGCGTCGATATTATCCGTGATTTTTATCAAACCGTCCCCTTTATGGGTATTTGCCTGGGGCATCAGGCGATCGGTTACGCCTTTGGCGGTGATGTCGTGCGCGCCGAACGCATCATGCACGGCAAAACATCCCCGGTGATCAATGACGGGAAAACTATTTTCACGGGATTGCCCAATCCTTTTTCCGCGGGACGTTATCATTCCCTTGTCGTGAAGAAAGAAACTCTTCCCGAATGTCTGGAGGTAAGCGCGCGCACGGAAGAGGGGGAAATTATGGGTCTGCGGCACAAACAATTTCCGGTGGAGGGAATTCAGTTTCATCCGGAATCGGTGCTCACACCGCAGGGAAAAAGAATCATCAAGAATTTTTTAAAATATACCTGTCGAAAGGAGCGATTATCATGATTAAAGAAGCAATCGACAAGGCGGTAAAAAAACAGGATTTGCCCGAAGTGGAAATGATGCAGGCCATGGAAGAAATCATGGAAGGAGCGGCCACTCCCGCGCAGATTGGTGCGTTCATTACGGCGCTGAGAATGAAAGGTGAAACGGTAGAGGAAGTCACCGGCGCGGCGAGGATCATGCGACAAAAAGCGACGCGCATTAATGCCTGCGCGACGACGATTGTGGATACCTGCGGCACAGGTGGCGATTCCCTCAACACTTTCAATATATCGACTACCGCGGCGTTTGTCGTAGCGGCGGCGGGAATTGTTGTGGCTAAACACGGCAACCGCGCCGTTTCCAGCGGCTGCGGCAGCGCCGATGTTTTGGAAGCATTAGGTGTAAACATCAGCGCCGACCAGAATGTGGTGGAAGAATGCGTGCAGCAAATCGGCATCGGCTTTCTTTTCGCGCCAAAACTGCACGGCGCGATGAAATACGCTATCGGCCCGCGCCGTGAAATAGGCATCCGCACAATTTTCAACATGCTGGGGCCCTTGACCAATCCGGCAGGAGCCACCGCTCAGCTTTTGGGTGTCTATGACCCGAAGCTTACGGAAATGTTTGCCGACGTTTTGAAAAACATGGGGACGAAAAGGGCTTTTGTGGTGCACGGCATGGATGGGCTCGATGAGGTTACCTTATCGCGGGAAACACGCGTGGCGGAATTAAAGGACGGTATTGTCAAAACCTACAACATCAATCCGGTCGATTATTTTGGGAAAAATTATTCACTGGAAGATATTCGTGGCGGGGATCCGCAAAAAAACGCGCAGATTGCCCGTGATGTTCTTTCCGGCAAAAACGGCGCCTGCCGCAATGTTGTTTTACTCAACGCGGCGCTGGCAATTATCGCGGGAGAAAAAGCGAGCGATATCAAAGAAGGAATCAAAGTTGCATCAGAATGTATCGACAGCGGCGCGGCGGTGAAAAAACTGCAAGCGCTGATTGAACTTAGCAGCGCCTGAGAAAAAATGATTTTAGAAAAAATTATTGAAACGAAAAAAGAAGAAGTGGCAAGGCTGAAAAAATCCGTAAAAATATCGGATTTGGAAAAACAGATTTCCCTGCGTGGCGCCTGCCGTGATTTTCGTCAGGTGATAAACCGTGGGGCCTGTAATATTATTGCCGAGGTCAAATGCGCTTCACCCTCGCGCGGGAGGCTTTCGGAAAATTTTGATTACTTGCGCATTGCGCAGACGTTCGAGTACAACAATGCCGCGGCTGTTTCCGTGCTTACGGATGAAAAATATTTCTGCGGGCACAAGGATTATCTGACGCAGATAAAACAAAAAATATCACTTCCGGTTTTGCGCAAGGATTTTATTATCGATCCTTTTCAGCTTTACGAAACCAGAGCCATCGGTGCGGACGCGATTCTACTTATTGTGCTTATTTTGGGGAATAAACTTAAAGAATTTATCGCGCTGGCCGAAAGCCTCGGTTTGTCTGCGCTGATCGAAATTCACACGCCGGAAGAACTGGAAATCGCTTTAGCGGCGGACGCCGATATTATCGGCATTAACAACCGAAATCTGGATAACTTCATCACGGACATCAATACCAGCTGCTGGCTACGCCCGATGATACCGGAAGGAAAAATCGTCGTGGCGGAAAGCGGCATTCATACCAGAAAAGATATCGAATCGCTCCTGCAGGCGGGTATCAAAGCTTTTTTGATTGGTGAGGCTCTGATTACCGCGGCGGACATGGGTAAAAAATTGAAGGAATTCATGGGAGAAGGCAAGACGTGACGCAGGTAAAAATTTGCGGCATCACCAACGAAGAAGATGCGCTTTGCGCGGCGAATTTCGGAGCGGCGGCGCTGGGATTCATCTTTTATCCTCCGTCTCCACGTTATATCGAGCCGGAGAGGGCGCGGCTGATTATCACAAAATTGCCGACGTGTGTAGCGAAGGTGGGAGTGTTTGTCAATGAAAGCGCGGCAGAAATAAAAAGAATAATGAAATACTGCGGCCTGGATTTTATCCAGTTGCACGGCGATGAAACGGCAGATTTTTGCCGCAAGTTTCCGGCGACAAAAATAATCAAAGCAGTTTTTTTGCGCAGTGATGAAGATTTGGAAAAGGCCTGCGCTTACCAAGTCGCGGCGATTCTTGTGGATAATCGGAACAAAAATCTCTACGGAGGCACGGGCATGCCTACTGACTGGGAATTGGCACGATGCTTAAAGGACAGAAAGTCGCTCATACTTTCTGGAGGCCTGAATGAAAAAAATATCAGGCAAGCCGTGGAAGCAGTCGCGCCCAACGCTGTGGACATAAACAGCGGAGTGGAAATTACTCCCGGTAGGAAGGATAAGGAAAAAATGGCAAGCCTGATGAGGATTGTGGAAGAAACAGGATTGGACAGAGGCGGAAATATTTTTAATAAGAGGTAAATGATGAAAAAACTTCCTGATAAAAACGGCCATTTCGGTATTTTTGGCGGACGCTACGCCGCGGAGACATTAATGTCCGCGTTGCTCGATTTGGAAAAAGTATATCTTAAGGCCAGAGCCGACAGATCCTTTCAAAAGGAATTCGACTATTATCTACGTCAGTACGCCGGTCGTCCCACGCCGCTTTATTTTGCGCGCCGGTTGACCAAAGCCTTGAATGGCGCCAAAATCTACCTTAAGCGCGAAGATTTGAATCATACCGGTTCGCACAAAATCAATAATACCCTGGGGCAGGCGCTTCTGGCGCGTAAGATGGGCAAGAAAAAAGTTATTGCCGAGACCGGCGCGGGGCAGCATGGCGTCGCCACGGCGACAGTGGCGGCGCTTTTTGGCATGGAATGCAAAATATTCATGGGGGAAGAAGACATCCGCCGTCAGGCGCCCAATGTTTTCCGCATGAAAATACTGGGCGCGGAAGTGGTGCCGGTAAAAAGCGGCACGGCGACGCTTAAAGACGCGATGAATGAGGCCATGCGCTACTGGGTTTCCAGCGTGCGTGATACTTTCTATATTATCGGTACGACCGCCGGGCCTCATCCCTATCCGATGATGGTGCGCAATTTTCAGTCAGTTATCGGACGGGAAACAAAAAGGCAGATTAAAAAAGAAGCCGGCCGCAACCCCGATGTGTTGGTGGCCTGCGTGGGCGGCGGCAGCAACGCCCTAGGCATGTTTTATTCTTTTACCGGTGAAAAAAAGATAAAAATGTTCGGAGTGGAAGCGGCAGGATACGGCCTGAATACTTCTAAACATTCCGCCAGCATCAATGCCGGCGCCGTGGGTGTTTTGCATGGCAATAAAACATATGTTCTGCAGGACGCGTACGGACAAGTGCGAGACGCTTATTCCATCGCCGCGGGACTCGATTATCCCGGCGTGGGCCCCGAGCACGCTTATTTTCACTCCAAAAAGAAAGTGAAATATGTAACCGTAACCGATAAAGAAGCGATAGACGCTTTTTCTTTTTTGTCGCGACAGGAGGGAATCATTCCCGCCATGGAAAGCGCGCACGCGCTGGCTTACACCATGAAAATCGCGCCGAAGATGAGTAAGAATACAATAATAATTGTTTGCCTTTCCGGCCGCGGCGATAAAGACGCGCAGATAATCGCCGAAAGGGGGGATAGATAATGACGACGCGTATCGGAAAAAAATTCAATGAACTGCAAGCACAAAAAGGAAAAGCGCTGATTATTTATCTGACCGCCGGCGATCCTTCGCTGGAGACGACAAAAAAATTGATTCTAGTTTTGGAAAAAGCGGGCGCGGACATTTTGGAAATCGGAGTTCCCTTTTCGGATCCGACGGCGGACGGTCCCGTCATTCAAGAAGCGGCGCAGCGTTCTCTCAAAACGGGAACGACACTGGCGGGTGTAATGCAATTGATTACCGAGCTGAGAAAGATATCGCAGATTCCGATCGTGCTTTTTGGTTACTTTAATCCTATTTTTGCGTACGGAACAGAGAAGTTTGCCCGCGATGCCGCCCGCGCCGGTGTGGATGGTGTGCTGGTTGTGGATTTGCCTCCGGAAGAAGCGCCGGAATTGAAAAAACATACCGATGCGGCAGGCATTGATTTTATATCTCTGATTGCACCAACGACGGGGACGCGGAGAGCGAAAAAGATCGCCGCCACCGCCACAGGGTTTCTGTACTATATTTCCATTACCGGTGTTACCGGAACGGCGGCGCCAAAACTTGGCGGCATTAAGGCGGACTTGAAAAAGATTCGTAAAATATCTTCACTGCCGATAGCCGTGGGGTTTGGTATTTCCAGTCCTGAACAGGCGCGTCAGATCGGGCGGCTGGCCGATGGCATTGTTGCCGGATCAGCTTTGGTTAAGCTTATTGCCGAAAACGGGGGCAAAGCTGAGCTTTTGAAAATCGTAAGCGATTACGCTGGTCGAATGAAGAAAGCAATGAAGGATATATAATATTCAGCAGTATTTAATATCCTTCTTTCAAAAAATTAAAGTTGTCGGTTCTTAGTTTGTTGTTCAGGTTAACGCTTCAGCTCGTCGGGATAATTTTTTCAACCGGGCGATATGGTAACGTAGTGTAACGGCTTTTTTCCTTTCGTTCCCTTCGAGCGCCTCTTGTCTGAGTTTTTTCAATTCACGTATTTTAGCCTTCAGCTCGGTCTTGGCCATCTTGACTTTGCTTTTATGCTTGTGTTTGTGCTCGGATGCTTCATCTTTTATCCCTTTGGCCTGTTTGATGAAAGCGATGAGCTCTTCCTTTTTCATATCGTGGATTGCCCGTTCATGGGGTAATTCCGCGGCGATTTCTTGTAATTTTTTAATGGTAAGTTTTTCTAGATGGATTTCTTCTGGATGATTTATTTTGATTTCTTCGGTCATCGCGTCTACACCTCCTAAATTTATATATTTGAGACTGTAATGCGCAATTTTCGAAAATGAGGTTTAAATAATTTATAGCATAAAGGATTTATGGATTCAACCTTTTCGGGGCGGCACCGTCATGCGGCCGCGCAGCAAGTGGCGGATTGCCCAAAGTGGATGATTTTTCAGCATACGTGGACCGGCATAGCGCATAACCAACCGGATTTTATCGCGCATTTCCGGCTTATAACAATGAACTGGGCATTTTGTGCAGGTTAGTTTTTGTTTTTGATAGGGGCATTTGTCTAGGCGTTTTTTGGCGTAATCCAGAAGATCTTTGCATTCCTTGCATAAAAGACTTTTCCGTGTAGAATGCCGTGCTCGGCAGTAAAGACCAATCATCGCCTCAATAGTTTTATATTCTTTTCTGATGAATTTGCTCTTCATTTATTTTCCGGCTTGTTTATCCAGGCATAGTAACTACCCGATATGTAAATGGCAGCCAGTGGATTATGTCCCGTAACCCGGTCTTTTACGGCAAGAACAGTTGTGGGCGCTTTGGCATACTTGAAAAATAATGAATCGTGACCGACGCAAAGTCCCAGCAGAATATTGAACTGAGTTTTTTGCCTGTTGACAATCAGTGCCTGCGCGATGGGATTGCACATGGTTTCATGTTGCCCGATAAATATTTTTTCTTCTTCTTTTACGCCGATTTCCTCCTTGGTAACGCAACCAACCTTGCAGACTACCGATACCACTTCGAATCCATGTTTTTCCAATA
>Ga0209200_1004804_pt1 | contig 10765 bp, 10 predicted proteins | sample AD_UKC033_MetaG_FD_184406 | JGI IMG/M metagenome (GOLD analysis project Ga0209200, IMG submission 184406) | Active sludge microbial communities of municipal wastewater-treating anaerobic digesters from USA - AD_UKC033_MetaG (SPAdes) (version 2) | ecosystem: Engineered > Bioreactor > Anaerobic >...
TTTTGGACTCGAGTTTGTCTGTGTTTATCTCGGATTGCTTTACACTAATGCCTCCCGTGCGGCTATACTTGTGAATTTTTCGCCTTTTGTAGTTGCGATAGGTGCGTTTTTTTTACTCAAGGAAAGGCTTGGTATTGCAAAGATATCCGGTTTGATTCTTGCCTTTATAGGGGCATACCTTGTTTTCGCTGGAAAACCTTCAAGTTGGAATGTATCGATGCTTAAAGGTGATATCCTGGAGATTGTAGCTGCATTTCTATGGGGTGCAACGACAATATATATAAAAAGATATCTGGCAGAAAAGATGCACCCCATCAATACCTTCCTCTACCAGCTTGTATTTTCAATTCCCATTATATTCATCTGTGCCTTTTTTCTTGAACCCAAGTGGATACTCGAGGTTAATGCCTCTGTGATATATGCCTTTGCGTATTCTTCTGTTATCGTGGCTTTTGCCTCATATCTTGTCTGGTTTATGCTTATTCATATATATCCTGTTTCAGAGCTTGCTGTTTTTACGTTTCTAACACCCGTGTTTGGTGTTGCTTTTGGTGCTATTTTTTTGGGGGAACAGCTTACGAAAGGGCTGATATCCGGTCTGGTCTTTGTCAGTGCTGGTATATATCTGACAAACTACAGAAGGACTAAAACATAAAATTTTAAAGTCAATATAGGATTGCCAATATTTTTTTAATGCGTTATATTTGATTGTAAAAGCGTTTCTGAGGCTTAGAAGGAGGCATTGCAATGAGATTATTAAGATACTTTTCTGTGATACTCTTGGTATTTTGTCTTCTTGTATCATGTGAAACCGTTCCGATTACAGGGAGATCCCAGTTAAGCCTTGTTTCCGATGGACAGATGAATGCAATGAGTCTGGATTACTATAAAGATTTTCTTTCAAAAAATAAACTATCCAAAAATCAGGCGCAAACCCAACAGGTAAAAAATGTTGGGGCAAGGATTGCGAATGCAGTGACAAGATTTCTTACTCAGCACGGGCAGGCTGAACGGGTTGCGGGCTACAAATGGGAATTTAATCTTGTAGAAAGTAATGAAATGAATGCCTGGTGTTTGCCTGGGGGTAAGGTGGTTGTTTATACGGGCATCCTTCCAATAACAAAAGATGAGGCGGGTCTTGCAGTTGTTATGGGACACGAAATCGCCCATGCAGTTGCTGAACACGGAAAAGAGAGGATGAGTCAGGGTCTTCTTACTCAAATGGGCGGAGTTGCCCTTTCGGTTGCGCTGTCGCAGCAGCCTGCTGCTACAAGTGCCCTATTTATGCAGGCTTATGGTATTGGGGCGCAGGTTGGTGTACTCCTCCCTTACAGCAGGTTACATGAATCAGAGGCAGACCGGCTAGGTCTTATATTTATGTCAATGGCAAATTATGACCCAAATGCAGCAGTCTCTTTTTGGCAAAGGATGGCACAGACAAAAAAGGGTTCATCTCCACCAGAGTTTTTGAGTACACATCCTGCTGACCAAACGAGGATTAACAACATAAAGAGTTATATTCCGGAGGCATTGAGCTACCGTAACCGCAGGTAATCAACAGGAATATTGCATAGTGGACGCTGGACGTAGCACATAGGACACCCGAACTAAGAATTTTGAACAGAGCATATTGGGGACATAGTTAGGATGTTGGCGAGAGACAAAAGGCTATGCGAATAGCGAATAAACTTTGTGAGGACAGATGGAAAGACTTAGGACTTTAAGGGGATTCAGGGATATTTTCGGTGAGGAGATTCAGAAGTTCAAGTTTATTGAAGATGTTTCAAGAAAATTTTTTGATATCTTTGGTTACAAAGAAATAGAAATACCCGTGCTTGAAAAGACAGAGCTTTTCGTGAGAAGTATTGGTGATACAACCGATATTGTTGAAAAAGAGATGTTTACATTTATTGATACTGGTGGAGATTCGGTAAGCCTAAGACCAGAGGCTACGGCAGGGATGGTAAGGGCTTATCTTCAAGAAGGGATGTATGCTAAGGAGAGGGTATCAAAAATCTTTACGATTGGTTCCATGTTCAGACATGAAAGACCGCAAAAAGGTAGGTTCAGAGAGTTTCACCAGATCGATGTGGAAGCCTTTGGTGCTGACGATCCTTTGATTGATGCAGAACTCCTCTGGATGATCACGCTTATTCTTGGAGAGATTAAAGTGACAGGATATTCTATCGAAGTCAACAGTGTTGGCTGTAAGGAATGTCGGGAATCATTCAGGAATATTTTGATATCGTATTTTGAAACTAAAAAAGACCTTCTTTGTGAAGATTGCCTGCGCAGATTCGAAAGGAACCCCCTGAGGATATTTGATTGTAAGAACGCACAATGCATTGATGTGACACAAAATTCACCGTTTCTTTATGATTCGCTGTGTGAGGGGTGTGTATCCCATTTTAATATCTTCTTGAAGCATTTAAGTGATTTTAATATTGAAGTCAGCATCAATAAAAGGCTTGTGAGGGGTCTTGATTATTATACTGGAACGGTTTTTGAAGTAACATCCGTCGATCTTGGTGCACAGAAGGCCTTTATTGCAGGCGGACGATACAACGGCCTCGTTGAAGAGATGGGGGGGCCTCCGACCCCTGCCATAGGATTTGCAATAGGCGTTGAAAGGCTTGCACTTATTTCAACAGCAACCATATTCAAACAAGGACCTTCTTATTTCTTCGCGTATGTTGGTGAAAAGGCAAAGAATTATCTTGTGCCGATTCTCAGGTCATTTGTTAGTAAAGGTCTTTCGTTGAAATTCGCCTATGAAGGCAAGTCGTTAAAATCTCAAATGCGCTATGCCGACAGCATGGGTTCGGATTATGTCCTAATTCTTGGTGATGATGAGATTAAAAAAGGGATTATTGTGATGAGGGATATGCGTAGAAAAATGCAATACGAACTTCCTCTTGATCCGGAGGACATGATAAGAGAGTCGCTGAAATTGACAAACAATTTTACCGTGTCATAAAATTGATTTTTGCAAAATTGGTTATATTTGTGCGGTGAAAGATTTAGATAAAATAAAAAAAGAAAATTCAATTACCATGGGTGTTTGAGATGGTAATCTAAGATTTTAATAGCTTGCTTTTGTACATCAGATACGTCAGAATGATGGCGAGGGCGAACCTAAAAGCAATCAGGATAAAACCGTTTGCACCTATCACAACAAAAATGAGGGTGTCTTCAATCATAGCATGACAGACTGAAAGAAAAAGCAGAATGAGAAACGCCTCCTTTTTGTTTATATTAGATGTCCGTATCGAGTGGATGATAATACCGGCACCGTAAGTAAGCCCAATAATAATGCCGGTAATAAGAGGCACAAGTCCGTTATGGGTGATCCCGAATATTGAAAATCGAATCTTTTCAATCTGAGACTGTTTGTGCTTGAGAAATTCATACGAAATTGTCAAAGGCAGTATAATGATAAACAGTTTCAATATAAGACTAAAAGAGTCTTTCAGTGCTGTTATAATAATTTCCATAGTAGATTAAGCAAAACCCCTGAGATTAGACTAAAAACAACCCTTACCAGAAGCATGGCCCAACCGTTCACACCTGTTTTTTGTGTTACCGGTGTTTCGACGGGGAGTGCATGCGAGATACCGAGCATCAATGCCATGATAGTTATATCCTTTGTTGAAAGATTGAGAGGTGTCAGAATTGCGATAGCAGCATAGAGGTTGATTAGATAACCTGCGATAAGCCCAAGTGCAGCTTCCCCTGGCAATCCGAACCAGCCCATAAATGGTCTGAAGAATTTGCTTATTATCTCGATTAAGCCTAAATGTTTTATGAACTCAATTGCAATATAGCAGGGGATGATAACCTTAGCCATGATGAGGATTATGGATAGGCCGTTTATGATACCCTTTTTGATCGAATTATAGATGTAATCTTTCATAAAGAATGAGTGGATAATGGTGGATAATGGATAGTAACACCAGAAGGTCAGAAGGTTTGAGGTTTAGATGGTTAGCCAAAGATCCAATCATACAAACCTCTAACCACCTGTCTTTTGAATGGCAGCGAAGTATGTGCCGAGAATCGTTTTCATTGACTGTATTCAAGCCCAACAAGAAAAAGGTGGGCAAAGTTTGTATATTTTCCGTGTAATCCCTGGATGTATGAATAACGGTCTTCAAAAAATGTTGCCTGATAGCCAAAATTTATTTTAAACGCATCTCTTCTCAATGTGCCCCCTATTGTAAATATATTTCTTGCGCTGTCCGGTAATTCCGGTCCGAGCGTTTTTCCTGGGACAGGGCTTTTGTCATACATGTAGCCACCCCTTATGTCAAGGTATTTGTTTACGTTGAAATTTATACCAAGGGCTATGCTCGGTGTATTGCGCCAATTTTTATACACAAAGGAGTCGGCTGTGCCGTTATTTGATGTTATCCTGTAACTGCTCATAGACGACCATCCGGTATAAAGTATATCGCCCTCAAATATAAATGCACCCAGTTTTTTTGATAACCCAGCAACGGCAATAAATGGCAATGTGAATGTTGTCGATGCGACCGTTCCGCTTGAAGTCAATGGGGGCGGTAAAAAGAAGAATGCTTTGCCGTTAAACTTGATTTCCGTTGGACTTCTATATGTAAACGACAATGTATAGTCTTTCGGAAATCTGATCGTGATACCTACATTGTAGCCGATGCCATCTCCATCGCCAGTAAGCTTTGATTCTCCATCTGGTAAGCCCGGTGCAACAAATATATTCTGTTTCATCTTCACAGAACTCTTAATATAAGATACGCCAAAACCGAAGGAAAAAATGTCGTTTACTCTGAAGGCAAACACAGGGTTAATATAAGTTGTTTTGAGTTCTGCAAAGGTGCTGTAACGGCTTCCCGCCCAATCCCGCGGCCATTCAGTCGATAGACCAAAAGGGGAATAGACGCCAATCCCGAAAGATATATCGTTATGGGTGTGTTTTGCAAAAAAGGTTGGCAGGTGATGTGTAGACGTTTTTGAATAGTATCTTTTCCCTGTAGTTGTTTCATACCTTGTGCTCGGTGCAATCATTGTGTCGCCTGCCGAGATTGAGAAACCTTGCCGGAAAACGAGCATTGCTGGATTGTAAAAAACTGCTGATGGATTATCTATAGAAGATATTACAGCCATTCCCATACCGTTGGCTTTTGCATCCTGATTATAAATAAGAAAGGCAGCGCCTAATGCGTGTGAAGGTAATACAAATACTAAAAATAAAATGATATTTATTTTTTTCACTTGAACCCCCGCCCAGTAAATTCAAAGCAAAAAATACTAAATCCTTTTAGACAATTTTCATAAAAAATTGCATTGACAAAGTTTAATCATTTGTCTAATTATCATTTAAGCATTAAAAAGACAATAAATAATTTTATATGGTCATTTATTTATTTATTTTATAGAATAATTTAAAACGATAGATGATATCTGTGTTATAAATAAGGATTTGGAGGGCGGCATATTATATCCTGTTTTTTTGAAATTATAATGGCTTTTAATAAGATACCTGTTTTGTGAGTAGAGATATCGTGTGCGATTTGATTGAAATAAATAGTGAAATATAAATAAATCATGTTATATTTTATAAAAAGGAAATCGAAAACGCGACAAGCGTTCTTCGTGAAGGAAGAAAGTTTTGATATTATTAGTAAAAATGTGATTATTAAAATAATTTAATTTACTTATGTGATAGGTTGTAATAGTATTTAATGAACAATGAAAGGAGGTGAAATTTGATGAAAAAGCTCTTGGTGTTATTTATAGCCCTTACATTTTTTGCAAGTTTTTCGTTAGTGGGTTGCGGTCCATCAGCAGAGCCGCCAAAGCCTGCTCCAAAAGAAGAAGCTAAACCGGCAGAACCAGCACCGGCTCCAGAGAAGGCTGCACCGGCTCCAGAGAAGGCTGCACCGGCTCCAGAGAAAAAGTAGTTTTTTATTATTGGGGTATGCCTGCATATGTAGGTATGCCCCATACGCATGAAAGGGGTGAAAAATGAAATCTAAATCTTTATTTTTAGTTTTAATGGTCTTTGTTTTAGGCATTACTTTGGGTGGTTGTGGTTGCTTTATGCAGCAAATGAAAGGCGAAACTGCTCCTCCGCCAGCGCCGCAGGCACAGGTGGTAGCACCAGAGGTAAAAAAGGAAATACCTGTTGCCCCAGCACCGGCCCCAGCACCGGCCCCAGCACCAATCGTTGCACTTAAAGATATTAACTTCGATTTTGACAAATACAACATAAGACCTGGTGATGCAGAGATTCTAAAGGCCAACTCGGCTTGGTTTAATGCAAATGCTGGGAAAAAGGTGAGAGTTGAAGGTCATTGTGACGAAAGAGGCACAGTGGAATACAACCTTGCACTTGGTCAGAAGAGAGCTGATGCCGCAAAGGCTTATTTGGTAAATCTTGGGGTTGACGGGAAGTTTATCGAGACGGTAAGCTATGGAAAGGAAAGACCTGTCGATCCAGGACACAATGAGGCAGCTTGGGCAAAGAACAGAAGGGCGCATTTCCTGGCACTTCCGTAATGTGATTGAGGATAAGGAGGGTACGAAAACTACCCTCCCTTTTATTAACAACACAAAACAGCTTGCAAATTATTTAACATTAGACGAACAACTCAAAAATGAGATTGATGCTGCATCTCGTCTTTATCCAATAAAAATATCTGAATATTATTTTAGTATAATGGATAGGGCTGACCCCCTTTGTCCGATTAGAAGGCAATCAATTCCCTCCGGTGAAGAGCTTTTTGAAAGCGGCACCTTAGATCCCCTTAATGAAAAGAGTTATTCCGAAACCCCTGTGTTTATAAAAAAATACCGAGGCAGAGGTGTTTTTTTGGTGAGCGCTGAATGTGCAATGCATTGCAGGTTCTGTAACAGAAGGAGATTTGTTGGAAAAGGGTGGAATCCTCGCAAATACCTGAAAGAAACGTTGAGCCATATCGAAAATAACAACGACATCAAAGAGGTTATACTCTCTGGTGGCGATCCCTTTATGCTGGCTGCCGATGAACTTGAATATTTACTTGGATACTTACGGTCAATAAGAAGAATAACAACCATACGAATAAGCTCGAGGGTACCCGTAGTGTTTCCCAATGGTCTTTGCGCTGAACATTTTAATGTTATCAGAAATAGTAAGCCAATATGGATAATAATACATATCAATCACCCGAGAGAAATCACGCCTGATTTTGCGGAGAATGTTAAGAGATTCAGGGATGCAGGTGGTATTGTTTTAAGCCAAACCGTGCTTTTAAGGGGTGTTAACGATTGTCCTTTCGTAATGATGAATTTATTTGAAAATCTCATTGGGTGTGGCGTTAAACCGTATTATTTGTTCCAGTTTGATGAAGTCAAAGGCGCAATGCATTTTAAGGTAAGTATTAAAAAGGGTGTAGAAATTATGCGATTTTTAAGGAAAAATCTATCTGGCCTTGCACTGCCTTATTATGTATGCGATATACCAGGTGGTCTTGGCAAGGTGCCGATTGATTACCAGTACATGAAAAGAAGAAAAGGCGATGCAGTTTATTTTGAGGGTTTTAGCGGTAAAACCGGGGTTTACATTGATGATGGGAAAAAAGACAATTGCAAAGGGTGTAGATTATGCATGATGACATAGATATCTGATCCCATATCGCTATCTTTGTTTTTCCACATCAACAGACTTGAAAATTGCTGACATGTAATGGATTGCTGAGTATATACTGAAAAAAAGCGCAATATATAGCACTATCAGTCCTGTTTGGTGTATGAGTGTATCAAGTTTTTTTAATGGACTATTGAATAGCATACAAGCGATGCCAATTATTTGCAGAGTTGTTTTGAATTTCCCCGCAAAAGATGGGTATATTGTGATACCTTCCATTGCGTAAAAAGACCGCAGTCCGTTTATTAAAAATTCACGTGCCACGAGCAGTATTGTAACCCACAAAGGTATCATTCTGTAATATGAAAGGGTTATGAGAACCGATGATACGAGCAGCTTATCTGCAATAGGGTCGAGGTATAACCCCAATTTTGTCGTCATACGCATTTTTCTGGCTATGTACCCGTCAAGACCATCAGTGATACCTGCAATGATGAATAAAAGGCATGAAGCAAACAAGAGTTCTTCATATTCAGTTGAGATTAGAATGATAATGATTGGAATAAAAAGTATTCGGATGATGCTTAAGCGATTCGGAAGCGTCCATACAGACGCCTTTTCGTCTTTAACCTTCATTCCGGTATTTCAACTTATTATAAAATTGTTTGACTTTTTTTATAAACGTTCTGGTTTCTTCGATGGGAGGGATGTTCATTTTGTTTTCGATAACCCTTGATGGTCCTGCATTGTAAGCAGCCAGCATAAGTTCGAGATTGCCCTGAAAGGTTTCTTCTAAAAACTTCAGATATTTTGTTCCCCCTCTGATATTGTCATCAGGATCGAAAGGGTCTGTAACCTTCATTAACTTAGCTGTGTCTGGCATCAGTTGCATAAGTCCTTGAGCACCTTTTGGAGACACTGCGTATGGATTGAAGTTTGATTCAGCCATCACAACCGCCTTTACAAGCGACGGATCTACACCGTGAGAACTGGAGTGATATGAAATCAATTTATCATAACTTGTGTTGTCGAGATGGTTGTAAAGTTTAATGCCTTGAGTTTTGTCCGCGACAACAATATGATATTGTTTACCCGCTGGTTTGATATTCGTAAAATGATAGATGCCTCGTTCATCCAGATAACCATAAATACCGCCGTAAGCACATATCGGCATCAGAGACACAATTATAAATAAAATAATTTTAAGCGACATCGTGTTATTCTCTTAAACTTTTTTGTTCTTGTCAAGCATTTTAAGGCATTGAACCGGTTTGGAGGGTAAAAGAGAAGTCTGTTCCTTCACCCTTTTTGCTTTTGACTTCAATGTTACCGCCATGGTCTCTAATAATTTCATACACAATGTATAATCCAAGCCCGATTCCCTTACCAGTTTGTTTTGTTGTGAAAAACGGTTTAAAGATGTCTTTAAAAAGATGTTCATCCATACCGTCACCATTATCAACAATCGAACATATCAATTTGTTGTTTTCGCTATTAAATGTTTTAATAGTTATTGTACCACCTTTTTCGCCTATAGCATCAATTGCATTTTTAATAATATTTATAAAAACCTGACATAACCTTGAAAGGTTTCCCATAATAATGCTGTTTTTAGCGCCATAGTCCTTGTTGATACGGATTTTTTTTGTTTTATATTGGGGATAAAGTATCCTTAATGAGTCTTCTATGGTACTGTGAATGTCGATCGCATCCTTTACTTCATCCTTTTGTCTGGATGAGTCGAGCAGGCTTTTTACGATGTCACGTGCCCTTTTTAATTCTTTAAGGGAAAACTCGAGGTCTTCATATAATTCTCCTTTTTGCTCAATGTGGTCGATGTGAAACTCAATCGTGCTCATGACGCTTGCAATAGGGTTGTTTAGCTCGTGTGCCACCCCTGCGGCAAGTCTGCCTACAGCGGCGAGGCTTTCGCTCTGGATAAGAGCCTTTGTTCTTTCTTCAACTATTTTTTCAAGGGATTCTGAAAAATCACGTATTTTTTTATACGCTTCTGCGTTATCAAAGGCGAGGGCGACATGGTTGGCAAGGATCGATATGATCTCAATTTCTTCGGTAGTGTAAAGGCTCATTTCATCTTTCTCACCCAAAAGCAGATGCGAGGGATGTGACTTTGAGAATATTGGGATAGATAACCTAAACCCGAGTTTCCATAAATGGTCTGATTCCCTTATTAGAAATGAGGTTTCAGAGAAGTCGGACTTGGTTATTGCCTGTATACTACATCTTTCAAGACCAAACATGTTTGTCAGGCTTTTCAAGATTGTTTCTTTTATATACTCAATATCGTGAATAGTGAGTATCTCTAAACTTAAATCTTTTACAGCCTTTCTGTTTTGTATAAATTTTTGTTGCAGAAAGTGAACGAGGATTTCCTGTATTTTGTCTTTGGATATGTAAACCAGGATAAATGTTAAAACCATAGATATGATATCAATTATGCCGATGTTTATAAATTGAAGTATATTTTTAAAAAGCACCTCTATTCCGATAAAAAATCCGATAGAGATTAAAAGTAGTGTCACGAATGTCAGCCCTTTGTTGAGAAAAATCTTCCATTCCATTATATCGTGCTTTGATATTGCATAACCCAAAATACACATCGGTACGAAAACAAAATTACCCATGGGATATATTTCGTGACCACTCATGATAATGACATCGAAATGGTTTACAAATGCGGCCAAGCCAAAACTTAACAATATGTACTTTATGCGTGTTCTGTGAACAGATATCTTTGATTCCTTGAGTTTTTTAAAAAGAAGATACAACGACATAAAAAGACTTGTTGTACTGAAAACACCAAATATATAAAAAAGAGGCCCAGATATTGCAAAACAACCAAAATAATAATTTCTAATCTGTTTCAGATATAAAGGGTGTTGAGCTAAAGGCACAAGAAGAAACGAAACTACATAAAATATTTTTACAATGGACATCCATTTTTTGTATCCGGTTACGAGGACTGTAAAATGCAAATATAGTGGTATTATAAAGACAAGAAACATGTGATCTATTCTGCTTATTTTTAAGGCAGTTGATTGATTCTGAACAATGGTAAGGATAGTTTTGTCGGTATTGAGAAAACAACCTATAAGACAGATAAGAGAAAAAAGCAGATTAACAGATGACCTTTTAGCCTTT
>Ga0209200_1004812_pt1 | contig 10742 bp, 19 predicted proteins | sample AD_UKC033_MetaG_FD_184406 | JGI IMG/M metagenome (GOLD analysis project Ga0209200, IMG submission 184406) | Active sludge microbial communities of municipal wastewater-treating anaerobic digesters from USA - AD_UKC033_MetaG (SPAdes) (version 2) | ecosystem: Engineered > Bioreactor > Anaerobic >...
GTATGGGCGAAATAAAAGACGGTTACGGTTACGGTGACGGTTCCGGTTACGGTTACGGTTCCGGTTCCGGTTACGGTTACGGTGACGGTTCCGGTGACGGTTCCGGTGACGGTTCCGGTTACGGTTCCGGTTACGGTTCCGGTGACGGTTCCGGTTACGGTTATGGTTCCGGTTACGGTTACGGTTCCGGTGACGGTGACGGTTACGGTTGATTAACTTTGATGAAAGGGGTGAATGAGGCATTTACAAAAGAATGCTTTGAGTATGCAAAAACGGCTATTCTGAAAAGATTTGCCAAGTAGAAAGACAGTCGGGAAAGACCGGCACCTAACTTTGGGGGATGAGATGAGTGAAATTTTTATACTATTAATCATATTTCAAATTAAACATTTTCTCGCAGATTTTCCCATGCAAGGTAAGTACATGCTAGGGAAATTCAAGCTAGGTTTTGATTGGATCGCACCGCTAGGCGCGCACTGCCTAGTCCATGCTTTATTTACGGCGCTTATCGTGTTCTGGTACCTGCCGCCTAAAGATTATTGGTATTTGCCGGTTATCGATTTTGTTATCCATTTTATTCAAGATAGGATTAAAGCAAGCCCAAATATTCTAGGTAGGTGGAAACCAGACAATAAATATTTTTGGTGGGCGCTTGGTCAAGATCAAATGGTCCATCACTTAACTCACTACTGGATAATCTCGGAGATCATTAGTAATGTCTGACTACAACCTAACGTTCAGAGAAGCGTTGATAAAGGCGTTGGAGGGGGAGACGATTGAGGGAGTCGATGGAAGTTATTTTGTAAGATCCAATAAGGATATTAGATGGGAAAATTCTGATTTAATAATAGGTGGCATTGACCTTGCCGAGAAAAAATATCGCATCAAAAAGCCGAGGGTGAAACGGGCGCAGTATACCTTCCTGCTGGATTTAGATGGCTTAACCGCACCAAAAACAACAGCAACATGGTATAAAGATGACGATGAGTTTTTTAGTGGCGGCACAAAAAGCCTTTTAAAATGGTTCGAACGCGGACCGGAAAGGGAGTTTGATGAGTGAAATTCAAAACCAAACCAACCGAGATCATAGCGTGGCGTAGAGGGGACCAGCAAAATATGAGTGAAAAAATAGAGTTTTGGATGCCTATCCATGCATCGATGAGGTTCAAAATTAAAAAACCTGATGACTGGGATAAGATGGATCGAGAATTAAAGGCGGATTATTTTTTTGATAATGCGATCCATAGCGGGTCAATTTGCTATCATTGCGCCAATGATTTGGAAACCGATTACGAAGTTACGGACGCAGCGCATGAATCAATTTTAGATCAACTCGATGTTTAAAGGTTATACTTTGGAGGTTCTAAAAAGTGACGGAAGCAAAATATTTAACCCTGAAAACTGATTTTGGATACGATAAAATCTGCCCCTTTTGTGTCACCCGCTGGGGGCGCAATATCAAAGGCCCCCGCGATATTGCTTTGGTGCAATGCGAAGCGTGCAAGAAAAAAAAGCTGGACATAAAAACACTTGAGGCTGACCGTAGCATTTCCAGAAAAAACCCGATGAAAAAACCAGAAAGAGCGGTGATACTTTGAAAAACGCAATGAACCAATGTCGTAAATGCGAGCGTTATTACGCCATACCCCCTAATGTGATTTGTGAACATTGCGCGAAAGGTTGTGATCATCAATTTTCCGTTTCGCCACCAAGCGTTGAACCACAACGGAAATCATCAACCGAACCTGTTACAGTTGAGATTCAGCTATCAGGCGACAAGGTGCAACAGGTTCGCAATTTGATTTGGTCAACTCTTTTTAAAAACAATATTGATGCCCACCTATCACTTGCGGCGCTTGCTTTGACGATTGCGAATATTGAAGAAAATATCGGCGTTAAACTTTGCAGCGTAACCAAATAAGGGGTGCCGTCTTTTTTCGATTTGATTGGTTGACTTGGTGGGGTACGCCCGCTATATAATCGACAGAGAAAATCAAAAAAAGACGGCTGGCGGGCAAGGTGAGGGGCAAAAGGCCCCGCTCTTTAAGGGCGGGGTTTTCTTTTTTTTAGAAAGCGAAATAAAGCGATCCGTTTTCCGTGTTGCGTTTCAGCGTGTGCATATCAAGCCTTCGCAAAATCGATGAATAGTGACAAATCAAAGCTTTCCTAAGGGCCAACGGATTTTTTGGTTCACTGCCACGGTGCATCAAATTTGAATGCCAGATAAGCACGTCGCCTTTTTTTGCAATGAACCGCTCCACTGGCTGGCCTTGCTTTTTGATTTCATCCTTAGATATATTTTTGTCCCCAGTTTTTTCTCTACCTCAAAAGATCGAAGCAGGTGCGATATCGTAGAAATACGCTGCGAAAGACCCTTTACTGGGACATCAACCCGGTTTTCAATACCAGTGCCCCATGATGACCACGACTCTTTTACCAGGAGATTTGAAAAAGCATTCGGTCCTAGCTGCAAAGCTGCCAGGTACCTTTTGAACTCGTTTATGTCGCATTTTCCACTTGTTAAATCCGATCGCCCATAGGTCTTAATCAGCCCATTGCCTGCATACACCGAGACATTCCCGAACATGGCGCCAGATTTCCACGAGCTGCTGTCAACCGATTCCGGCCTATATTCCTTGATGAAATTCATGTCGACAAAGCCCAGCCAATGGCATTTTCTTTTTTTATTATTATTAGAAAACCATTTTACATAGTTCGCATTGCCAGCCCCGAAAGCAACGCCACCAAGCATCACATAGTCAGTGTCTTGATACATTGATTCGAGCTTATCAAGTGAGTCGCCACGGGTAAAAACTGGCATGACATCGAGGCCATGGTCTTTCATGATTTTATAGTTTTCTGCCGTCCTTTTTGGGTCGCCGAAAACATCTAACTGGATAGCTTTGAAAGGCGCAATTAATTGAACCTTCTTTAAAAAGTCGCAATATTCATTTATCTCGATTTTTTTGTCTGTGTTCCATGCTGTAAAGGCCCCTGAGTCAATTATCAGACGATACGATCCGTGCCACCTCACCAGCGTCTGATAAATCTCTCTTGTAAAGTATGGGTAAGCAATGAGGATGTTTTTTTGTAGCTACTGTCATTTAACAATCACGCCCTTGATATCGAGCGTTGAAATAAAATCCCTAATTTTTTGCTGAATCGTTTTCTCATCCATTTCGTAGCATTCGACAGTGATTTTGGACAGCATTGGCTCATCGGTTTCTTCCTTATTATCGAGAGCCACCTTGTCTGGCAACCAACCATCAAGGATTGACTTGGTTTCAATTTCGGTGAACCCCAGCCTGGTGACGTCAAAGTCGTTGTCCACGAAATATGAAAGCATGGGGTTGATGGCCCCTATGTCCAGCGAAGACATCTCTGGCAGTTTGTTATCGGCCACCATATCGGCAAACTCGTCGGCCTCGGTAGCGTAGTCCTGCTCGTCAACCGGCACAGACGTCCAGCCAGCCATGATGGCCGCCTCAATCCTGCCATGGCCCTTAATCACATAGCCAGACCGCTTGCTCACAACTATGGGGTAGCGCCATCCGTTTTCTTTTATGACGTGCTGGAGCATCTTCAGCTGCTCAGGGGGGTGCCTATTGGGATTGTCTGGGTGCTGAATCAGCTCGCGCGGGTTGGCCGTGCCTGTATGACTGCAAAAGATCTGGGGGTTCACGTTTTTCTTTTTGCTCATTATCTCACCAGTGAAAAAAATTCGTTTTTGACAGCCTGATCCTCAAAGCACCCCCTCAGGGCGCTGGTAGTCATGACCGAGTTCTGTTTGTTTATCCCTCTTGAGCACATGCAAAAATGCTTTGCCTCAATGCGGATCTGAAAAAACTATCGAGGCATACCAATTACTCAGAAAAAATATGAAGCCTATGTCTTGTGGTTGCCTCCAAAACAATCGAGGTCTACCGAAGACCTATTATTCATGGAAATCAATGAAAGAGCGGTGCAATCACACAGGCAATCAACAGCCACCCGACCATTTTTTTTTGCGCCAGACACTTTGACGACGGTTAGATTGTTTACTTTTTTACCGATCAAATTATCTATATTTTTTTCAGACAAATTTTCCATCACGGAACCCCTATCCACTTGTGAGTTTGCAGGCTCAGACGCCACTGTGGGTGCTTTTCAATATAGGCCAGGATCGCAGCCACGTTCCCAGCCATATCGCTGAACTCTGGTGATAGGTAAATTCTTTGCTGAGAGCCCACATGGCGATCAAGAATCGACCAATCAAAGCCATCAAACACTACATATTTAAACTCATTCACATAACCCCAGAGCTGTTCGTCAATGTGATACTCTGCATCAGCCTTTGGTGAGCAGGTGATCCAATCGAAATCACATGGTGGCGCAAAGCTTCCATTGGTTTCGCAGGCAACAGTAAAATCAAGCGACTTTAAAAGATTGACAAGTTTCGGTGTGTGTCGGTGCATTAATGGCTCACCGCCTGTCACAACTGCAAACCTATCCTTCTTCGGAGCCTTGTTCGCCTCTTCGATGATCTCAACATCAGTTTTAACCGTGTGAGAATCAAAAGAAGTATCGCAGAAACTGCAACGGAGATTGCAATAAGGCATCCGCACAAAAAGAGCGCGACGACCAGAGTTAGCTCCTTCACCCTGTACAGTCCAAAATAAGTCATTGATGTAAAACTTTTCATTCATAGGTGATCCTTTAACTCACAGTCTGCCCAACAGTTCGGTGTCTCATATAGTCGTACCTTGACGACCTTAACCCCTGTTCCATCGAGGACCATTGGGCATATGACGTGAAGGAGATGATGGGCCATATTCTCAGCCGTTGGGTTCCATGGTGCCACCCAGACGTGCTTCCATGCTGGTGCCTGCTGAAGAAGGGCTAAGGTTGGTTCGTCGTCGTAGTAGAAGAAGCAGGTTGAGGATTTTAAAGATCCATGGTAGATGATTGAGGTGTGGTCCCAATGGGTGTCAATCCACCCTCCGACCTTCTCCTTGAGGACCGAGAAATCAATGACTCGGCCCAGGTTATCAAGATCAGATGCCTGAGCTGTGATCTCAGCTACATAGCGATGTCCGTGAATTGTCCCGCATTTACTTTCGTGGCCTGCAACTCGATGGGCTGCATCGAACTCAATCCGCCTCGTCACCGTCGGTATCTGTGTCATCGTGGTTCTGTCCTTCTGGTAAGTCGTCGCAGGTCATCCCCCGGCTACGCAACCAAAGTGACACGTTACCGCCCGCATGAAGCAAGGCAAGCTCGTGGATACGAGCGAACTCATCTTGGTTGACTTTGAGATTTATAAGGCGTTTTCTTGTGTTCATGGTAAATATCTTTACCATGGACACCTGTAAAGACTCAAGATATTTACCTTGAAATAATTTCGCCCAACATCTCCATCACGTCGCGCGACGGGGTGCGAATCAAATATATGGTCATGGTCATCACCAGCAGAGACACAGGATCCTCGCCACGGCTGGCCCAATAGGACTGCTCGCCCTCAGCATGAAGCTTGGTATGTTCAACGGTGGTCAGTGGTAGGCATAGCCAATCGGGGGGCTTCAAACCGGTGCCACCATGGCCCAGGCACCTGACGTGATGGGCCACCACATCGGCCACCTGGCCCGTGACAACGCAAGGGCGGGTCCTGACATATGAAAGGTAGTCTTCGCTCCGCCATGCCTTCACTTTAAACCGTGGAAAACTTTCTGACCTCATTCTTCAACGCCTCTCTAATCACTGGCATGGATACCGACAACACCCCCCCAGGGTCAACTTTCCTACCCCTTGGGATGGCACACTCATCATGGCCGCAGATGTTTTTGGGGTCTATGCCTTTGTAGACCGCCCAGGTCAAAAACCCCATCAGGGCCTCCTCCTGGGCCTGGGTAGCAGCGTCCCAACACCCCGACATCCGTTCGACGACATCGCCCTTGGGAACCGCAACACCGAGCCAATTCACATATGCACCGTCTTTTATTTTTGTGAGCTTGCCCCACGACAACAGGGCGACTGCAAGGTGAGATCTGTTGGGGGATAGGCCCTGCCATAGGGCGCGGCCAGAGTGCCATAAAGCAGCCTCAAACCCCATAAGCTGGTAAACCCCCCCCTCCCGGTCTATCAGTAGGTGGTAGGCGTTTCCTGAGGCCCTTAGAGCGTCCAGGCTGCTCATTAGATTTCTGCCGGCTGTGTAATGGATAGTAACACCCATTGGGCCGTTTTTGAAATCACTATGTGAGTTGAGTTTGCCGAAGTATTTGAGATCCGCGGATTCATAGGTTCGTGGCAGCATCACTTTTTCCCCTTAAGAATTCGCTTGAGGGAACCGACTGGCTATGGCAACGGTAGGGCGGAGATCGACACAGCCAGACGGCGGGGGAACCCCAGAATGACCCCACATTCTGATATTACCCCGTCAGTTCCCATTCATCACAAGAAAAGTCAGAAAACTTGCCACGGTAGCAGATACCACCACCCCCCCAATTATCACTGTTGGTTCCTGCCACCATGCCACCCCACGGGATCTATCAACCGGAGCCATGAGGCGGGTTTCAATGAGGTCGTTTTTGGCTTCTAAGGCAAGCCGACATGATTCCAGGTCTGTCAAACCGTTTGCTATCACTCGCAGTTTGGGGGGTGAGAAGCACCGGCACCCGAGGGGTAGCATGGTGGCAGGAGTTTCACATTGGTCTTCGTCTTGGTAGCTGGGTGTGAACTGTTCCAGCGTCTCAGTTTCTTGGCTTAGAGCTATCTCGGAGTTCACGAGTAATAAAACCATCAATAATCTCGCTAGGTTCTTTTTCACTCGTCGCCTCCCTAAGGGTGGTCTGGGCCTTTAAAATTTCAAGATCGGTGGCAGCCACAGCCGCCTCATCCACGGCCTTTTGTTCCTTGATCCGCGACCACTCAAGAAGCATCATCACTGTGACCACTGCAACGGTTTTCAGCAGTGACAGGGTGGATCCTATCAGTTGCAGGGTAGTGATGGGCCTCTTGATGTCGTCCATGTTATTTGCTTTCTTTTGCGGCCTGTTCCTTGGCCTTTTCCTCAATCAATAGCTTGGGGGTTGAGTAGCCGAACTTACCAAGCAGCACCCCGAGAACCCAGGCAGCCTGTGAAAGCCACATCGCAACCTTATTATCCCATTTATTTTCAGTGAAAACCGAAAGCCTGGTAAGGCCCTCAGCCAACCCGTAAAGGATCACCTGGATCGCTATCATTACGGGGATCACTTTGATGCCAATGTTTGAGCTGGCCAGGTAGCCCCAGAGGGTGTCTTGCAGGCTGCCTATGGTGGCGTCTGCCCCATATAGAAGGCTGGCGAAAAACGAGAGAAAGAATATAGTGATGAACTTGACCATGGCACCCTCCAAACTGGGTTTATAAACCGAGGAAGACCCCGGTCATTTGCAGTCTGTTCGTCTGACCGGGGCGTCGATAAACCTAAAGACAGCATCTAGCTTGCTATCTACTTTACCGAGCTTTTCTATGTGGTTATAGAGGATTGACCTAACGTTCTCATTTGAACCCTCGATCCTCAGCAACGACTCTTTGAGGGTATCGGACGATCTTCGGTGAATCTCAAGTTCAGCCCTTAAAGCCTGAATATTCTCCCAGATACGACGCTGTTCTAATTCGACATTTTCATCAAGGCTCAAAACTTTTTCGGCAAGCTCCCTAGTGGCATCTGTCATCACGCCAAGGCGTTCCATATGTTTTCGCCAGGCCCACCTTGCCAAAAAACCAAATAAACCAAAAATCACCGACCAGATGGCACCGATAATTGAAGCCGCCACAGGCGCCCATTCCTTGACGAATATAGCCATCTCTTGCAGGTGAGCTTTGTCCATCACTTTACCTCGGCAGTCAGCACCCATACCGCAAGGGTGAAATCAAGGGCGTCCCATTCATTGTCCTGGGTATCACATGGCAGCCAATCAGCCTCACTATAGTCGTCTGACCACAGGTAGTCTGAGCAGAAATTCTTTGTCGTCGGTAAGGTTTCGACTGGCCACATATTTTGGTTCTTTAAAAGCCCCATGGCCACTGTCTGGTCGCCATCTGTGAACTTGTGATAGACGGCCTTGAACAAGGCGTTCTTGGGCTGTCGTTCCGCCTGGGCCTTTAGGGTTGCCACCTCAAGGTTGGTAAGGGCGCCATACATCCGACCCTTTAAAAGCAGACGAAGCACCTGGAGATGAGCGTCAGACCCCGTGACAATTCCAAGGCCGTCGGCAGAACTGTCGGACAGCTTGGCTGCAAGCTGTTGGTCAACCACCTTGGCAGGCATATCCTTTAACTTTGCCTCTGCATCGTAAAGCAAGGTCATAAGGGTAGGGCTCATGAGGCAACGGCCGATTTTTGTTTCGTCGTCAACGGCATCACATATCACACCACTGTTGGCCTCGGTAAACTTGATGAACGAAGACACCCAGGCCAGATCTTTTTGTTCCCACGCCTGAATGAGTCTCATCAGGACATGGTCGCGCGAAAAACCAGCTTTGCTACCAGCCGTGGCAGCGTTTTCGGAAGCCGTCTTTGAGTAGTCCCAACAGGTCGTATGGTTGGGCGAACGGTGCATCCTGCCCGTATCATCTTGAAACTTCTCTAGGTCGACCCCGACATGGGGGCAAGCCAGGTCATACAAGGCAGTAAACCCCGCGCCATCACACTCCCTAATCGCATATCCCAGGGCCATGACCTTCGGGCCAGACAGGTCGCAATACCCATCAGCCTGGTATCCAAGCGCCCTTAGGTCTGACGTGTCTTCGGTTTTCTTTTCGCTGTTTTTCCTTGTGCAGGAACTCGCCATAAAAAAGACGATGAAAAGGAGTAACAGATTGCGGCCCATAGTTGATCCTCATGATGGTGTAAATTAAGGTGAAGCTCACGGCCATGCCTAGAGCTATACAGATTGTAATCACAAGAAGCTCTTTTAGGAATGTGAACATCGACACCCCCTTAAAAAGTAAACCCCCTGCGACCAACACGATCTCAGGGGGCTTTTGCTTTTAGTAGCGGGAGATGGACTTGAACCATCGGCCTGTGGCTTATGAGGCCACCGTGATACCAACTTCACTACCCCGCTGTAGGATTGTACCATGGTACATTGGTACCGGGGTAGGTTAAACTACCGACGAAATGGTAGTCAATATTGGGTATCATATGATAGCCAACCTTAACTATCATCTAGTCGCACAAAATTAAATACTGAGTGACCTTACTTTCAGTGTTTTCAACTTCTGAGAATATGCAAGATTTCCCGCCCATACTAAACCGATCCGCAGTCATGACATGCTTTTTGCCCGTGAAGGAAAATGAATCTTCCTTCTGAAAAGCTACCCATGTTAGGTTCACGGCCAGGGCTGCAAACAGGATGAAAAAGGCAATTTTGACGTAGTTGAAAAGGTCTTTCATACTGCCTCAATACTTGATGAAGTAGTTGACGCCAACGTTAATAGGAACCGTATCAGTGTCAGTTGAGGATATAGATGCAGCCGTATTGGATAACGTAACATTCGTTCCACTGTAGTTATCCGTTGACCCAAACAGTGCTGTACCTGATGTCGATCCTCCAGGCGTAGATAACCCTATAGACGTTGTGCTAGCTCTTTCAAGACTGAAACTGTTAGCGTGCCGTGTCTGATAAATAATTCCGGTCCCACCGATATTGATACCAGCGTAGCCGCTTGAAAGACCATGGTTATGCGTTGAAGGGGCCGCAGAGCCAGATAATGAAGCTGTCCCCCCTGACGCGCTCATATTATTCTGAGCTGTCTTATCATCTTGAGTCGCTGCAAGCGCGGTAGAGCTATATGGTGCAGCCGGTGTCCCAGTACCTTTTAGGAAAGCACCGCGAAGATCGGGAACGCGAAATAAACCGCCACCGGGAGCTGCGAAAGGAGAACCTGTTGTTTTATCCCTTTGGGTGTTCCAGGTAGACCCCAAGGCTGCATAGAGAGCTGCATAGGTAGTCTGAGATACAGCCGCGCCATCGCAGGGAAGGTACCCCGCTGGTGTTGAAGCACCGGCAAAGGCAATGATTGTCCCCGCAGGAACCATCCCACCGCCCGCGCTTGGAAACGACATGACCCCCGTCCCGTCGATCTGTGCTGCTTGAACCTTTACGTTAGACCCGTTTTTCGTTTCAAAGATGATTTTGCAGTTCGCGCCATCGCATGGGATCACGCGATCTGCGGAAAAAGCGATATTAGGCAAAAGTCCGATAAGTCCTAATATTAGAAGGAAGCGGTAGTAAAAGACTGCGTAAAAATGCTTCATACATATTCTCCAATCTTGTCCTCAGTATTTGATTATGTAGTTCACGCCCACAGAACGTGGAGCTGTTTCTGTATCGGTAGTTGACAAAGTTGTGGTGGAAGGTCCAGAAGTTGTTCCATCAATCCCAGCTCCTACAGTTTCCGGGTTATCTACTGCCGCAGGACTCCCGGTTATACGGTGCGTAGCTGAGAATGATGCAGTGCTTACACGCCTTTCTTGAACGGCGCCGTCAGAAGAAACAGATATTTGCGCGACAAGCGAGCCTTCTGTATGGGTGTGCCCAGTTCCAGCTCCAGTCATGCCGTTCGGTATCGTGGTATCATTCTTTACCCCTGCCAAGGCGACTGAGACATCTCCTGATCCGTCAGTTCTAGAAGAAGTTCCTACACCCCGCTGAAATACCCCGCGAAGATCGGGCACTCGGAAGTTACCACCTGAAGTCGTATAGTTCCCACCCGTACCG
>Ga0209200_1004813_pt1 | contig 10736 bp, 10 predicted proteins | sample AD_UKC033_MetaG_FD_184406 | JGI IMG/M metagenome (GOLD analysis project Ga0209200, IMG submission 184406) | Active sludge microbial communities of municipal wastewater-treating anaerobic digesters from USA - AD_UKC033_MetaG (SPAdes) (version 2) | ecosystem: Engineered > Bioreactor > Anaerobic >...
AGGCCAAAGAAGAAGGAAGACTTAGCAAATTACTCAAGCAACTAAACAAACTCGACCTTCTAATATGTGACGAGTGGGGATACATACCTCTTGACAGAGAAGGCTCGCAACTGCTCTTCCAATTGATTGCAGACTGTTATGAGAAAAGGAGCGTGATAATAACCACAAATCTCGAATTCAGCAAATGGAACGGCATATTCTACGACGACAAACTGACAAGCGCAATAATTGACAGACTAGTTCATCATTGTCATTTGATCGTTTTCACGGGAAGAAGTTACAGATTGGAGCACTCTAACATTAGAGGCTAAACAGTTAATCCCGGGTTCTGGATTTTTATCTGGCCAAGTACTGTATTTACTAGTTGCCAAAAACAAGAGCCCGAGATGTGGCTGTTCCATAAGTACACTGGACTACAGAACGAGCTGCGTGTCAATGAATGGATGACCTTTGCTTCTGAATTCACAAAACCTAGCGAGTATGCTGAGTTTCTATCTAGGTCAACTGTAGTAAGCGCAGAGGTAAGTCTTTGGGCAGAGGGATTTGAGGTTGTTCAGTACTCTGGCAAGGGTTATCAAACAATTAGTGGAGGTATTGTAGGAGGTAGAAGTGATACAAAATGGGCCTGGTTAGTAACTCCAATCGTCTCAGAAACACACAAGATGCACGCAAATATGAACCTTGAAGTCAGTTACTCAAACTGTCCCGAGACAAAGAACCTTAGGACTCCTGACATCGAGATAGATGTCCAAGAATCAATTATTCATCGCCTCAAAAAGGCATTTGAACGTTTCGAAGCGTGGATTATTTCTTTGCTTGCAGCTGTCCTTGTTCCTATAGTTATTCTTATCCACAAAAGAAACCTTAAATTAAGACAAATCCGCCTATCCGATAGTGCTTCTCGACAGAGTAGAAGACGGCCATTCCCGAAGTCATTCTATACCGAAAAGAAGATGAGGAAACATCACAAGAACCACAACATAGTGCGAAAACACTAGAACTCCTAGCGAGAGGAATTAGAGATTGCACTGAACCAGCAAGAACAACGCGAGAAGGGTTATGGAAGCTATTCACATTCCCCAAATAAAGTAACTTGAGGAGCAATAGAACACTAATTCAAGGGGCGCTCGCAGGCGCCCCTTTTATTCAAAACATCTGCGGAACAAAAACTGTCTTGTCGGAGGACGGAGAACCGTAGACGGCAGACCTCTCTGACTGACGAATGTCTATGTTACCGAAATGTAAATAACGGAGCCTGTCCCGAAAAGTGCCGAAAAGTGCAAAAATCCCTATAATGGAGACACTAAACCGTCCTACGTACCAGAGTTTCCGAGGGTTAATGATTTCTGTTCAGCCTTCGAATTATCTCTTCCCAAAAAAAGAACATTATACCTCTACCTAGTTTTACAAGAAAGAGTTTGAACCTGCCAAACTTCCTATACACTTCATAATAGTATAGTGTCGAGCTTAAGCTTGCTTCAAATTTCTCTTTCTTGCTAATTTTACTTGTGCTTAATTCGTGATGGTGGTTTATATATATCTCACTTGTGTATGCAACTTTCATAGATTGGTTCCTAAGGCGTTCTGAAAGTATTATCTCCTCCATATATAAGAAGGTGTTCTCATCAAAATTCCCAGCGTTCTTCATTGAACTGTTTCTCACCAAAAAGAAGCACCCGGAAACCGCAAATGGAAAAACAGTATGCGATGCACTTTCCATATTTCTGTTGAGAGAAGACACTAGAACCTTCTTTGCCCAGAAGATAGGGAATAACAAAGGTTTCCAAAATTCATCGATAAGTGAAGGCCTTTTGAAAGGGCCTTGAGTTTTCCCAAAACGATCAACGACTTTAGGACCCACTATGGCAATGCTCTTATCTGTTTTCATAATCTCTAGCATCTTCGAAATAACAGGAATATCTAACGAGACATCATTATTCGCTACTATGGAGTATTCGAAGCCAAGCTTTTGAGCTAATCTCAGTCCAAAGTTATTACCCTTTGAGTAACCATAATTCTCTTTCAGTAGGAGTAGAAAATTTCCTTCAGGAGAATCACCACTTTCTATTTCCCTCTCTCGAACCAGCTTCCATGATTCTCTTTCAAGAGCAAATTCCTCTAGTTCTTTTCTGTGCTCTATCCTAGACCCATTGTCCACTATTATGAAAGAGATGTCTTGATCTTCAACAGAACAAATGTTTTCGACAAGCTTTATTGTCTCAGGAGATGCGTTCCAGTTTAATATTATTACTACGATTTCTTTGCTCATATGCATTATCTACTCTAAATCAAGCTTACTCAGAAGTTTCTTTGTATATTTGAAGTAATCCATTACCGTGTGGCTATGTGCTGCTTGTCTATTGGAAAGATCATCCAGTACGTACTCATCTAGTGAAGCGTATCTCACCAATATTCTGGCAATTTTCTCGCTATCAAATGGCAAGCAACCACCGAATTCGAAGTTACCTGTCAAATCTCTTGCAGCACCAACATCGGTAGACATCAGAATGCATCCCATATATGCTGCTTCAGCCATCGATATTCCGAAGCTTTCCCTATAGGATGTGGAAACGTAAAAATATGCTTTCGCATAAATCTCACAGAGTTTTTTTCTGTCGTAAATTGGTCCTACAAACTCTACTCCGGGTATTTCTAACCGAACAAGTGACTTGTTATCTGTTGGGCCCACTAAGAGCAAGCGCCACCCGGATTGCGCTAGACCTGATTTCTCAAAAGCGTCGATAGCAAGCGAGATATTCTTCTCAGCTGAATCCAGTCTTGCAACCGAAAGAAAGATCTTTTCCTTTTTAGTATTTGCATTGGCAGCGAGACTCTTAAACTCATAATCTACGTCATTTGGAAAATGCATTATTTTGTCTGCCAGACAACCCATGTCACTCAAATAGTAAAAATCGTCCTCGATTTCGACTGAGAAAAGATCAACACAATCAAGTTTCTTGCGAAACCATGATCTTAGAAACTCTGGAAAAATCCTTTTTATATAAACCAGGTCAAGATACATTTTATAACCATCTAATCTAACATAGACTTTTCCGTTTTCGTTGCGCTGTTTGTAGGCATTTGCAAGTCTAACACTTAGAGGGGTAAGATGAAATAGTATTAGGAGATCTATTCTCTTCGCATCTTTGGCAATTGCCTTCACGAATATCCGTTGATCGGTCAAAGAATTGTGCCTGTACTCTTTTTGAGACAAATATCTAACTCTGGTATCATTATCATCAACAGTCTCATTGTTTCTGAAAGTCCATATTTCCACATCATGTCCGCAGTTTCGTAAGTAGTAAGGAAGTTGGCCTGGATCTTTGTGGTAATGCAAGCTATTTCTGTAGAATGGGAATACCTCAACTATTCTCATTTCTCAGCCTCTTTTCTTCTTTTGATCAACATGTGTTTTCCAATTCTAGCTATAAACAGTCTCCATTTCATTGTCTTCACTAGAAGGTTTCGTTCGATTTCACTTAACTTCATAGTATCCACCATTCTATTGAACCCTTCTTTGAATTTTTCTTCTTGGAAGGTTAGCGAATTTTTGGAAAACGATGCGGAATGATTATGAAAAACATGGATACTTGGATCAAAGATGACTCTAAAAGGCGTCTCAAGAATATTTAACCCGATAATTTCTTCCTCGTGTGTTAGGAAGACTTTTTCTGGAAAGAAACCTATCTTTCCCATTTTCTCTATGTCTAGTGCAAAAAAACTTCCCTGAACCATAAACACTCTTCTTTCTCTTCTGCCCCTGCTGATAACTAAATTCCTGAAGACCTTTCCAATAAGATACGAGAGCGGATAGAAGATATTGTATGTAAATAGCCAGAAAAACCTAGGCCTGTACTTCGGTGACTGGTATCTGTTAAGTTTGCTATTTTCATTGATGATCGCAGGCCCAGCAAGAATAATGTTTTCAAGAGAGGTTTTTCTCAATAAGGATAAGAAGACTTCTGCAATCTTACTCTCTTCTATGGCAATGTCTGGGTTGCATATAATCGCAAACTTCTTGCCACTGTTTCTAGCAATCTCGATACCTGCATTGTTACCGTGTGAGTAGCCATAATTGGCTGAGAGTATTCTAAGAGTGACATTAGAATATCTCTCTTGAATAGATTTCAGAATTTTGGATTGTTCATCGTGAAGCGAATTATCTATGATAATTATCGAAATTGGAATTTCCTTAACAATCTTCATGGCCAGATCGTAGACAAGATCTGCTGTATCGTGATTTAATATAATTACAGCCGAAGATTTGAGCAGATCTGTTTCACTTTGTGACATCATGTAAGATAAACCTCCAAAGCTTTTCAGTTACTTCTGGTGAATACACTCGCTCAAGTTTCTTAAATGCTCTTTCTGCAATTCCCTTTCGTTGAAGAGGACTTTTGAGAAAAAGGATATTGTTTATGTAATCTTCTGCTGTTCTTGAAACAAGTATCTCCTTCGATGGAATGAAATAAGTTCCTGATGCAGATTCATCGCTTGCAATAACAGGTATCTTAAGGGAGACCGATTCGAGTATCTTGTTTTGAGTACCTGCACCAGATTTTGTTGGACAGATTGATATATCATATTTAGAAACTTCGTTCATTATATCGCTTACTTCACCTATAAAATGGCAATTCTTCGACTTATCGATTGCTGAAATTAAAATCTTTCGACCGCCTCTGCCAACGAAATGGAAGCTTAAGCTACTGTCTAGCTTTTCCAACTTCGGAGCAAGTTCATTGACAATAAAAAACGCGGCTTCTTCATTAGGTTTGTAGGATAAATTGCCATGAAAAACAACCTTGAGATCGTCTTTTTTTTCTGATAGACTTTTTTCCTCTCTATAGTCAGAATTCACATTGAGAGGAACCACAAATGAGTTCTTCATTTTGAGAAAACGTGCATCTTTAAGGCTAACAAATAATGTTTTCGAACTCTTTTGGGCAACCATTTTTTCTATCTTCCTTATTCTTTTTCCCTCTACGCTGTAAGCAAGTTTTGCAAACGATTTTTTTGAATTCTGAGCAATTCTCTGGTAATTAAGCGAAAAAGCATCAACCAAATCAAATATGATTGGTGTTGCAATCTGGCTTTTTATTGCAGTTCTAAGTAGTTCCACCAATCTAAAAGTTACCAGAATGATTGCGTCATAGCTTGTTTCAAATATGCATTTCAAAAATACCTTTTTGCAGTTCTTTCCAACAAATATACCTTCTTGGAATGATCTATCCGGACTGACTGCTGCACGCAAAACCGAAAAGAACATTTCGCCAAACGATGGTCTGCTCGGATGAAACTCATTCGATGTTGAATCGGACTTTTCTGGATATAGTAAATCTACAGAGTAACCCAAACTTTCAAGTGCTGTCATCGTCTGAAATGCCCTATGAGCATCACCCTTTGAATGACTTTCAGGTTTTCTTGGACAACATAGCAATATTCTACCTACACTCAATCATCTCGCTCCTTTTCCCAGCAACATCGTCTCGATAGTCTGCAACATTATTCTCAGGTCGAACATGATCGAGCGGTTCTTTATGTAGAAGAGATCGTATGAGAGTTTCATCTTCACGTCTTCTATGCTGCGGTCGTAGCCCCAGTTGAGCTGAGCCCAACCTGTGATTCCGGGCTTGACTTTCATCCGTAGGTTATAGAAAGGTACTTTCTCCGCCAATCCTTCGGCAATCACCGGAGTTTCCGGCCTCGGACCGACAATCGCCATATCGCCTCGAAGGACATTCCAGAACTGCGGCAATTCGTCGAAACGGAGCTTTCTGATCACTTTCCCGGCGGCGAAGATCCTGTCGTCCTTGTCTTTTGTCCAGCTAGTGTGATCTCCTTCTTTTCTCATAGTACGGATCTTCACTATCTTAAAAGGCTTCCCATTCTTTCCAAGCCTCTCCTGTACAAAGAAGGGATTACCTGGATCGTTAATGACTACTGCTATGGCCGAGATCAAAACAAGCGGAGAAGAGAGGACACTTAGAACAAGTGCAACGATCCATTCAATAACGTTTTTCACGCTTGCATACCATGACGAAAAGGCATTGCTGTAAAGCTCTTCGGGCCTGAAGTGAGCCAGGTCCAGCCGGAGACTGAAAATCTCGGGAACTTGCTTTGAACTTATTACAGGCAGATCGAGAGGAAGAATATTCACATTCACCAGCTTCGAATCGACAGGAACAACAACAAAATCCGGCTTGAAGTCTTGTATCTCCTGGCCAAGAGAAACAAAATCAACAGTATCATCGCTGTTAGGAACAGTCTTCACAGAACAATCTCCATCGAAATAGGCATCGCAACCAACGGCAAGAAATCTGATAGGCGATCTTCTTATTAAGCTTGAGGCTAGCCTTCGAGAAAGATACAGATAAACAAGAATCAGGACTGATTCATAAAGCAGCGCCCTTCTTGAGATCTGTTCGAGTACTAGCCTGGGCAGAAAGAAGATCAGCACTACAAGAACTCCCGAAACAACAACAGAGAGAAGCGCATTGCTGAGCAGGTTCTGTGTCCTCTTTATTCTTTGCAGATCATAAAGCCTGAACGCGTAGAAAGAGATGAGATTAACAATGACAATAGCGAACTGCCCTATTGGCATAAGAAAACTGACGAAACTCACCAAATGTACACTTACAAAAAGAAAAGAAACATCCAGAAAGAAGAGAATAACCCCCGCCACCGCGCTCACAAACACCACCTCAAAAGGATTCTATCACAGTCACTATTGAGAAGATAAATATACTAACATTTCGCTAAAGCTCAAGAATTGTCGAATCAACATCAATAGTAAATCTTGAATGAGCTGCTTCAACCGAACGAAAAACAACATTACTGCAATTTAAATACTCGAGTCTCTAAAGGGGTTTTCTCTTCACGGAGAACCGTTGACGGCAGCCGTGCTCCAACTGGATAAATACCTATGCACCGGAATGAAAATAATGGGGTTCCTGTTTTTACCTTTGAATGTTTCAAGAATCGCCATCGTTCAATTGTTCAAGAGAATCGTGTTCTTTCATGTTTTCATCATAGAAATCTGCATAGTCATTCTGGCTAACCTTGTAATTACCCTCACAATTCTTGGTTGCTTTCAGCTTTCCCTTATCTACAAGCTGTTCTACGAGGTCATTCGTAACTGGTCCAAGGACTTCCGAGAAAAAGGCTGTATCTTTTATCTTACTTACAACATCTTCCAATGAATAAGGAATTCCCTGTATGTCTTTGCTAGTTATAGTTGATTTAACCTTCCAATATTTACTCTTCATATTGCTCCGCACCCGTCTTCCATGTTTCAAGGAATCGCCAAAGAACAATGTGTAGCAAACAACCAGAAAAAAAGCGGCGCCATTTCTATCTCATTATCTTTGAGGAATCAGTTTGTTGAAGATCTGATTTTGAAGGCACTAATTATTTTGCTACTGAGGTCCATAAACTCTTTCTTGTAGAATAGCAGCGTAATTCCAAGGATGCCCGCAAGATACAGTGGCAAGCCGACCCACCAAGAGAAGAGTCTCGTGGTACTGAAGAAGACAATCAAGAAACCGACTAAATATGCGATTTCCCGTAGGTTGGTTCTGGTTCCTTTGAAATCCTTTGAAGAGAAGAAAAACCAGAAATAGAAAGCAATAGTAGTTGCGGCAGCAATCGCCCAGTTCGATCTGTCTATGATCACAGCCAAAGCATTTAGACCTAAGGAAACGGCCATCATTCCAAATACTGTGAACAAGTACTTCTTTTCAACCTTTTGTGCTTTATACATGTTCACATAAATCGCATTTATCACCGCTATTGCAGGAAATCCCGCGAACAGAATCTCGATAACTTCTAGGGAAGGGTTGTAATCAGTAAGCATCCACCTAACTACAAAATCAAAACCAAAATAAGCTGCAGCTGCAAATGCACCAAGGATTAGCAGATAGCTTTTCAAAGTCTTGATTAACACTTCCTCTCGGTGCCTTCTTGCAAGCATTGGATAAAAGGTCATTGCTACTGAACTTACTAGAATCATAACCATTCCAATCATTGATGTTGCAAATGAATAGAACGCAAAGTCCTCTGTTCTCAGTAGGATCTTCACGAACCATCTATCCATTGAGTAAAAAAACGTCGCGGAAAGGTTTCCAAGCATGATTGGAAACCCAACAACAACTAATGACAGTGTCCTTGAGGAATGAACGTTCTGTTCTTCATTAGAGAGGCTCTTGAAAATCCTTGGCAAAAAAATCAATACAGAAATGTAGGTTACCACTATCTGCGAAAACATCAATGCATAAGCTCTCTCAACTCTAAGAAAGAACAAGACGATTACAGTTCCTACTAGATTAAGCAAAGGCAAAAAGACGTTCAACAGCGAAAAGTCCTTAAATCTGCCTGTTGCCTGAAACAACATACGTATGAATCCTGAAATCGCTGAACCGACGAGAAAAATCGAAAACAGCAACAGAACAACTGAGTTAGAGAAGAGTGAACTTACTAAAAGAATGACTGAAATCGATGCTTCAATAAGAACAAAGACTGACAGCTCTTTCCTAAGAGTGTATCTGTTAATAGACTTCGGCTCGATACCACCATACTTCAAATAGATACCATCGACAAAGCCAAGGGAGAAAACCCCAATATAGCTCGCATAAAGCGTAAATGTTTTCAGTAAAGCATATTCAGTTATTCCAAGGATTCGTGGAACAACAAAACCGTTAACTATACCTACTATTAGCCCCACCACGTTTGATGAAAGCACAGTTAAGATTGAGCTGACAGTTCGCATTAATCACTCTTCTTTCCCCTATAAATGCAGAGAAGATTCCTGCCTACTTTCGTTCGATCTAATAATTTTTTTACTCTCAACTTAATAATCCTCATTGTCAGAAACATCCACAGTTTAAATGGAGAAGTCGGCCAAACCCCGTTTGTACTATAAATAGTCTTAAAGCTCCTCTTGTGCTTTGAAACCACTTTCTTTAGAATTTCGTAGAAAGTATCGTCCATAGAATATCCAGGAGATCTGTGATGCAAATTCATAGGCAAGGCAAAACTCTTGTAGCCTCTCTCTCCTGCTGAAAGGCAGAAATCCACAGCATACAAGTGCCAACCAGTACAGATTCTTTCGTCAAAACGGATCTTATCAAAGGTCTCTCTTGGAACCACAACAAAAACTTCGTCTAGGGTCTGACAAATCTTTGGGCGATCAATGAATATCGAACCTGCTGGAACAGGAGGATTCCCATGAGTTATAGAGGTCATCACTCCATCTTTGTTTGCTCTTCCTGCAGCACCAGCTATTGAACCAGAAGGGAGAGCATCTAGTTGAGTTTGAAGGTGCATTAAGCTAAATTGCTCACCAAAGACAACGTCTTGATGGACAAAGGCAAGGTAGTCACCTTTTGCCATTTCTGCGCCATAATTAAGAGCTGACGCAGCTGAAGAAAATGCTTTTTCGGTATTATCGACCAGAACTAAATCATATTCGTCTTTCTCTCTTGAGAGACTTTTCAGGAGACAGGATTCGAGTATTTGCCTATTGTTGAACACACAAATAATGCTTATCATTATTAATCACTTGTAGTCGTAGTTCTTACTATAAAACTCAAGATATTCTCCAGAGATAACGCTTTCAACCCATCCTCTGTTCTTCAAATACCAGTCTATGGTTAGCTCTATTCCTTCATCGAACATGATAGTAGGTTTCCATCCCAGTTCTTGAGTTATCTTAGTAGGATCTATCCCATATCTTCTGTCGTGGCCCAGTCTGTCGGTCACGTGTTTTATGAGTGATTTGTTTATCTCGGAATCGCCAGTCTTTTTTCTAAGTATTTCGATTATTCTCTCCACAATGTAGATGTTCTCCCTCTCGTTGTGGCCGCCTATATTATAGACTTCCCCAGACTCACCATTCTCGAAAACCAGATCAATCGCCTTACAGTGGTCTTCAACATATAGCCAGTCCCTTATCTGTCTGCCGTCTCCATATACCGGGAGAGGTTTGTGGTTGAGCGCGTTGTTTATCATGAGGGGTATAAGCTTTTCAGGAAACTGGTAAGGCCCGTAGTTGTTCGAGCATCTGGTTATGTTGACGGGCAGTCCGTAAGTAACGTGATAGGCTTTTACTATCAGATCAGCCGAGGCTTTCGATGCTGAATATGGACTGTGAGGGTCCAGAGGTGTCTTCTCGGTAAAGTATCCCGAAGGCCCGAGAGCTCCATAGACTTCGTCGGTTGAAATCTGAAGAAACTTGGCAGGTTTGCAGCTTTGCAGGTTGGCTGCAATTGATCTATCTGTTTCTGACTCATGTTTAGTAAGATCTATGCATTTCCAGCCGTTTTCAACTCTCCAGTGCTTTTTTGCGGCATCGAGAAGAACCTGTGTTCCCAGTATGTTTGTCTTCAGAAATATCTGGGGATCGTGGATCGATCTATCAACGTGTGACTCGGCCGCGAAGTTTATTACTCCATCTATGTCTTGTTCGTTAAAGATACTTTCAACAAGTTCGGTATCGCAAATGTCGCCTTTTATGAAGGTGAATCTCTTTTTCTCTTCTTCAGTCAATCCGGATAGATTGTCTATATTTCCAGCGTAGGTGAGGTTGTCCAAACCGATAATCTTTCTCTCAGGATGTTTGCGAAGATAGTAATATACGAAGTTACTCCCTATAAAACCAGCGACACCTGTAACAAGAAGAGTCATTCAATTACCCCCAAGTCTTTTAGAAATCTCTTAGTTGCATCTTTCCAGTCTGGCAG
>Ga0209200_1004816_pt1 | contig 10732 bp, 9 predicted proteins | sample AD_UKC033_MetaG_FD_184406 | JGI IMG/M metagenome (GOLD analysis project Ga0209200, IMG submission 184406) | Active sludge microbial communities of municipal wastewater-treating anaerobic digesters from USA - AD_UKC033_MetaG (SPAdes) (version 2) | ecosystem: Engineered > Bioreactor > Anaerobic >...
AACTGGCCGGTTTAAAGGTGTTGGGTAAAATTGAGTTGCCTGGCCCCCGAAAAAAGGAAGAACCAAAAGGCGAGGGAGAAACTACCGAAGCAGAACAAAAGCCGAAACGCGAACACAAGAACAAACGCAGAAAGCCCATTGAGCGGACAGAAAAACCGTGGCGCAACCCCATTGCCCTGCAACGCGAAAAAGAAGAACGCGAAAAAGAAGAGCGAAAAAAACAATTGCTCGAAGAGCAGAAGGAACGCAAGCGACTTAACTATTTAAACAAGATAAAAAACAATACGCCTGTCAAAGCAGTTCGTATTTATGACGAACCTGTTGAGAAGGAGATAACTTCGCAACCAACTGCCAAGCCTCCGCGCACCTGGCTGGGCAAATTTTTAAGATGGCTTAATACCTGATGAAAACGAAAGAGTGCCCTTCTTGTGCGATGGATGTGGACGCTAAAAGTAAAAGCTGCCCGATTTGCAATTACGAATTTCCCGATCGCAACCCGGTAATACGATGGGTGGCCATCCTCTTGATTGTCGCTATTCTGCTTGGCCTTTTCTTTTTGCGGAGTTGGTTGTAACTACCCTGCCTGCACTACACCCCCTTAAAATACTCAAACGAATTCTTCAACGTTTCAATTGGAGTGGGCGTAAGATCGCGTTCCAGGTAAAAATGTTCAGCGCCTGATTTTACAGCTTGTGTTACAATGCCTTTAATATCAAACACCCCGGTACCCGGGTCGGCCATTTTGGGGAACAAGGCTATCCATTGATCGGATGTGTTGCCATCGCCCGCAAAACGCACCGTCTCTTTTGCATCTTTAATATGTAGCAACTTAAAGCGACCGGGGTAGGCTTTCAAAAACTCAATTGGGCTTGCGCCTCCGGCTGTCATCCAGAAAATGTCCAACTCAAATACCACATACTTTGGGTCGGTGTTCTTCAATAAAACCTCCAGGGGTGTTTGACCATTTTCAGACCAGTGTTCGTAGCCATGGTTGTGATACACAAATGTTAACCCATAATCGGCCATCTTCTTGCCAATCTGGTTAAACTCATCGGCAAATTTTTTAAACTGATCTAATGTTTTGCGTTCTTCTGCATTATTGAGAGCCGGCACAGCTACGTAGCGTGTGCCCAATTGACTCAGGGCTTCCATCGCTGATTTTAAATTCGTGCGCATGGTACCAAGATCCAAGTGTACCGAAGGGGTGGTTAGACCAAAGTCTTTCAGCATCGATTTGATGTCGGCAACAGAGTATCCATAAAATGCATTTCCTTGTATGCCTAACTGGCCGGCAACAGCTTTCCAGCCTTCTTTGGTTTCGTTGGCGCTGAATTCGTAGGGGCCAAAAAATTCAACTTCTTTATACCCGATTTCGCCCAATGTTTTAAGCGTACCCTTAATGTCTTTGGAGGCCATTTGCGGAATGGTGAATAATTGAATACCCCAGTTCTTTTTCTGCTCTGTGAGTGTTTGGGCTAAAATCCCGGAAACGGGTAATGCGGCCAATGTGGTGCCTGCCAATTGAATAAATCGTCTGCGCGGTATCATAAAGTGAATTTTAGATTGAAATTTAAGCTAAATGGTACACAGTTGCTTTTTTAGGCAGATGATTTTTTTCGTATGATTTATTTGATAATAATTTTACTTGTGAAATACGTCTTGAAAAAAGTAAGTTTAACAAATGAAAAAGTTGGTTTTTATTATCGATGACGACCCGGTGTACCTGAATTTTATGCAAGGACACTTTAAACAGATGCCGGATTTTGAAACGCGTGTATTTCAATCGGGGCCCGATGGCATTGCTGCGCTGGAAACCACCAAACCTTACCTGATTATACTCGATCATTTGTTTACAAATGCACCAGACAAAACCGGGTTGGATTACCTGAAGGAGATCCGCAAAAAGCAATCCGGTGTTCCGGTTATTTATATCACCGGGTTAAACGATGAAGCGTTGAAAGCCAAGACTAAAAAACTGAAAGTAGCTGATCATATTTTAAAGAATGACGCATTTCTGATACACTTGCGCACGGCTATGGACAAACTTAATCAGCCTGCTAAAGGAATTTTGAGTAAGCTTTTTAAGAAATAGTGTATAATCATTACGGTAATTCGTACAGTACGTGAAAGCCATACTTTGCCGCACACACGGGCTGCCACATACGCTGGTGCTGGCAGAACAGCCGCTGCCTCCTCTACAACCCGATGAGGTGTTGGTAAAAGTGGCCTTTTGTGGTGTAAACTTTCCGGATACACTCCTCATTCAAAACAAATATCAGTTTAAACCGCCACTACCTTTTTCGCCCGGAGGCGAGGTAGCCGGAATTGTTGAAGCTGTGGGAAGCGATGTGAAGCATATAAACACTGGCGATCGGGTAGTGGGCATGTGTGGCTGGGGTGGTTTTGCAGAATATGCCGTTGTAAAATCCATACGAACCTTTGTGTTACCCCCGGATATCAACCTGCAGGCTGCTGCTGCCACGTTCTATAATTATGCAACGGCTTATCATGCTTTATCAGACCGGGCGGGGTTAATGCCGGGTGAAAAACTTCTGGTGCTGGGTGCTGCCGGAGGCGCAGGTATGGCTGCCATTGAGTTGGGGAAGTTGATGGGAGCTACGGTTATTGCGGCCGCTTCCACGGATGATAAGCTGAAGTTGTGCCAGCGTAAAGGAGCGGATTATTTGATTAACTATTCGATTCACAATGTAAAAGATGCTGTAAAAGACATTTCGCAAGGAGCAGGCATTGATGTTATTTTTGATGTGGTAGGTGGAGCGGTGGCTGAAAGCGCCATCCGCGCGATTGCCTGGCGAGGCCGTTATTTAGTGGTTGGTTTTGCTTCGGGAAACGTTCCAACTTTTGCAGCCAATATTCCTTTGCTGAAAGGGGCATCCATAGCAGGAGTTTTCTGGAGTGGCTTTGCAGAAAAAGAACCAGCCAAAAATGCATCCAATATGAATCAGTTGATGCAATGGCACCAGGAAGGAAAAATCAGTCAGCAGATTTATAAAACCTATTCATTGGCAAATGCACCACAAGCTTTACAGGATATGATGGATAGAAAAATTATGGGGAAAGCAGTTGTGCAGATTCGTTAACCGCTAAGTCGCAAAGTATCTATTGAGTTAGAAAAAATTTTACCGCAAAGTCGCTGAGCCGCAAAGTTTGTAGTCAGAGAATTCTTAGCGCCTTCGCGTCTCTGCGGTTAAAAATTTCCGATCTAATCATTGAGTAGAAAAAAATTTACTGCAAAGTCGCTGAGCCGCAAAGTTTATAGTCAACGAATTCTTAGCGCCTCCGCGCCTCTGCGGTTAAAAAATAGACATAGTCATTGAGTTAGAAAAAATTTTACCGCAAAGTCGCTGAGCCGCAAAGTTTGTAGTCAACGAATTCTTAGCGCCTTCGCGTCTCCGCGGTTAAAAATATCCGATCTAATCAATGAGTAGAAAAATTTTACCACAAAGTCGCTGAGTCGCAAAGTTTGTAGTCAGAGAATTCTTAGCGCCTTCGCGTCTCCGCGGTTAAAAATATCCGATCTAATCAATGAGTAGAAAAATTTTACCACAAAGTCGCTGAGTCGCAAAGTTTGTAGTCAGAGAATTCTTAGCGCCTTCGCGCCTCTGCGGCTAAAAAATATCCGATCTAATCAATGAGTGGAAAAAAATTTACCGCAAAGTCGCTGAGTCGCAAAGTTTGTTGTCAGAGAATTCTTAGCGCCTTCGCGCCTCTGCGGCTAAAAAATATCCGATCTAATCAATGAGTGGAAAAAAATTTACCGCAAAGTCGCTGAGCCGCAAAGTTTGTAGTCAGAGAATTCTTAGCGCCTTCGCGTCTCTGCGGTTAAAAAAATCCGGTCTAATCATTGAGCAGAAAAATTTTACCACAAAGTCGCTGAGCCGCGAAGTTTCAAAGAATTCTTAGCGCCTTCGCGCCTCTGCGGTTAAAAAAATCCGATCTAAGGTCAAAGAATTCTTAGCGCCTTCGCGTCTCTGTAGTTAATTCAATTCACTTTAATCAACTCCACTTCAAAAATCAGAACAGAGTATGGTGGAATCTGGCCTCCGGCACCCTGATCGCCATAGGCTAATTCTGAAGGTAAATACAATACCCACTTATCACCCTCGCGCATTAGTTGTAAGGCCTCTGTCCAGCCGGCAATTACTTCGGTTACACCAAAGGTTGCAGGCTCGCCCCGTTCAATTGAACTATCAAAAGAAGTTCCGTCTAATAGCTTGCCTGCGTAATGTACGGTTACCTGATCGTTAGCCGTTGGCTTTTTACCTGTGCCCGATGTGATGATTTTATATTGCAACCCACTAGCGGTTTCGGTTACACCGGGTTTAGTCTTGTTCTCGGCCAGGAAAGCCAACCCGGTAGCTTTAGCTTTTTCAATCTTTGCCTCCATGGCTTGTTGCATATATACCTGTACAAACATGGCCGCGTCCTCTGGCTTAAGTTGCAGGGAGTCTCCTTTAAACACATCGCGAACACCATACACCAATGACTCGTAATCGAGCGAATCGGCACCTTGCATCATTAGATTTTTGGAAATGAGGATGCCCAGCGAATAACTGGCTTTTTTGTGTGGGTTGCTTAAGTCGGCAGTTTGTGGTTTTTTCAACTCTTCAACCTGTTTTTTCAGGGTTTCAACTTCTGCATTAAGTTGCTGTGTTTTTGCTATCAATTCTTTTTTGGATTGAGCAACTACCGTTACGCTACTTAGTATTAAAACAGGCAGAAAAAATTTCATTCGTGATAATCGTTTAATGGCCGCAAAGAAAACAAAAACCTCTGGCGAAAGCCAGAGGTTTAACCAATTAACTTTTATCCTGAAAATTATTTGAAAGTTACAACCAGGTTGGAGACAACACTTGGATTATAAGGGCTTAGCGCACCCAACCGGCTAGCCAGAACATCCCAATCGGCACCGGGTGAGGTGCCTCCGGCTAAAAATCCAGTCTTGTTATCGAAGTAACCGGGGGCAGCGGTATTAACCAGGTATGCATTTAGTAAATTTTGATCTATTTGTGGCCATATGTTGGTAATGGCAGTTGTAAGCACATTCTTGATAGAATTTTGTTTTAACAGTACATCACGATCCGTTTCGTTCAAATTGCTTGGTGGAAGTCCAACTTCGGCAACACCAATATTTTTTACATCATTACCAGCGGCTACAAAAGCCCAGTTATACCCAACATTACCTGAAAAGAGAAACGCATTAGGGTGGTTTGTATTGCCCATCACATCTACCACATCACCTTTCTTACCGACAAACATTTTAAGGGTATTAACCGAGAACAGATTTACAAGCGGGCTCTCTAAAGGCAACCCTGAAATACTTACCTCCATTTGCGCATCATAACCCGATGAACCACCTTCGGTATAATCAATACGGAAGGTAGCGTCTTTAGCATGGTTGTTTTCTAACCGGTTGCAGTTGTAAGGTTTTACAATGGCAATGCCTTTTACCTGCGCACGCTTGTTCCAGAAAATCTGAAGTGCCTTTCCGCCATCTTCCGCATTTTCAGAATCGGCATCGGTTAACGTTAATTGGTAATCCCATACCTGGCCTTCAAAGGTAGCATCGGCCAGTACCACTAAATTTTTTGTTCGGTTATCCTCTTCGCTGGTGTAGGTAAGGGTTTGAATGCGATCAATTTTATACTTCCGGATACCTTCAATGATATCTTCTACCAACTGCGCAGCACCGTCACCCACAGCAATAAAGGTGTTAAGGTGCAGGTAAATGTCATTACCCCGTAGGGTATCTTCCTTAATTCTACCGGAAGCTCTGCCATTTGCAACACTGTTTGCATTGCTCAGGGAAGAAGGTATTGCCACGCTGAATTTATCGGGCAGCAGACTGGTTTCGGGCTCAACCATCTCGGTGTTTTCGCATGAGGTGAAAATCAGGGAGAAAGTTCCGAGTGCCAACAGAATGAAAATGACTTTTGTTTTCATGGTTTGTGTTTTTGTTATTGTTTTTACGGGGTTTATCCCCTTCATACACTAAAACCCCAAATCCGGCCGGCACCCTTATGGGGAAGAAAAAAAATTTTATTCCACTACGGTGGTATCCGAAATTACAGTAGAAACCGCGAAAAAGCCGGTTGCGCCTGTGGATAGATTGGTGGCCACATTGGCCCTGTCCACATCAAAAATGCCCCCACGCCACTCAGTTTCTGATAACATAGAGCGTAAGTAAGTTCGATAGGAAGCGCTTACCGAATATTTTCGCCTGATGATGGTTGAACCCGCGGGAAACAGAAATGACTTTTTGCCCGGTTTGTAAATCTCATTCACATCAATACTTTTTAAATCGTAAAAAATTACACGACCCAGGCAGGGCATGCAGCCGCTGTTATCTTCTGAAGTAATGGTATGATCGATGTAGTTTGAAATAGTGCCGGTTTCATACAATACCAATTCAAATTGATTGTTCACCATTTTGTATTGAAGCGGTGTGAGTGGCTCTACCGGAACCGAACTATCTGTTGCGTAATATTCTTTTCCCTGTATCTGTATCTCCAGTTTATACTCTTCGCCAAACACAGCCCGAAACGGAGCACTTATATACTCGCCAGGCTGTAAGATGTTTTCATAGAATGAATAGATGACCGCGTCATTTTCCACCACCTGCACCACCGCACCGGTGGCTGGTGTAGGGGCTCCATTCAGTTGTTGGTAAGGGAAGGAGAGGTTTATTTTTTGTGGCACCAGTTCGTTTGTAAGCACAGCTTCTACCACCAACAGGTTGGTGGGCCTTGTATTCAACGGATCGTTAAACCGCTCTTCGCAGGCAAGGAGTAAAAGCAGGATGAGAAAGTAGCGCCAGGGTTTCATTGCCATCTAAAATTATAAGATACAGAAGGGGTTGCCCGAAAGAGATAAAACTGCGAGATGCTGTACTCGCGGTTTATCAGATCAGACGGTACTTTAAAGTTGTTTGCCGCTTGTGCTTCTTTATTAAAATTAATAAACAAAGGATTTTTCCGGCCATATAAGTTGAATATGGACAACGCAAGTTCATGTTGATACTTCCGCTCATTGTTGCGATTGAGTTTAAAAATTGCCGTAACATCAAGCCGGTGATAGGTAGGCAGGCGTGCATTGTTTTTTTCACCGTACACAGGCACTTCAATTCCGTTGTATTGATAGAAACTAATGGGTGCACTGTAGGGTGCGCCCGATTGAAGGTTCCAGGAAGAACTTAATTTCCAGCGCTGATGGATATCGTACGACAATGAAAAATTTACCTGGTGCGGCCGGTCAAATAAAGCGTTGTAACTCCGGCCTTGGTTAAGTTCTGAAAAGGTGCGCATGGCCCGCGAAAATGTATAGCCCGCTAATCCGCGCAGGCGCCCCAGGTCTTTTTTAACCAGCAACTCAACGCCATACGATTGTGCCGAGCCAAAGCGCAACTCACCTTCAAAAAAAGGATTCAATAAAGTTTCAGCATGTGTTTCAAAATCAATCTGATGTTGCATGTACTTGTAAAAAGTTTCGGCACCAAAGGCAATTCCTTTTAAAGGCAGCGAATGGTAATAGCCCAGGCTAAGCTGATCGGCAAGTTGTGGTTGGATATTGATGCTGCTGGGCAGCCATACTTCCAGCGAGGTGAAGGGGCTAACAGAATTTGAAATGAGATGCACATTTTGCACGTTGCGCGTGTATCCTAACTTAATACTTTGGTTATCGGTAACCAGGTATTGAAGCACAATACGAGGTTCAGCATTAAAAAAGCGTATGTAGGCCTGGCGGGCCGGAAATACGAGGGTATCGGTTACGGCATGTTGCCTGTCAAATTTAAATTCAAAGGCTTCGCCCACATTTGTCCATGAAGTAAATCTTAATCCATAGTTAATTCCCCAGTGTTTATTCCACTGTACCGAATGATTTCCGTATAGCACCCATTCAATGGATTGCCGCTTTGATACATTTGAACTCTGAACGTTGTTCGTGAAAAGATTTCCCGGATTGAAATTATAACCATTCAGCCCAATCCCAAATGAAATTTCATTTTGAGGTTTAGCAAAGTAGCTGAAATCTGATTTAAGGTTGAGATTTGAGATGTGCGAATTCCACTTTTGGTTACGCGAAAGATCCGAATGCAAAAAGTAATCGTAGTTGCTGGCAGCGAGGGTTGTGTTAATGAATAGTTTTTCTGAGTGTTGGTTGGTCCACCTGAATGTGCCGGCAGTATTGCTCCATTGAATAGCATTGTTTGCAGCAAAATAGTTGTCGCCCCCGGTGTAGAAGGAAAAGTATGCGTGGTTGTTAGCGTTAATTCTGAAATTCACTTTTCCGGTCAGGTCTTGAAAGTTGAACGTACTGATGGCCGGATCAATTTTCTGAAAGAGCCATTTCAGCCGCGAAAATCTTCCGGAGAGTAAGAAAGAACTTGCATTTTTTTTGATCGGGCCTTCAATGCCCAGCTTGGTAGAGACTAATCCGGTATTTCCCCAAAGTTGAACAACCTGGTCGTTTCCTTTACGCGTATGAATATCCAGTACAGAAGAGAGCCTGCCGCCAAACATTGCGGGCATGTTGCCTTTGTAAAGCGTAATGTCTGTTGTTGCATCGGGGATAATCGTTGAAAAGACGCCCAGCAAATGACTCGGGTTATAAATAGGCGAATCATCTATCAGAATCAGGTTTTGATCGCGATTGCCACCCCGCACATAGTAGAATGTAGATCCATCCGATTGCAGTTTAATGCCCGGCACGGTTTCAAGCGATTTGATTACATCCTGCTCGCCCAATAAGGCGGGCCGGGTTTCAACTGTTTCTGGTCGTAACGAAATCTGACTTACACTTGCTTCGGTTAACGATATAAGAGGAAGTGCGGTAACAACAATTTCTTTCAGAAAGGATAACTCTTCCTGTAAAGCAAAATCTTGCTGATGCGATTCAGACAGATCCAGTGATTGTTCTGTGGCCTTGTATCCCGTATAGGAAATCCGCACAGCATAATGCCCGCCTGGAATGGTTAACGAAAAGTAGCCATACGAATTGGCGATAGCCCCGGTTTGCAGCTCAGGAAGATAAACCGTGGCTCCAATAAGAGCCTCTCCGCTTTTTAAATCTTTTATATAACCGCTTAGGGTTATGGTTTTAGGTTGCACGGGGGCAACTTGCGTGCGCGGGGTAATTACAATCTGATTTTCGAGCGGAACAAACTCGAGGCCGGCCGCTTCGGATAGCGCATTTAGTACAGCGGTTAACGTAGCATTGCTAACGCTAAAAGTAATTTTTCGGTTGGCGGCAATGCTGTTGGGGTTGTATGAAAAACGAACCCCGCTTTGCGATTCAATTGCCGAAAGTATTTTGGTGATGGGTTTATGCTGAACCTGAATGGAGATCAGCTTACCTTCCTGCGCATAAATATCACCTGTCCATAAAATCAGTGCAAGTAAAAACAGCTTAACGGTCTTCATTCGAAAAGCAGCATCAACAACCCGCGCGGGTAATTTCAATTTTATTTTTTTGAATGGTGTATTCCAGGTTTAGCGTTACCTTCAATACATTTAACACAGCGGTAAGATCTTGCTGGTCGAAACTTACCGTAACCAGGCAGGTATCGGGCACGGGCACTGCTATTACAATATTTGATTGGTAAACCTTGTTAAGGGTTTCAACCACAGTTTGCAGGTTGGCTTCGGTAAAGGTAAGTCTGCGGGTTTTCCAGGCATTAAAGTTTACATCGGTGTTAATTTCGTTTTGCACGGTTTGTTGCTGCGGGTTATAAATTCCCCGATCGCCAGCCTGGAGCGTGACATGCGCTGTTTTATCCGGAGTACTTAACTTTACAGTGCCGGTAGCTACCACTACTTCTAATACCTCGCTTGCTTTGTACCCACGCACGTTAAACGAAGTGCCCAGCACTTCTACGGAGGCATCCTTTACAGAAATAGTAAAAGGCTTATTGGGATTATGAGCAACTTCAAAAAATGCTTCACCCTCTAACGAGATGTGGCGATCTGAATTGTTGAAAGAGGAACTATAGGTGAGTCTGGAGTTTTGATTTAGTGTAACAAGACTTCCATCCGGTAAAGTTACCTCCTGCGCCACCAGTCCGCTTTCTATAATAGAAAGCCCGGCATTGCTGAAATAGTTGTATAGAACAACTGAAGCAGCCACCACCATTACCGCAGCTGCTACGCGAAGCCAGGTGGTAGAGAATAATGTGCGTACGTTGTTCGTTTTGGGTTTGTCAATTGACTTCAAAAATCGGTTCCACTCCGCGTCCAGATTAAGATCCGGAACTTGTTTGGTACGATAATACTGACTGGCGATTGAGAACGACTTTTGCAGTTTCTGATAGTGTTGGTTGTTTTCGGCCGTGGCGGCAATCCAGGTCCTGAGCTGTTGTTCTTCCTCAGCCGTGGTTTCGCCCGTCAGCGATCGCGTAATCAGGTTGTCAATATCGTTTTCTTCGTAGTTCACAATTTCTCTTGTATCATAACACAGTAACCTGCAAATACCCTTATCATCCCTGAAAAATAAATAACAAGATGGTTAGAAATTCACGCAGATGCTCCCTCAAAACATGCAAGGCTTTAGACATCTGGGCTTCTACCGTTTTTATTGAAATTCCAAGTTTATCGGCTATTTCAGAATATTTTAACCCTTCCATTCGGTTCATTTCAAAAACCTCCCTGCATTTTTCGGGCAAGGATTGAATAGCGGCCTCTATCAATTGCTCCAGCTCGGCCGTTTCAGCTGTAGT
>Ga0209200_1004825_pt1 | contig 10717 bp, 10 predicted proteins | sample AD_UKC033_MetaG_FD_184406 | JGI IMG/M metagenome (GOLD analysis project Ga0209200, IMG submission 184406) | Active sludge microbial communities of municipal wastewater-treating anaerobic digesters from USA - AD_UKC033_MetaG (SPAdes) (version 2) | ecosystem: Engineered > Bioreactor > Anaerobic >...
CCGCATTCCGGCTTCCATCAGAAGCTGAGTGGGAATATGCGGCCCGCGGAGGTCGGGATATGGCCAAGTATCCTTGGGGTAATCCATACATCCGTAACTCTAAAGGTTGTATGCTGGCCAATTTCAAGCCAGGTCGTGGTAATTTTTATGATGATGGCTTTGCATATACAGCGCCCGTAGGTGTTTATTTCCCGAATGACTATGGTTTGGTGGATATGGCCGGTAATGTTTCGGAATGGTGCCTGGATGATTTTAACCCTGCCTCGGTACCAACCGTGTGGGATTTGAACCCGCAAATGATTGACAAGAATGCATACGATCGTGAAGGAAACTCAAGACAAAATTATAATGCCCGCAAAGTAATTCGTGGGGGGTCGTGGAAAGATGTGGCATATTATCTGGAAACAGGAACCAGAACCTATGAGTATAAGGATTCAACCCGTGCTTATATTGGATTTCGTTGTGCTATGACCAATTTAGGACGTTCATCGGGAACTGAATTTCAATAATTAAAATCTCTGGTTATATTTAATTTAAAAAAACGGACAAAACTTAAATCTCACAGACCCATGGCAAAGAAAAAAGGCGGATTTGTTAATTTACTCTACACTACTATCATGCCCAAAGTATATGGTATTGGAGCAGCAGTAGTAATTATAGGTGCATTGTTTAAAATTGAGCACATGGAGGGCGCAAGCTTGATGCTTATTGCGGGTTTGGGTATTGAGGCTATCATTTTCTTTTTAAGTGCATTCGAACCGAAACACGAAGAACCAGATTGGTCAAAAGTGTATCCGGAACTTTCAGAAGAATATGAAGGCCCGCTAAATCCCACGGCTACAAAAATCAGCAATCGGCCAGCTGGTGATTCTCCGCTTTTGAAAATAGATGAGATGTTGAAAACAGCAAAAGTTGATCAGAACCTGTTGGATAACCTTGGAAAAGGATTAAACAACCTGGCAACATCAGCCTCACAAATGAGCAACTTATCGAATGCTGCTGTGGCCACTAACGAGTATGCTAAAAACGTGCAATCGGCTGCTTCGGCTTTAACAGAAATGAACAAGGCTTACGGCACCGCAATGACCGCAGTTAAATCGATGGCCGATGCATCAAAAGACACGAATGAGTATCATAAGCAAATGCAGGCTGTAACCAAAAACCTTCAGTCGTTGAATGCGGTTTATGAAATGGAATTGAAAGATGCCGATTCGCACGTGAAGAACATGAACAAGTTTTACGAAAGCCTTACCGGTGCTATGCAAGGTCTTTCTAAAGTGGGTGAAAATACGACCAAGTTTACTTCCGAGTTGGGAAGCCTTACCAATAACATTACAGCATTAAATAATGTTTACGGAGGCATGTTAACTGCCATGAAAGGTGGTTCTAAGTAACCTTGAAGCGGTTCCTATTGGTTCACAAGTTTTAAACAATAAAAAAAGAAAACCATGGCAGGTGGCAAAGAAACACCCAGGCAAAAGATGATCGGTATGATGTACATGGTGCTAACAGCATTGTTGGCTCTTAACGTAAGTAATTCCGTTCTCGAAAAATTCGCCATAATTGATGATACCCTTCTTAAGCTAATCGCTGAGGGCCAAAATAAAAATGAAAATAAACTGGCTGGTATCCTTAACTCAACCAGTCAGGATCCAGGTGTATTAGAGGCAAAAGAAAAAGCTAAAAAAGTACGTGAGTTGACAAAGGCAACCATTGCATACATTGATGAAGTTAAGAACAAAATGAGAACGGAACCAGATGGCAAAGCTATTGAAGGTGAAGCCCTGGTTACGAACACCCATCGTGCAGAAGAACTCATGTTGGATAGTCAAAAACCAGAAGTGGGACAGGGCTATGAAAAGAAACTTAACGAGCACGTGGCCGAGTTGAACAAGATTATGGGGTTAAAGACTCCATTTCCAAAGCTGACACGCACAGCAAAAGACTACGACCAATTTAAACAAAACACCAACCAGCTAAGTAAAAACTTCCTTCAGTTTCAGTTTGAGCAAACCCCTACCATGGGTGCTATTGCAACCCTGAGTCAGATGCAAACTGAAATTCTGGAATATGAAGTAACTGCGCTGGATACTTTAAATGCAGTTGCAGAGGGTGTACAAGTTAAGTTTGATAAAGTAGTTCCAATGGTACGGGCCGAGACCAATACGCTGGTGGCCGGTCAGGAATATACAGCTGATCTTTTTATTGCAGGAGCAACAGATGCAGAGTCTGAGATGTTCTACAACGGAACACCGGTAAAGGTAGAAAAGGATGCTTTAACGGGTATTAAGATGGGTAAAATCAAATTCAGAACTAGTGGAGGTACCTACGACAAGAATGGTATAGCCGAAGCTTCTTATAAGGTTAAGATCAACATTAAGGGTAAGCCCTATGAGGAAACAATTCGTTATAAAGTAGCCCGGCCAGTAGCCAAATTTGAATCAGAAAGCGCAAGTACCCTCTACTTAGATTGTGGTAACGAAATGTCGGTTAGTGTGCAAGGGCTTACTGAGTCGTCAGGAATTTCTTTAACAGCTCCAGCCGATCAGGGTAAAATCATTCCTCAGGGTTCTGGCAAGTTTGTATTAATTCCCACGCGCCCGCAAATGGATGTAAGGGTGTTGGTAAACGGAACACAAATAGAAGTAAAGCCATTCAAGGCTAAGGCAGTACCAATGCCGGTTGCTAAGCTGATGGTTGGTAATGGCGAGTATAACGTAAAGAGTGGCATTCCTCCCGGAACCTCCATTGTTCGTTTCGTGCCTGATATTTCTGACGAAACTTTTAAGCGTCAGAATGCGAAAGATGCTGGTTACCGCGTTACACAAATGACTTTGCAGATAACAGGAAAAACTCCTATTACCTTAACATCGGGTACAATCGAATTATCCAAATATGGACTTCGGCCAGGAGATAGTTTCTCGATTTACAATGTGCAGGTGGTACGTTCAACCTGGGATCCTAATGACAATGACCAGAAACCAGTAAACGCCAAGTTAGAAGGTGTTTACGTGATGGGTAAATAATAACTGAAGAAATGAAACTTGTAAAAATAGCAATTCTGTCTTTTGGCTTGGCGGGTGCAGTGTATGCTCAACCGGATACAATCTATAATCCGAACTCAACCGAGAAAATTCCTTACTACGAACAGCTTTACCGGTTCAGGGTTTGGAGAACAGTTGATCTTGGCGAAAAGCAAAATGCCGGCTTCAAATCAGCCCAGTCTGACTTAACCAATTTTTTGATTAAGAGTATTCAGGCAGGTACTATTGTAGCATATGATGACTCACTGAAGAATGTTCGGCCTGCAGAAGAAATCCTGGTAAGTAACCAGGCGGTAGCTGAGCCTGCTTACGACCCGAATAAGTCCTATTTCTCTAACGAGACCGCAAGTTATAGAGGTAAGAACTATCAATCGACCCGCAATGACAATAGAGGTAATTTGCCAACCGATAATCAATGGTGGGAATTAGCTGCTTCACAAACTGAATATTTTACCAAAGACAATATTGTTGCTATTCAGATTATTGAAGATGTAATTTTTGATAAGAGACGTTCGCGTTTATATTATGACATTGTATCCATCGGATTGCTGGCGCAGCGTTCGGGTGAAACAACGATAAATCCAATTGCATTCATAAACTACAGAGATTTCTTTAATGCAGTTGAAAAGACCGCGCACAGTAAAGACTATAAGGAACGTGAAAAGATTCTGTGGAGAAACCGATACAACCCGGCTGAGAACAGAACCTTTACCGATGCCTTTAAATTGCGATTATTCCATGGCATTATCGATAAAGTAGAGAACCCGGATGATCGCACGATACAACAGATATACGAGCGCAACGGAAGAAGTTATGGAGAGTCAGTATTTGCCCGCTGGGAAGAGGAGATGAAGCTAATGGAGAAGGAACATAACCTTTGGGAATACTAATCGAAATCTTAAAAATGAAAAGGGCCTGAATAGGCCCTTTTTTATTTCAGTAATATGATCATCAGAAAAGGAGAACAAAAGGATATACCCCGGGTATTTGAACTGGTTATGGAGCTGGCAATTTTTGAACGGGCTTCGCAAGAAGTAACAAACAGCATTGCGCAAATGGAACGGGATGGATTTGGAGAGAGACCTTTGTTCGGATTTTTTGTGGCTGAAGATGAAACCGGAATTCAAGGTCTTTCTTTGTACTACTACCGCTACTCCACCTGGAAAGGAAAGCGACTCTACCTGGAGGATATAATTGTAACGGAGAAGAAGCGGGGGAAGGGATTGGGAAAAGCCTTGTTTGATGCCACCATGAAGCAGGCACTTGATGATAATTGTACGGGCATGATGTGGCAGGTGCTTGATTGGAATGAACCGGCAATCGCGTTTTACAAATCGTATGGATCGCGATTAGACAATGAGTGGGTTAATTGCCACCTGGAAGCAGCACAAATCAGACAATTGCTCAACAAAAACTAAACTTCTTCCAGTAAGGTATTAAATGCTACGTGCTGATCTTTAAATCTGATTCGGTGTGCCTCTACCAGTTTAGGAGCAAATTCATTAAGGTATTGCAAAACGTGTTCAATAGAAGGGGCAAAGCATTGAACACTATAAGAAACACTGGCCTCCTCCTCATGGGTAAGTACTTTGTACATTTTATAGCTGATAAACGTTCCGGTGTTCATCATGGCCGGAATGTAATTTTCGCGCATCCACAGCAACCACTCTTGCTCAATTTGCTTATCAACACCAAAGGTTACATTATATAACAGCATAACAATCTAAACCTGTAAGTTCACATAGTCCTGTAAATAGGAAAATTCTTTCGTCAGTTTTCCATTCTCAGCAATAGTACCACGTCTAATTATTCCTTCGGGATCTTCAAACAAAAGGGGTTTTAATATCCGATCGATCAGGTCGCGGCCAAATTCTTCAGATGCGCTACGGGGTAGTTCGCAGGGAAGATTATCAACGGCCATTACGGTTACAAAATCCTTATGGCGGAACGCGGGCGAGTCGGAATTGGAATGCGGGTCGTAATCGTATAAAGGATCAGCGATTGAACTCGGCCGGATGGTACTTGGAATGGAGCCATTAATATCGCATGTGATGTCAGCAATAATTTTAATGTTGAAATCGGGAGCAAGCATTTCCTGTTTTGTAAAGAGAACTGGCGCTTTAGGATTCCAGAAAGCTCCGGCCATAAGAATATTGGTAACTTTTAAAAACCGGTTAAAGGTTGACCGATAACGTTCTGGCTCACGATGAAATTCATCCCGGTTGAAATGACCGCCTTCTTTACGTTCGTGGTAGTCGGCACTACTTAACTGGGTATAAACAGGTTCTGCATAGGTCTTGGTTAAAAAATCAATAGCATTAACCTTGCGAATACCCGCTGTATCCAATGTTTCCATCGCTCCTTTGCCCACACGTCCGGCTCCGGTTAGTACAATCTTAACAGGAGGCAATTTTACTTTTCTAAGTTCCAGTTTCAGGTCGTTGATATCAAAACAATCAAAGGCTCTTCGCAATTCAAACAGGTTAAATCTTTTTCCAAAGGCCCAAAGCCCATTGTAAGCTCCCACAATTCCGGCAAATCGGCCAAAGGCCACCAGCCGGTTGCCCTGTATGTCTTTCAGGGCTTCGTAGTCAATTAACCGGATGTTTTTTTGAAGTATAGCTTGTAATAATTTTCGGTTGTAAGGTTGCTTCTTGATGGTATGAGAGAAGAACAAGTACGTTTTATTTGGAATCAGCATGTCAACCGGTACCTCTTTAATGCCCATCAGAATGTCGCAATCTTCAAGTTTGGGTTGAACGGCAATACCTAAGGATTCATATTCAGCATCAGCAAAGCACCGGATCGGGCTCTGTTGGCAAACAACTTTCACTTGGGGAAACCGTTGTTCTATTTCTTCGGCCTGTAGGGGTGTAAAAGGTACTCGTTTGTCTGGCGGATTTTTTCCTTCACGGATCAGGCCAATTTTGATCAGACTCATAAATAGATTTTACCCACAAGGTAGTATTTTATTCGTTTCAATTAACCAAGTAAACCTTTTGGCTAAAGCAACGAATGTGCGCTAATGTGTTGGTTGTTTTGCGGAAGGGTTACTCCAGAAAATTACCCAGTATTGATCCGGATTCTTTTCTTGAGTTTCTGCCATAAGGCGATAAAGCCTGTACCAGTTTTCGAATAGGCATTGATTGCAACCACACTTTTCCGGTTCCGCGAAGGGTTGCTAAAAAGATACCTTCTCCACCAAAGATCATTGACTTCAAACTTCCTGTAGTTTCCACATCAAAATCAATGTGCGATTCAAATGCAACCACGCAGCCGGTATCTACCCGAAGCGTTTCGTTGTTTAATGTTCGCTCAATAACCGTTCCGCCTGCATGTACAAAAGCTTTTCCATCGCCCTGTAGTTTCTGCAGAATGAATCCTTCGCCCCCAACAAGCCCCGAACCAATTTTCCGATTAAATACAATGGAAAGTTTTGTTCCGAACGCTGCACAGAGAAATCCGTCTTTCTGAACAATCAGTTCGTTATTCCGGCTGGCTGCCAAATCAATTGGAATGATGGTGCCAGGATAAGGTGCAGAAAAGCCAACTTTTGCTTTGCGGTTGCCACGGTTGGTGAAATGCGTCATGAATAACGACTCGCCCGTTAACACCCGGCTGCCGGCAGATAGTAGTTTATCAAAGATGCTTTGATTGGGATTGGAGCCATCGCCCATCTTCGTATCAAATTGAATACCATCCTCCATAAACAACATGGCACCTGCTTCGGCAATTACGGTTTCCATGGGGTCTAGTTCAACTTCTACAATCTGAATACTTTCACCTTTTATCTGGTAGTCGATAACGTGTGATGTGGCCATGGTTATTTGGGTTTGTTGACGTACTTAAATACGGGAAATTCAACAGGTTTGTTTTCTACTTTATTCGCTTCTATGAATTCATCGAAAAAATTCCAGGTAAGCAATCCATCATCCGATTGAGGTTCTAACAGATAAAAAATCAGATTGGCTAATGGTTGGTTCATTTCTACTTTGAAGTCGCCTTTGGAAAATCGTTTAGAGCTACTTACAAATTCACCTTCGGCTTGAGCCATGGCATGGCCCTGAAACGCTTGTTTTGCTTTTTCGAACTTCTCGATCTGAAACACCTCACCGGTAAGGGTTACCGCCTTGGTTAGCGTCTCCACTTTAATTCCATGTTGCCTTAGATTTTCTGCAATTTTTGAAAACCGGGCTGGAATAATGTAGCCACTGGGGATTGTAGCATACGTGGTGGCTTCGAACTTTGCGTGGTAGGTAACATTTTCATAATTCACGATTTTTCCGGTACGGATGTTTTCCAGCGCACCATCGGCTTTTTGTTTTTGGATATAATCGTAGGTAAGGAAGGTATCTAGTTTTTTGAGTGGTACCATCTTAAAGCGAACCCCTTTTTTTGTTTTACCCGCTCCGGCCAGTATTTCTGTAATGGTTTCGGTTTCAGCACGCTTGTTTGTTTCAATGATTTCGGACGCGTGTGTATTGGTGTACTCCAGAATTTCTGAAACAAACCGATAGGTTGAATGAATTCGTTGATAGAACCGCTCGTGCGCAAAGGCTTCACTTAGAATTGACATGCGATTTCTCAGTCCGAATTGATTAACCAGGTAACGGGGTTGATGGTTGTAGGTATAAAAATTTTTGGGAGGCCAGCCTTCGCGTAAATAATAATCTCCAAACGGACCAAAATTCAGATCGTATTTTGATTTTATGGTTGATGTGATTTCAGGCAACAGGTTATTGTTCACATACTCATACAGAGCAGGGTGACCGCTGGTTTGATAACCAGGTGCCCATGTTAATGAATAGGCATGCCAGGTTCCGTTGGTTGTGTGTAAATCAACAAATACCTGCGGATCCCACGGAAGAAGCACGTTGGCAAATAACGATTGGGTTTCAATGGCCTCCATCTTCATTCCATCACGATTCAGATCTAGCCCCTGGCTGGTTTCGCGCAGGCCAACTTCCAGCGGGCTATCTTCCTGTGAAGGCCGCCTGCCCTTTTCCATTTTATCGTTACTATCGGTGTTATAAATCGGAGCGAAAAGCAGGATTTGGTTTTCGAGCAGGTAGTTTTTGTTGCCCAACAGAATTTCGCGCATGAGCAGCATCAACACTTCCTTTCCTTCTACTTCGCCCGCGTGAATATTTCCCTGAATGTAAATCACCGGTTTGCCCGATGCTTTTGCTTCGGCAGGAGTTTTGATTTTATCTTTTGATAAAACGACTACCGGAATTTCTTTACCTTCTTTGCTGATGCCCATCGGGAAGAGGAATGCATTTTCGGATTTTGAAATGATCGCATGAATAAACTCCATTACCTCCTTGTGGGTGGAAGTTTTTATATAGTTGGTTTTTTCAGGAGTGATGATGAGCTCATCAGGCCATACTTGTTGAGCTGATAAAGTCAAAACCGAGAAGAATAACAGAATCGAAGCCAGCGTGCGCATAAAAATATAGATTGGAGTGAGCGGAAAAGTTAAACGAGTTGATAAAATTTCAACCCTTTTTCTTCTTTGGTTTTTTCATTTCGTCATAATCGTTGCGTTCGGCAAGTTTCTTGTCGTCCACATTTTCATTCAGAAACTCATTCAGTTTTTCGATTGCCATGTTGGTTTTCAGTTCACCAAACTGATCAATCGAAACTTCAAAACCAGAAAGTTCTTTGTGAACCCGTGGCTTACCTTGTTTCTTGCTGGGCTTGTCGGATTTTTTAGCCATTATATTTTTTTAATGCTTGCGATTGCACGTTGAATTCGGGTTATAACCTCTTCGTTCCCTAAAATTTCCATGGAGCGCATCAGATCCGGACCTGACCCAGCACCCGTTACCGCAACACGAAGAGCCTGTAAAATTTTACCGGTGCCAATCCCTAACGAGGCGGTTACGTTTTCAAGCGTAGCTTTAATGGTTTCAGCGGTGGGAGTTGTAAGGGTAACTAACGCATCGCTAAATGCAGCAAGTACTTTAACGGCCTCATCGTTCCATTTTTTACTTATTACCTGGGTATCGTATTCGGCAGGTGCTTCAAAGAAGAAGCGCGCCTGGGTAGCAAGATCGTGTGTAAACGTAACGCGCTCTTTCAGCACACCACAAATTTTAGCTGCTTTCTCTTTCGAACAGGAGTTGGACGGTAAGGCTGCAAGTAAATATGCAGCCAGTTCATCGTCAGGCTTAGCTTTCAGGTATTGTTGGTTGTACCATTGCGCTTTCAGAATATCGAATCGTGCACCGGCTTTGCCAATACGTTCTACTGTAAAGGAATCAATCAGTTCATGCATGGAAAAAATTTCTTGTTCCGTGCCCGGGTTCCAACCCAAAAAAGCAAGGAAGTTGATCAGTGCATCGGGTAAGTAGCCCGATTCACAAAATCCTTTGGAAAGTTCACCTGTGTTTGGATCGGTCCAGTTGAGCGGGAACAACGGGAAGCCTGCTTTGTCGGCATCGCGCTTGCTGAGTTTGCCATTGCCATCGGGTTTTAACAACAAGGGTAAATGCGCAAACTGTGGCATCTGCTTTTCCCAACCCAAAAAGCGATACAACAAAACATGAAGCGGAGCAGAAGGAAGCCATTCTTCGCCCCGGATAACATGGGTGATCTGCATGAGGTAATCATCTACTACATTGGCAAGATGGTACGTAGGCATTCCATCCGACTTCATCAAAACCTTATCATCAATCTGCGATGAATGTACCTTTACCTCTCCGCGAATCAGGTCGTTTAACTCTATTTCCTCCGAGTCAGGAACTTTTAGCCGGATAACGTATGGATTTCCTGCTGCTAACTTTTGTGCTACTTCACTTTTTGAAAGAGTGAGTGAATTGTCCATCATCATTCGTGTAGTAGCACTATATTGCTGATGGGTTGAACCTGTTGCCTTCAGCCGGTTGCGCATCGCTTCCAATTCTTCTTCCGAATCAAAAGCGTAGTAGGCATTGCCTTCGTCAATTAATTTTTGTGCGTATTGTTTGTAAATCGCTTTCCGTTCGGATTGGCGATACGGGGCATGCGGCCCTCCCTGGGCTACACCCTCATCTATTTTTATTCCAACCCACTCCAGCGATTTAAGAATGTATTCCTCAGCGCCCGGTACATACCGGGTTTGGTCTGTATCTTCAATGCGCAGAATCATGGTGCCATTGGTTTTCTTAGCCAGCAGATAGTTGTAAAGTGCTGTGCGTACACCACCAATATGAAGGGCACCTGTAGGGCTGGGGGCAAAACGTACTCGTGCGGGAGGCATCATCCAATTGAAAAAATGAACTTCGAACTATTTAACGGCAATACAGGAAATTTCTACGTTTACATCTTTTGGTAAACGACTAACTTCTACCGTTTCGCGGGCTGGCGGATGGTGTGTAAATTTTTTAGCGTAGGCATCATTCACCACCGGAAATTGGCCCATGTCTTTTAAAAAAATTGAACACTTTACTACATGCGAAAAATCCATGCCGGCTGCCGCTAAAATTTCGCCAATGTTTTTTAACACCAGGTTGGTTTCTTCGGTAATGTTGCCGGTGAGTAATTTTCCGGAAGCCTTATCGATGGCAATTTGCCCGGAAACAAAAAGCATAGAACCAATTTTGATAGCCTGGCTATACGGGCCGATGGGTTCTGGTGCGTTGGCAGAATAAATAACTTCTTTTGACATAGGGCAGGGTATATTACTTTTG
>Ga0209200_1004829_pt1 | contig 10708 bp, 9 predicted proteins | sample AD_UKC033_MetaG_FD_184406 | JGI IMG/M metagenome (GOLD analysis project Ga0209200, IMG submission 184406) | Active sludge microbial communities of municipal wastewater-treating anaerobic digesters from USA - AD_UKC033_MetaG (SPAdes) (version 2) | ecosystem: Engineered > Bioreactor > Anaerobic >...
GGTCGAGACGAGGATGGGAATCTCGCCTTTCTGGAAGGCCGCCATGATCTCTTCCTTCTCGCGCCCTTTCATCCGGCCGTGGAGAAGCCCCACCGGGTATTCGGGAAAAACCCGCTCCTGAAGTTCCCGGGCCATGCCTGTGGCGTCCTTGAGATCCAGGGCTTCCGACCCCTCCACCAGGGGATACACGATAAAAGCCTGGTTTCCCGTCTTCACGGCGCGGCGGATTCTCTCATAAAGCATCGGACGATTCCGTTCCGTGAGGATCTGGGTCCGGATGGCTTCCCGCCCGGGGGGAAGTTCCCGGATCGTGGAAAGGTCCAGGTCCCCGTGGACCGTCAGGGCCAGGGTGCGGGGGATGGGGGTGGCCGTCATGACGAGGACATGGGGAGAAGAACCCTTTTCCCGGAGAGTCGCCCTCTGGAGAACCCCGAACCGGTGCTGCTCGTCGATGACGACAAGACCGAGTTTCCGGAAGGCCACCCCTTCCTGGATCAGGGCATGGGTCCCCACCACGAGGTGGATGTCTCCCCTGCGGATTTTTTCGAGAACTTCTTCCCGTATTCGCCCGCGGCGGCTTCCGGTCACCAGGCCCGCCTCGAGTCCGAGCCGTGACGCCCAGGGAGCGATCCGGGCATGGTGCTGCTCGGCCAGGATCTCCGTGGGCGCCATGAGGGCCGCCTGGCAGCCGTTAGCGCAGGCGGTGATCATAGGGATCATGGAAACCACCGTCTTGCCGCACCCCACGTCGCCCTGAAGAAGACGGTGCATGGGCCAGGATCGGGCCAGGTCACGATCGATTTCGGCGATCACCCGTTTCTGATCCCCGGTGAGGGCGTAAGGAAGTCCCGCGACGAAACGCCGCACCAGGGTACCGCCTGTCTCGAAGGGAAGGCCGCTTTCACGGCGGGCTCCCCGGTTTCGGAACGCCATGGCCAGTTGAAAGAAGAACAGCTCGTCGTAAATGACGCGGCGGTGTGCCTCCGATTGAAAGGCATTGTAGGAATCGATGTTTTCGGACCCGTCGGGATAGTGAAGGCTCTCCAGGGCTTTTCGGAAAGACGGGACACCCCGGCCGCCGGAATACCCGGCCGGTATGGGGCTCCACAGGTATTTGCCGAAACCGGTCAGCGTCTCCGCGAGAATCCGGCGCAGGATCTTCTGGTGCAGTCCCTCCGTTTCCGAGTAGACGGGAACGATCCGCCGGAAGTGCAGGGTCTCGCCCTCCCCGTCGTCGAGGACCTCAAAATCGGGGTGGACCATGTCCCGGCCGGCAAACCAGGCCCGGACCTGGCCGGTCATGACGAGACGGGTCCCCGGCCGGATGAGGTTCCGGAGATAGGCGAAATTTCCCTTGAGCCAACGGGCCTTGAGGATGCCCGTCCCGTCGGTGAGTAAGACCTCCAGGTTCCGGGTACGGCCGTACCGGGTTTCCCGGACCTGGGTCACCGTCCCGAGGACAGTCTCTTTTCTTCCGGGGAGAAGCTGTCCCATGGCCGCCACCTGCCGGCGGTCCTCGTAGCGTCTCGGCAGGAAATAGAGCAGGTCCTCGACGGTCTTCAGCCCTTTCCGTTCTAAAAGGACCGCTGTCCGGGGGCCGACACCGCGGACGGAACGGGTGGGGGCGGCAAGCGCCCTTTCCCGTTCTTCAGGGAGAAAGGGGTCCGCCCCTTCAGGCTCTTCCGGACGGGAGCCCTCTTTTTTTTCAGCCACTGTCATCTTCAGACCGGAAAGCCGGTCCAGGGCCTGGAGAATCCTCTTTTCCTTCTCGCTTGCCGGAAGGGCGTCAAAACCGGTGAAGAGGCGCTCCATGTCTTCGAGACGGTCTTCCAGCGCCCGCTTCTCTTCCAGGGAAAGGGGCGTGAGGGGAAGAAAATCCCGTCCCTTTTGCAAGTAAAGCCGAAGGGTTCCCTCCAGGTCCCGGATCGACGAAAGGCGTCGAAAACGATCCCGGCATGAAAAAAGAAGAGGCTTTTCAATCTTTTCGAAAAGATCTCGAAGGTTTTCCATATCCCTGGAGACAAACCCCGTGGAAGCGGTATAAATGTTCAAAATTCCTAACATATTTTTTACACATTTACAAGTTGGATTTGACTTTTTCACATATTTGAAATATTCTTGCCGCTGACTTTCACTTCATTTCCGGGGGGATTTCATGAAAGACCGGTCCCTTTCTTATAAGGATGCCGGCGTCGACATCGACGGCGCCAACCTTTTCGTCGAAAGAATAAAACCTCTTGTCAAATCCACCTTTCGCAAGGAGGTCCTGGGAAATATCGGGGGCTTCGGGGCCCTCTTCCACCTTGACATGAGCCGCCTGAAATATCCCGTCCTCGTTTCCTGCACCGACGGCGTGGGAACCAAACTCAGGATCGCTCAGTGGCTGGGGAAGCACGACACCATCGGCATCGATCTCGTGGCCATGAACGTGAACGATCTCGTGGTCCAGGGGGCGGAACCCCTTTTCTTCCTCGACTACATGGCCATCGGGAAGATGGACGTGGATCGGAACATCGCCATCGTCGAAGGGATTTCCAGGGGGTGCCTCGAGGCGGGCTGTGCCCTCATCGGGGGAGAAACAGCCGAAATGCCGGGGTTTTACGGGGAAGACGAGTACGACCTGGCGGGATTTGCCGTGGGAATCGTGGACCGTGAGAAAATCATAGACGGCTCGGCGGTCCGGGTGGGCGATGTCCTCATTGGAATCGCCTCCAGCGGCATTCACAGCAACGGGTATTCCCTGGTTCGAAAGGTCGTTTTCGAAGAAGGAAAACTCACCGTACACGACGAGATGCCGGGACTCGGGATAACCGTGGGAGAGGAACTCCTCCGGCCGACGCGGATCTACGTGAAGGCGGTCCTGAATCTCATCAAGAATTTCAACATCAAGGGAATCGTTCATGTCACCGGCGGCGGTTTTTACGACAACATCCCGAGGATTCTTCCCGATCCCTGCCGGGCCCTCGTTCACAGGGGAACCTGGGATGTGCCTCCCGTCTTCCCTGTCCTCCAGGACATGGGCCGCATCGAGGAAACGGAGATGTTCCGTGTCTTCAACATGGGCATCGGGATGATACTCGTCGCTCCCGAGAAGGAGTCCGGCGATATCCTGGACCGCCTTTCCGTCCTCGGGGAGAAGGCATGGGTCATCGGCACGGTGGATAAAAAAGACGACAGCCGGAAGGGGGTCATCATTGCCTGAAAGCGGGACATTGAAACTCGGCATCGGCGTTCTTGTCTCGGGGAGCGGATCCAACCTCCAGTCCATCATCGACAAGACGGAAGAAGGGAAGCTGGACGCCGTCATCCGGGTCGTCGTGAGCAACAATGCCGGGGCCTATGCGCTGGAAAGGGCAAGGAAACACGGTATTCCGGCGGTGGTGCTGGACCATCGGGAGTACCCGGACCGGCTGGCTTTTGACGAAGCCATGATCGCCGTTCTGAAAGAGCACGATGTCGAACTCGTTGTCATGGCCGGCTTCATGCGGGTGCTCACGGCGGCTTTTCTTCAGGCCTTTCCCATGCGTGTCATGAACATTCACCCGGCCCTGGTTCCCTCCTTTCAGGGGCTTCACGGTCAGGAACGGGCCTTTGACTACGGGGTCAAGTTCAGCGGCTGCACCGTCCACTTCGCCGACGAGGGCGTCGACACGGGGCCGGTCATCATTCAGGCCGTCGTCCCCGTCTTTGACGACGACACGGCGGACGTCCTGGCGGAAAGGATCCTGAAAGAAGAACACAGGATTTATCCTCAGGCCATCCAGTATTACGCCGAGGGAAAACTGGAAATCGTCGGGCGTAAAGTGCGCCTGACCGGAGGGGGGAGAGCCGAGAACCGGCCACTCCACAACCCGCCCCTCACCCGTTTCTGAATTTCCCGTCAACCCCTCAACGTTGCCTTTTCGTCCGGTTACAGGGATGGAAGGGCTTCTTCCTTGGAACCTCGTATCATGAACCAGCGTTACGATTGCATCGTCATCGGGAGCGACTTGAGCAGTCTCACGGCGGCCGCCGTTCTCTCCAGGGCGGGAGTGAAAACCCTGCGCCTCAGTGAAAATTCCATGCCGGGCCACGTCGAAAAAGGGGGATTCCTCTTCGATGCCGATCCCCTGCCCCGACCGGGCGTGGTTTCAAACGGACTGGCCGTGGAGGGGCTCCGTCGAAGGGGGATCCCCTTTTCCGCGACGGCGGGGGATCCGGCTGGTCCGGGTCAACAGTTCATCCTGAGGGACCATCGCCTGAACCTCTTCGACGATCCTGCGCAAACGGTCACCGAATTCGTCCGGGAATTCGACGTTTCCCCCGACCTCTGGCAGAAACTATACGCCAGGGGGGAAAAAATAATCCGCTGCCTCGACGATGTTTTTTCCCGATCCTTCGAAGCGCCAGGCCGGATGACCGAAACCCCGGCTTTTTCGCTGAAGAACCTGGCCCTTCAGAAACAGAACGGGCTTGGCTTCCGCAGAACAAGGAAGCACCTGGAAGAGTCCCACCCCGGGCTCGGAAAAATTCTCCATGCGAACGGGTTTCTGTTCTCCAATGCCGCATTGGCGGAGAAGCATCCTTTTTCTTCCCCTTACGCCTTTATGGCCTCGTTCGGGGGAGGAAGGCGAATCTGGGGGAAGAAAGGTGAGCTTGATCGCGTTCTCGAAGGTTTCTGTTCCTCCGGGGGGAGTGTCTCTCTTTCGGGGTGTACGGTCATGAGGTTCCGGGTCAAGCGCCGCATTGAAGTGGACCTGTCCCGGGACGGAGAATGTTGGACCATAGAGGGGGACAGGGCCGTGTTGAGCACCAAGTGGGAGAAACTGCGCCCGATCCTCTTGAGGGGAACCCGTTTCTTAGCCCTTGAAAAGAAGTGGTCAAGAGTCTTCCATACCGGGTATCCCCTGACGCTCCACATGGGCATCCGGCAAGAAGCGCTTCCCGAGCAGGCGGGACGGTCCATTGTTCTTCTGGAAAACGAAAAACACCCCCTGATGGCCCATGAACTCACCTATCTCAGCGCAGGTCCCGGGGAGAACGAAGCGTCCTTCGGCGGCGACGGTCGGGCCCTTTCCGCAACCGTTTTCCTTCACCAGTCACCGTGGAGGCTCGGCGACGCCGAACTGGAGGATGTTTTCAAGACCGTGCTCCGGAATGTTTTGGTTTTTCTACCCTTCCTCAGAGACAGGCTGGTCTTTCTGGACCCGTCCTGGTCCATGGATTTTTCTCGGAAGTACCAGGAAATGCTGAACCACAAGTATGGCGCTCCTCTCTCCTGGGTTTCCCCCCTGTCCGGTTTCCCCTCGAAAACGCCTCTGGAACAGGTCTTTCTCACCGGCGGCCTCCAGTTTCCCGAGCTGGGTTTCGACGGGGAGATTCTTTCGGGTATTTTTTCAGCCGATGCGATTCTTGGAGGTACGCGTCATGAATGAGACAAATACGGATTTCAGCATTCGCCAACTGGGGGTTCCGGGGATCGCCTGCCCTCTTTCCGCCACCACGTTCGTTCCTGAAACGCGGCGGGTTCTCTTCCGACATTTCACCGATGATTACAATCTCGTCCTGGACCAGGGCGGCGCGCCCGCCTCTCTGGAAGTGGCCGGACCGCGGGAAAAAATATTTTTTGACTCGCAGAAAGTGACGGCCGCCATCGTCACCTGCGGAGGCCTTTGCCCGGGAATCAACGATGTCATCCGTTCCGTGGTCATGCAGCTCACCTATCGATACGGGGTGACCCGTATCGAGGGTATCCGCTACGGGCTCCAGGGATTCATTCCCCGCTACGGTCATGAAGTGGTCCCGCTTACCCCTGATTATGTCAAGGATATTCACACACTGGGAGGAAGCATCCTGTCCTCTTCCCGGGGGGGGCAGGACATCGACGCCATCGTGGATACGCTGACGGCCCGGGACATCAACCTCCTTTTCTGCATCGGCGGCGACGGGACGATGAAGGCGGCGGAGAAAATCACCGAGACAATCACCGGCAGAGGCCTTACCATAAGCGTTATAGGAATACCCAAGACCATAGACAACGACCTGAATCTCATTGACAGGACTTTCGGCTTCGACACGGCCATTTCAGAAACCGTAAAAGTCATTCAATGCGCCCACGTGGAAGCCAAGGGGGCCCCCTTCGGGATCGGTCTCGTTAAAATCATGGGACGGCAGTCCGGTCACATCGCCGTGTCGGCCGCCCTGGCCCAGAACGACGTCAATTATGTCCTCATCCCCGAGGTTCCCTTCGCCCTGAACGGCGAAAAGGGGTTTCTCTCCGTGCTGGCGAAGCGGTTGAGGAAAAGGGGGCATGCCGTCATTCTCGTCGCCGAAGGGGCCGGCCAGGACTTCTTCTCCAGCGACGGTTTCCAGGGCCGGGACGCGTCGGGAAACCTCAGGCTGTTCGATATCGGTCTTCACCTGAAGACGGAAATCGAAAGGTTTTTCGAGAAACGGAACTGGGAAATCAACCTGAAATATTTTGACCCGAGTTACACGATCCGCAGCGTTCCCGCCGGGGCCATCGACAGCCTGTACTGCGAGCTACTCGGTCATTACGCCGTCCACGCGGGGATGGCGGGAAAAACGGGGATGGTGGTCGGGCTTTACAACGGCGAGTACGTTCACCTGCCCATAAAGACGGTGACAAAGCGGAAAAAAGTGGATCCCCAGGGGGTCTTATGGATGCGCGTCCTGGAGGCCACCGGTCAGCCCCCGGTGATGAAATGAAGAAAAAGCTTGAATTGTTGGACGATATGTTTTATGAAGTCTCTCCAATTTCCGGAAGGAGCAGCCCAAAATGTCTCGAATCTGTGAGGTATGCGGTAAAAAGCCCTCCGTGGGGCACAGTGTCAGCCACGCGAACAACAAGACGAAGCGGGTATGGTACCCGAACCTTCAGCGGCTTCGTGTCGTCAACCCCAAGACGGGGGGCGTGAAGCGGATGAAGGTCTGCACACGGTGCATCAAGTCGGGATTCGTCAAGAAGGCGCTCTGAAAAACCCTGTTGAGACGATCCTGGTTCCCCTGCGGGACCGGGATTTTTTATTTCTCCTTCTCCTTTTCCCCGCCGTTCGACGGGGGGAAGGACATCTTTCGGAGTTCCCCCAGGGGGATGCGGAACGTTCCATAGGCCGTTCTGCCGTAGGCCTTCCGGTCACTCTTCAAAACGAGTTCCACCGAATCCCCCGTTTTCAGGCTCACCACCCCTTTCAAGACCCCCTCTTTCATGAAAAAGACGATCTCCCGTATCCTGTCGAAGGGGACCGTGTAGGTTCCTGAACCCCTCTTTCCCTCTATGTACGTGTTTCCGTCGATGCTGACGTCCCGGCAGGCCGTGGCCACCCCCATCTGATCCACAAAGAGGGCTTCCAGTTTTTCATCAGGCTCGGGGATTTTGCCCGCCGGCTCGTCACCGAAAAGGGACCCCATGCCCGTGACCAGCGGAACGAGCAGCAGGATCATCAAGAGATAAAAACGGGGTGATGATTTCATGGACCCATTCTCCTCAAGGGGGAAACTTTATCTCGGCAAGGGCAATTTCCTCTTTCAGCGCCTCGAGAACTCTCTCCACGTCGGGTAATACGGAAGGGGGGAAGCTCAAGGACACCCGCCCGCGGTTCCCGTCCACCGTCGTCACCGTGACGAGACCGTCATAACCCTCGAGAATGAATTTCAGGTAAGAGATCTCCCGGCGCTTGACCTGGACGATTTTTCGACACCACGATGCGGCCACCGGTTCCTCCGGACGGGATTTTTGTAACACCGGCACTGCGAAAGATCAAGGGATAATTTGTGAATCCGCCCGATTTCCCGCTTGACACGCCGGGGTCCATCGTTCATATACACAGAGAAACAAACTTGGTTATTTTTGAGAACAGGAAGGGGCCGTTCATGATTCCCACAACCCGGTGGAACTTTCCCAGGCCCGATGGAGACGCCGAAAGGGCGCTTCGGGAAGAACTGAGTGTAGAGCCGCTCACTTCCCGTATCCTGGTGAACCGCGGCATTGTCGACACAGACCGGGCGAAAAAATTTTTCAACCCCGTCCTGGCGGATCTTCACAACCCCTTCCTCATGGTTGACATGAAAAGGGGCGTGGACCGGGTCGTGGAGGCCCTCTACCGGAAGGAACCCCTTGCGGTCTATGGGGATTACGACGCCGACGGCATCACGTCCACGGTCTGTCTCGTTAAATTTCTGAGGGAAATTCACCCCCGGGTTTCCTACTACATTCCCCATCGCCTTTCCGAGGGGTACGGCCTGAACCGGGAAGCCGTGGATGATATCCGGAGCCGGGGGGCCCGGCTGATCATCACCGTGGACTGCGGCATCACCGATCACGACGCCATAGAATACGCCCGGTCCACCGGTGTGGACACGGTCATTCTTGATCACCACAAGGTGCCCGACAGCCTTCCCCGTGCGGCGGCCGTCATCAACCCCCAGAGATCCGATTGCCCCTTCCCCTTCAAATACATGGCCGCCGTCGGCATTGTGTTCAATTTTCTCATCGCTCTGCGGGGAACCCTTCGAACGGCCGGTTTCTGGACCGGCAGACCCTATCCCAACCTCCGGGAGTATCTCGACCTCGTGACCATCGGCACCCTGGGCGACATCTCTCCCCTTCTCGACGAGAACCGGATCTTCGTCAAGATCGGCATGGATCTCATCAACGAGGGAAAACGTCCGGGAATCCGGGCCCTGAAGGACAGGGCGACCTATGCCCCGTCGGGCCCCCTGGACGCCGTCGACGTGTCTTTTTACCTGGTGCCGAGAATCAACGCCGCCGGCCGGCTGGGGTCCGCGGAAGATGCCGTCCGCCTCCTTCTCACTGACGACCCGCTGGAAGCGGCGAGACTGGCGGAACGCCTGGACGGTTTCAACCGGGAGCGCCAGGAAATCGAGCGGAACATCTTCGAGGACATCCTCCTTCGCATGCGGTCCGACGAAAGCCTGCGTAAACGGGGTTTTCTCGTCTTCGCGTCGGAAAGCTGGCATCCCGGCGTCATCGGGATCGTGGCCTCGAAGCTGGTGGACCGGTTTTACCGCCCCGCCATTCTCATCAGCCTTCGGGAGGGGATCGGAAAAGGTTCGGGAAGAAGCATCGCCGAATTCAATCTCTACGAGTGGCTGAAAAAGTCCTGCGAGCCTTTCCTTCTCGGTTATGGCGGCCACCGTTACGCGGCGGGACTTTCCATCCGGGAGGAAGACATCGACGAACTGTCTTCGACCCTGAACAAGGCCATCCTTGAAAGCATCCATCCTTCCGAACTCATTCCGCGGACGTCCATCGACGCCGAGTGCGGCCTCGAAGAGATCGGATGGAAGCTCATGGAGGATTTCGCTAAGCTCGCCCCTTTCGGAAACGCCAACCCGGAGCCTGTTCTCTGTGCCCGGGACATCCGGGTCACATCCCCGGTGGTTTTGAAAAACAACCACCTGAAGATGCAGGTCCAGGACCGGGAGACCTCCCACGGGTCCATCTGGTTCAAAAAAGCCCACCTTTTCCGGCAGATGTCCTGCGGCGACAGGATGGACATCGCCTTCACGCCCCAGACGAACCGCTGGAACGGCGTATCCACCATTCAATTAAAGCTGCGGGACGCGGCCGTTTCGAGCTGACGGGCGGGACGGGCGGACGGAGGAAGGAGGAAGGAGTGTGATCATGACCGATCGTTCAAATCTCACTTTTCTTGACACGCCCCTGGTTTCCGAGAGGCTCTTCCATCCCAGGCCCGAGGTGAGCGGCCCGGGGGCGCGGCCGGGAAGCCGGGATTATCTCATTCCCGTGAACGGAGGCGACGTCGTCGGGGCCCGGTTTCACGGGGACAATCGGGAAGGTCCCCATGTTCTCTTCTTTCATGGAAATGGTGAGATCGCAGCCGATTACGATGATCTCGCCCCCGTTTACACCGGCCTCGGTCTCAATTTCATCGTCGCCGACTACCGGGGGTACGGCCGTTCAACGGGGTCTCCCACCGTATCGGCCATGCTCGGCGACGCACGGGAGATCTTCACTTTTTTCCTGGATCTTCTCGCCCGTGAATCATTCAGCGGCCCTCTCGTCGTCATGGGAAGATCCCTCGGGAGCGCCTCGGCCCTGGAGATCGCCGCGGCTTTCCAGGACCGGATCGACGGGCTCATCATCGAAAGCGGGTTCGCCAGGATCGTCCCCCTTCTCCGTCTTGTCGGGGCAATCCCCATCCCCCCTGAAATAACGGAAAGAGAAGACCGTTTCAATCTTTCACGGATTTCCACCTTCGAAAAGCCGGTCCTCATCATCCACGCGGAACACGATCACATCATCCCCCTGTCGGACGGGGAAGCTCTCTTCGCCGCCTGCCCTTCAGAGGAAAAGCGTTTTCTGAAGATCGCCGGGGCCAATCACAACGACCTCTTCCTCCGTGGGTTCAGGGCTTACATGGAGGCCGTCTTCGCCTTGACGAGGCGCCTCATCGCCCCCTGACCGTCCTGATAAAGCAGCCCTTCCCCCCTTCTTCCTCCACCGGCTCCGGGGGGTCTCCCGTGGGAATCCGGTCATACTGGATGGTCGACCCTGTCGCCCGAACCTCGACGATATGAGACTGGTCGGCCAGGTCGACCGAGGCCTCGGCTTCCCATAGACGGGAATTTCCGGGAACGGGTGTCATGGGGAGCCAGCTCCCCTGCCCGTCGATTCGGTATTCCACGGAAAGGACGGGATTGATGTCGAAGACCAGGGCCCGGA
>Ga0209200_1004833_pt1 | contig 10700 bp, 11 predicted proteins | sample AD_UKC033_MetaG_FD_184406 | JGI IMG/M metagenome (GOLD analysis project Ga0209200, IMG submission 184406) | Active sludge microbial communities of municipal wastewater-treating anaerobic digesters from USA - AD_UKC033_MetaG (SPAdes) (version 2) | ecosystem: Engineered > Bioreactor > Anaerobic >...
ATGTACGCCTTGTAAATTCTGTACCCATTCAAAATATGAAGTCGTTACTCCTCCAGCATTGGCTAGTACATCAGGAATAACAAGCACCTTATTTTTTTCTAGAATCTTATCTGCTTCGGGCGTAATTGGTCCATTGGCCATTTCAATAATGTATTTTGCCTGAATGGTTTGGGCGTTTTCTTGTGTAATCACTGACTCAAGCGCCGCTGGTACTAGTACGTCAACCGGCAATGCAAGTAATTCATCATTAGTTAGTGCGCGACCATTCTTGATACTACAACCATCGGTTGTACAACGACATTCATCAAGAGAGCCTGTTTCTTGTTTACATGCGAGAGTTTTTGCGGGATTTAGTCCAGATTCAACATAGACCCCACCGCGAGAATCTGAAATTGCCACCACTCGATAGCCCAGTAGGTCGGCGTGATGGGCAAACCAATACCCAACGTTGCCAATGCCCTGAATTGCAATAGTAATGTCTTTTTTACGTTGCCAACCGAGTTTTTCTGCCAGTTTTTCGAGCACATAGACTCCACCCAAACCAGTCGCTTCTTCTCTACCTTCTGAGCCACCATACTCGATTGGTTTGCCTGTGAATGTAGCCTGGGGGTTCAAACTAAGTGGATGCTTTTCAGCAAAAGACTGAGCCCAAGCATCTACCATCCAAGTCATGATTTGACCATTCGTATTAACATCTGGTGCAGGCACATCTTGCCAAGGACCGATGAATTCAGTTAGCCAAATAGCATAGGCTCGACTGAGGCGCTCGAGCTCAGCGAGCGAGAGCGCTTTAGGGTCAATAACGATTCCTCCTTTTGCGCCTCCATACGGAATACCTGCAATGGCGCACTTCCATGTCATCCAAGTGGAGAGTGCAAGAACTTCCTCCTTTGTTACTCCGGGATGAAAACGGATTCCACCTTTATACGGACCCCTGGCATTATCGTGCTGGGCTCGATAGGCTGTGAACGCACGTTTTGTGCCGTCATCCATTTGAACTTCTAACGCAGTTTCATGCAAATAATTTGGCTGCTTTAATTTTTGTATGGCTTTTTTAAATCTGGCACCATCTGTGTACTGTGGTTCAAGTAATTTGGCAACATTTTCTAGTTGTGTTACTGCTTGTTGATGGGGATTATTTGCCATAAGCTTCCTTCACTGCTAATGCTATTGCTGGTACTACACTGTGATCAAACGCAGTTGGTAAAATATTTTGTCGATCTGGTTTTGTTACCAACTGAGCAAGTGCCAAGGCCGCCGATTGTTTCATCGCTTGAGTAATCTTTGGTAAACAATTATCAATGACCGCTTTAAATATTCCAGGAAAAGCCAGTACATTATTAATTTGATTGGGATAATCACTTCTCCCCGTCGCGACCACCAAAGCACCTGCTTGGTTGGCTACATCTGGCATAATTTCGGGAATTGGATTGGCCATAGCGAAGACAATTGAGTCTTTAGCCATAGCTTGCACCATAGAGGCTGTGATTGCACCTGGTCCAGACACTCCGATTACAACATCAGCGCTAACAATCACTTCTTCCAACGCACCCTGCTTCTTTTGTTTGTTAGAGACACCTGCCACTGCTTGTTTATAGACATTCATATTGTTACGCCCCGCCCAGAGTGCCCCTTGAGAATCAACTACGATCACATCTTTTACTCGCTGGGCTCCATCAATAATTCGACAACTGGCTGATTGGCACTCAATGCCGAGCAGCATTTTTGTAACAGCCAAACCAGCTGCTCCCGCACCAACTACTACAACGTTAAGCGCCTCAAATGGTTTTTTAACTACTTTGGCGGCGTTTAACAACGCCGCCATCACAACTATTGCTGTGCCATGCTGATCATCGTGAAAGACCGGAATACCAATATCTTGGAGAGCTTCTTCTACCTCAAAGCACCGAGGCGCTGAAATATCCTCCAAATTAATGCCGGCAAAAGTTGGCGCCACAAGTTTCACAAAGTTAATTATTTCTCCTACTTCTTGAGTTTTAATTACCAAAGGCACAGAATCTACATCGGCAAATAGCTTCATAAGTAACGACTTACCCTCCATAACTGGCATCGCAGCTTCTGGACCAATATTGCCTAGACCAAGCACCGCAGAACCATCGGAAATAACTGCAATTGTTCTTCCCCTATTAGTCATTTCAAATGAAAGTTGAGCATCTTTGGCTATTGCTTTAGAAACCGCCCCTACTCCAGGTGTGTAAACCAAAGATAACATCTCCTTATCTTTGACTGGAAACAACGCAGTGGTGCCCAGCTTACCTTTATATTTCTTGTGGAGTGCTAAGGCTGATTCATCGATTGTTTGCATTTCACTAGCCCTTTGCTTCTAGCCAACGCTCTGCATCTAAGGCTGCCTGGCAACCTTGGCCAGCCGCAGTAATGGCTTGTTTATAACGAATATCCACCACATCGCCCGCGGCGAATACACCCTCCACCGAAGTCATGGTTGGAAATGCCACCAATCCCTCTGGAGTGAGTGCTTGATTGGCCGCAGAAACCCCAAGTTGGGATACACTTTGGCGAGTCACAATATAGCCATGCGGGTCAAGCCGTAATGCTTGTTGGAACAATTGCGTGACTGGTCGGTGGCCAATGGCCACAAATACACCATCGGCAACAATTTCTTGCGTAGTGACCTGGTTGCTCTGAGGATCGGTAGTTTGTACAACAGCCATTTCAACTTTATCCTCTCCAGCAATTTTCTTCAGACTTGAGTTCCAAATTACTTTTACCTTCTCATGTTGCAGTACCCGCTCCTGCATCACTTTACTAGCTCTAAAACTGTCACGTCGATGAACAACAGTAACAGATTTGGCAAATTTGGTCAGCGCCAACGCGTCCTCCATAGCTGCATCACCACCACCAACCACAACAGTGTTTTTATCACGATAAAAAGCGGCATCACATACGGCGCAGGTGCTCACTCCCCTGCCTAAGAATTCTTTCTCACCTGGGATACCCAACATGATAGAGGACGCACCCGTACTGACGATAACACTTTCGGCCAGTGTCGCAGGTGACTCAGACTTGATCTTGCTCATTAGCTTGTCAAATTCTGTCGAAGAATCAAATTGATGAGTTTCTGGATCAAAATTATCAGGCAAATTGGTCCAAATTTTAAACGGACGAGCTGAAAAATCTACCGCAGTAACATACTTATCTAGCACGACAGTACCAAAGCGCTCCGCCTGCTGGCGCATTTCTGCCATCAAAGTTTGTCCATCTTTTCCGTTAGGAAAGCCAGGAAAGTTCTCAATATCTGTGGTCCACATGAGTTGACCACCGGCTTTGTAGCCGGCGTAGAGGAGAGGCGCGAGCTGCGCTCGCGCAGCATATACTCCAGCAGTATACCCCGCCGGACCAGAACCAATAATCACCAGCTTTTGTGCATCTTGACTCATAGCGCCTCTTCTTTTGGTTTTATTGCTACCAATAATCCCTCAAGTAACTTACTAAATTGTTTTTCTGGTAAAAATCCAACCTGCCTCCTAATAATCTCACCTTGGTAAAAAAACAGGACATGAGGTATCGAGCTCACGCCAAATTTAGTAGCAATATCAGAATGCAATCCAGAATCCACCGTATATAACTTTACTACACCAGCATTTGCATTTACAGCTCGCTCCAGAATCGGCCTAAACATTTTACAAGGCGCACACCAATCAGCCACAAACTCAACCATAACTACTGAATCTCCAGCTGCTGCTAAAATCTCATCAAGATTTGTTATCGTTTCAATTTGACGAATTGGAGTTCCCTCTCTGCGCATCATATTCATTCAGCTGGTGCTATTACATCTGCCAATTCTGATGGCATCTCATCAATTTCTGACTCTACGCCACTTTCTGCTTCAGGTTCCGCTAATAGGGCGTCAATTGTTGTTACATATTCTTGGAACGGTTTCAACCCAAGGAAATTTGCCGCAATTTCCCCATTTCGAAAAATTGCGACTCTGGGAATTGAAAATATATTAAATCTTGTAATAAGATCTGGATTGTCTTCAATATTTACCTTTGCCACAATGACTCTCCCATCGTATTGGTTAGCCAGTTGCTGTATTGTGGGCTCCAGCATTTTGCATGGTGCACACCAATCAGCATAAAAATCAATCAATACAGGAGTATCACCCGCATCTCTCAATAATTCATCAAAATCTAAAGATTCTGGCTGTTCATAGCCAACTTCATCCATAGAATTGGGACCAGTTTGCTCTTGGACGCTCTCCACTGCAGCCCCAACTTCTTTTCCAGGTATTTCTGCTTCAATTTCTTTGTTAGTCATATTCTCTCCTTTATTTATTAAACCATTGCGGCATCGAGCAAAGCTATAAAGCCTTGTTTACCAGCGAATCCAGATTGACGCTTGACCTCTTTGCCGTTTTTGAACACGATAACTGTTGGAATGCTCATCACTCCAAATTTACCAGCAAGTTCGTTATTGGCGTCTACATCCACCTTAGCTATAATCGCTTTGCCAGCATACTCCTCAGCCATTTCCTCAATAATTGGCGCCGCCATTTTACATGGTCCACACCAATCTGCATAAAAATCTACGAGTACTGGCATATCTCCAGCTTCTGCAAGCGTAGTATCAAAACTAGCTGAGTCTAGATGAACTGCTCCTTTGTTTGTGTCTGACATAAAACTCCTTATAATACTTTTTATTACTACTACGATCTAAAGACTTCTTTTAAGACTGCGTCCAAATCGGTGAAGCGTTTTTCACGAGAACATCGGGAAGCTTCACCCGAAAGCAAATCTTTGGCTACGCGACCAAGCGCATTACGAGCGGCGGCCACTTGTTGGACAATCTCAATGCAATCTCTACCCTCTTGGTACATCTTGGCAATACCTTCCACCTGACCTTTGATTCGGTTGAGATGAGCGCCTACTTTATCGGGACTTTGAATTGAATCAGGTTTTTTCACGATCCTCAATATACCCCCTGGGGGTATTAATTGTCAAGCAGTAATTTGGTTTACTTCGTACCCTAAGCCACGAATGGTCTGCATCAGTTTCTCGGGAACTATCTTTTTTTTGTCAAATTTCACAGTAGTAATACTTTTAGCATAACTGGTAGAGGCACTCAAAACACCTGGTTGATCCTCCAATTCTCCATCAATATTTAACGAGCAACTAGAGCAATGCATACCACTAATTTGAAATTTTACTGTGGTACTATTAGTATCTTTTTTGCGATTTAAACCAAACATATTTTGTCTTTTTATAGTACCCTCAGCGTGCCGCTATACATCCCCATCGAGCAGGCAAAGGTAAAGTTGCCCTTCTTCGTCGGGGTAAAGGTAAATGTTTTACTATCTGTAGATTTTAGAAAGGTGGAAATACCAAATTCTTTGAGCTCAAACGAAAGGGCACATGAATAGGCATCTGTACTCTCTAGCGTTAATTCAACTGGAATATTTTGTTTTACTGATATATCTCTGGGAGAATAACCATTATTAAAAATTCCGATTTTAATTTTTTGCACACCTGCATTTTTTTCGGCAAAGACTGTGTCTCCCCGACCGAGTCCTGGAATCGTCGCTGTAATTCCCCCTGTCAGATTCTGAACTGATAGTGGCGAATCCAGTACCACTGCTACACCATTAAGACTATACAAAGCTAGCGCAATTAACGAATACGCAGCAACTTTGTTGAACATATTTTTCCAGCTAGTGGATATTTTGGTTAAAATAAATCCAATGATACTAAAAAGTGGAATCGTACCTAAGACGAATGCGAACATAATCATCGCACCTTGGATTGGATTACCCGTATTAATCGCCAGCACCTCCATTGCTTGAGTGACACCACAGGGAATAAACACCGTGAGTAAACCCAAAATTCCTGGCGCAAATAAAGCCTTGCTCTTACTAGCATCCTTGATAAATCTGCCAACGAAACGCGGTGGTTGAAAACTTAAAAATCGGAAGATAGGATGCACTTGCAGTAAATTCATTGCCGTTCCCAACATAAACAAGGCAGTAAATACTTGAAACATAAGCCTGGTCGTGACATTAAGTGTGAGCACCGATCCTAGCAAACCAAGCAAAAAACCCAAAATACTGTGCGCAATTAATTTTGTAATCAAAAACATGCCTAAAGAAAGTAAATCGTCGCGTGGCAACTCAATCCCAGCAATTTTGGTAACCTTACTCGCCTTGTGCTTGCCATCCGCCTTCTGATTGGCAATCATGCTGGTGAGTAAACCTCCTTGGACTGCCACACATGAAAGTCCTCCTGTGGTAAGGCCGGTTAAAAAGATTAATCCTAAATTCATTGCTCCTTTATATTATGTGAGACGGACCCAACGCAAGCGCAAAGCATTCAGTACGACGCTGACGCTAGAGAACGCCATCGCTGCTCCGGCCAGCATAGGGTTCAATAACCAACCATTGATAGGATACAGCGCCCCCATAGCGACAGGAATTAACACCACATTGTAGGCGAAAGCCCAAAAGAGGTTCTGTTTGATTGTGCGCATCGTGGCTCGGGAAAGTGATAGGGTTTGTGGCAACTTATGGATGGAACCACCAAGTAAAGTAGCGCCTGCAGACTCAATCGCTACGTCTGTGCCGGTCCCCATAGCTATTCCCACATCTGCAGCTGCCAGTGCGGGCGCATCATTGATACCATCGCCCACCATCGCAACTTTGTACCCTTCCTCTTGTAATTGGCTGATTTTGAATAATTTATCCTGAGGCAACAGCTCAGCTTCAACTCGATCAATGCCGAGTTGGTTGGCAATATACTTTGCGGTGTTCAAGGAATCACCGGTAAACATTGCCACATTGACTCCCAATTGATGTAACTGAGAAACTGTTGCTAATGCCTCGGGTTTTATCGTGTCTGCGACGGCAACGTATGCAAGTAGCTCTGTCTTCGTCATTAATACTACGAGCGTTTTGCCATCTGCCGTCATTTTGTTTACTTCCGCTTTAGAAATAGGTATCCCAAGCTCCATAGCCAAGCCAACATTGCCAGCAAAATACTCCCGTTTTTCAATCCTACCCTGCAAGCCCCTGCCTTCAATTGCAGAAAAATTTTCTACTTTTTTGGCAGTGATTTTTTCTGACTCAGCCTTTTCCATAATTGCATGTGCAAGCGGATGCTCTGAGTGTTTTTCAAGTGAGTACAAGAGTTGCAAGACTGTTTTTTTAGAAATATTTCCCACCGGCACAATGTCTGTGACTGTGGGCTTGCCTTGGGTCAACGTGCCAGTTTTGTCCATTACTACATAGTTGACGCTGTGTAGTTTCTGGAGTGACTCAGCATTTTTAATCAAAATGCCATTTTGTGCTGCTTTACCTACGCCCACAATCACTGCTGTTGGCGTCGCCAAGCCTAAGGCACAGGGACAGGCGATGACTAAGGTGCCAACAAAACTTAAAACGCCGAGACTAATAGCTTGCGAAAAAGGTAAAAACATTTGACCGACTAAAATCCAAACGAGAAGAGCTGCGGAAGCCAGAACCAAAACTACTGGCACAAAAATTGCCGATACTTGGTCAGCTAATTTTTCAATTGGAGCTTTGGAACCCTGGGCTTCTTCTACCATTTTCACAATTTGAAATAACATGGTGCCGCTACCAACCTGTGTAGCTTTGATTTGTAATGAACCCTGCTTATTGATAGTGGCTCCAATCACTGTATCGCCAACACCTTTATCGACCGGCATTGATTCGCCGGTGATCATCGATTCATCAATTGAACTTGAGCCCTCAACAATGACTCCATCAACAGCGATTTTTTGGCCAGGTTTTACAATAATTACGTCTCCAACTACGACCTGATCAATTGCCACCTCGACTTCTTTTCCATCACGAATAATTATTGCACTTTTTGCTTGTAATCCGACTAATTGCTTGATTGCTTCGCCTGTTTTTAACTTCGAACGAGCTTCTAAGTATTTCCCGATGGTGATAAAGCCAATTACCACAATTGTCACGTCGTAATAGCTTTGCGTCACATCAAAAAACGCTGTAAGTGGAGTTTTGAATGCCGAGAGAACAAAACTATACATGAAAGCCGTGAACGTACCAATGCCAATTAAGGTATCCATATTTGCCACGCGAAATTGAATGAAGCGTCGAATAGCCTGCAAATAAGGAGCGCCGATCACAAATAGTGTATATGTAGCAAACAGCGGTAAAAGGTGGTGAAAAAATTCTTTGACAGTTTCCGTCATCGGTGGAAACAGTTGTAGTTGATCTCCGCCAATCTCCCAGACCATCATAAAAATACTTACCATCATAAAGGGAATGACTATTTTAATTTTGTTTTTTAGCTGACCCAATGCTTGAATTTTTTGATCAACAATATCCGTTTGTGAATGCTCAGAAGCATTTTCCGTAGTTCCACTTTCCAATGAATAACCATATTGGTCTAATTTTGCATTAATTGTAGCTACTGAAGTTTTTTGTGGATCAAAGTCTAGTTGAGCGGTTTCGGTACCATAATTTACTTCGCTGGCCTTCACGCCCTCAATTTTATCGAGTGTGCGTTTAATAATATTGGCGCACGAAGCACAGTGCATACCAGTTATATTGAATTTTTGAGTGGATTTAGCGGGCATATCTCCTTGGTTTCTTAGTAAATAATTTATGGCAACCACTGGCGCAAAAATAAATAGTTTCTCCGTTGTACACAGTAGAAAATCCTGCGGTTTTAGGAGAAAGACGCATGCCACAAACTGGGTCGGTCACAATTGGCAAGAGATCTTTCATGCTCAGCACTAGCTCATCTACATCATGCTTGGCTTGATGTTGTTCGAGCAACCATTCGCGAATTGCATCGCTGGCCTCGATAATTTTTGGATTGGCCAGCGAATAATAAATTGCTTTTCCCTCGCGATCGGCGGTCACAATGCCCGCCTCGCGCATCACCATTAAGTGTTGACTCACATTAGCTTGCGGTAAATCTAACATTGAGTAGATTTCCGTGACATTCAAGCGCTGTTCTCTGAGTAAATGGATAATTTCCAACCTTTTTGGCTGGGCTAGTACCTTGAGTAAATTGGCTTGTAATCGAAACAGCTCGCTATACATATTCGTAATTATGAATATGTTTTCTGCGTTTGTCAACATCCACTCCAAATGACTGTATAATATGCGTTCTGATGCTAAATAGAGTAGAAAATTATCCCTTAATTGAACACTTAGAAAAAGAAGTGGAGTTTTTCACAGCAGGCGTTTTTGTGTGCATCGTCAACTTAGATCATTTACCACAATATTTAATTGATTATTTAGAGTCGCCAGATTCATTCGGCTTTGATCCTGACACCCTCAACCATTACCTTGATCAAGTCAGCATTTGGATAATTAAAGAAAAAACAGAAAAGCCAAATGAGTTTGGGCTGATATCAACTGACCTACAGACACCTCCCCAAGAAACACGCAAACCAAATGAATCGTTACTAACCACGCTTACCGCTTCTCTAGTGGAAGAGTGTCTGCCGCTAGATCAACTGAACTCAACCAATGCACATACATCATTTGCCTATTGTCGGGGGATATCACACCTTGGTCATGGCACCTACCAATCTCCAAGTGAAAAACACGGAATTCAAGATAAATATCGAGCTGATTATTTCTTGGTCGGCTACTCCGGGGAATCTCACTCTCTTCAAGTGCGCGATGAAGAAGTCGAACCAGTCGGCTGGATTACCATTGCTGAGTATTTGAGTGATTCGCACCCCCCTCGCAGACTCGGAGGAAAAGCGATAGTTGAAGAATCGAGAAAAAGACTTCTAGAATTTTTAGAAATGTATTGGAAAAATCCCACTGTTTGCCAACTACCACTAACCGAGGTTATCACTAACATAGAAGTAAGAAAAGAATCTCCAGATTTCAATAAGCGGAAATTTCCTCCAGTTGTTGTTGCGGCAACCGAGTCTTCCCCCGCATCTTGAAGTAGGCAAATATGCCGGCCATTCCGGGTAATAAACCAATCACTGCTAACGTGCGCTCAATTCCCAAAACTTCTGCCAATAATCCAGCCACTAAGGGACCAATAATATAGCCCAAGCTTGAAGCTGAGCGCACCAAACCAATCATTTCACTGCTAAACCGATGAAGCCTCGTCACATAATCTTCAAAAATCGCCTCTGATTCTGTCAAAATTAACCCAGCAAAACAACCAGCCAAAACCATGACTCCTACATGCCAAAGCGGAGAATGTAACGCCCAGTGACCAATAAACAACGTCAATGAAAGCGGAATAGCAATCACAAAAGCTGAGCGTTTTTTGCCAAAGCGTCTGGCTAATTTTCCCGCAAATAGCGGTGCTACTAAGACTGGTACTATATATGCGGGTATAAAAAATGCACCCAAAGGCGAGATTTGACGCAGTTGCTCGGCAAAAAATATTCCCACGCTCCAAATGGTGGCATCAAATACGATTAGGCAGAAATAAAAAAGATACACTGGCCAGATTTTCGTAAGGAAAGTTGACCAAACACGAAAAGTGACAAATGAAAATGCTTTTTCTGGTTCGCCAGTTGTTTTGGTGACACGCTTTTTGTTTGTGAAAAAGAACAGCGAACTAATCACGAGCGATACACCAAACAAGAAGCTGGAAAGAATAAACGGATCTAGGCGCAAGACTAAAAACAGACTTACAATCAGTGGAGAGGTAACGAGAGCAATTGATCTCAAAGCCTCAGTAATTCCCCATCCCGATGCG